>CAJHYS010000296.1_pt1 | contig 21701 bp, 18 predicted proteins | sample 9198801 | NCBI WGS metagenome assembly CAJHYS01 (sample SAMEA7708368, study PRJEB35096) | sediment metagenome | biome: marine neritic benthic zone biome [ENVO:01000025]; feature: sediment [ENVO:00002007]; material: shallow marine sediment [ENVO:03000034] sea grass bed [ENVO_01000059] ...
CCGGTGACCGACCAGGAACTCTATAATGTGGCCGAACACTGGACCTATCCTGGCGCCCAGGGCGATTGCGAAGATTATGTGCTGTTGAAGCGCAAGTACTTGATGAGCATGGGCTGGCCGCGCGATGCGCTTCTCGTCACCGTAGTGCTGGACGAGAACAGGGAAGGCCATGCGGTTCTCACGGTGGTGACGGACATGGGTGAGTTCGTTCTGGACAACCAGAACCCGGAAATCCTGCCCCCGCAAGCCACACGTTACACCTACATCAAACGTCAGGCTCAACAGCATCCTCAGCTTTGGGTGGCGTTGACGCCGGGCGCCTCCAAACGGGCCCGGCATGTAGCAGGCAAGGCGGGAGACTAGTCGAAATCAGTTTTGGGGGCATCAGAGTTTACGACCCGGTCAGCGTCCCCTCCCCCATCCCCAGATGACCGGGTTGTCAGAGCCGGCCCTGTCCCACCCAGGGCCGGCTCACCTTTTTTGGAAGATACGTCCGATACAGCTCGCAAGGCCTCTGGCAACGGCCACGCTGCGCCTTACATGCCCTTTGGCTGTTTTAAGCGATAGTAGCAGATAGCGCCGGTCGTACGTTTGCGCTGGTCATCACAACACGGGCTTCAGGCTTCGCCCTCACACCAACCCGAAACACACGTTTTCGATTTGAACCCGATCGTTGACAGCTTCGTCTGCGGCGATAGGATAATATTGGTCTATTCGATTGAGTCTCCTATTAGCGTTGCTGCGGGATCGAGCACGAATATTCGAAACAGCGAGGCTAATATGGAAGTTGATCTGTCATTGGGCGACCTTCAGCAATGCTGAACAATTCAGCTGCTGGCTCACAAAATATGGAGCATACGGCATCCGGGCGCCCCTATCTTTCGCACGTTGATGGTCTGCGGGCCGTTGCAGTCCTGGCTGTGGTCTTGTTCCACGCAGAGGTGCCCTACTTCACAGGTGGCTTTGTCGGGGTCGATGTTTTTTTCGTGATCTCTGGATTTCTCATCACGCGCAATATTCTCGACGACATCGACAAGGGTGAGTTTGTCCTTTGGAAATTCTACTTCTCGCGGCTGCGCCGTTTGGGGCCGGCACTCTTGTTTGCCATATTGGTCACGTTCGCACTGGGATTTTTGATCTTCTCGCCGCTCTACTTTGCCGATCTGGGCAAAACCACCATCAACGCGCTGTTGTCGTTGTCCAACATATTCTTCTGGCAGGATGCTGACTATTTCGCGATCGACAGCCGCTATGTTGCACTTCTCCATACCTGGTCTTTGTCGGTTGAGGAGCAGTTCTACGCCGTCTGGCCTCTGTTTTTGCTTGCCTTCACCGGGGCGGCGACAAGGAACTACCTTGTCCCAGCGCTCATTGCGGTCGGGGGGATTTCGCTCATCGCAGCAGTCTGGGTGGTTTCAGTAGATCCGGGCGCCGGTTTCTACCTCATGCCATTTCGCATGTTCGAGTTCGGTCTGGGGGCAGCTTGCATCTGGTTGCTCCGATATCGCGAACTGGGACCGCTGCAAAAGGAGGTCCTGGCGGTCGCCGGGTTGGCCGCAATTGCAGCAGCGGTGGTCCTGTTTGACAGCACGACACCGTTTCCGAGCTACAATGCGCTTCTTCCAGCCATCGGTACGGTGCTGCTCATCGTCTACGGATCTTCGAGATTCACGGGCACCCTGCTCCGGTCCCGGCTAGCCGTCGGCTTCGGCCTGATCTCCTATTCCCTGTATCTGTTCCATTGGCCACTGCTGGTGTATGGCCGTTACTTGAAACTCGATGCGTTGAGCGCAGCTGAAACTGCCCTGGCGATCATGATCGCCATTCTCCTTTCAGTGTTCACTTACTTCGCTGTGGAGCAGCCGTTCAGGAAGCTGCATCTTTGGCGCATCCAGATCAGACCGGTTGCCTTTGTGGTCGGGTGTCTCAGCGTCACACTCCTGGGCACCTTCCTGGGGGCTCATGCGTGGGGTGGGAACGGTTGGAAGTTCCGGTTGGACCGAGAGGAGCGCACTCTCATTCGGAACCTGGCCCGAGATCTCCGCTCACCGTGCCGCATCCCCTCTCTCGAACTGGATAATGCGGGCTTTCAGTGCGAGTTTGGCGCACGCCGAAGGCCAGGCGATCAGGTTGATGTCATGCTGTTGGGAGACAGCCACGCGCGTCACTGGCTGCCGGGTCTGAACCGCCTGCTGCTAAAGGCTGGGCTCTCCGGCGCGATGTCCATGGGGGGTGGCAGCATGCCCTTCGTGATTGGCCGCAGCATGAATGCGGAGCGGTTCTACTTCGATTTCTCGGGAACCTACGCACACGTCCGGAAAAATCCGCCACCCCTCGTCATTCTTGCCGGCCGTTGGGCAGTGCCCGCATTTGTACGCATGCCGGAAGGCGGCGAGATCTGGTTCGGTCTGGACGGCTTCAGGCGAGAAACTCCGGAAAGTTCCCGCAAGGCCCTATTTGTCGCGGCAAATCAGACCCTCAAAGAACTGGAAACCCTCGGCTCTCGGGTTCTTGTGCTCGGGCAAGTGCCCTACGCAGGGGTTGACCAGCTCGACTGCCGGACCCGGCCGAAGTTCCTGAGCTTTCTACACCGCGAGGCCTTGTGTGTTGGAATAACATCCGAGAAGGTTCTGATGCGGGACCGCGTCATGGCTGAGTTCTTCGAAGGCGCCGCCAAGCGTCACGCCAACACCAGATACGTGCCGATCGCGCCACGGATGTGCCAGGGCCGCCATTGCACAAAAGTGGTCGACGGAACGGTGCTCTACGGCGACGATGACCATCTGAGCTATCAAGGGTCCGTATACCTGGCTGAGACGTTTCTGGCGGACTATTTGAAGTAGCCTGTCCGCGCCCTCGCCCGCTCTTCGCAGATGCCGTTATCCTTTGCTTTCAATCGGTTGCTGGTGATTTCTGCGGAGATGAGCACCAGCGTTTCAATGTTCAAGCCTGCAACTCGGCCAGAAGCTCTTCCAGCAGATCCATGCCGGCGCCCCAGCCTTTGTCCATGCCGCCGATCGCCACCGCAAAGCAGGTGATTTCCGCCTCGCTCGCCTCATGCGGAACCCAGGTCAGGTGCATCTTTGTTTTGCCATCCGTTTCTTTGAACGTCACCGTGGTCAACAGCACGAGTGGCCAATCCGGCATCATGGGATTGGCCACCACGTTCCAGTCGGCATCCGACATTGAGTGCAGCCACACCAATCGCTCCGGCGGGCTCACCTCGGTATACTCGACCCGCTGAAAGTTCGAATTTCCGTCCCACTTCATTTCGTTGAGCCACAAACCGCCCGGCTTCACGTCCAACCGATGGACGATGGTCTCCACCCGCGGACCATACCACCGCGCCAGGAGTTCGGCCTCTGTCCATGTCTTCCACACCAGCTCTGCAGGAGCATCAAACTCCCGCTCCAGCACATAGGTCGGCAATTCACTCATTCTTGGGCCCTTTCGCTTCAGCCTGTTTCAATTCGTCCAGCAAACCGTCCAGTTGATCGAAACTCGACGACCAGAACTGTTTGAACTCTTCAAGCCAGCTGACTGCGGCTGCCATCGGTTCAGCCTTGAGCCGTGCCGGCCGGCGCTGCTGGTCAATGTCGCGCTCAACCAACCCTGCCCGCTCCAACACCTTCAGATGTTTGGAAACCGCCGGCTGGCTCATCTCAAACGGGGCAGCCAACTCGTTGACTGAGGCCTCACCTGTGCTCAGGCGCGCCAAGATGGCCCTTCGGGTCGGGTCGGCCAGAGCAGAAAAGATTGCGTCCAGATTGTCTGGCGACTGTCCATAACCAATTTGTTCCATAACTTATTAGTTATATAATTCGCATGGTGCGGTCAAGCCCCTTCCCACAAGAGCTTCGATTTGGCTAAAGCGCTTCTGCCTCCTCTGCGAGGCCGGACAGCCAAATGTCGCGCCACTCCAATGTATCTTGGAACGAATGCTGATCTTCAAAGCGCGTCCATGGCCAGTCTGAACCCCACAACAGGTTTTCCGGCCCGAGCCGGTCCAACATCCGGTTGAAAATGGGCCAGCACCGCCGCGCCGCACTGGTGCCGTCATGGTTGGGGAAAACTCTGTAGGGTCCGGAGACCTTGACCATGAGCCCCCCGAGCGGCGCGTTGAGGATTGCCGCTTGGCCGGGACAAGACGCCGGATCGCCTTCCTCAGGCAAGCCGAAATGGTCCACCACAACCTGTGAGCAATGGTTCAGGAGTTGCGGCAACAGCACCCCCAGCCGTGGCCCTTCAAGATGGACCTCAACGTGCCAGCCGACTTCATTGACAAGTCCGAACAACTTCAGCCAGCGCTCGATCTGAAATTCATCATAAGCCCAGCCCACAAGATTGAGCCGCATTCCGACCACACCGCGTCTGTTCAGAGCGGCAATCGTTTCGCGGCCGGTTTCCGGTTCGAGCACCACCACCCCTTTGATGGCGAGCTCTGCCTGGCGGTGGGCTGTGTCCAGAACGCCCAGCAGGAAATCATTGTTGGTGCCGTAAAACGATGGCTGCACGACGAGCGCGCCATCCAGGCCGATCTGGCGCAGAATATTGCGGTAAAGCAGGTAAGGCGCATCGGCCAGCGGCGTATACCTGCGCCCCTCGCTCATCTGAAGCGATGTGTCGAAAACATGCGCATGACCGTCAAAATCACCCGCAATATCGCCCATCAATCTGTTCGCACCACTGAGATGCACGTCAGCCTCTTGACACTTTCACTTCTCTATAAGACTATTGTGGTTAACGTAATGAGCAACGAGACCTCGTGTCAATGGCAACGCTCCGGGGTGATGAGAGATTACCGCGTTATCAGCGGGTGGCAGACCAGTTGCGCCAGGAAATAGCTGATGGCATGCGGCGCCCTGGCGACAGGATGCCGTCTGAAAACGTTCTTGCAGATCAGTATTCATTGGCCCCGGGCACCATTCGCCAGGCCGTCACCCAGCTGGTGAGCGAAGGCGTTCTTGAGCGCTTCCAGGGCAAGGGCACCTTTGTGCGGCGCCCCAGCTTCGACCAATCCTTATTCAGGTTTTTCAGATTTCTGGGCCGACCGGGCGAACGGGTGGTACCGGAGGGGCGGATTTTGCGGCGTGCCGTGGAATCCGCCCCTGAACACGTTTCTTTGCGTCTTGAACTTGAAAAGGATGCACCGGCCATATGCATCAACCGGCTGCGGCTGTTGCAAAAGCAGCCCGTCTTGCTTGAGGAAATCTGGCTGTCCTTGAGCGAATATGAACCTATTCTGCAGATTGACGAAAAAAAGTTGGGGCCCCTACTCTACCCGATCTATGATGAGCTGTGCGGCAAAACCGTTGCCAACGCTGAAGAAGAACTCTCAGTGAAAGCAGCAGAGGAAGAAACGGCCGGCATACTGAACATAGCACAGGGGGACCCGGTTATCGTGATCGAGCGGCTGGCCAGAGGCTTTGACGGCGCCCCCCTGGAGTGGCGCCGTTCGGTGGGTCGCGCCGATCAGTTCCGCTACCAGATTGAAATCAGATAACGACAACCAGTTGGGGAGTTACAAACAATGACCTTTTCAAAACTTCTGTTCACCGCCGCCTTGGCCACCCTGGTCACCGGCGCCACCGCACTCGCCGCGCCGAAGGAAGTCCGCGTTGCAAGCCATGTCTCGGAGTATTCTCCATTGCATGCACAGTCGCAGCTCTTTGCCGACGCCATCGAGAAGCGCCTGCCCGGCCAATTTACCTTCAAGCTGTTCCCAGGTGGTCAGCTGGGTAAGGAAAAGGCGCTCATCGCCAATGTTCAGGCCGGCTCGCTGGAAATGATCAATGTGGCATCCGGGGTTATGAAACTGGACAAAAAGCTCGGGGTGTTCGACCTGCCCTGGCTTTTCTCTGACCGTGCCCACGTCAAGCGCGCCATGAAGGGCGGCCTGGAAGATGCCATTCGCGCCCGCATTGAAGAGGTTGGCGCGGTCAAGGTGATCGGCGTCTACGAAAACGGCTTCCGCCATGTAATCAACTCTCAGCGCGCGGTTGGCTCGCCGAGCGACCTTGACGGCTTGAAGATCAGGATTTCAGGCGGCAAGTTCCGCCAGGGCGTGTTCCAGAACATGGGCGCCACGCCGCAAAAGGTCTCTTGGGGTGAAACCTTCACCGCGCTGCAGAGCAGCGTGGTGGACGGCGCAGAGGCCGCAACATATGGCTTTTATGAGCAAAAGCACTTTGAGGTGGCAAAGCACCTCTCGCTCACCAGCCATGTGTACACCCCCTCGTTCCTGCTTGCCTCCAAGTCGTTCTTTGAAGGCCTGACGCCTGAACAGAAAAAGGTCTTCACCGAAGTTGGCCGTGAGATCACCGAGGCGGCCTATGCCAAATCGGCCGAGCTTGAAGCCAAGTATTTTGAGGAGATGAAGGACAAGCTCAGCATCAACGAGGTTGATCTGCCTGCCTTCCAAAAAGCCACCGCCCCGTCCTATGACGACTATGTCTCAAGCCAGGGCGATGACTTTTTGAAGCTCGTTCGCGCTGCAAAGTAGCGTTTAGGTGTTCCGGCTAGTTGACCGGTTGGTCGAGGGCATTGCGGTTTTCGCCTTTGCAGTGTCCTCGATCTTTATTTGCATCAACGTCATCAATCGCTATCTGGTACTCGGCGCCATGCGGGAGCTGTCCCGAACCTATGACAGTTTCGCACCGGTCTATCTGTTCTTTCGCGAATGGCTGGGCGCAATCAGCGTCACCGCCGACGAGGTGCCCGGCTTCCTGTTGGTGTGGGTGGCGTTTCTGGGAGCCTATCTGGCGCTCCGCCGGGAAGGCCATATCAGCTTCGATCTGCTTGTGGATGCCCTGCCCACCGCCGGCCGAAAGGCGGTGATTGCCCTCAACATGGCGCTTATGGGTGTGTTTCTCTCCGTCCTCCTTGGCCATTCCATAAGAATGATCCGGGTGGCGGGCCGCACCGAGATCGAAACCGCTGAGATCGCGCAAGGCTGGTTCATGCTGATCATGCCGATTGCCTCATTCCTGCTGATCTGTGCCATGGCCCGGCGCATTCAGGAGACCTTCTTCGACAAACCCAAGGCTGAATGATCCGATGGCGTGGGGCGTTGTGATCTTGCTGTTCGTTCTCATCGGCCTGGGCATGCCCATCGGGTTTGCCCTGATGATATCGGCGGCCATCGCCATGTACGTCTCGGGGATCGATCTGGTGATGGCACCGATCCAGATGTTCTCCGGTGTCAACCGCGTCATCTTGCTGGCCATTCCCCTATTCATCTTCATGGGCGAACTGATGGGGGCAACCTCAATCTCCGACCGGATCATCGGCCTTGCGCGCGCGCTCGTGGGCTGGATCCGCGGCGGCCTTGCCCATGTCAACGTGGTCACGTCCATGTTCATGGCCGAAATGTCCGGCTCTGCGGTGGCGGATGCGGCCGTCATGAGCAAGATCTTTGTGCCCTCCATGGAAAAGCAGGGCTATCCGAAATCCTTCGCCGGCGCGGTCACGGCCACCAGCGCCACATTGGGCATTATCATCCCCCCATCCATCCCCATGGTCCTGTTTGGGGTGACCAGCAACGTATCCATCAAGGATCTCTTCATCGCCGGCATCATTCCGGGCATCCTGCTGGGCGGCGCCTTCATGGTGACCAGCTACATCTTCGCCAGGCTCGAAAAACATCCCGTGGATGCCACATTTGAACTCAAGCGGCTCGGCCAGCAGTTCACCCGTGCTCTTGTGCCCCTGCTCATTCCGGTCATCGTTGTGGGCGGTCTTATTGGCGGGTTCGTCACCCCAACCGAGGCCGCTGCGGTTGGGGTTGTGGCCGCGCTCGTCTTCGGCTGGGTCCTGCAGCGCGATCTCAATGCGGCCAAGGTCTATCAGTTGGCCGTGAACACTGTGAGGCAAACCTCGGTTGTCATGATGATTATTGCCGGATCGGCGGTGCTGGGGCAATTTCTGGCCAATGAGCAGATACCTCAGGCCATCGCCGCAGGCCTGGGCGACATCACCGATGATTTCGTCTTGCGCATGCTCTTAATGAACATGTTTCTCCTGTTCCTGGGCATGTTTCTGCACGCTTCGGCTGCCATCATCGTGGTGGTGCCCATGTTGCTGCCCTTGTCGCGCGAGATGGGGATAGACCCGGTGCATTTTGGCGTCATTGTCTGCCTCAACCTCGGGATTGGTCAACAAACGCCGCCGGTGGCATCGGTGTTGTTGACCGTGTGCTCGGCCACGGGACTGAAAATCGAAGAGATTATGGGATATTGCAAATGGTATATCCTGGCCATGTTTATCACCCTGTTGACCGTCAGTTTCCTGCCCCAAACGGCCATCTGGTTTAAGTGATTCAGCGTTTGAGGAAGTTGCCCGAAATGGCTGCCACAGCAGCAAAAACGAAAAGAAGGATAGGAGCCATGGAGTTACCAACCGCAGAAGACTTGGCCGTTCTGACCCAATGGGACACGCCCACAATCTGCAATGCGCTGGAAGAACTTGTCCCGGCCCGGCGCGGCCACGGCTTCACCACAGAACCTTTGGTGCCGCTGGACCCTGATCTGCCCCCCATCTGCGGGTTTGCCAGGACCGCGCTCATCAGGGCTGCCGAACCGCCGGCCGAGAGCGCAAGCGAACAGGCCGCCAAGCGAACCGCCTATTACGAACATGTGGCCGAGCCCCCAGCACCCACAATTGTGGTTATCCAGGACATCGACCCCAATCCGGGCATCGGCGCCTTTTGGGGCGAGGTCCAGACCACCGTTCACAAGGGGCTGGGCGCTTTGGGCGCGGTCACCAACGGCTCGTTCCGCGATTTGAAGGACAGTGCGCGGGGTTTCAACCTTTTGGGAGGCAAGGTCGGCCCGAGCCACGCCTATGTGCATGTGGTCGATATCGCCTGTCAGGTGACGGTGTTCGGCCTGACGGTCAAACCGAATGACATTGTTCATGCCGACCACCACGGCGCGGTCATGGTGCCGGCAGAGACGGTTCGCCAGATCCCGGACGTGGTTGACCGGCTGGTGCGCCGCGAGAAGGTCATATTGGATGCTGCCCGCGCGCCGGATTTCAACATTGATAAGCTGAAGGCCGCCATGCAAGGGGCAAAGGAAATACACTGAGGGAAAAGCCACGGCAAACTTCACCGCTTGTGAGCGCACCCAACCGTGCTAGGCTGAGCCCAGCACCGCGGCGAAATGGACGAGGATGTGAGGAGAATGCCTAACGAGGGTACGGCAGTTCTCGACGTAAAAGACTTAAGGACCGTGTTTCAGACACGCCAAGGCGACGTGCATGCAGTCAACGCCGTCAGCTTTGAATTGCGCCCCGGCGAACTGCTTGGCGTTGTAGGAGAAAGCGGTTCGGGCAAGTCGGTGACCATGATGTCCCTCATCGGCCTCTTGCCTTCACCGCCGGCCAAGGTCGATGCCACCCATGTCCGGTTTGCCGACAAAGACCTGATGCGGGTGAGCAAAGACCAGTTGCGGGCCGTGCGCGGGGCAGAGATCGGTTTCATCTTTCAAGATCCCATGACTTCGCTCAACCCTGTCTTCACGGTGGGGTTTCAGTTGATGGAGCCGTTGCGCGACCACATGGGATTGAGCAAGGCCGCCGCCAGAACGCGTGCCGCAGAGCTGCTCGATCTGGTGGGCATTCCCGATGCCGAGCGGCGCCTCTCAGACTTTCCGCACCAGTTTTCCGGCGGCATGCGCCAGCGGGTGATGATCGCCATCGCGCTGGCCTGCGATCCCAAGGTGCTGATCGCAGACGAGCCGACGACAGCCTTGGATGTGACGATCCAGGCCCAGATCCTCGAACTCGTGAAGGAACTGCGCCAAAAGCTGGGCATGTCGATCGTGTGGATCACCCACGATCTGGGGGTGATCGCAGGCATCGCCGACCGGGTGATTGTGATGTATGGCGGACAGGTGGTGGAACAGGCGCCGGTGCGCGAACTCTTCACAAACCCCCAGCATCCCTACACCAAGGCACTTCTGCAAACCATTCCCACGGTGCGCGGTGCGCGGCCGGAGAAGCTCCGCGTCATCGAGGGACAGCCACCCATTCTCTACGACTTCCCGGCCTCATGTTCGTTCCGCGATCGCTGCGCGCACGCTTTCGAGAAGTGCCAAACCCAGAACCCGCCACCTGTGGTCACCGGCGATGGCCACACGGTCGCCTGCCTGTGGAACAGCCAGACCGGAGCGCCACGCCATGGCTGAGGCCAGTCGCCAGCCGCTGGTTCAGATCGATGGGCTGAAGGTCCATTTTCCAATCCATGCCGGCGTGTTCCGCCGCCATGTGGGTGATGTGAAGGCGGTGGACGGTGTCTCATTGGAGATTTTCGAGGGCGAGACCCTGGGGCTGGTGGGTGAATCAGGCTGCGGAAAGTCAACCGTCGGCCGTGCCGCCATCCGCCTCTACGACCTGACGGAAGGAAAGGTCAGAATCGAGGGAAACGACATCAGCGCGGCAGATGCGGGCCAATTGCGCCCGGTGCGCCCCACGATGCAGATGATCTTCCAAGACCCTCAAGCCAGCCTCAACCCGCGCATGACCCTGGCGGCCATCATCGGCGAGCCCCTCGACGAACATCAGACGCTTTCTCCGTCCGACAGAATTGCCCGCATCTATGAATTGATGGACCAGGTCGGCCTTAACCGCAGTTTCGCCAACCGTTACCCGCACGAGTTCTCCGGCGGACAGCGCCAACGCATCGGCATTGCCAGGGCCCTGGCCCTCAATCCAAAGTTCATTGTGTGCGATGAACCCATTGCCGCCCTGGATGTCTCCATCCAGGCACAGGTGGTGAACCTGCTGGAGGAGTTGCAGGAGAAGTTTGGGCTCACCTATCTGTTCATCAGCCACGATCTGTCCATGATCCGCCATATCGCAGACCGGGTCGCCGTCATGTATCTGGGCAAAATCGTTGAGCTCGCCCCGCGCGACGCCCTTTATGCCGATCCGGTCCATCCCTACACCCGGGCGCTGCTCTCAGCGGTGCCTGAACCTGACCCGGATCATGAAGCTGAGCGCAAGCACATCATTTTGAAGGGCGACGTTCCTTCGCCGTCGAACCCGCCTACAGGCTGCAACTTCTGCACCAGGTGCCCTCATGTCATGGACATCTGCCGCACCACCGAGCCAGCCTTCCGCCCGTTTGGCGAAGGCCGTTTTGCCGCCTGCCATCTTTTGGAAGAGCAATAGACTGGGGACCGAACCGCCAGCGATAGCAGTGACATAACGAGAAAAAGGGAGATTGAGATGAAGATAAGAACACTAGCCATCGGTGCACTGGCCGCTATGGCCATGGCGCCCGCAGCCCTCGCCGAACGAGGCGCAAGCGGCCATGTCAACATCATCTATTGGCAAGCGCCCTCCACCATGAACCCCTACTTGTCCGGCGGCACCAAGGAACTGGAAGCCGCCTCGTTGGTCTTGGAGCCACTGGCCAGGTATGATGAAACCGGCGCCATGGTGCCCTGGCTGGCAGAATCCGTGCCGACAGTGGCCAATGGCGGCGTATCGGCCGATCTCACCACCATCACTTGGAAGCTCAAAGAGGGCCTGAAATGGTCGGACGGCAGCCCGGTGACCTCGGCCGATATTGTTTTCTCATGGAAATACTGCACCCACCCGGAGGGCGGCTGCGCCCAGAACGAAAAATACAATGACGTCAAAAGCGTAGAGCCTCTTGATAACCTAACGGTCAAGGTGACGTTCGGTGTCGCGAAGCCGTTTCCCTACGGCCCGTTCGTCGGCGCGCAAGCACCGATCTTGCAAGCCAAGCAGTTTGCCGATTGCCTGGGCGCAAAGGCCCCTGAATGCACCGACGCCAATTTCGGCCCCATCGGCACCGGCCCCGTCACGGTGGAGGAATTCCGGCCCAATGACGTGATTTCGCTGGAAGCCAACCAAAACTACCGCGACCCGGCCAAACCCGCCTTTGCCACCGCCACCCTGAAAGGCGGCGGCGAGGCCACGGCAGCGGCCCGCTCGGTGCTGGAGACCGGTGAGTTCGACTATGCCTGGAACATGCAACTGGCGCCGGACGTGATCAAGGCCATGGAAGCCAAGGGCAAAGGCAAGGTGATCGCCGCCTTCGGCACACTGGTCGAGCGCATAATGATCAATTTCACCAACCCTGATCCGGCCTTGGGAGCCGAACGCGCCACGGCCAAGCACCCGCACCCGATTTTGACCGATATCAACGTGCGCAAGGCTCTCTCCCTGGCGGTTGACCGCAATCTGCTGGTGGAAATCGGTTATGGCAGCGCCGGGCGGCCCACATGCAACGTGTTGCCCGCGCCGGAAATCTACAAATCATCCGCCAACGATGCCTGCCTGAAGCAGGATATCGAGGGCGCCAAGAAACTGTTGGACGAGGCCGGCTGGAAGCCGGGTGGTGATGGTGTCCGCACCAAGGACGGCAGACGCCTCTCCCTGCTCTACCAAACGTCCACCAACGCGGTGCGCCAGGATTTCCAGGCGTTGATCAAGCAGTGGTGGAAAGAGATCGGCGTCGAAACAGAGTTGCGCAACGTCGACGCCTCGGTGTTCTTCGGCTCCGACCCCGGCAGCCCGGACACCTTCCAGAAGTTCTTCGCCGATGTTGAGATGTACGCCAACAATTTCGACGGAACGGACCCTGAAGCCTATATGTCGAACTGGTCCTGCAAACAGGCCCCGCGGCCCGAAACACAATGGCAGGGCAACAACATGCCGCGCTACTGCAGCGAGGAATATGACGGCCTGGTGGCTGAGATGGCCACAACCGGCGATCTGAACGAACGTGCCCGGTTGGCCAAAGCCATGAACGACAAGCTGATGCAGGAATATGTCATCCTGCCGCTGGTCGACCGGGGCCGGGTTTCTGCCCATTCCAACACGCTGGGCGGGGTTGTGCTCAACACCTGGGACAGCGAACTTTGGAACGTGGCGGACTGGTACCGCAAGAAGTAGCGCGCGCCCGCCCCGGCCTCAGCGCCGGGGCGGACCGCCCCTTGCACCCCCAGGCTGAGGCAGCACACAAGTCATGTTCAACTACACGATACGCCGCTCGTTGCTGGCCGTGCCGACGCTGCTGTTTATCAGCCTCATCATCTTCTTGTTGTTGGATCTGGCCCCGGCCGATCCCACGGCAAACCTGCCGCTCACTATCCCGCCGGAGGTGCGCGAGAAAATCAGGCAATCGCTCGGCCTGGGCGACCCGATCCACATTCGCTATCTGTTGTGGTGCAAGCAGTTCTTCATCAACGAGCCCCTCAACATTCTGGAAGATCTCTTCGGCTGGCAGATCGGCGGAGAGCGCCTGCGGGTTCTGAGCTGGCAAACCCGCTCGCCGGTGGTCGACCTGATTGTTCAGCGGCTGCCTCAAACCCTGTGGGTGGTGGGCCTGTCCTACATACTGGGCATTTTAATCGCCGTTCCCATCGGCGTGATCTCGGCCTACCGGCAATACAGCTGGTTCGATCAGATCGGCACCTTCATCTCCATGGTGGGCTTCTCGGTGCCCACATTCTTCACCGGGGTTCTGCTGATCGTCATCTTTTCGGTCTGGCTCGGCTGGTTCCCCTCCATCTACGACACCACCCATCAGGTCACGAACTGGTCGAGCTTTGTGGTCCAGGTCAAACAGATGATCATGCCTGTCTCGGTGCTGGCGCTCTTCAACGCGGCTCAGATCAGCCGTTTCATGCGTGCCTCCATGCTCGACAATCTCAATCAGGACTATGTGCGCACGGCCCGCGCCAAAGGCGTGCGCGAACATCTTGTCGTGCTTGTGCATGTGCTGCGCAATTCACTCATTCCGGTGGTCACCGTGATTGCCCTTGGGGTGCCTCAGGTGTTCGGCGGCGCCATCATCACCGAGCAGGTCTTCAAGGTGAACGGCCTTGGACAATTGCTGATCATTGCCATTCAGGGCGGCGATGTGCCGGTGGTGCAGACGCTCACCTTCATTTTCGCCCTGCTCATCGTGCTGTTCAACCTGATTGCCGATGTTCTTTACGGCGTGCTCGATCCGAGGATCCGCTATGACTGACGCCGCCCCCAGCCCCGGCACAAGCTTGCGGCCACCGCGCTCGCAATGGCTGGATGTGTGGGATCAATTCAAGACCCACCGCGGTGCGCTTTGGGGCATGGGGTTCTTCATTCTGGTCGCGCTCGGCGTCCTGTTCGGCCCCTATCTGTGGACCATCGATGCGCAGTTCATCGACATCCGGGCCCGCAACCAGGGCCCGAGCCTCGCCCACCCGTTCGGCACCGATCAGCTCGGCCGGGACACCCTGTCACGGGTTCTGGCCGGCGGCCGGGTCTCGCTTGCCGTCGGGGTAACGGCCATGCTTCTGGCGCTTGGCATGGGCACGCTGATCGGCGTGATTGCCGGCTATTTCAAGAAGCTGGACGGGCCACTGATGCGGTTTACCGATCTCTTCCTGGCCCTCCCGCTGCTGCCCTTGCTATTGGTCATCATCATGCTGTTCCGCGACAGCCTGCGCACCGCATTCGGGCCTGAGACGGGAATCTTCATCCTGATTGTCTTCATCATCGGCATTACCTCCTGGATGCAGACGGCGCGCATCGTGCGCGGCGATGTGTTGGCCTTGAAGGAGCGCGAATTCGTCCTGGCCTCACAATCCATCGGCACCCCGGCCCGGCGGATGATCACCCGCCATGTGCTGCCCAATGTGCTCTCCCCAATCATGGTGTCGGCCACCTTGGGCATTGCCAATGCCATCATCACCGAGAGCGCGCTCTCGTTCCTGGGCCTCGGGTTCCCGTCCGATTTTCCCACCTGGGGCCGGTTGCTGTTTGATTCCACCGATTACCTGCAGCAATATCCTGAACGTGTCCTGTGGCCTGGCCTCGCCATCTCGCTCACGGTGCTGAGCGTCAACTACATCGGCGATGGTTTGAGGGACGCGCTCGATCCGCGCATCAGAGGACGGTAGATGCCGCACGGCGCGCAAATGACATTGACCCAGGAGATCGCCCGGCAAATGGCCGAAGCCGGCGTCAGCCGAATGTTCGGCGTTCCCGGCGGCGGCTCGAGCCTGCAATTGATCGCAGCGGCTGAAGATGCCGGCATTCCCTTCATTCTCTGCAAGACCGAGACCGGCGCGGCCATCATGGCGGCCGTGACCGGCGAGCTCTCCGGCGCGCCGGGCGTGTTGCTCACCGGCGTCGGTCCTGGTGCGGCCAGCGCGGTGAACGGCATTGCCTACGCCCACCTTGAGCGCGCGCCGGTGATCTTGTTTTGCGACGGCCCGGCCTCCTCCCTGCACCAGGCGTTTGACCAGAACGCCCTCTATCAGCCGATCAGCAAGCTGCAAGGCCGTTTGACCCCGGAGACCGGAAGCACCCTGTTCTCTGAAGGCCTTGCCACCGCTCTGGTTCACCCCCGCGGCCCGGTGCAGTTTGACTTAAGCGCAGGCGATGCGAACACCCTGTGCTCCCCGGCTGATCTTGTTCCACCAGCGGGGTCCCCCGCGCCACACCCACCCGGCGTGTGGGTGGACTTGATCGCCGGCAGCCGCAGGCCGGTGATCATAGCCGGCCTGGAGGCCCGTGACCCGGCAACCGCGGCCGCGTTGCGCAGACTGGCCGGTCGCCTCACCTGCCCAATCCTCACAACCTACCGGGCGAAGGGCGTTGTGCCCGACGATCACGCGAACATGGTGGGGCACTTCACCGGGGCGACCTTGGAGGCCCGCTGCCTTGCTCAGGCCGATCTGATCTGCTGCATCGGCTTTGACCCTGTGGAGATGATCCCGGGCCCCTGGCCCTACCAGGCGCCAATACTCGAACTTCGCGCTGCCGACGGAGCAAGACTGCCGATAGAGCCCGCGCTCAGCCTCACCGGAGACCTGCCCTGCCTGATCGACTCAATTTGCGAGCTCCAACCCTCATCCCCCTGGAACAGCGAAGAAGTCGCGGACCTGCGCAACAGCTACCATCAGGCCCTGCATCTCGCCGGACAGGGCCACACAGCAAAGACGATCATCAACCAGCTTGCCCGCCTGGCCCTGCCTCAAACCCGGCTCACGGTCGATGCGGGCGCGCATATGGTGTCCGTCATGGCCAGGTGGCCGGCGTCAGAGGCCAATGGTGTGTTGAAATCCAACGGACTGTCCACGATGGGTTACGCCTTGCCTGCTGCCATCGGCTCAGCGCTTCATGAACCTGATCGGCCTGTCATTGCCGTGACCGGCGACGGCGGCATGCTGATGGCCATGGCCGAGCTCGCAACAGCCGCGGAACTGGGCTGCAATCTGACAATAATCGTCCTCAACGACGCGGCGCTTTCACTGATCGACCTGAAACAGCAGAATTTGCAAATGGCCAGCAAAGGCGTGCGCTACACCGCAACGGACTTTGCCACCGCCGCCAAGGGCCTCGGCTGCGCGGGCTTCAAGGTTGGGCCGGATGAAGACCTTGAGCCCGTGCTGCAAAAAGCGCTGTCGGTTGAAGGGCCCTCCCTCATCGACGTGGCCGTCGATCCGAGCGGCTATCGCGATCAACTCGCTGCGTTGCGGGGTTAATCTGATTTTGCCTCCTGCAATGCTTGCCACACCCGCAATGGCGTCGCCGGCATGGCAACATGGCGAACGCCCTCCTCGGCCAGCGCGTCCACAATGGCATTGATCACCGCTGCGGGCGCCGGAACGGCACCGGCCTCCCCACACCCCTTGGCGCCAAGAGGATTGGTGAGACATGGCACATTGTTGAAGAGGCAGCTGAACGCCGGCACATCGTCCGCCCTCGGCAAGGCATAGTCCATCAGCGAACCGGAGATCAGCTGACCCTGACCATCATAAACGCAGTCTTCAAGCAGCGCCTGGCCGATGCCTTGCGCCGTCCCGCCATGAACCTGGCCCTTGACGATCATCGGGTTGATCACATTGCCCACATCGGTCACCGTTGTGTAGGTCACGATCTTCACCGCGCCGGTTTCAGGGTCCACCTCAACCTCGCAAATATGAAAGCCGTTGGGATAGGTCGATGGCACGGGCAAACCCACACCTTCTGCCTCCAGGCCCGGCTCCATGCCATCAGGAAGCTGTGCCGGGTCATGGGCCGCCTTGGCCACCTCGGCAAGCCTAACCGAGAGATCGGTGCCGCGCACCGAAAACCGCCCGTGATCGAACTCAATGTCGGTCTCCGCGGCCTCCAAGAGATGCCCTGCCAGGCGCTGTGCTTTCTCCAAAACCCGCACCGCCGCGGAAGTCGTCGCAGCCCCGCCCAGAACCAGGGACCGCGAGCCGATGGTGCCGTATCCGCGCGACACCGTCTCAGTGTCGCCTTGTATCAGCCGCACATCGCCGGGCGCCGCCCCGAATTTTTCAGCAACGATCTGCGCGAAGGTGGTTTCATGCCCCTGCCCGTTGGAAAGAGTGCCGATATGCAGCTGGAATTTGCCTTCAGAATTGAGGCGCAGGCGCGAGCTCTCTTCCTCAGCTCCGGCGGTGTTCTCAAAATAGCCGCTAATGCCGATGCCCCGCCGCCTTCCTGCGGCTCTGGCCTGCCTTTTGCGCCGCTCCAGAGCATCCAGCTTGGCTTCATCTGCCGCCATCAAGAGGCTTTCTTCAAAGCGGCCACTGTCAATTGTGAACCCCAATGCGCTTGTATAGGGCAATTCTGCCTCGGCGATGAGGTTGCGCCGCCTCAGCTCCAGGGGTGACAGATTGAGCTGCCGGGCCGCTTCATCCACCAGGCGCTCGGTGATGAAGTTGGCCTCAGGCTTGCCCGCCCCGCGGTAGGCATCGAGCGGCACGGTGTTGGTGAACAGGCAGCGCACCCGGGTATACACCGCAGGAATATGATAGAGCCCGGTCAATGCACTGGTGCCGGAGGTCGGCACATAGGTTGAGAACGCCGAAACGTAAGCGCCGATGTTTGCCTCCGTTTCCACCCGCAAGCCCAGGAACTTCCCATCGCCGTCCAGCGCAAGCGCGGCCCGGCTTTGCTGTTCGCGCGAGTGAGCATCGGACATCAGGGCCTCGGTGCGCTCGCACACCCACTTGACCGGCCGCCCCACGCACCGGGCGGCCCATAGAACGGCGGCATACTCAGAATAGACGAACACCTTGGTGCCGAAACCGCCGCCGACATCGGGCGTGACCACGCGCAGAGCATCCAGCGGCACCTTCAACACATCCCGCGCCAGTTGCTCGCGCACCCGGTGGGGCCCTTGGGACGAGACATGAAGGGTGTAGGCCTCCCGCCCGGCATCATAGAGCCCGATACAGCCGCGCGGCTCCAGCGGCGAAGGCACAATTCGGTTGCTGCCAAGCTCCAACTCAACCACATGCGCCGCCGTTTCAAAGGCCTGCTGCGTGGCGCCGGCATCGCCCGTTGCCCAATCCAGACAAACATTGCTGCCGACCTCAGGCCAGATCGGCGCCCGGCCTTCATCAAAGGCATCGGTGAGCGCGGCAAAACCCTTCAGGTCCGAATAGTCGACCCAAACCGCCTCCGCGCCTTCCTTCGCGGCACTGACGTTCTCTGCCACCACCAAGGCCACCGGATCACCCACATATCTCACCCGGTCGGTGGTCAGCGGCAAATGGGGCGGCGCGGCCTGAAGCTTGCCGTCAATCCCCTCCAGCGGCTGCATGCTGGGCATGGACCCAATCCCGGCCGCTGCAAGATCAGCCCCGGTGATCACCGCCAGAACGCCCGCTATCTCCAACGCATCGGCGGTCTCAATCGCCTTGATTTCAGCATGCGCATGGGGCGAGCGCACAAACACGGCCGCGCAGCCGCGGGCCAGCGGCACATCGTCCAGATAGCAGCCGCGTCCGGTGAGAAACCGCGGATCTTCGCGCCGCAAAATGGATGCACCAACGTCCGCTGCCATAGGGGCCGGTCTCCTCAGTGAAGGGTGGTCTGGTGTGAAAATGTCTGAACTGAAGTCAGCTCAGCATGGCCGATCAGAGCCGCTCAGGTCAACTGTGCTGTCCTGCAAGTCAACAGATTGCCCGCTAACGGTCAGCCCAACGGTCGACAAGGCACCCGGCCTGCCTGCCCTCGCAAATCCGTCCATCGGTCTGAAACACCACGCCGGAGCCCGTGTCGGCACTTTGCAGCGCAATGCGCACAAACACCGCCAAGTCTTCGCCCTTGTCCGGGGCAGGCCAGTTCGGTGTTTCCTCCAGCTTGGACTTGCACGCCCACACATCTTCGGTTCCGGTGCAAAGCTTGAAGCCATGCCGGTCGCCATTGGCCAAGACAAAAGACAGCGAGGCAATGCTGACGGGCGTTTCCGACTGCGGCCCGATCTCAACCAGCTTGCCGTCGGCCTTGCGCACGATCACCTTCTCAAAGGCCGCCCCGTCTTTACCGGGCCGCTTTAGCGCCAATCCGCTGAAATGCGCCCAGGCCCCTTCGCCCCGGGCGCCGAAGGCCCGCTCCAGCGCCCTCCACACGACCTTGCCGGGCACCTCACGCACCACCAGCTTGTTTTTGAACGGGAACATCTCCTCAAGGTGGCGCCGCGTAAGGGTTGTGCCTTTGGCGATATTGTAGTTCAGCCGAATGGCGCCAGAATTGATGAACGCGATGTCGGCCTTGCCCGCCGCCCTGACCTGATCGGCAACCCAGTTGCCAAACCCCGTTTCCAGTGACCGGTTGGCAATCTCTTCGGTTTCGATCAAGCTCGCCGCCTTTGCGATCGGCCGGGTCAGGCAGGCGCCGCCCTGAACCTGTTTCAGACACTGGCGCACCTCGTCTTTCGGCTTGCGCACACAGTCGGTTGCGCAGAAACGCTCATCATGACGCACGATCCAGCTGTCGCTCAGCCGCTTGGCCAAGGGGTCCTCAGGCGCTTCGTCATCCAGCGCCTCGAGGCGCGCATTGATGCTCACACCGCCCTTGCCGTCGGGCGAAAGCTCTATCACCCAGGCGGTCACCGCATCCGCATCAGCCTTGAACAGCTTAGGCGAATTCGTGGGCAGCGCCATGTTCACATGGTCATGGCCGCCGATCACCACATCGGGCGCATCCGCACATGGCCGGTCGTTCTCCGCAAGCGGCTTGCCACTAGGGGCCATCCCCAACAGGCGCAGATCATCACCAAAAGACAGATGGGTCAGCGCAACCACCGCATCCACCCCGTGGCCCCGAAGTTGGCGCACCATCAGGCAAGAGACTTCCTGAGGATCGCTTACAATGTCGCGATACTTGCTGCGCGCCAGGGTCACGCCATAGAGCCCGATCTTCATTCCGCCCGCCTCGACTATCCGGCTCGGCGCGATCTGCGGGTTGCCGTACAGGCGGTTCAGGCGATCGCATTTTGAGAAGTCCAGATTGCTGGCAAGCCAGGTAAACTCAGAGCGCGCAACCAGATCGGCCAGCGGCCCATCCTTGCCGCAATGGCTATCGTCGAACTCGTGATTGCCGAAGGCCACGAACATGCGCTCATCCTGGCTGCCTTCAGCCGGGCTGCCATCCATGACGTTCATCAAATCGATCATCTGGGCGCCTTTGTAGGACCGCCCCAGGAAGGAGGGTGAGAGGAAATCGCCCGCATGCAGGAAGAGAAGATCCGGCGCCTCCTCCTCAAGCTTTGCCCGCAGCGCCCGCACCCGGGCCATGCCGCCCTGGCGGCCCTCATTGATGCCGCCGATGCGGTAGACATCGTTGATGGAGAGAATGACCGCCTTCTTGCCCTGTTGGGCCTGAGCCGCGGCAGCGCCGGCGCCCCAAGCCAGGCAACCCGCCAACACAACAACCGCCGCACGCAGCACCCGCTTCAACATCCTTGGCTCTCCCAACATGGTTCCCGGCGAGAAACCATCAAACAGGTGCAACGCCACGTCAATGCGGCGCTTCATATCAGCGGAGTTTGAGGAAGAGTTGCGAATGGTGGGCGATGACAGGCTCGAACTGCCGACATCTTCGGTGTAAACGAAGCGCTCTACCAACTGAGCTAATCGCCCTTCCCAACGCGGGAGCAGTCTTTAGCGCCAAGTGAGCCCGACTGCAAGGGCCCAATTCAAAACCCCTGCCGGATGATCTCCAGCAGGGGCATTGATTGTGATCCCACGATTGCCTGGCCCCAAGGGCCAGCGGCAGCATTACGAGTTAACGGCGTCTTTCAGAGCCTTGCCCGCCTTGAACTTTGGATTGTTCGAAGCAGGGATCATCATGGCTTCGCCGGTCCGCGGATTGCGGCCTTGGCTGGCTGCCCGATGGCTTACTGAAAAGGTCCCAAACCCGACCAGCCGCACTTCGCCGCCATTGGCCAGTTCTGAGCTGATGCTGTTGAGGGTTGCCTCAACGGCCTCGGCAGCATCGCCCTTAGACATATTCGCTGAAGCGGCGACGTTTGAGATGAGGTCATTCTTATTCACGGCTGTCTCCTTCACCTTAAGTAGGTTGTAAATCGTACGCTTTTACTCAATTCGCGCGATGCTCACGCCAAAAGTCGCAGAAAAGCAAGGCATTCCCGTGTGTAGAATAAAATATCTATAAATTTCAGTAGCTTAGCCTTTTGACAACCTGTTTCGCAGAAGAAGTCAAGGTGCAAAAATGGCCAAAACCTGCGGTTTTCCGCGAATCACCCACAGGGTCTCATTTTGCCCCTTCAAGCCGCGTTACGCTCAGCCTGTCTCCGCAAACAGCTCGCGGCCGATCAGCATTCTGCGGATCTCAGATGTCCCTGCGCCGATCTCATAAAGCTTGGCATCGCGCAGCAGACGGCCCGTGGGGGACTCGTTCAAATACCCCATCCC
>CAJHYS010000268.1_pt1 | contig 21364 bp, 20 predicted proteins | sample 9198801 | NCBI WGS metagenome assembly CAJHYS01 (sample SAMEA7708368, study PRJEB35096) | sediment metagenome | biome: marine neritic benthic zone biome [ENVO:01000025]; feature: sediment [ENVO:00002007]; material: shallow marine sediment [ENVO:03000034] sea grass bed [ENVO_01000059] ...
AGGTCAAAGACGGCCACATCTGGCTGGACCTTGCCGATCCGCCGCCGGAGGGCATCCGCGCCAAGGCCATCGACGGGCTGCGCGAGGCGTTCAACGAGCATGATTACGAGCGCATCGCCCGCGAACTGGCGCGTTTCCAGCGGGCGGAAGGTGATCCGCTGGACGCCCTGTCCATAGCGCTCGGCTGGGCCATGGACGGCCTGGAGTTCGGCACCACCCACGCCCAGGCCGCAGCCCCGGACTGGCTCACCTTGCGCGCCCGCATGGCCGGCAGGGACCCGATCGAAACCCTCATCCCTGTGGTGGAGATCATCGGCCATCTGTCTTGGGATGTGCTGATGCAGAAAGGCCCGTTCCCCTACCCGGAAGATGTGGCCGAACGCTACGATGCCGAAGCTTTCGAGCAGGCGATTGAGGATGAGGACGAGCACGCCGCCATCGCCCAGGCGCGGGCCGGGTTGGCCGGCGGAGGGGCTGCGCTTCTGCGCCCCGTGCTTGAGCGGGCCTCGTTGCGCCATTACCAGAATTTCGGCCATTCGGTGATCTATCTGGACAAGGCCTATGAACTTCTGGACCTGGTTGGCAAACAGGCCGAGCCTGCGCTCTTCCTGCCCTTGGTGCGCTCTTTGTGCGCCACTGCGCGGGAGGATCTGATCCCGGAGTTCAAGACCTATGGCCCCGCCTTGGAACGCTGGACCGAGGACGGCACCAAGGTGCCCGCTCCGGGAGCCTTCCGCGGCAAGGGGGTGCCGGCCGCCCTGAAGCTTATTGCAGACGGCGCGGGCGAACGCCAAGCGCTCTATGATGCCCTGATGCATGCCGCCGCGGACGCCATGCTGCACTATGATGCGCGCTACCGCGCCTACACCGACAAGCCGGTGCAGCAGAACGTGGACTGGCTGGATTTCACCCATGCCATCACCCACCTCAACGCCTCGCGCAAAACCTGCGGTGACCAGCCCCAGCTCTGGGCAAACGCCTTCCTGCAAACCGGGTGCTTCTTGGGCCGCAACGCCAAGTTCATAGACTGGGACCAAGACACCTCAGCCTGGGCGGTTGAGGATGGCGATACGCTGATAGACGATGTGCTCGCCTCCATGCTCGATCACGGTGAGCCGCTCTACATCTTCCCGGCCCACACCTTGAAGCTGGCCACCGCGCTGAGGGAGGAGCTTCAGCTGAACCCCGACGCCCCCTGGAAGCCTGTCGCGCTCGCCGCGCTCAACCGCTTCGTCAACGAGCCGGTCAAGAAGAAGCATGTGCGCCGCGCGGTCACGCAGGCTGCCAAGTTTGTGGAGTTGGAGGGCTAGCGTCGTCCCCTGCTTGCCAAAGCCTGTGGAACCGGTTGATCCGTTCCAAAGCCGACCGCGCCCGCACCTCGGCGCACACCCGCGCCACATGGGGGCATCGGGCAAACAAGCTGTCAGACTGCGGATGCCAGTGGGCCAGCATGGTCAGATAGATATCGGCTGCTGAATAGCGCGCACCCGCCAGATAATCCGACTTGCCCAAAGCCTCATCAATGATCCCCAACTGCGTTCCCAGGTAGGCCAGCGCGCTTTGCCGCACGGCCTCAATGCCGTCAGGATCGGCGGTGTGCCGGTCCGGATAGTAGTACCGGCGGCAGCCGGCATAGACATTCGCCACCAGGAACGAAACCCAGCGCAGAAATTGGGGCCGGCTGGGATCATCCGGCAACGGCGCAAGATCGCCCGGCGCCAGAAGATCGGCAAGATAGATCAGCATCGCGGACGATTCCGTCATCACCGCACCGTCCGGCAACACCAGGACCGGAACCTCGGCGCGCGGGTTCATGCGCACGAAGTCTTCGGTCTTTGCCTCACCCTCATCAGGGTCGACGGGCACAAGCTCATACTCGGCGCCGGCCTCTTCCAGCACCGCATGAGGCGCAAATCCGCCGAGGGACGCACCTGTGTAGAGTTTGAACATCACGGCTCCTCTTTGCCTTTTTGTGTCCGATGCGAACCGTTACTGGGGCGCGTTGATGGGCCGGTCCTCGGTCCAGTCATAGGTGCCCCGGTCGCGCTCATCCACCGCCTGTTTCCAGCCCACGGTCTCAGAGCGGGTCTTGAAGTTGATGCCTTCCGGCGAGTGCCGCGTGATGCCGTCGAGAATGGTGGCCAGGCGCTGGGTGTTGAACAGGCCCATGGCCTCGATGGCCTGATTGATCACCATCTTCTGCATCATCAGCTGGTTGACCGGCACGGACGCCATGCGCTCGGCCAGCGCCTCAACCTCTGCGTCCAACGCATCGGCAGGCACCGCCTTCATCACCAGTCCCATCCGTTCGGCCTCGGCGCCGCTGATCTTGTCCCCGGTCAGAAGCATCCGCTTGGCCTGCTCAGGCCCCAGCCGGTAGACCCACATGGCCGTGGTGGGGCATCCCCAGACCCGCGCCGGCATGTAGCCGATCTGGGCGTCTTCGGCCATCACCACCATGTCGGCACACAGCGCAATATCCGAACCGCCGGCCACCGCATGACCGTGCACCTTGCAAACCACCGGCTTGTGCGAGCGCCAAAGGGCCATGAAATGCTCGGTGTTGCGCGACATAAACGCGAAATCCTTCATCGGATCCCACGGCATTTCCTGGGTCACGTCGCCGCTGCCATTGCCTTCTGCGTAGAACGTCAGGTCATAGCCGGCACAAAAGGCCGGGCCGTTGCCCGCCAGGACAATGGCGTGGACATCCCCGTCGCCATTGGCTTCAGCCACAGCCGAAGAGAGGAGCTGGGGCACCTCGTCGTCAATGGCGTTCAGAACGTCGGGACGGTTAAGGGTGATGCGGCCGATCCGGCCGGTTTTCTCGTAAAGGACTTTGGACATGATGCGGCGCCTGAAGGTTGTTGGAGACGATGCCCGATCATAGATCAACCACCGACCCGGCGCCCATACCTTTGCGACGATGCAAGGATGTGGGCGCGGCTAATCCTCATCCTCAGACATCTGCCGGCTGAATGCGATGCGCCGCTGCATGAAACTCTCCGGCGGGGTCCAGGTGTCTGCCAGATAGCGGTTCCCCCAAAGGCTGATCTGCTGCAACACCGGCAAGAGCCCCCTCGCCATTTCCGTCGGCGCATACTCATAGCGCTTGGGCCGCATCTGGTAGGTTGCCTTCAGCACGAGCCCGTTGCGCTCCATCTGCGCGAGACGGTCTGACAGCACGTTCGTGGTGATTTGCTCCGGCGAGCTTAAAAACTCAGAAAAGCGCCGCTTGCCGTTCAGCATGTCGCGCAGAATGATGAGGGTCCAGCGGTCCCCCACCATTTCCAGGGTACAGGAAATCGGGCAATCAGAGCGGCGGTCTTGCACGTGGCACCTATCGTAAATGGTTCATTGCAACTGACAAGTATAGAGATTGAAGGTTTACGCTTCAATAAACACCAACGTTTCAGTGGCAGACCTAGGCGCACCCAGGCTGTGCTGAAACCGGGTGGAGCTACCTTCCCAAAAACGGCGACGAACCCGCCACGCCCCGAGCCGGTCACAGACCAAGAACACTCCTCAGGAAAGGTCAGAAAATCCCAAGAATTCAGCCATTCATCGCGCTATTCAGCACCACCCAACCTCACATCTGATTGCTTGCGAAATTGAGTGTGGATTGTCAGTTACTTGTCACTTGCAAGTTTCAACTTATGATTCTAATTTACCCCCTCGTTCAGGGCGCCCACGAAGGGCAAAAAAGACCAAGAGAAAACAGGAGAGACAGATGACAGATGGATTCACCGGAGGATGCTTATGCGGGGCGGTTCGCTATGAGAGCACGAGCGCACCGCAGCTTACCGGACACTGCCACTGTGTTGATTGCCGCAAGTCCAGCGGGTCGGGCCATTGCACCCACCTTTTGCTGAGCGAGGAGGCCTTCTCCTGCTCAGGCCCCCTCACCTTCTCCGATCATCCTACCGACAGCGGCAACATGGTGAGCCGCGGATTTTGCCCCACATGCGGCTGTGCGGTGCTGTCGAGAAATTCCGGAATGCCCGGCATGGTGTTCCCGCGCGCCTCAAGCCTCGATGATCCGGAGGTCGCCAAGCCGCAAGTGATCGTATATGCCAGCCGCGCCCCTTCCTGGGACCATATGGACCCCGGTTTGCCGGCATTCCCCGAGATGCCAGAGCCGATACCAGAGCAGATGCCGGCGCCGGAGCCTTAGCCCATGGCCTATGACGAAGCCTTGACCCAGCGATTCCGGACAGCCCTCGGCGACGCGAAGGGTGTTTCAGAAAAGCGCATGATGGGCGGTGTCTGTTTTCTGGTGAACGGAAACATGATTGGCGGGGCCGATCGGACGAAGTCCGGGCAAGGCCGTTTCATGTTCCGGGTGGGCAAGGACAATGTCGATGACGCAGAGGCTCTGCCCGGCGGCGAACAGATGGTTCAGGGCGGCCGGGCGATGAGCGGGTTCTACTTCGTTCCAGAAGGGGCCTGCAGCGATGAGGTAATGCGCCGCTGGCTCCGACTGGCCTTCGGTTTTGCGACAAGCCTGCCACCCAAGTAGAGGCGAATACAGACAAGGAGATATGCATGAGCGCCACGTCTGACTGGTGTTTTCCGGAGGAAACGGTCGGTTTTCTAACAGACCTGAAGGCCAACAACAACCGCGATTGGTTCACCAAGAACAAGGCCGTCTTCGAGCGCTCGGTCAAGCGGCCGGCAGAAGCCTATGGTGACCAAATGCGTGAGGAACTGAAGTCATTGACCGGCAAGGCCCATGGCGCGAAGGTCTTCCGGATTTACCGGGACGTGCGCTTCTCAAAAGACAAGACGCCCTATAACAGCCATCTGCACATTTCCTTCCAGCCCACGGAAGGCAGTAGGGCTTCACCGGCCTGGTTCTTCGCGTTGGAGCCGGGCAAGCTCATCTTCGGGGCAGGCGCCTTTGCCTTCGACAAGCCGGTTCTGGAACGCTACCGGCAAGCAATCGCCGCCGGTGGGGACACTGCGCTTGCCCGCCTCTTGCAAGAGCTTGGCGCCCGGAACCACAGATTAAGCGAGCCGGAGCTGAAACGCGTGCCGCGGGGGCTTGATCGCGACCACGCCCATGCAGACCTGTTGCGCCGAAAGGGCCTGACCGCCTGGGCCGAAACCGGCGACACATCCAAGGCAAGCCGTCCGGGGCTGGTCGCCCATTCGGTCAGTGCATATCAGCAACTCCGGCCCTTGTTCGATTGGCTCAGCAAGCTCTAGGGTCGCAAAAACGTCATGGGGGCTTTGCCTGACTGTCTTGTTCCTCACCTACCCCGTCCTGGGGAGGACCAGGACGATGGCTCTGAAAGAACTGAGTTATGCTTCACCGGGCGACCCTTTGTTGAGGCGGTTGGTGATCAACCTCATCGAGGAGGCGTCCGGCCGCCGCCGTTTCGCAAAGCTCTACCAGGTCTGGCGCAACGAGATCGTCCCGGGCTCAAACGCCATCATGGGCGATCTGCTCAGATTGATCGACGTGGAGTTGGATCTCACCACATGCGACTGGCCCCAACCGGTCGCCCCGGCCACACCCTTGGTCATGCTGGCCAACCATCCTTTTGGCATTGGGGACGGCATCGCCATGCTGTCGCTGGCCGAGCAATTGAACCGGCCGTTCAAGGTGCTGATCCACAACGACCTTCTGAAGATCCCCGAAATCCGGCCCTTTGCACTGCCCATCGAGTTCAGCCCCTCAGGCGAGGCCAAACCCAGCCGCCTCAATCTGGAAACCCGGCAACAGGCGGTTGAGTTGCTAAAGAGCGGAACCACCATCGTCGTCTTCCCGGGTGGGGCGGTGGCCACAGCGCCGCAGCCTTTCGGACGGGCCCTGGAGTGGCCTTGGAGCCCCTTCGTCTCGCGCCTGATCCAGTCAACTGAAGCCTCGGTTCTGCCGGTTTATTTCAGCGGCCAGAACAGCGCCCTCTTCCATCTGGCAAGCGCATTCAGCCAGGTCTTGCGCACATCGCTCCTGGTGAGCGAGTTCAGGCGTTTTGCCGGGTCCACAGTGAAAGCCCATATCGGTCAGATCATTCCGTTTACCGGCCTGCAGAACCCGCACGACCGCACGGCCCTCATTGAAGAGCTGTTCAGGCACGTGCTCAGCCTTGGCGAACAGGACGCGGTTGTGGACACCTATGAACCAGGCGCCGGACTTATCGCAGAGTTATCCCGTCCGGTCCGCGCTTCGGCCGCGGGCTGAGCAGATGGCCAGAGCTTGCACAGTCCCGGCAGGCCAGGCTAAGTGGCGAGCGATCAATCGCGCCCGAGGCAGACAATGAGCGAACACACTGAGACGGCTCAAGAAGGCCGCGTCTATCTGGACGGCTACCTGGATGTTCCCGCCGAGCGTTGGGCCGTTGTGCGCGAGGCGGTCAACGAGCATATCGCGCTTACCCGCAAGGAGCCCGGCTGCATCAAGTTTGAGGTGGTGCCGTGCCCCGACATTGAACGGCGCTTGCTGGTCTCTGAGATCTTCGTAGATCAACAAGCCTTCGATGCCCATCAGGCCCGCACGCAAGCTTCGCCCTGGGCGGAGATTTCCGCCGGGATCGCGCGCGAGTACTCGGTCCGCACGGAACCATGATATGTTATTAACCTAATAGTTTCAGATGGTTATTGCCGTACAAACAGACGCAAACTTGACGCAAGTCACAAAACTCCCCATAGTCAGTTCATGGGGCTTGCGAGCGCCCCGTGAGGCGACAGCCAGAGATTCGCATCCTTGAACACCTCAACCTAACGGAGGAAGGATGCATTATGCCGTCCCCAACACAAATCACCGTCTCCCAACTTTCCCGTCTCATTGGAACACCCGATGCGCCCGTCTTGATCGACATTTGCATTGAAGAAGACTTCAACGCAGATCCGCGCCTCATCCCCGGCGCCATTCGCCATCCCTTCAAGCAAATGGCAGCTCTCGCGCCGGAACTCACCGGCCGGCGCGCCGTGGTGATCTGCCAGAAGGGCCAGAAGCTGAGCGAGGGCGCCGCTGCCATCCTGCGCGATCATGGCGTGAAGGCGGAAAACCTCGAAGGCGGCAATTTCGGCTGGCGCGATGCCGGCTTGCCCTTGGTTCCAGCCGAAAAGATCCCCGAACGCAACGCGGAAGGAAGGACGGTCTGGGTCACGCGGCACCGGCCCAAGATCGACCGCATCGCCTGCCCCTGGCTGATCCGCCGGTTTGTGGATCCCCAGGCTCAGTTCCTCTTCGTCTCCCCGTCCCAGATTGCCGGCGTGGCGGAGCGCTTTGAGGCCACGCCGTTCGATGTGGAGGATGTGTTCTGGAGCCACCGCGGCGAGCGCTGCACCTTCGACACCATGATCGAGGAGTTCTGCCTTGCCACCGGGCCGCTGGAGCATCTCGCCACCATCGTGCGCGGTGCCGACACCAACCGCCACGATCTTGCACCTGAAACCGCCGGTCTTCTGGCCGCCTCGCTTGGGCTGTCGCGCATCCATCGCGACGATCTCGCCCAGCTTGATGCCGGCATGATGCTTTACGATGCCTTCTATCGCTGGGCACGGGATGCAACCGATGAGCAGCACGACTGGCCATCGGCCAAACCCCGGAGCTGACGCCATGGAGAGCACAACAACGGCGCCGGTGGCCGGCGAGCGGCCCGCTCCTACCCTGGCTGAAGCCACCCGGGTGTGGGGGCGCATCGGTGTCTTGTCCTTCGGCGGGCCGGCCGCCCAGATCGCGCTCATGCACCGCGAGGTGGTGGACGAACGCGGCTGGCTCACCGAGCAGCAGTTTCTCAATGCCCTGAGCTTCTGCATGTTCCTGCCGGGCCCGGAGGCCATGCAGCTGGCGACCTATTCCGGCTGGCGCCTGCACGGCACCCTGGGCGGACTTATTGCCGGCCTGTTGTTCGTTTTGCCCGGGGCGGCGGTGATCCTGGCTCTGGCCGCAATCTACGCCTATTTCGGCGATGTGCCCCTGGTCAACGCGCTCTTTCTGGGCGTAAAGGCCACCGTGGTGTTGATTGTGGTGGAGGCCTTGCTGCGGGTGGCCAAAAAGGCCTTGAACGGCGCTTCCCACTGGATCATCGCTGCTTTGGCCTTCATCGGCATCTTCTTCCTGGCCTTGCCCTTCCCCCTCATCATCGCCGCCGCGGCAGCCTATGGCTTTGTGTTTTCGCGCTCAGGCGGCAACGCGGGCGAGGCCAAGGTCGGCGCCGGCGGCTCCCTCGCCGGCACGGGCCTGACCGTTATCCTATGGCTTGGCATCTGGTGGCTGCCTCTGCTCCTCGTCGGCGCGCTGTCTGCGAGCCCGATTCTCACAGATATCGGCGTGTTCTTCTCCAAGCTGGCCGTGGTCACCTTTGGCGGGGCCTATGCGGTTCTGGCCTATATGGGCCAGGATGTGGTCAACCAGTTCGGCTGGCTGAATGCCGGCGAAATGATGGACGGGCTGGGTCTCGCCGAAACCACTCCCGGGCCGTTGATCCTGGTGACCCAGTTTGTCGGCTTTCTCGCCGCCTTCCGCGAGGGCGGCTTTGCCCTTGGCGTGATGGGGGCTCTGGTGACCCTTTGGGCCACCTTCGCGCCTTGCTTCTTGTGGATTTTCGCGGGCGCCCCATTCATCGACTGGATCGGCGCCCAGCCGCGCCTGAAGGGTGCGCTGTCTGCCATCAGCGCCGCTGTGGTGGGCGTCATCCTCAACCTCACCATCTGGTTTGCCGTGCATGTGTTCTTCGCCTCCGTAACGGCCAAGAAAGCCGGCCCCCTGGTGCTTTGGACCCCGGACCCGGCAACGCTCGACTGGCGCGCCGTGCTGCTGAGCGTGGTCTGTGCGGTGCTGCTGTTCCGCTTTCACTGGGACCTGATGCGCGTGCTGGCGCTGGCCTCTGCCGGCGGGGCGGCGCTGGTCTTCGCACTGGGGTGAGCGCGAAAGCCTCAGTAGGTCCGCCCAACACGGGGCTTGTAGCGCGGCAGGGTCAGGTCAAACCGAATGGCCCCTCCGCGCAAGGCAAACCCGCCCAGCGTTGCGACCACGGCCGCACCCACGGCGGAAAGCCCGGCCGCGGTGAGCACCAGATAGGCAACCGCGGAGCAGAGTGCGGCGGTGGCATAGAGCTGCTTTTGCAAGATTAGTGGCGTTTCCTGGCTCACCACATCGCGCATCATGCCGCCGAAGGTCGCCGTGGTCACCCCCAGCACCGCCGCGGTGACCACACCAGCGCCTGATTGCACGGCCACATGCGCCCCCAGAACCCCATAGGCGGCAAGGCCCATCGCATCGAGCCAGAGCAGCACCGGATAGCGCCGCTGGATAAGGTGAGCGGCAAAGAAGGTGACACCCGCAACCGCCAGGCAGATCGCCAGGAAGGTCTGGTCCTGGATCCAGAACACCGGCCGGTCCAGCATCACATCGCGCAAGGTGCCGCCGCCAATCCCGGTGATGGAGGCCAACAGGCCGAACCCGATCAGGTCCATCTGTTTGCGGCTGGCCACCAGTGCGCCCGAGGCTGCGAACACGGCGACCCCCAGAATGTCGAGCGCGTAGACAAGATTGGGAAGCACTTTGAACTCCTCGGTTTGCAGTTAAGGTCTGCTATGGTTAGGCTCTTGAGCGAGATGACGGTTTTGCGCGTCGTGTTTTCGTCACCCACGTCAAAGCGCAGTTTCGGCGCCTCCTGGATAAGGCACGAAACACCGGAGGCCAAGTGGTTTCACGGCCCATTTGGAGTGTAGAGCTGCATGAACAAGACCCCTGACGTCGAAACCTGGCTGGCAGCCTACGACAACCCCATGAAACCCTTTGTAGCGGCCATCCGCGAGCTTGCCCTGTCGTGCGATGCGCGCATCGAAGAGGCCATCAAATGGCAGGCCCCCACCTTCATGTACAAGGGCAATATCGCGAGCTTCTTTCCAAAGGCCAAGAAACACGCCAGCCTGATGTTCCACAAAGGGGCTGAGATCGAAGGCGACTTTCCAAATCTGACGGGCGACGGCAAAGAGGCGCGCTCGTTCAAGGTGTTCGACCTGGACGACCTTGAGGCCAAATCGGCGGAACTGACCGCCATCTTCAAAGCCTGGTGCGACCAGAAAGACAAAGACGCATAATAGTCCCCATGACCCCTCCAAAACCTCCCCTGGGCGAAGTGCGCCGGGCGCACTCCCTGGCCGAATTGCAGATCCTTTTTGAGGTCAGCAACACCGAGGCCTGCCGCCACCACAGCACCCAACTTAAACCCGGCGCCGATGATGTGATCATCTCCACCTACCCCAAATGCGGCACCACCTGGATGCAGCAGATCGTCCACGGCCTGCGCAGCAGGGGCGATATGACGTTCGGCGAGATTTCCGAAGTCGTCCCCTTCATGGAGGTGGCCTATGATTGCGGCATCGATCTGAACGCCCCGCAGGCCTTTGCGCCCAGAGCGTTCAAAACCCACATGGGCGCCGACGAACTGCCCGACGGCGCGCGCTACATCATCGTCTTGCGCGACCCTATGGATGCCTGCATCTCGTTCTACAACTTCATGAACGGCTGGTATCTGGAGCCTGGCACGGTCTCGCTTGAGACCTTTACCGAAGAATACTTCTTCTCCGCCCAGGGCAGCGCCCGTTACTGGACGCACCTTGCCTCCTGGTGGCCGCGCCGGGCCGGCGAGAACGTGCTCATGTTCTGCTTTGAGGATATCAAGCAGGATCCTGCCGCGTGCGTGCGCGCGGTTGCCCGTTTCATCGGCATCGCGCTCGACGATGAGCTTGAGAGCCTCGTGCTGGAGCAATCATCCATCGAGTTCATGCGCCGCCATAAGCACCAGTTCGATGACAATCTCCTAAGGCGCGCCCGCGATGACGCCATCGGCCTGCCGCCGGACGGTGAATCCTCCAAGGTCAAGTCCGGCAAGGTGGGCGCCTCGAAGGCCCTGCTGCCGGACCACATCATCAAACGCTTTGATGAGGCCTGGCGCAAAGAGGCCCTTCCCCTCACCGGTGCCGCCTCCTACCAGGAGCTGCGTTCCCTCGTTTAGGGGGCCGCCATCAAATCGTCGTCTATTTGCCGCATTCTCTCCAAACCGGGGCTTGGGCGGGGGCGCAGCCAAGGAGAATGTGGCCATGAATATCCAAATCCAGCAACCCCAGCCGTTTGACCTGGTCTCAAGCGAAATCCTCATCGCGGGCAACGCGGTTGCCTTTGAAGGGCAAATGACCATCAGGGTGTCCGAAGGCCATGATGAGTTCACAGGGCTTGCCACGGTCGGCTCGCTGTCCATCCGGCAGTTCCAGGCCTCCATCACCATCCCCGACACGGCCGCATTCCAGCTCAACCGCCTGTTCGTCACCCTGGCCGACGATACCGGTGGCGGCGATGGCGCACCGACCCCCATGGTGACCGTGCCTGTGCTCTACGGCCCGCTCATCCTGCCCGGCTACATGGGCTTCTGGGAGCACGAAGTCGTGCCCGGCGACACCCTCTCCGGCCTCGCCCAGCGCTACTACGAGGATGCCTCGGCCTGGCAGCCGATCTTCCAGGCCAATCAGCACATTATCGCCAATCCTGATGTGATCTTCCCCGGCCAGATCCTGCGCATCCCGCGCGACTTCTGAGCACGCATCCTGGCTGCGCGGCCAAAGAGGCCGCGTGGCCGCCACCATCCTCTGGCGGGCCGATCTCCAATCCGCTAGGCCTCGGACAAGCTTCGCGACGGTAGGGCAACCCCCGATCAGACTGAAAAGTCTGATCGAGGATCAGTTGCCCGCCGGAGACGAGAGGCTAGAGCAACAGCCGCTCGAATGCGCGGATGTTGCTCTGGAGATGGGCTGATTTGGCCCACCGAAGGCCGGTTTTTCGCGCCCGCTGAGCTTCGTTGCGGGCCACTTGTGGTCGGCCAGACCAAGGCGTGCCCCCTGCCTCGTCAACAGACGCGAAAATCCGGTCAAGTGTTTCCATATGACTAAGAACTGCTCTAGGCTCCAAGCCCCGAAACTCGAAGGTGGACCATGGCTGATTTGGATCTTTGCTATCTGCCGGCAACCAAAGCGCTAGAGCTGTTTCGGGCCAAGACGCTTTCGCCCGTCGAACTTCTGGAAGCCTACATTGCCCGGGCAGAGGCGGTGGAGCCCAACATCAATGCCTTCACCTACACCCATTATGATGAGGCCTTGGAGCTCGCCCGGAAAGCCGAGGCCAAATATGCCGCCGGCAAGCGCACACGGGCTCTGGAAGGCCTGCCCATTGCCATCAAGGATGAGAGCTACATCAAGGGCAAGCCCACCTCCAACGGCTCGCTCACCATGCAATCCTATATTGCCCCCACCACATCCATCGTCAACGAGCGGATCTTAAGGGCGGGCGGCATCGTGCATGCCCGCACGGCAACGCCGGAGTTTTCCTGCGCGGGATACTGTCACTCCAAGCTTTGGGGGGTGACCCGCAATCCTTGGAACACCGCCTTTACGCCGGGCGGATCTTCCGGCGGCTCAGCCGCCTCTTTGGCCGCCGGGACCTCGGCCTTGTGCACCGGGTCGGATATCGGCGGGTCGATCCGCATTCCGGCATCGGCGTCGGGACTGATCGGCTACAAACCCCCTTACGGGCGCAACCCGGCCGAACCTCCCTTCAATCTCGACTTCTATTGCCACAGCGGCCCGCTCGCCCGAACGGTCGCGGACGCCATTGCACTGCAGAACATCATGTGCGGTCCCCACCCTCAGGACATCGCCTCGCTTCGCCCAAAGCTGAAACTGGCCTCTCGGCCCCGGCCGGTCGCAGGCTGGTCGATTGCCTACTCGCCTGATCTTGGATGCTATGAGGTGGATGCCGAGGTCCGGCGCAACACCGAAGCGGCGCTGGATGTGTTCCGCGCCGCCGGAGCCACGGTAGAAGAGGTTGAGCTTGGCTGGGGCGAGGATGCGCTCGCCGCCGCCTTGGCCCATCTGGAGCACATTTTCGGTCTCTCCATTGCGCCCACCCTCGACACGGATGCCGACCAGATGACCGACTATGCCCGCCAGTTTGCAGATAAGGGCCGTGCGTCGAAACCAGAGAGGTTCCTGTGGTCCTTGGAGGTTGCCGGCCGGATGTATGCCTCCCTCGGCCCCATCCTGGAAAAGCATAACGTCCTGGTTTGCCCCACGACCGCGCTTCCCGCCGTCGCCGCCGACTTCGATCAGGCCCGAGACACGGTTGAGATCAACGGCAATCGCGTGAACCCCATGCTGGGCTGGGTGATGACGTCGCCGTTCAACACCATGAGCCGCTGCCCGGTGCTCTCGCTGCCGTCGGGCCGGGCCGCCAACGGGGTTCCCACGGGACTTCAGATCGTCGGGAGAACCTACAGCGACGCAGACGTGTTCCGCGCCGGCATGGCCTATGAGGCAGAGGCAGCGTCCTGGTACACAAGCACCGAAAACCGCCCGCCGCTGTAAGGGCTCAATTAGCAACGCCCCCTCTGCGTCACCCCCGCGAAAGCGGGGATCTATAGGCGGCTATGTTTTTTAGCCTTACCGCCCCCCGCCGATTACATGTGGGTTGATGGCAACGGCCATTGGCCCGGCACCCGGGCTCATGCTAACAGAGGCAGCAACACACTCACCTAGGCGGAACGGCACTTTCATGAGCGAAACACGCATTGAGACAGACAGCTTCGGCCCCTTGAAGGTTCCGGCCGACAAGTATTGGGGCGCCCAGACCCAGCGCTCGTTGGGTAATTTCAAGATTGGGATCGAAACCATGCCCGCACCCTTGGTGCGCGCGCTTGGGGTGATCAAGAAAGCCGCCGCCCTCACCAATGTGGATCTGAAGAACCTGGACCGCAAAACCGGCCAGGCCATTTCCAAGGCCGCATCGGAAGTGATCGACGGAAAGCTCAACGACAATTTCCCTCTGGTGGTCTGGCAGACCGGCTCAGGAACCCAGTCCAACATGAACGCCAACGAAGTGATCGCCAACCGGGCCATTGAGCTCCTGGGCGGAGAGGTTGGCACGAAAGACCCGGTCCACCCCAACGATCATGTGAACCGCTCACAATCCTCCAACGACACCTTCCCCACCGCCATGCACATTTCAACGGTGGAACAGGTGCACCACGCCCTCATTCCCGCCTTGGAATACCTCCATGAGGCTCTGGCCAAAAAGGCCAAGGACTGGCGCAAGACCCTCAAGATCGGCCGCACGCATTTGCAGGATGCCACGCCCCTCACCTTGGGCCAGGAGTTCTCCGGCTATGCCGCGCAGCTCAAGCTGGGCATCGAGCGGGTGAAAGCTACTCTGCCCCGGCTCTATCCCCTGGCCCAGGGCGGCACAGCCGTCGGTACGGGCCTCAACACCAAAAAGGGCTTCGACAAAGCCTTTGCCGCCCACGTGGCCAAGATCACCAAACTGCCCTTCAAGACCGCCCCCAACAAGTTCGAGGCCCTGGCGGCCCATGACGCCATGGTGGAGGTCTCCGGTGCGCTCAATGTGATCGCGGTAAGCCTCTTCAAAATCGCCAACGACATTCGCCTTCTGGGCTCTGGCCCACGCTCAGGCCTCGGCGAGCTCTCCTTGCCGGAAAACGAACCCGGCTCGTCCATCATGCCCGGCAAGGTCAACCCAACCCAGTGCGAGGCCATGACCATGGTCTGCACCCAGGTGATGGGCAACCACGCCACGGTCACCATGGCCGGCAGCCAGGGCCACTTTGAGCTAAATGTGTTCAAGCCCGTGATGGTCTATAACGTGTTGCAGTCGATCCGCCTGATCGCCGATGCGTGTCATTCCTTCACCGATAATTGTGTGGTGGGAATCACCGCCAATGATGATCAAATAGCAGCGCTTATGGAGCGCTCTTTGATGCTGGTCACAGCGCTGGCACCGCGCATCGGCTATGACAATGCCACAAAGATCGCCAAAACTGCGCACAAGAACGGGACAACCCTGCGCGAAGAGGCGGTGGGGCTGGGCTTTGTCTCCGCCGATGAATTTGACCAGATTGTCCGGCCAGAAAAGATGATCGGACCAAGCTGAGGATACCCAGATGGGAGATGTGATCAATCTCAAGCAGTTCCGCAAAGCCAAGGAACGCGCCGAGAAGGAAAAGAAGGCCGAGGAGAATCGGGCCAAGCATGGGCGCAGAAAGACCGACCGCGTGTTGCAGGAAGCAAAGGACAAAAAAGACGATGCAGCGCTCAGCGGCCACCGGCTGGACCATGAGGATGACGGCCGCGAACCGGCATGACCGGACCGGCCAAGCGCTCCGTAACCATTGCCGGTCACAGAACCAGCGTGTCCATGGAGCCGGAATTCTGGAGCGCCTTGCGCGACATTGCCGCCAGTGACGGGCGCTCGCTGGCTGATCTTCTCACCGATATCGACAAGACGCGCGAAGAGCGCAACCTCTCCAGCGCTGCCCGTGTGTTCGTGCTGAACAGGCTCAAGCAAAAATAAGGTTTAGCGATTTGTGTCTTTTGCCCTGCCGCGGCCGGATTGGCGCAGCTGCTGGAGGCCCAAAGCTCTGCTGTCTGCACCTTCGCGCTCTTGTGCAGCCCGCAATGCCTCAGCTTCGGCCACGGCGCGAGCCGCGGCGCGGGCCTTTTCGGCTGCTTTGCGGCGCGCCTCGGCCCTTGCGGCCTCTTGCCTCTCCTGGCGCTTGCGCTGAGCAGCTTGTTCCTGCGCGGCTTTTAGGGCGGCCTGTTTGCGGGCAATTTCTGCTGCCGTCGCTTCCTGTTCCGCCGTCTCGCGGGCTACGGCCTCGGCCGCCAAACGGTCGAGTTCAGCCTGCGCGGCGGCCTCGGCTTCCAGACGTTCAGCCTCCTTGCGGGCTGCCGCCTCTTCGGCCACTGTTCGGGCCGCATCCTCCTGCGCTGCCTTAGCGGCCTTGTCAGCGTCCTCCTGCTCAGGCTTGGCGGGCTCCGCGGGTTGATCAGGCTCCGTCTCATCAGACGTCTGCGGCTCCGTGGTCACCGTCTCCTTGGCCTTTTCGCGTTCCTGGAACAAGCGCTCCTGCTCGCGCTGCAATTCTTCCAGTTTGCGCATGCTTTCCTGCAAAACACGCACAACCAGGAATGAGCGCAAACTGGTGGTGTCATGGCTGCGAACAAGCTTGCCAACAGGCCCTTCCAGCTTAACCTGATAGTCGGGCGCATTCTCCACCCCGGCAACCTTTACGTTCCAGTCGGCGCGCAACGTGCCGTTGGCGAGGTTTGCCAACCCGCCCACCTGCCCGGCCGCAACGTCGGACGTGATTGCGCCTGGAAGAAGCTTGACCAAACCATTTTCAATCGACCATTCCGCACGCACCGGTTCAAACGGCCAGGCCCCCTGGTGCAGGCTGGCCGATATCACGCCTTCCAACTTTGCCGCATCGTCGATGGCGCCGATGGACTCTGAGAAGCCGCCTGGATTGGTTCCCATCAGCCGGCTCTTGCCCAAGGCCCATTGTCCATTGCCCTCAAGCACTGAGATGATACCGCCGGGACTGCGCCCTTGGCCTTGAACACTGCCCTCCAGCGAAAGACGGCCTTGCACCAATGCTTGGCCGGCCTCACTCTTTAGGACCTGACCCAAGTCTGCACCGCCAAGGTCGACATTCGCCTGAAGCGCCAGGTTGCCACCTGCTGTGTTCTCCGCTGAAAAATCTCCTTTCAGCGAGCCGCCGAACACCTCGCCGGAGCCGTTTGCGAGGGTGAGCTTTCCATCACCGGCCCGCAAGTTAAAGGAGGCTCCGGTCATCACCGTGCCGGGCGCGAGAACCAGCTGATCCGCTGACACCCTCACATCCAACGAGGGGCCACTAAGGGCCGCGCTGCGGAAGGGCCGATCTGCCCAGAACGCACCGCTTGGCGTGCGCCCCAAGGGCGGGCCAAGCGTTAAAAGCCCCAGCGCAGGGCTCAAATCAAGCGTTTCAAACCGGCCAGCGCCGCTTAACTGGTAAGTGTCGTCCGTCGGCGTCAGGGCGCCGTCAAACCTGCCTTTGATGCCCGGCAACGCCAGATTGAACTTGGAGATCCGGTAGCGCCGTTTGTCGCCTTGAAATTCTGCCGACAGCTCAGTTTCCCCGTCCAACGCGACGCCGGCGCCCAGAGCCTGTGCGATCGGCGCGGTGTCAAGCGACGAAGCTTTGAGCTTGCCGCTAACGGCCAGCCCGGAGCCTGGATCTTTGAGCTCGGCTGCAAGGTCCAGCGAACCTGTCAGGACCTTCGCCTTGACAGTTGTTGAAATACCGGTTGGTAACGCGCCTGCAGCAAGAACGCTGATCTTGGCGTCTGCCTTGCCGCCCAAAACCGCCTCCGGCGAACCGATCCCCAGAGCCGCCATCAACCGGTGCGCCCGGTTGGTTTCATAGACACCGTCAACGTCGAGCTTGACCTTTCGCCAATCGGCAAATGGACCTTCGGTCTCAACGATCAAGCCGATCAGGCCCGCGCCTGCCAAACCTTCCACACTGAGACGGTTATTCTCAGGGGACGAAACATATTCCAGCCAGATGTCCAGCGGCTGGCCGTCCAGAACCTTGTGCAAGCGCTCCGGCAATTCGCCCGACCCCAGCACCTGAAGCATCTCAATGGCGTACGGCGAGCTGACCTTTCCGCTCACTTCTCCCTTCACGGCGCTGTTCTGTCCGGCCAGAGAGCCGGCCAGATCGATCTTGCCTTTTTCGCCTACGGTTCCTGCCAGGCGGCGAATATCGGTGCTGGCCCCGTCGAATTTCACGTTCGCGGCGAAGTCCTTCAACGTCCGCGAGGCGAAGGTCAGCTGACCGATCTTCATGTTCAGGCCAACCGGCGCGTTGCCGGTGTTCAACAGGCCCACAAGGGCCGGCCCATCGAGCAGCCCTGCCTCGCGCCCGCGCGGCATGACCGACGTCAGATCCAGCGCATCGGACACCAATTCGGCCTCGATGAAGGGGGTTCCGCTGCGCGCCCAGAACAGGCTGCCGCTGCCGGTGCCACCGTCGAACTCAAACCGCGCCCCGTTGATGCGTCCATGTTCCGGAGTTGCCGACAGGGAGCCGGCAAACTTGAGCCGCCCGATGCGGCCCGCCTCTTCGCCATAAAGACCCGGCCGCATCCAGTTGATGAAACCGCGCCCGTCAAGCGCATTGAAGGTGAACGTTCCGTTGAACTGAGGCGTCACCGGATCGGGAAGATAAAGACCCGACAGTTCAAACCGTGTGCGCCCGGGCAGCAAGCCCGACAACTCGCGCACTTTCACGCCGGTGTCGCTCACGCTCACATCCAGCTTTCCGGCTTCAATCACCGCTTCTCCGGTTTTCAATTGACCGGAACTCACCTGCACACGCCCATGCACATTCTTCGGCAAAATGGCCGCCACCGCATCGAGCGTGTCGAGCGAAACGGCCGATTTCAGCCGTTGCGCCACTTGGGCACCCAGGTCACGGGCCAGGGCGTCCAGATCCAGCCGGCGCGCGGTGAGAGCAGCGTCAAAACCGATATCATAGCCCAAGCTGAACTCTGCGCTGCCGGTCACCGCGTTGGTGACCGCATTCGCCTGATCCAGCGCCAGTTCTATGTCGCTGAACATCAGCTTTTCCTCGCCGATGGCCACCTTGGAACTGAAGAAAAAGGGTAGTTTTTCGATGTGCGACAGCGGTGCCGACTTCACCGCCTCATCAATTGCGGGCGGGACAATCTTGAGGGTTCCAGAGGCAATGTTCTTGTTCGCCTTTTCCAAAAGCTTGCCGTCAAAGCTATAGCGCAGCCGGTTTCCGGTCTCCGGCTTCACCCGCACTCCGAGGCGCATGGTGCCGTCGGGCCGCAGTTTTCCGGTGGAAACGGAAACCGCAACCGGTTCGCCCTTATAAGTCAGCGAGCCACGGGCCTGGAACGGCCCGGTAGCCGAAATCACCGCGATCTTAAGATTGACCGCATCAAACCGCGCTTTGCCGGCCCTGCGGCGGTCGCTCGCATAAATCGTGCCGTTCACCACCTTGGTTTCTTCCAGCGAAAAGCCGGAGAGCGGCACAATGCGCCCCCACTCCTCTGAGGGTTCAAGGTTCCAATTGCCTTTGCCGCTGGCCAGCCGCTCAAGATCCAGCTCCGGCCGGTCCAAAGTCACCGAGTGCACCTGCACCTTGCCGCGCAGCAGGGGCGCCAGCAGCAACCGGGCCTGCAGCATTTTCACCGACAAGAACACCGGCGATGCTGCATTTTCCACGTTTGCCACCCGAACGTCTTCGAGCGTCAGGGTCGGAAGCGGGAGAAACTGGATGTCGATATCGCCGGCAATGCGCACATCGCGGCCAATGGCCTTGCGGCCATATTCCTCAATCTCAGCCCGATAGCTCGACCAGTCCACGAAGAACGGGGTCGCCAGCGCGCCCGCCAAAAGCAGCACCAGAAGAGTTCCGACAATGAGCAGCGGGGACTTCATCCCTCAAACGACCTCGCGGTTTTCCTTAGGTGGCGCGGAGGGCAGCCGCGCCGCCTCATGCGTTCTTGCTTTTCTACCTCAAATTGACACAATTTTCCCCGGGTTCATGATATTTTTTGGGTCGAGCGCTGTCTTGATCTGGCGCATGACCTGCAGCCCCGCCCCGTGTTCAGCCTGCAGGAACTTCATCTTCCCGAGCCCCACGCCGTGCTCGCCGGTGCTGGTGCCGTCCATCGCCAGGGCGCGCAACACCACGCTGTCCACAAACGCCTTGCAGCTGGCCAACTGTGCGTCGTCCGATGCGTCGAAGAACACCTGGAAATGGAAATTGCCGTCGCCCACGTGCCTAACGATGGGTCCCCAGAAGCCGCGCTCTTCCAGCTCCTTCTTGGTTTCGGTCACGCATTCGGCGAGCCGTGAGATGGGCACACACACATCGGTCGCCAAGACGTCCAGACCCGGGCACATGTTCTTGGCCGCCCAGAAGCTGTCATGGCGGGCCTGCCAGAGGTGGTTGCGCTCCTCTGTCTTGGTGGCCCAATTGAACTCGCCGCCGCCGCACTCTTCGGCAATGGCGCCAAACAGTTCAGACTGTTCGGCGGTGCCTGCTTCGGTGCCGTGAAACTCCAAGAAAAGATGAGGGGATTCAACCAGGCCAAGATCCGAGTAGACGTTGGCGGCCTTCACCTGTTCGGTGTCCAGCAACTCGATACGCGCCACCGGAATGCCCATTTGAATGGTCATGATCGTGGCATTGCAGGCGCTTTCCACATCAGGAAAGGAACACACGCCCGCAGCGATGGATTCAGGGATGCCGTAGAGCTTCACAGACACTTCGGTGATCACCCCAAGCGTGCCCTCAGAGCCCACCAACAGGCGCGTCAGGTCATAGCCGGCGGAGGATTTCTTGGCCCGGCGCGCGGTCTTCACCACTTCGCCATTGGCCATCACCGCGGTGAGCGACAACACGTTCTCGCGCATGGTGCCGTAGCGCACCGCGTTGGTGCCGGAGGCCCGGGTGGCCGCCATGCCGCCGATCGAGGCATCGGCGCCGGGATCAATTGGAAAGAACAGCCCAGTGTCACGCAGATGCTCATTCAGCTGCTTGCGCGTGACCCCGGCCTGAACCCTGCAATCGAGATCTTCCGGATTGACCTCAAGAACCGCGTTCATCTGCTGCATATCCACCGAAACACCGCCATGGGGCGCCGTGATATGGCCTTCAAGCGAGGTGCCGGTCCCATACGGAATGACCGGCACGCCGTAATTGCCGCACACCTGCACGATCTTCTGCACCTCTTCGGTGGTGTGCACAAAGGCCACCGCGTCCGGCGGCTCGCTCTCATGCCAGGTCACATCATTGCCGTGCTGATCGCGGACCGCTTCGGCGGTGCTCAGCCGGTCGCCCAGAACGTCCTTCAGCTCGGCAATCGCCTGGGTGGTGGAATTGCGCTTGGCTTCCGCTGCGGTGGCCATTGCGGAGCTTCTCCTATAGGTTATTGCCTCTAGGCCTGACGCCCAAGGCCTGCTATTTCCTCAAAATAACAGATGCTTGCCAGCCCAGGAATTTAATTTTTCGCGAGGTGAACGGTTTATGCTCGACACAAGCGCCTACCTGAAGTCGGGCCTCAGGGTGAAGCCCGACTGGATCGATTACAACGGCCACATGAACATGGCCTACTACACGGTGCTGTTCGATGCCTGCATCGACGATGTGTTCGAAAGCTTCGGCCTCGGCCCCGATTATGTGAAGGAACGCGGCGGCTCCTACTACACCCTGGAGATGCACGTGCACTATCTGCGCGAGGTGCATCTGGACGACCCGATCAAGGTGAGCCTGCAGCTGCTCGATTATGATGCCAAGCGCTGCCACTACTATCAGGAAATGCATCACGAGACCGATGGCTGGCTCGCCGCCACGGCAGAAATCATGTGCATGCATGTGGACATGAATCTGAAGAAGGCCTCGCCCTTTCCGGACGATGTTCTGGCGGGCATTGACGCCATGTACCAAGCCCACAAAACCCTGCCGCGCCCGGACCGGGTGGG
>CAJHYS010000315.1_pt1 | contig 21316 bp, 14 predicted proteins | sample 9198801 | NCBI WGS metagenome assembly CAJHYS01 (sample SAMEA7708368, study PRJEB35096) | sediment metagenome | biome: marine neritic benthic zone biome [ENVO:01000025]; feature: sediment [ENVO:00002007]; material: shallow marine sediment [ENVO:03000034] sea grass bed [ENVO_01000059] ...
CGTATCTCCAGCGGCGAGATCAATGACATACGCAACTCTCTGCGGAAGAGTGTGCGCGAGATGTGGCCAGAGCCACGAACTTAGAGCCGAGTTCTGACGCGTGAGGACACTCAGCATTTGTCAGCTAGGTGTTCTTTGCGAGGGGTCCCTCTGGCAGATATCGGTGATTAGTGCAAACGACGCCTGCGATCTTCACATACAGCCGCTTGATGTCTGTGGAAACTCGCCGTCCTAGGTCGAGAATCCGGGAAACCTTGAGAATGAACAATTTTGATCAGCTCCGCAGCGAAATGGTAGACCGCCAAATTGCGGCCCGCGGGATTCGTGACCCGTTGGTTCTGAATGCGATGCGTCAGGTGCCACGTGAGTCTTTTGTACCTGACGATCTAAGAGAGTTCGCTTATCACGACACGCCATTGCCGATCGCTGCTGATCAGACCATCTCCCAACCTTACATCGTGGCCTATATGGCTGAGGCACTCGGCCTTTCCGGCAACGAACGTGTGCTGGAGATCGGTACTGGCTCGGGATACGCAGCTGCCATTCTCTCGCTGATTGCAGGCGAAGTTTTCACAGTTGAACGCATTCCCGAGCTGGCAAAAAGGGCCAGCGAGATTCTGGCCGCGTTGAAGTACACCAATGTGAAGGTCCACCTAGGCGACGGCACCCTGGGCTGGATCGATCATGCACCTTATGACGCGATCGTGGTCACGGCCGGCGGGCCTCGTGTGCCTGATACCTTGAAAGAACAGCTGAAGATTGGCGGAAGACTTGTAATACCGGTGGGCGATGATAAGAGCATTCAAGATCTGGTGCGCATCACCCGCCGATCTGAACACAGCTACGAGACTGAAGAGATAGCAGCGGTTCGCTTTGTGCCGTTAATCGGCGATGAAGGTTGGAAACCAGATCGCCCTGAAGCGCAAACTTCGCAAACCATCGAGACTTTAAGCAAGGCGATTTCTGACCATTGCGAGCCCTTTGGCTCGGTGGAAGATGCTGATCTTGATCACCTATTGGAACGGATCGGCCAGGCCCGGGTGGTTCTAATAGGCGAAGCCACTCACGGCACCTCAGAATTCTATCGTCTTAGGGCCCACATTTCGCGCGCGCTGATTGAGCGCAAGGACTTCAAGATGGTCGCGATTGAAGGGGATTGGCCCGATGTGGCGCATATCGACCACTACATTCGTCATGCGGATTTTCCACCAAGCGAATGGACCGCCTTCGCCAGATTTCCCCAATGGATGTGGCGCAACGAGGAGACGAGAGAGTTTGTTGATTGGCTACGATCTGCCAATGTGAACAAACCGCTGGAGTCTCGAACTGCGTTCTATGGCTTAGATCTTTACAGTCTTTACGTCTCTATTCAGGAAGTACTGACCTATCTGGAGGGAGTCGATAAGGAAGCTGCCAAGGTCGCACGCCAGCGGTACGGGTGTCTGACGCCCTGGCAATCTGATCCTGCCGCCTATGGGAAGGCCGCTCTAAAGGGGCGCTATAAGTCATGTGAGGACGCAGTCACGATCATGCTGACAGAGCTGTTGGATAGACGAAAGCAATACTCAGCAATGGACGGCGAGCAATTCACGAATGCCCTGCACAATGCACGGGTGGTGTCAAATGCAGAGCGTTATTATCGTATCATGTATTATGGCGGACCAACGGCGTGGAATCTGCGCGACCGGCATATGTTTGATACGCTGACCACTCTGTTGGAAGCTCATGGTCCGGACAGCAGAGCCATTGTCTGGGCGCACAACTCACATGTAGGCAATGCCGCAGCCACTGAGATGTCGGCGCAAGGTGAACTGAACGTTGGTGAGCTCTGCCGCAAACGTTTTGGTGATGACCTCTATTCAATTGGATTTGGAACGCACACCGGCACCGTGGCCGCCGCCTCGGATTGGGGTGAACCGATGGAAATCATGAAAATCCGGCCGTCACAGACCGATAGTTATGAGCACATTTGCCATGATGCTGCCGTTGCAAATTTCTTTTTGCCGATGAAGGGCAGCTTGCAGGCTCAAAGAGCGCTCGCCGGCCTGGCAAAGCCTAGGTTGGAACGGGCAATCGGTGTGATCTACCGGCCACAGAGTGAGCTCAGCAGCCATTACTTTCAAGCCGTTCTACCGGACCAGTTTGATGAATATATTTGGCTCGATGAAACGAGTGCCGTTACACCCATTCAAACCCAGGAACTGGCAGGTCTGCCAGACACCTACCCGTTCGGGCTTTAGGAGCTTGGACGACACTTTTTGTGTTGTCTGTTTGCAGCTATGAGAAGGTTCAGATTTTTGGGCCGCCCTCCGGCCGGACCCGTCATGTCTCTAGACCAGCAGGTGTACCGCCGCGCCAAGTGGCGCAACCGATCTAACACATGGCTGATCCTAGCAGGCCTCACCTCGCTCCTGGCGCTAAGCGCATGGGTCTTATTCGGAGTAACCGGGCTTGTATGGGCCGTCGTCGCGAGCCTCACCTTGCTCATGCTAGCGCCTCGTATCAGCCCCGCTTTCATCCTCCGTCTCTACAAGGCGCGTCAGATCCATCTGCACAACATTCCTCAACTCGACTTCATAGTCCGCGCCCTCTCTGAGCGCGCGGAGCTGCCGGTCGTTCCGAAATTCTATCTCATTCAGAGTTCCAACATGAATGCCTTCGCAGTTGGGCGGCAAGAGGACTCTGCCATCGCCGTCACCGACGGTCTGCTTCGCGGGTTAAACCTCAGGCAACTCACAGGCGTGCTGGCCCACGAGGTGAGTCATATCGCCTGTGGCGACATCAAGGTCATGGGATTGGCAGACATAGTCAGCAGATTAACGAGCGCGCTACAAACCGCAGGGATTGTGTTGTTCCTGTTTGGTTTGTGGCAGGGCAACCGGGTCATTTTGGCGGCGCTCGTGTTGTTTTTTGCGCCAATGGTAGGGGTGTTCCTACAACTCGCTTTGTCACGGTCGAGAGAATATCAAGCAGATCTCAATGCCTGCCAGTTGACCGGAGACCCGGTGGGTCTCGCCTGCGCACTGCAAACCTTGGAACGAAAGCAAGGGGCGCTTTGGGAAAGCGTGTTGGTTCCCGGCGGCCGCAATCCAGATCCGTCCATATTGCGAACACACCCGAAAACGCAAGACCGGGTCGAACGTTTGTTGGCTCTTGCCCCTGACTATGAACCAACTCTTGTTCAGCCCGAGCACGGGTTGGCACCAGACTGGGGAGGCACCCCAACAGTCAGAAGGCCTAGATACCGAATGAGCGGGCTCTGGTATTAGCGGACGAGGCCGCTAGCGCCAGCGGCGCAGAGCCATGGCGGTGCGTAAGCGTGTTTCGGCGAGTTCCAGGGCTGCCTTACGGGGCGGAATTCCCTTGGCTTCGGCACTCACAAGCACAGCACGGGTGTTGTCCTCAATCTTTTCGCCTATCACATCGAAGGCTGCCTGCCGACTGCCGCCATGGTATTCAACGGCAGCGCAGATCACGCCGCCAGCATTTGCAATGAAATCTGGAATCGAGAGAATACCTCTTTCATGCATTGCTCGTTCTGCTGATGGCGTTGCGGGGATGTTTGCCCCTTGGATAACCAGTTTGGCCTTAAGATCAGCAACGTTGTCTTCCCTCAACACATCTGGGCGCGCCGCTGGGATCCAGACCTCACAATCGATGCCAACGATTGCGTCGGACCCGAAATACTGTGCGCCCTTCACACCCGTTAATTGCCCTGTTTCGCGTTTGATATTCGCCAGCTCTTCGACCGCGATACCCTCCGGATTGTGGACTGTTGTCCTGGAGTCTGCCGCCGCGACCAGGATGGCGCCTTTATTGGCTAAAAACCGAGCCGCATGCCTGCCCACAGCGCCAAAGCCTTGCACTGCCACGCGGGCATCGTCCAACTTGAAATCACAAAACTCTTCCGCAACCGCTGCTGCCACGGCAACGCCATAACCTGTCGCCCCAATTTCATCGAGCGGGATGCCGCCAATCTCTGCCGGGAGCCCCACTGCACGGCCGATCTCTTCGTGTACCCAAGCCATGCAGGTCTCATTGGTCCCCATGTCGGGCCCGACGATATAGTCTTTCAGATCTCCAATGGCGTTCGCAAAGGCGCGGATGAGCGCCTCCTTTTCACCTGTTGGTATGCGCGGGTCTGCGAATATGACGGATTTACCACCGCCGTGACTGAGACCAGCCGCGGCGTTCTTCAACGTCATCGCCCGCGCCAGGCGGGCGCATTCTTGAAGGCTCACATCCGGCGCCATCCGCGCCCCGCCAATTGAGGGTCCACACGCCACATTGTCCACTACGACGATCGCTTTTAGGCCCGCGCCAGGCCGATGAATATGAAGGACCTTTTCCGGGCCCAAGTCATCGGCAAGATCAAAGACGTTTTCCATCGTAGTCTCCTGCAGGGTGGATCAGAGTTGAGAACGCCCCTCGAGCGAGCCAATGACGGCCGCCAGAAATCGGGTCGCATCACCGCCGGTTACAGCGCGATGATCAAAGCTCAGCGATAGCGGCAATACGGGCGCCACAACCGTGTCATTGCTTCTGACGATTACTCGGTCTTCAATTCTGCCGGCGCCCAGAATGGCAACCTGCGGGGGTGCAACCACCAAACTTGCATATCGGCCGGCAAGCATTCCGAAGTTTGAGAGTGTCAGAGTTTGTCCGGTGAGCTGTTGCGGCGTGAGCGTTCGGTTTCGGACACCGTCTTTCAACTGTTCAAGCTGTGCTCTCAATGATTCTACCGAATGGTCCTGCACACCCCGAAGAACCGGCACGAAAAGGCCCTCCGGTGTGTCCATCGCGATCCCCAGATCCAGGTCTTGATGGATCAAGATTTTGTTCGATCCACCGTCGAACCAAGCATTCAGTCTCGGTTCAGCTTTGCATCCGGCCGCGATGGCTTGAATCAGTCTGACCGTTGGGTCTTCGTCTTCCTCCCAAAGATCAATCACTGCACTGTCGGTTACCGTGGCGTGAACCACTTCTCGCCCTGCCTTTGACATGAGCTGTGCCATGGCTCGACGCGGGCCACGCACAGGTTCACCTCCAGGAAAACTCATGCCGGCTTCGGCGGCTTGTTGGACGTCTTCACGAGTGATTGCCCCTTCAACCCCGCTACCGTTTAGGCTGGAAAGATTCACCTCCAGCTCTGCGGCCAAACGCCTTACAGCTGGGGCAACGCGAATGCCCGGCCTCTGAACCTGGGGCCTTGATCGTTCCACGTGGCGAGCAGGAACATCTGTGTGCGGCAGTTCACCTACGATCGCATCAGGTGATGTGCCGTCATCTTTCTCAAACGTTACAAGTGGGCTACCGATGTTCACCATCTCACCGGGTGCGCCATAAATTGTTTCAATACGTCCTGATTGGGGTGAGGGTATTTCGACAACTGCTTTTGCCGTTTCCACCGACACCAATGGTTGATCCGTAACCACGTGATCTCCAGCAGCCACATGCCAGGCGACAATTTCCGCTTCGCTTAGGCCTTCGCCCAGGTCGGGCAGATTGAAGGTTTTCAGGTATAGCTCAGACATTCGTTCACAGCCTCGAGAATGGCGGTCACGGTTGGCAAGTAATGCGCTTCAAGTCTGGGCAGCGGCATGACCGTGTCGGGTCCGGTCACTCGTTTGACCGGCGCAACAAGCGACATGAGTGCACGGTCGGCCACTCGCGCCGCAATCTCGGCGCCAAAACCACCTGTCAGGGGCGCCTCGTGAACAATGACACACCGTCCTGTTTTGCCCACGGAAGCCAAGATCTCGTCGTCCTTCAGCGGGCTAAGAACACCAACATCAATCACCTCAGCGCTGACACCTTGTTCGCTGAGTGCGTCCGCCGCCTGCAATGTCTCCAGAACCATTGCGCCCCAGCTAATCAGCGTGATGTCGTCCCCAGTTCGGAGAACGAAATTGCTCGCCAGTGGCAATGCTTGCCCATCATCCTCCAGCTCTTCTTTGAACGCATGATAGAGGCGCTTCGGTTCCAAAAAGACGACAGGGTCCGGATCTTCTATCGCTCCGAGCAAGAGACCATAAGCACGTCTTGGCGATGATGGGATGACCAAGCGCAAGCCTGGGATGTGAGCGAACATGGCTTCCGTGCTCTCAGAATGGTGCTCCGGGGCGTGCACCCCGCCACCAAAAGGCGCGCGCAGGACCATGGGACAAGTGAGCCGGCCGCGCGTGCGATTGCGCAATCGCGATGCGTGGTTCACGAGCTGGTCAATAACCGGGTAGATGAAGCCCATAAACTGAATCTCGGCGACCGGCCGCAGGCCGCAGGCCGCCGCGCCAATGGCAACCCCCGAGATCACCGCTTCAGACAGAGGGGTATCGCGGACACGGTCCGGCCCGAAGGATGCAAGCAGTCCGTCTGTTGCGCGAAACACGCCGCCATCCACCCCCACATCCTCTCCGAAAAGGACAATCGAACCGTCCTTGGCCATTGCGCGGCTAAGGGCCAAATTGACCGCTGAGAGCATATCGACCTCAACCATCTCCCCCTCCCGCAAACAAGTGTCGGTACATAGCTTCAGGAGGTTCAGCTGGGGTTTTCAAGTAGCTCTCGACCGCGGCGGCCACCCGGTCGGCGCAGTCGCTCAGGAGGCTGCTTTCATCATCATTTGACCACCAGTCCTGCTCCGCCATGAACGCCCTTAGCCGGATCAGAGGTTCTTTTTTCCAGTGTTTGGATACCTCTGCATCTTCCCGGTAACGCGACGCATCGTCAGCTGTCGTATGATCGTTTAGCCGGTAAGTCAGAGCCTCGATCACCATTGGCGCGCCACCGTGCCGAATGCTCTCAAGTGCCTCTTCAGCAACCACCCTTACGCCGATCACGTCATTTCCGTCTACCTGAATGGCATCAAGTCCTGCCGCGACGGCCTTTTGTGCAAGGGTGCGCGCTTTTGTTTGCGCTTTCCGGGAAACAGAAATAGCCCATCGATTGTTCACAATCACGAAGAGCACCGGCAGGTTCCAGGCTCCCGAAATGTTGAGCGCTTCATAGAAATCGCCCTTCGACGTAGCGCCATCCCCGGCGATGCAAACAGCAGCGGCTGCTTTGCCTTTCGAACTCAAGGCCAATCCAACTCCAGCAGCATGAGGAAAGTGGCTTGCGACCGGGATGCAAACCGGAAAATCATGACGTGGGCCTTTGAACGCGCTGCCTCGTTCATCTCCTCCCCAATAAAGAAACAGTTCTTCCAAGCTCACACCACGCACCAATTGAGCACCGTGCTCGCGGAATGAGGGCAGCAAGACATCGTCGGAAACCATTGCTGAGGCTATGCCAACTCCGACGGCCTCTTGACCTAGTGAAGAGGCATAGGTGCCAAGGCGACCCGTGCGCTGGAGGGCGATCGCTTTTTCATCGAAGGTGCGCGTCAGCACCATCGCTTCATACAAGGCACGCACCTGGTCGCGATCACGGGCGAAAGGGGGCAAGCTTCCACACGTCCGGGCAGCAGCATCCAGGCAACGTCGGCACGTGATCTCAAAGTGCGCAACTGAATGAGGTTCGCAAGCGTCGGCCATGGGATCACGCCGACTTTCTCTGCTCTTTGGCAAGTTCCTCTGCCATCTGCTCTCGCATGACATATTTTTGGACCTTACCGGTCACGGTGAGCGGAAACTCATCAACAAACTTGACGTAGTAGGGGATCTTGAAATGAGCGATTTTATCCTTGCAAAACTCTCGGATCTCCTCAGCTGTGGCGGTTTCGCCTTCACGGAGCTTTATCCACGCACAGACTTGCTCACCGTATTTCTGATCAGGGACGCCAATGATCTCGGCCTGCTCGATCTTCGGGTGTTGATAGAGAAATTCTTCGATCTCGCGAGGGAAGATGTTTTCACCACCGCGAATAAGCATGTCCTTGGTGCGGCCAACGATCTCGCAATATCCCTCATCATCAATTGTCGCAACGTCTCCGCTGGCAATCCAATGGGCCTCATCAATTGCCTTGGACGTGCGCTCAGGATCATTCCAATAGGACGGCATGACACAATAGCCGCGCGTGAGCAGTTCGCCGGCAGTACTTGTCGGCACGACATGTCCTTCTTCATCCACGATCTTGATCTCAACGTGCGGCAGAACACGGCCGACAGTTGTTACGCGCCGCTCAACGGGATCATCCACCGAAGTCTGGAAGCTTACAGGTCCCGTTTCGGTCATTCCGTACGCAATGGTGATTTGATCCAAATGCATCTCGGTCATGACACGCTTCATAAGCTCCACCGGACAGGGCGCTCCAGCCATAATTCCGGTGCGCAGGGAGCAAAGGTCGAATTGGGAGAACGATGGGTCGTCCAACTCGGCAATGAACATTGTGGGCACGCCGTGCAGCGCTGTGCATCGCTCTCCTGAAATGGTTTCTAGAACCTCGTGCGGATCAAAGCTTTGGGAGGAAAACACCATCGCCGCGCCATGCGCCACGCAACACAGCGTTCCAAGCACCATACCAAAGCAGTGATACATCGGGACTGGAATGCACATCCGGTCGTTTGCGGATAGGCGCATCTGACGGCCAACGAACCAGGCATTGTTAACGATGTTATGGTGTGTCAGCGTCGCCGCCTTTGGTGCTCCGGTGGTGCCGGAGGTGAACTGAATGTTTATTGGGTCATCAAACTGCAAACTATCTTGCAGCACGGCGAGGCGCTCAAAATCAGCCGGACGTGCGCGCAAGGCAATGTCGGCAAAATTCAAAAAGCCATCAGACTGCTCATCACCAAGACGCACGAGCCAACGCAGTTCTGGAAAGCGTTCCGATTTCAGTTTGCCAGGCGATGTCCCGGACTGCTCCGGCAAGAGCTCCCTCAACATTTGAATGTAGTCACTGGTTTTGAGGGCCGCGGCGGTGATTAGTGCCGAGCATCCAACCTTGGTGAGAGCATATTCCAACTCCCCCAACCTGTAGGCCGGATTGATGTTGACTAAGATCAGACCTGCTTTTGCGGATGCAAATTGGGTAACCACCCACTCCCAACAATTAGGCGCCCAGATGCCGATGCGTTCGCCTGGTTCAAGACCAAGCGCGACAAAGCCGGCCGCAGCACGCTCGACCTGCTCGGCAAATTGCTCGTAGGTCCACCGCACGTCCTGATACGGAACCACCAGCGCATCGTGCGCTGGATAGCTTGCGACAGCGGCATCCAAACACTCTCCAACTGTTAAGGGGTTCAGTGCTTCAGTGCTGGCACCGTGCACATAGCTGGGGTTTTTCATTTGAACCTCCATGTGCCCCTCAACGTTATGCCCCCGTTTTGCTGAAGTCGCTGCTGCTTCTCTTCTGGAATCTCGGTCTTTGTTGCTTCGGCGAGCAGCAACATGTTCGCCACCGGCAGGGCATTTTCACGCGCAATGCGGACCACCTTGACCAGTTCCCCAATGCTGGCCTGGACCCAGTCCAAACACTCATCGCACGCGCAGCTCTAGACTTGCACGGCCACCGCGCAACCTCATTGAGCCAGATCAACTATGGTCGGCGCCGTCAGTTGATCACAACGCCCTTCCAATTAATCGCAGCTCTGCATCTTTACAGAGGCGGATTCATGCCCATTCACATTTTGATGGAAATCAATGAGCACTCGCTCTCTATCGATCAAAGTTGGTTCTTATTATCTGCTGAACAATCGACCGGTTTGCTAAGCATCCGATTTGGGCGCTTCTCAGGAGATTGAAACTCAGGGCAATTCGATGGCAGTGAAGCCGCATCAGCCACCTGCACCCGATGACACAGTCGCCACAACGCACTTGCCATGGAACGACTGGATTGCGCCGCGTTTGCATGAGGCCGGAGATCTCCTGACCCAGCAAGGTGCAAATCCCTTCCGCGCTGGAGCATACCACAGAGCCGCCCGATACGTTGCGGATGCCCGAGACGATATTGCCGCAACGTTTGCCTCTAAAGGACTGCAGGGACTTATCGATCTACCACACATTGGGCATACGATCGCTGCTGCCATAGCTGAGATGCTTCAAACCGGCAGGTGGAGACAGTTAGAGCGCATGCGCGGAGAGGTGGATCCGGAAAACCTATTTCAGGTCGTACCCGGCATCGGACCGAAGCTAAGTCAAGAAATTCATGATCGTCTTCACATTGACACACTGGAAGCTCTGGAAATTGCTGCTCACGATGGACGACTAGAACATGTTCCGGGAATTGGGCCAGGTCGTCTGGCGATTATCCGCCAGAACCTGGCAAGCAAGCTGGCCGGACGGCGACCTCTGGAGCGACGGGCGAAACAAGACAGACCCCCAGTTGAGGACATCTTGGACGTTGACCGGGAATATGTTTCGAAAGCCAAAGCCAATCAGCTTCGCAAGATCGCGCCACGGCGATTTAACGAGGAGGGCAAAGCATGGTTGCCGATACTGCACACAGAACGCGGCCGTTGGCAGTTTACGGCTCTCTTTTCAAACACGGCGCGAGCCCATCAATTGGATCGCACCAAGGACTGGGTGGTTGTCTTTTATCATTCGGACGGAGATGTTGAGGATCAATGCACGGTTGTAACCGAGCATTTCGGCTCTCTCCGCGGATCACGTGTTGTGCGGGGCAGAGAGCTCGAGTGCGAAATCTTTTATGGATCGAGATCGTAAACCGGTCGCGTTGCCAAGCTGACACCAGACAGCTGCGAGTGTGTCCTTACACCGTTCAGCGCAAGATCAAGCACAACACTCAGCGACCTTTTGGGCGATGAGGCACAGACCATCTTCACCGAACTTATGTCCCCACGAATGAACAATCGAGATCTACACTCGCGGGCCTTAGTGAGCTGTGTTCAGCGATGGGCCAGCACCGCGCATTTTGCATGACGCATGACACTTGCAGCTGTCGATCCCAACAAATAGTCGCTCATTGTGGGACTATGAGAAGGTATCATAATCAGGTCTGCATCGATATCGTCGGCGAGTTTAACGATTGCATGGTGCGGTCGTCCGGAGCGAATCTGGACGTCAGCTTTCACCCCTGCGTCTTCTGCCATCTCAATCAAAGTCGCCTTTGCATTGTGTGCGGCTTTTTCAACCAAGCCGTCTGGAAGTTCTGCGGTTGCAAAGCCGGGTACATCTTCAACAACATAGGTGAGCGTAACATTTCCACCTACATCGGAGAGACCCTTGACCCTGCCGAGCATCGCTCTTCCTTCCTCTGCTCGATCGATATCGATGGGCACGATGACGTTCTTGTACATGATGTGATCTCCCATTTATTAGCCAATGTTCGGCCACGGTCCATTGCCTAACACAACAAACGGGCAACATCGTTGACTCACATCAAGCCTGGCGATAGGCCTCCTTATGACTGCTGTCGTGCCGCCAATCTACTTGCAGGATGATCGGCTACCGGTGTTCGAACCAACGAGTTCCGACCCCTGAAACTCATCTAATGCGATCCCAAATGGATAGCCGTCGCTCTAAGGGCTCGTCACCTCACGCTCCAAGTCAAATTCCGCAACAACCGGTGCATGGTAGGACTCCGGATTTTTGCCGATCGTTGCGAACCCGAACAATTCGTCGGAGATGAGCTCGTTATGCACTTCGAGATGGCGGAAGGCGCCTAGCAAGGATCGGGAGATGAACATGTGATCCATCATCAGTCTTTCGCCATGGTGCAAAACCGAGAACCTCTGAGACCGGGGCACAGATCGTTCGAGACTTACCAAAGCTCTGCCGGCAAGCTCACCATTTGCGGTGTCGTCCACATTTGCAGCAATTATCCGCGCCGGCACCTCGCGTTCCGAGGCATTAAAATCACCGCACACCAGGATTTGAGCATCTGCTTGGGTATCCAAGATTCGATCGATTTCAATGCGTGTTTCCAGGGCCTGACCGCTGCGTTTCAACATCGCCAGATAAAAGCCTTCGGCCCAGGCCGATGAGGTCTTCCAGCTAAAGGGACCGGACTTGCGGCCCGCGATCGGCGCCGCGAGAGGGGCCCGCAAGTGTAAGTTGAACAAGTGAAGCGGTTTTCGGTCGGGAAGTTGCACGCGGCAGTATAAGAGCGGTCGATCCCAGGTAACCTGCAATGCGGTCTCTGCGGGTGGCGCCGCGAAGATCGGAAGATGGTTCGATGGCGTCAGGTGATCGTGCCAGATTTGTTTCTTTTCGATTATCGGCCAGCGGCTCAGAACGACCAAGTTGTGTTTGTCTGATAGCTGTCCGGTCTTCGGATCAGTGCTGTGCGCGCACTCAAACCGTTCGTACGCTGTGCTCTCTAATAGCAGCTCAAGCGGCGCCAACGACCGGGTTCCTTTTGACGAGCCGTGCTCGGCATTGACCTCCTGAAAGCACAAGATGTCAGCGTTCAAGCGCTCCAGTTGCGGGCGAAGAACGTCAAGCCGCGATGACGCTGCAACGCCGGTACTGTCCTCGGCTCCGAGGTTCTCCAGATTGAATGAAGCGACCCGCACAACTTCTCCTGCATCACGCAGCGCTGGTTCCTTACTGCTCCTAGTTTTACATGAGTTGCGTCTCGCCAATTTGACGGACATCAACATGGAGTGGATGAATTTGCGCCCGGATCTTTTCTACAGTACGGGCCATCATGCGAAGCATCGGTGCCACCAATAGCAGGACAATCAGATTCAGTAGGCCTATAGCGCGGAACGCAACTGGCCTTGAAGTTTCTAGCCAGCCACCAAGATGCACAAATGTAACCCAGGCGACGACAAGCAGTCCGACTGCGATCATTCCCCAGAACAGGGATCTGCCCGCACCAACACCGTGGAACGGCGAGGCCAGCCACGGATGGCAAAGAAATAACTGTTTGATCTCCATCCGATCCTCGGTCGTTTGGCCCATAGACCGGTCGACAAGTTCGCGCAGCTGGCGCAATTGAAGGGCAAGCGTCGCAATAAACAACAGATACAAAACGCCAATCATGGCGGACAGGTACTCTACATAAACCACCAGCCCAAATATGCGCATAGTCTCCTGCTCAAGACCGAACAGATAATTGAAGAGTTTGATGGCAGCAGTAAGCATCAAAAGGCCAAGCGACGATGCGTAGTATTTGAAGGTGCGGCTAATGGCGTTGATGTGGTCAGTCATGTATAATCTTTTCTGCCCTAGGCACAGACACTGTGCGTGATGGTGTCCACTAAAGCGCGGCTCTATTGCCCAGCATAGGATAGGCACTTCGCGCCTGTGACTTTGAGGTTGAGAAAGCGGCTCGCCCGCATTCTCCAAAAGAGTGCCGTAACTACCTCATCTAGCGTTTCCGTGAGAACGATGCTTTGACCACGATCAACGGATGATCGGAAGTGCGAGTTCAAGTGGCTCGATGGCCGTCCGTGCAAATTCGAACGGAAGTGCCTCTGCTGCATCGATGACCTTGGTGACACATTTATTTCAATCACCATTCGTTAGATCGACCTTTTGACCGCTTGCCTCATATCGCCATGGAATTCGCTTCGACAGCGGCCACCGCACTACGCGGGCATTGCTTGGAGGCAGACAGCGTCGACCTTGATCCAGATTAATGCGTGAACGGAGTTAGTGACGCAGAGTACAGGCATCAAGATGGACGTAAGTGAATGGTGGCCCATGCCAAAGAGTCAAGCTGATGAGTTCCCCTATCACCTCTTATCGCCTTAGCACACATCCTCGCCGTTCCTTTGGCCAGAAACGAAGATTGCTTGAGCAAAGACTGACCGGATTGATGAGCACTGCATTCGGTATTCGTTCGTTGATGAGTATCGCTGGATTGCTCGCTGTTGCCTTGGTTCTGGCGCCGGTGAAAATGGCCCAGGCGCAGACTCTAGTTCAACCTTCTGACTTTTCTTATTTGGGGGCGTTCCGTTTGCCCGATTCTGGCGAAAGGCCGAAAACCTTTGCATGGGGCGGCAATGCGATGACATTCCGGCCCGCTGCATCCGGAAAAGCCGCGACCGGCGAACTGCCCGGCTCGTTGTTCATTATGGGACATGACCGGATGGCCTACGGTGAACTGCCGGACGGCAATCAGATTGCCGAGCTGAGTATTCCCCGGCCGGCTCGGAACAAAAATGTCAATGCGCTCCCAAAGGCACGGTTTCTGCAGCGGTTTCATGATGTGGCCGGCGGCAGGTTCAGCGGCCTCGATGAATTACCGCGCACCGGCATGGCTTATCTTAACGTTCCTGCTACAGGCCCGAAAATTCACCTGAGCTGGGGCCAACACTTCCAGCCTTCCCCGGACGTTCCCTCGCACGCCTGGCTGAGCCCGCAGCTCAACCGTCCCGATTTTAAAGGAAGCTGGCATATTGGGCGGCAATCCGGATATGCCGTGAACGGATACATGTTCGTTATTCCCAAGGATTGGGCAGACAAGCATGTTGGCGGTCGAAGAGTTGCAACAGGACGTTTCCGGGATGGCGGATGGTCTGGCATGGGACCGGCTCTCTTCGCCTACCAGCCCTGGCAAACCAACAATGGCCGCCCTTCGCCGCCGGGTGCGCGCTTAAGCGAACGCACACTCCTGAAATATGAAAGCTCGCGCAACACCAGCCACATAGAGCGCGCTTTGCAGGGCTATCAGCACGCTGACGAGTGGGAGGGAGGCGCCTGGATCAGCACGCGCGGCGGCAAGTCGGCAGTGCTGTTCGCCGGAACGAAATCGATCGGCGACATGTTCTGGTATGGCTTCACGAACCCTGCAGGGCCTCAGGCACCGTGCGTAGCTGAGGAGTTCGTCGGCCAATTTGAGGTTTGCAGATTGGCGAATGGCGATGCCTGCCCTGCTCGACACCTGAAGGAATGCCGCGGTCATAATGGCTACCGTGGCTGGTGGAGCACCCGGTTTGAAGCACAGTTCATACTCTATGATCCTGCAGATTTGGCTGCCGTGGCTGCAGGGCAGATAGAGCCTTGGAAGCCGCAGCCGTATGCCAAGCTAGGCCTCGACAAACATCTATTTCTGAATCCGTCAGGAATTGAACCAGCCACGCTGGGCACGGGCGTGCAGCGTCGCTACCGAATTGGGGCCGCTGCATTTGACAACCAGAACGATCGCCTGTTCGTCCTGGAACTTTTTGCGGATGGGGACAAGCCCGTTGTTCATGTTTGGAACGTCCGATGAACGTGATCGATTCGGCTACTGTTCATCCGCAGCAACAAAGCACGCGTAGTACTTTTCCGAACTGTGCTCCTTCGTCCTAGCACATTCATGGAAACCGGAGAGTTCGGACTCAAGCCAATAGTGCTTGTAGGGCGCGATCATGTAGCGGTCCTCCCGGCCCGTCAGGTTCCCATACCTGTCGATCTGCCCCTTAAGCTCAGGATCCAAATCAACGATCGCATTCCGCAGCGTTTCACCCTTGATGAAATTGTCCGGGAGCTGATCGAATGGACCATCGAAATAATTGTTCACATTGGCATTTCCATTGTAGACGCCAATAAGAATCTTCCGGCTTCCATATTGGTCACGGTAAAAAGCAAATCCGGTGCGATTTCCGATGAGAATGTGATCTGACGTATCTGACGTTAACAACCGCTCGGGCAGATTGTCCGTCTCGTTTAGTATGTAATGGAACAGTTTGATTTTTGGATTGTAAACCAGAAAAAACTGAATCCCCGACTCATCAAAAACCGGACCGATATAGGTCTCACCTTTGCGCAGTGACGTTTCCGGCGGCGTAACCGAGGAAAGATCATTCAACTGAAACAGCACACTGAGATCTGAGTATCTCACCCGGTAAGCAAGCGGATTTATTTTCTCAACTTTGACACCATCCTTTCCGTTCAGCAGACGATACTGACCGGCTTCTTCACTAAACCAACCGGTATAGTCTCTGAAGTACGTGAAATGGATGTTGCCACCGTCCCGGTCGTCAGCTGCGAGGCGCAAGTTGCCCGCGTAGGGCACGCCTCGATGGTAGAAATTGAAGTAGTAGTAGTTCTCCGTGGGGTAAATTCTAGCTTGAGCCGGCAATTGGGAAAGCACAAAGCTGAACACGGACATGGGATCGAGGATGTCCAGCGTTGGTTGCCGCGAGACATCCTCAATGTAGCTCTGATTGGTGTGTAACTTCGGAAGTCCATCCGCTGATCCAGCTTTGACGGTGTCACGGTGCGTAAGCAGCAACATCGATACGGAGACGAAGAGCGTGCAAATGAGCGGAGCGAGAGCTTTGCTGCAACTCTCCCTCCGATACCTTGTCGAAGAGGCCATCACTTAACCGTCCTCGCCAGCGAGCGTCTCCGTGGATGCGATTTGCGCCGCGGGTGCGACTTTGCCCTTGGATGAGAACGCCGCGGAGGATGCGATTTCCGCCTGGGGTGCGAGCGCGCTCTGGGATGGGAACGACGCGGGGGATGCGACTTCCGCCTGGGATGCGAACGTGCCCTCGGATGCGAACGCCGCGGTGGATGTGATTTCCGCCTTGGGTGCGACTTTGCCTTTGGATGAGACCGCTTCGGCGGATGGGATCTCACCGGTGGGTGAGACTTCTTCGAGGGGTGAGATTTGGCCTTGGGATGTATAGGCTTGCACGCGACGACTCCTGGTGACGGACGCGTGCGGCGCGTGTTGGGCGGACAAACGCACCTGCCTCCGACAATCCGTCCTCTCACGCATTGTTCTACAGCAGGCTTGCCTGGCCGGCCGCACCACAAAGTTTGCGTTCCGCGTCGGCGCCGAATGCGCTTCCACCCTTTCGGGATACGCCGCGCACTTGGGAACGGTTTCCACCCGGACGGACAAGTTACGCGTTCAACATCAGGGCCGGGTCGGGCACACCAGAACAACTGATTGCCGCGCCGGCGCTGAGTGCGCTGCCATCCTCGTGGGATCCGCGCAGGATCGCGGAACACCTTCCAACCGCGACGGCAGGCGACAGGTTCGATAACCCCTACCGGTCGTGCACACCACACGATCCGGTTGCCGCTGCGGCGTTGCGTGCGCTCCCATCTTTTGGGAATGCGTTTGGGCGCCAAGAACGTGTTCCACCCGGGCGGACAGGCAACTGGCGGAACGGGCCTTGGCTTTGCGCACCAAATTTCCTGCTTGTCGCGGCGAAAGCGCGTGCGGTCCCAATCTGCTGGGATCTGAGCACGTTGCTCAAAGGTTTTCCAGCCTCGCGGGCAGGCAAGCGCCGTCGGCGGCCGCGCTGGCGGTTGAGTCGGAGCCGGCGCGACGCGCTTGGTGATGGGCGTGCGGATGCAGGACCGGTTGTTCTCTTGGTTTTGATCTTGACGCAGAGCCCTGGGCTGATTGTTCTGCGGAGCACCTGGCGTGGCTTGGGCCGTCTGCGCCGCCGCCACACGAATGGAAGATGCCGGGCGACATTGCAGTAGCGCTTGATCTTTGCATGCAGCAAAGCGGCAGCGCAACAGAGACCGCTTCCAACGATCGAGCCGGGCGAATGTAGGCCATGTGCCTTCGTCAGTACGGTCGACTGTCGGATCGCCCTCTGTCAACCAACAGCAATTGTCGATAGCGTCTCCAGGTACAGAGCCTGGAACGTTGAAATTGATCTGCACACTGGCAGATTCGCCTTCGTTCAGTATCGCCTCGCCCATTGTATTGCACTCGATCCGGGCTTCAGCCGGCGCGCATTCCCAGCCCCAGATGTCCCATGTTGAGGAGTTGACGAAGTCGGCCGGCGCCAAACCGGACGGGAGATCTGTCACGTTGATGATGCCCATGAAACCACCGGGGCCCTCATTTGTGACCGTGATGACGTAGGAGCAAATGTCCCCCGCACCACACGTCGCAGGACCGGTCTTTTCAATCGAAAGGTCCGGTCTGGGCGGATCGATTGTCGCACAGTCACCATTGTTTCCGCTTGGATCGTCCGCTCCGGCCTCGCCGGCTGGATCGCCTTCGTGCGCTTCACCCGCAGCGGTGGAGAGGGCGACGCAGTTTTCCGCCGTTTCTCCATCCAACACCCGCACCCATAGCGGTATGCTTAAGCCCTCGCGCTGGCCCGGCGCCAACGTGACGTCGGCACCGCCAGTGTCGCAGGTGAACGGGTTCGCCGCAAATGGACCACATCCCCAGGCCGCTGTTGTAATCCCGTCGGGATGTGGGCCCCATGCCCCGGCGGTTGATCCAGCCGGCATGGTGTCTTCAAATGAGAGGGGGCCGGTATAGTCGGCGTGGCCAATGTTGGTGATTTCATAGTTGAAGGTGCACAAATACCAACCGGGAGAACCGTCAATCGGTTCGCAGCCGGCATTTGTCTTTGACAACTGAAGATCAGGACGGGGCAGCTGGGCTTGGGCGCAGTCGCGATTACCGCCAGCCGGATCGTCGTCGTGGAGAGGACCAAGTTCGACGCAGTTTTCGAAATCCGTCAGAGCAAAGTCTGAGGGAACGCGCGTGGTTACCGTCATCACTTCACTGTTGGCGCCAAAGGGAGCCAGGGTTACAGCGCCACCCGATGTACAGGTGATCGGATCGCCGGCAGTGCAGTTCCAGCCCGGATCGCCATCTCCGGCTCCACCATCGAGGGTTTCATAGACCACTCCAGCTGGAGCGGCATCAGTGTAATCAAGTATGCCGATGAACGGAGCGGCACCTGTATTTGTGAACGTGATCGTATTGGTACAAAGAAAGTCACCGCTGCCATCTCCCGCATCGACACATTCAGCACCGGATTTTTCCACCCTGATGTTGGGAGCGAGCACCCACCATGGCGGGGGGATCCAGTCATCTGGCCGCTCCCAGCCCGGTGGCATCCACCCTGGCGACATCCAGTCGTCGGGGGGCGTCCATCCCGCAGGTGGTGACCACCCCGGAAAGGCCTCGGCAACATCCTGAGCCACGTCCCGCACAAAGATTTCCACATCCCCGATCCGTGTGGCGTTGTCGACGACAGCTTCGCCGTTGGTGCCAATATCAATCATCCAGGAATTGCTCGGTCCATCCGCCTGGGCCGCCGTGCCATCAGCGGCAGTTGGCGCAAACCGGGCCACCGGTGTGCCTTGCAGGCCGTGGGCCCCGCCACCTTCAACCAGCGAATCTCCTGTCATCCACAGGACTTGATCCGGCCTCGTCGTGTCACTGACCCAGTTGTCGGTAAACCCGAATCCAAAGGCAACCCCACCTGAGGCATTCGCGTGAGCTTGCCGAACGTCAGTGCCGTCACTTCGGCCAACAGAGTAACGGCCCTGCAACTGCCAGACGCCAGTCGCGCCGAGCTGGTAGCGGAGCACGCGAGATTCGTGAGGGTGGGCGAATGCCTCAGCGGCACCCAGCCCTGCATTTCGAATACCGCCCCGCTCGGCCAGAACCATAACGTTCTGGTCGGTGAGCTGCGGGAAGGCAATGTCGGCGACCGGATGACTTGGACCGGCGCGGAGTACCTCTGCTGCCTCGGTGAACAGATCAGGCAGCAGAAATTCCCGGCGAACACTGGAGGCATCAAAGCTTCCGTCTGAGGCAATCTTGACCGACCAAACAGAATTCTTCTGTTCATCGCCGGCGGTGGCCCAAGCCGGATGGCCGAAGCCTTGGCTGCCCCAAACGGAATAATACGCACGCACTTCGCCCGACCTTGAGTCGCGGCGGACGCCGATGCCCCAGACCCGCCGTCGAAAATCAGCAAAGTTCCAACAGCTTGGTGTTTGAGCGAAGTTGCCAAAGGCGCATCCCGCGACCTGTGGTTGGGTGGCCGGATTGAAAGCAATGGGCGCTAGAGAAAGGCTCGCTCCTGATTGAGCGTCCGTGAAGCTGGCCCGACCCTGCGTGCCGTGATCATAGTGGCCCCGATCCTCGCCGGTCGCAACGCTGAGTCGATGTATCATTCCAGTCTCCAGGTCTGAGACATAGAGCTGCTGATTCCACCTATCGAAAGAGATATTGCCGAGGGCGGCACCCATGTTGGCGCGGTCATCGAGTCTGATGTTCGCAAAGATCTCAGGTGCGTAATTGTTCGCCGCCGACAGCCTCCAAACAGTGCCCGGACCGGCACCCGGCCCCCACATTCCGGACATCCAATCGGGGTTGTCCGCGTTCCGGTGCAGACCGAAGGCTGAAGTTGCTGTGAGATAGATGTTGGGGGGCGAGCTGTCATCAAAGGCAATGCCGAACACTTGGCCAATCTGCGCCGCCGTGACTGGAAGCCTCTGCGGTGTATCCGCCAAAAGTTGGTTTTGGGGAGCCGCGCCTGGATTGCGAAGATCCCGGACGATTCCAACCGTGCCGTCCGGATTGATCACCGCTTGTCCGTCAACTGTGGTGGTTCCGGAAAACTTTGTCAGGTAGGCCTCACCCGGCTGTAGGTCCTGAGCTTGCGCAAGTACCACGCTGATCAGAAAGAAAAACAAAGAAACAGAATAAACCCGCCGTGCAGAGAGCTGCATGCCCCACCTCCTCATGTTAGGTGTTCATCAGCCTCCCGCCCATATGTTGGTGCATTGTTATCAGATTGATCGAGACATGCATTGATGCAGGTCAACAGTATACTGAGCAAATTCAATGAGCTGACAGTTTGAAAGCCGACACAAGCCTCCTGAGTTTCAGAAGATCCGACTTGCCATTTCCCTTGCCACCGGATTCAGCCACGGCAATGGCTCGCTGCAGACAAAGCAGACAGGTGATCATTGCAGCTGAGCATCCGTCTTGGCACTTGGCGGTTAGTCTCGACTGAGTCGTATATGGCACAAAAAAGCGTCGTTCGAGCCCCATCCGCAACCTATTCGCTTGAACAATGAAAGCTGACGTCAATGTCCGTCTTCATGCCAGATGTCTGCAGTACACCCGCTAGCAGACTCTCTGAAAACCGGCGCGGAGGATCTGGAACGTGCCACAAGCCGCCGTGGGCCATCGCGTGTTGGAGGAACTGAAAGCTTGCCTCGGGGACCCAGAGTGCAATGGCATGTTGCCGAGTACAGTTACGAGGATTAGGTTGGGGAATCCGGAACTTGCTTTCCCTTAAAACGCATCTTGAAGATTAGGATGAGGAATGAACTTAGGTAGTCGCGCGGAGAATGCAATTAGTGTGTGAACCTCCGATATTTGACGGACATAATGATGTTCTGACGCGACTTCTGAATGCGGGCGGGCGGGCGGCCGTCGAGACTTTCGTCTCAGGCCGGGATGGTCATTTGGATGTTCCGAAAGCCAAATCAGGTGGCTTTGGTGGCGGCTTTTTTGCGATTTGGGTTCCTTCGCCGAGTGATGGGGCGTTCCGGCACCAGGAGATGAATCGCGCCGAGTACGACCTACCGCTTCCCCAACCCATAAGCTCCTCGGAGGCTCTGGACGTTGTGATGGAGGAGGCTGCTCTGCTGTTCGAGCTGGAGGCGCTTGGCGCGCTCCGGGTATGCACTACAGCTGGGCAGATCAAGTCATGCCTTGGGTCAGGCAAGATGGCTGCCGTTTTTC
>CAJHYS010000337.1_pt1 | contig 21145 bp, 21 predicted proteins | sample 9198801 | NCBI WGS metagenome assembly CAJHYS01 (sample SAMEA7708368, study PRJEB35096) | sediment metagenome | biome: marine neritic benthic zone biome [ENVO:01000025]; feature: sediment [ENVO:00002007]; material: shallow marine sediment [ENVO:03000034] sea grass bed [ENVO_01000059] ...
AGCGCGATCTGGCTGATCGCCTCATCGCTCTGCCTGAGCAAATGACAGGCCAGCTCAATTCGAGCCTTGGTGATGTATTGCCCGACGGACAGGCCATGGAGCATGCGCACCCGCTGGTCGAGCTGATAGACCGACAGACCGGCAAGGGCGGCGAGATCCTCAACCCGCAGCGTCTCGCTCAGATTGTCGTTGATACTGTCCAGCGCAGCGGACACGTGCCCCAGTTCGCCTTGTTGCGACGCGGCGTTGTTGAGGTCTCTGGAAATACCGCAGAGCCCGACAATGATCCCCGCCCGGTCGGCCACCGGCTGCTTCCAGGTCAGGCACCAATCTTCCTTGCCGCCGGGATAGAGATGCAACTCCAGTTGCGCCTGGATGGAACGCTTGTCGCGCACCACTGCACGGTCCTGTGCGCTGATCCGCTCGCCCAGCGGCGCCGGGAACAGCGCCTCAGCCCTTCGCCCGATGAGATCTGATTTGCGGGTCTGGCCGCAGCGCTCCACCAAGGTCTGGTTCACCGCCACATAGCGGCCTTCGGCATCTTTCAAAAAGTAGACTGTGTCGGCCACCAGGTCGAACAGCTGTTCGCCGCTGAACGGGGCGTCCAGTGCCTCAAAGAAGCGAGCCTTGGCGCTTTCATGGTCTGTGGAGGTCATCTTTTGTGCCGATTAGCGATCCAGCGCTTAAGATTGTGCCAAGACGCCAGTATGGCCCATCCGCCATTGTCGCGCAGCAAGTTCATATCCATTTTAAAGAGGACCCGCTGCGATGACCGCAAACATCTTCCAAGGCTGCATCCCCGCCCTCATGACCCCGTGCGATGCTGCCGGCACGCCCGATTTCCCCGCCCTGGTGCGCAAGGCCGAAGAGCTGATCGATCACGGCATGTCCGCCGTGGTCTATTGCGGCTCCATGGGCGACTGGCCCCTGCTGACCGATGCCCAACGCCGCGCGGGCGTGGAACATCTGGTGAAGGCGGGCTTGCCCGTGATCGTCGGTACCGGCGCGCAGAACACGAACATGGCGGCAGAGCATGCCGCCCACGCAAGACAAGTGGGGGCAAAGGGCCTTATGGTCATCCCCAGGGTTCTCTCGCGCGGCACCTCACCGGCCGCACAACGGGCCCATTTCGCGGCGATCTTGAGCGCGGCGCAAGACCTGCCGGCGATCATCTACAACAGCCCCTACTATGGCTTTGAGACCAAAGCGGACCTCTTCTTCGATTTGCGGTGGGATCATCCGAACCTGGTGGGCTTCAAGGAATTCGGCGGGGCGAAGGCGCTCAGCTATGCCGCCGAAGCCATCACCTCAGGCGATGGCGCCCTCACGCTCATGGTGGGTGTGGACACGCAAGTGTTCCATGGCTTCGTCAATTGCGGGGCCACGGGCGCCATCACCGGTGTTGGCAATGTCTTGCCGCGCGAAACCCTTCATCTGGTCTCGCTGTGCTCACAGGCCGCCCAGGGCAACGCCCAGGCGCGCGTGCGGGCCCAGGAGCTGGAAGAGGCCCTGCGCGTGCTTTCCACGTTCGATGAGGGCCCCGACCTGGTGCTGTTCTACAAGCATCTGATGGTGCTGCAAGGCAGCCCGGAATATGCCCACCACTTCAACGATCACGACACGCTGTCGCCCAGCCAGAAGGCCTTCGCCGGCGAGCAGCTGGAATTGTTCAAGACCTGGTACGCCAACTGGCCCGGCGCCCAGAGCACCGACGACCATGCGCATTATCGACTCGCACACGGGCGGTGAGCCCACGCGGCTCATATTGACTGGCGGGCCTCCACTCGGCGGCGGCCCGCTCAGCACGCGGCGTGAGCGCTTTGCCGTTCAGTTTGACGATTATCGCCTGGCCGCCGTAAGCGAGCCCCGTGGCGGCGAGGCGCTCGTGGGAGCGCTCCTGTGTGAGCCTGAGAATCCTGCTTGCGCCGCCGGGGTGATCTTCTTCAACGCGGCGGGCTATCTGGGCATGTGCGGCCACGCCACCATGGGCCTGGCCGTAAGCCTTCATCATCTCGGGCGCGTCGGCCTCGGCCGCCACCGGTTCGAGACGCCGGTTGGCGTGGTGACGGCGGAACTGGCCTCAGCCCACCAGGTCACAATCGAAAACGTGGTGAGCTACAGGCACCTGGCAGGCATAGCCGTTGATGTTGAGGGGCTAGGCACCATCACCGGCGATGTGGCCTGGGGCGGCAACTGGTTCTTCCTCGCCAAGACCGCACCTGTGGCCCTTGAGCCGGAAAACATCGGGGCGCTCACACTTGCGGCAACGCGCGTGCGCCAGGAACTGGCTGCGCGCGGCGTCACCGGCGGCGATGGGGCCAAGATCGATCATGTGGAGTTTTTTGCCTCTGTGCAAGGCGCCGACGCCCGCAACTTCGTGCTCTGCCCCGACGGCGCCTACGACCGCTCCCCCTGCGGCACGGGCACCAGCGCCAAGCTGGCCTGCCTGGCCGCGGACGGGGCGCTGGCGCCCGGCACAGTCTGGGTGCAGGAGAGCATCCTAGGCAGCCGGTTTGAAGCCACCTACGCGCCCGGCGAACAGGGCGGCGTTATAGCCACCATCAGCGGCCACGCCTATGTGACCGGTGAGGGACAGCTTCACCGCAGCCCGGCAGACCCGTTCGCAAACGGCATCAGGCCGGCCGCTTGTTCTCTTCAGGCAGCAGCACGTTGAACTTCTCACGGATGGCCTTGTCCACCTCCGGCGGGATGTGTCCCGGGAAGTAGGTGGTCAGGATCTCCTTCTTCCTGGCCGTGGCCTTTTCCACGATGTCGGGCTTGCCCGCCTCGTTCCATTCCTTAGGGCTCATGCGGGTGGCAAGTTCCGGATAGACATATTCGGTCTGCATCAGCGACAAGGTCTGCTCGGAGCCCAAGAAATGGCCCGGGCCCTCCAGGCAGACCTCACGGATGGTGTCCACCGACAAGGTCTCGTCGGTCACCTCGATGCCGCGCACATTGCGGTTGATGGCGCCGATCATGTCATTGTCGATCAACAGGCTCTCCATGCAGAAGCCCAAGAGGCTGGCATGCATGCCGACCGATTCATAGACCATGTTCAGTCCCGATGCCCCAACAAGCGCAGCGGTCAGACCCTTCTCATAGCCGGCCTGAATGTCCGGCATCTCCGCATCGCACATGCCGGCAGCCGAACCGGTGGGCAGCCCATAGAACTGGCCCATCTGGGCGCAAGCCGCCGTCAGCAGCGCCTGCTCGCCCGAACCGCCCGACATGGCGCCGGTGCGCAGGTCGGAAACGAAGGGCCAGGGCCCGAAGATCGCCGGGGCGCCGGGCGAGATGGCATTCACATAGGTCAGCCCCGCCAGGCACTCGGCCACCTGCAGAACCACCGCACCCGCCAGCGCCGCCGGGCTGGTGGCCCCGGCTTGCCCGGCAGAGAGCAGCAGCACCGGCATGCCGCCCAGAACGGCGGCCTCCAGGCAGGCGCAGGCGTCCTCGGCCCATTTCAACGGCGGCACCACAAAGCAGCATGACATGGACATGAAAGGCCTGGCCCGCCAGGCCTCTTCGCTGCCGGCGATCATATGCGCCATTTCCAAAACGTCGTTCACATGTTCCGGCATCACCATGCTGGTGCCGATATGTTTTGTGGTGCCGGCCAGCGAGGCGTAGGCGGTGTTGAAGTCCATGTCGCGCGGATCTTCAATATCGCGCGCCACCACCGAGCGCTGGAAGAAATGGATGTGCTCGCAATTGTCCACAATGCGCGCGGCATCATAAAGATCGTGCAACATGCTTTCCCGGTAGGTGTTGGTTTCCGGTTCTGCAATGTGCACCGCCGCCCCGGCCGTGCCGAAATAGACCTTCTTGCCGCACGGCTCGATATCGTGTTGCGGGTCGCGGCCATGCAGGGTGAACTTGTAGTTCGCCTTCTCCAAGGTTTCGGCAATCACCTTGCGGGGGAAATACATGCGGCCGTTCTCGTAACGGCAGCCCACACTGGTGAGGTATTCGACCCCGCTGGGAATGGTGTCGCTGAAGCCCACGGTCTCCAGAACCTCCAGCGCGGCCTCGTGGATGCGCTCCTGCTCTTGCCGGGTGAGCGGTTGGTACTTGCCGCCGATCATACCGGGCTTCACGGCAGCTTCGGCCCGGGGGATGGGCGCTGCGCGCAGTTCTTGTCTGGCTCTGCGGCCACCGCGTCGGCGGCCTGTTTCCTGGGTATCGTCAACGAGGCTCATGACAGTGATCCTATCCGTGGCGCCGGTCAAGTGTTGCGCCAATTGCGAACTTTGTCGAGTTTTGGCCTAAATCCGTCGCCCGCGATATATGAAATTTCTCACCGTCCGGTGAAACTCAGTCACCAGACGATTTGAAGATTTGGGCTGGGAGACCCTGAAAATCTTGAGATTTTTGGAATATCGGCCCGAAAAGCTAAGGTGAGCCAAAGTGGCCAGACGTAAGCTTCCCCCCATGCGCGCGCTTATGGCGTTCGAAGCGGTTGCCCGAACCAGCTCGTTCCGGGCCGCAGCCGATGAGCTGAATGTCACCCGCTCAGCGGTCAGCCACCAGATCAGGGCGCTGGAAGAACAGCTCGGCATGTCGCTGTTCAAACGCGACAAACGCCCGGTGGAAATGACCGATGCGGGGCTGAGCTATTTCCCGGTGGTGCGTGAGGCGTTCGACAAGATCGAGGAACAAACCCGCATCTTCACCGACGACAGCACAGACCACGAGCTCACCGTGCAGACCTACGTGACGGTGGCGCTGAAATGGCTGATCCCCCGGCTCTACGATTTCGAACAGCGCTATCCGCAAATGCAGGTGCGGCTCTCCACCTCCTATCTGGACTGGGAGCTGGACCGGGGCAATGTGGATGTGGGTTTCATTCTGTCCCGCCGCCGCATGAACGGCTTACATTCCAGCAAGCTCTTCCGCTCAAGCCTGGCCCCAGTGTGCAGTCCGAAATTGCTGAAGGGCAAGAATGCCATCAAGTCGCCTGAAGACCTGCGCAATCACACGCTGATCCACGTCTACACGGCCGAGGAGGACTGGCAGACCTGGCTGGATGAAGCCGGCCTGGAGGATCTGAAGCCGTCGCGGCGCCTCGCCTTCGACAGTTACGTGATGGCCCTGCAGGCCGCTGCCGACGGCAAGGGCGTGGCGATCGCCATGTGGCCCTTCGCGGCTGAGGATATCGGCACGGGCCAGCTGGTCTGTCCTTTCGATCTGCAGGTGCCGTGCCGGCACTCCTGGCAGATCGTTTGCGAGACCGCCCACAAGCACAAATCGAAGATCCAGAAGTTTGAGCGCTGGCTGCGCCGGCAGATCTCAGAAGACCCCACTGTCACCGGTTTCCCAAGCGGCAAACCGCAAGACCCAACACTATGACAGGCTGAAGGATGACGCGCCCATGAACGGACTGGCAGAGCCAAGCGAAAGACGAGGGCGCCGCAAGGGCAGCAGACGGGCCAAGAACCGCGCTGTGAGCGCCGCACCGGCCAGCATTGAGCAGGCGCCCTGGCAACAGCCGCGCAACCCCTTCCCCCCAATGAAGCTGATCTCCGATGACGAGGTCGAGGCGATCCACAATGCCGCCCTGAACGTGCTGGAAGAAATCGGCATGGACTTCATCAACGATGAGGCCAGGGCCATTCTCTCCAAAGCAGGCGCAGATGTGGATCCGAACTCAGAGCGCGTACGCTTTGACCGCGCGCTGGTTGAGGAGACCATCAAAACCTGCCCATCGGAGTTCACGGTTCATGCCCGCAACCCGGACCGTAACACGCAGATGGGCGGCAACTGGGTGATCTATTGTCCGGTGGCAAGCCCGCCGAACTCCCATGACATGGACGGTGGGCGCCGCACCGGCAACACCAAGGACTTCAAGAACTTTCTTCGGCTCAGCCAATATTTCAACATTCTCCATGCCGCCGGCGGCTATCCGGTGGAGCCGGTGGACCGCCATGCCTCCACCCGCCATCTGGATTGCCTGCGCGATTTCATCCAGCTCACCGACAAGACCTTCCACGCCTATTCCCTCGGCCAGGAACGCATCACCGACGGCATTGAGATGACCCGCATCGCCCGCGGCGTCTCGCGTGAGCAGCTGGAGACCGAGCCCTCGCTGTTCTCGGTGATCAACACCTCCTCCCCGCTGCGGCTCGACACGCCCATGCTGAACGGCATCCTCAACATGTCGGCGGCCGGCCAGATCATCGTCATCACCCCGTTCACTTTGGCCGGCGCCATGGCGCCGGTGACCCTGGCCGGCGCGTTGGCCCAGCAGAACGCCGAGGCTTTGGCCGGCATGGTGATGACCCAGCTTGTGCGCCCCGGCGCTCCGGTGATCTATGGCGGCTTCACCTCCAACGTGGACATGAAGTCAGGGGCGCCGGCCTTCGGCACGCCTGAATATATGAAAACGGCCGTCGTGGGCGGCCAGTTGGCGCGGCGCTACGGCGTTCCCTACCGCACCTCCAACGTTAACGCGGCCAACACGGTGGATGCCCAGGCGGCCTATGAATCCGTCTTCTCCCTCTGGGGCCTCACAATGGGCCACGGCAACATGATCAAACATGCCGCCGGGTGGATGGAAGGCGGCCTGCAGGCCTCGTTTGAGAAGCTGGTGCTGGATGTGGACCTGTTGCAGATGACGGCAAAGTTCTTAAAGCCCATGAAGGTGGACGATGCCGAGCTTGCCCTGGAAGCCATGCGCGATGTCGGCCCTGGCGGTCATTTCTTCGGCACCCAGCACACCCAGGAGCGCTACAAGGACGCGTTCTACGCCCCGATAATCTCAGACTGGCGCAATTCGGAAAGCTGGGTGGAGGCGGGCAGCCCAACCGCCATGCAGAAGGCCAACACGGTGTGGAAGCAGGCGCTGGCCGATTACAAGCAACCCTATCTGGACCCGGCCATCGCCGAAGAGGTCGATGCCTTCGTGGCCCGCCGCAAGGAAGAGGGCGGCGCCCCGGTCGACTTTTGAATGGGAACCCAGATGACTTACGGATTTGTGGGCCTCGGCAATTTGGGCGCCAAGCTTGTGGCCAACCTCCTGCGCGGCGGTGTCTCGGTGAAGGTTTTTGATCTCAATGCAGAAGCGATGGAAAAGGCCGGGGCGCAGGGCGCTCAAAGGGCCGCATCGCCGGCAGATGCGGCTTCAGGCGTGGATGGCTTGATCACCTGCCTGCCCTCGCCCGCTGCAAGCGAGGCTGTGGTTGCTGGTCCTGACGGGGCTTTTGCCCACATGTCGCCAGGCTCCACATGGATTGAGATGAGCACGCTTGGTGTTGAGGATATCAAGCGCCTGGCCGCCGACGCCGCCGGGCATGGCCTGAACACCCTGGAGGCCCCCCTTACCGGCGGGGTCCACCGGGCGGTGACCGGCGAGATGACCATTTTGACCGGCGGTGATGAGGACACCCTCAACGCCCATAGACCGGCTTTGGACATTATGGGCGGTCAGATCGTCCATATGGGGCCAATTGGCTCTGCCGCTCTCATCAAGGTGATCAGCAACATGCTGTGCCTGATCGATCTGGTGGCCGCCGGAGAAGCCTTGTCATTGGCCAAGGCGGGTGGGCTTGACCTGGGTAAGGCCTATGAAGCCATCACAGCCAGCTCCGGCAACAGCCGGGAGTTTGAGGACTGGGCCCCGGTCATCCTCAATGGCAGCCTCAACACCGGGTTCACGCTGGACCTGGGCTGCAAGGACCTCGGCTTTGTGTCCGAACTCGGGCGCACCCACGGCGTGCCGCTGAAGCTCTCCGCCCTGGTGGAACAGCTTTTCATCGAAGCGCGCGCCAAGCATGGCGGCAGCGCCTGGACCCCGCATGTGGTCAAGATGCTGGAAGAGGCGACCGGCCTGGAGCTGCGCGCCGACGGCTTTGGCGACGTCATTCCAAAAGGTTAGAGCACCCGACCGATGGTCTGATTTTGGGCTCACCCCTATCTGTGTTATTCTGTGCAGAGAAGAAATGTATGGAGTGAAAATATGAATGTCGGAGGTATTCTTAAAGACAAAGGCCGCAATGTAGAAACGGCGAGCCCGGAGGCAACACTTCAGGAAATCGCCCGTGTGCTGGGAACAAATAAGATCGGCGCACTCATTATTTTGAACAAAAATGGAAAGATTGCCGGAATTTTGTCGGAACGCGATATTGTGCGCGCCGTTGCCGAAGGCGGTGCGGATGCGTTGAAGAAACCGGCATCCAGTTTCATGACCCACAAGGTCGTCACCTGCAGCGAAAGCGACACGGTCAACCAGCTCATGGAATCCATGACCCAAGGCCGATTCCGGCACCTGCCGGTGGTGGAGAACGGCAAGTTGTCAGGGATTATCTCAATCGGGGATGTGGTTAAACGGCGGATCGCTCTTGCCGAGTTCGAAGCCGAAGAGATGAAGCGCTACATCTCGTCCGTTTAGGCCCCAGACAGGTCGCAAGTGCGCCTTCATGAACGCCCGTTCCGGTGTCATCATGAGGCATGACCTATGACCAGATCGCAGCGGAGATAGCGGCGGCCTCCTTTGCCGTTTTGGGCAGCTTTCATCCCGAACCTGAGGACCAGGTGCCTGGGCCCGCGGCCACGCTTGTGCTCATCGGCAATGCCGGGCCGAAGATGTGGCAGCGATTTTGTGCCGAGCGCGCCGACAGCGGCACGACCATGGACAGCTGGACCGGTGAGGTCTTGAGCAAGCTTGCCGCCAGCCTTGGCGGCACCGTGGCGTTCCCTTTTGCCAAGCCGCCTTTGCCGTTTTTGCGCTGGGCGCAAAAGGCCAAGGCCGGCTTCGTCTCGCCGCTCGGCCTCAACATCCATCCCGAATACGGCCTGTGGCACGCCTTTCGCGGAGCGCTGATCCTGCCGGAGGCGCTAGACCTGCCGCCGCCCGCCACGAACCTGCACCCTTGTGAGAGCTGCGCCGGCAAGCCCTGCTTGCAGACCTGCCCGGTGGGGGCGTTTGACGGTCAGAGCTATGATGTGGACCGCTGCGCCGCCCATATCTCCGTGCCGGCCGGTCTGGATTGTCTTCAGAACGGTTGCAGGGCAAGGCGCGCCTGCCCGGTGGGCACCGGCTATCACTACTTGCCAGAGCAAGCCAATTTCCATATGTCGGCTTTTCTGCGCGCCAGAAAGAGCGCGGGACCAGGGAGAGAGAAATAGTATGTACGATCACGTGGCAGAGAAACTGGAGGCCGGCAAAACCGTACTCATCGATGGTGGCACGGGCACGGACCTGGAAAAGCGCGGCGCCCAGATGGTGGGCGCCGCCTGGTGTGCCTTTGCCACGGAAACCGCACCGGACATCCTGGCCAGTGTGCATGACGATTACATTGCGGCCGGCGCCGAAGTGATTGCGATCAACACTTACGCAACCACTCTGCCGATGATTGAGGCGGCCGGCCATGGCAGGGAGAAGTGGAAGAAGCTGACGCTGCAATCCTTTGAAATCGCCAAGGCAAGCGCGGCACGGGCCGCTCGGCCAGTTGCCGTGGCCGGGTCCTTTTCGGTCATGCGGCCGGTGATGCCCGGCACCGACCAGCGCGATCCGGCCTATGAGATCAGCGAGACCGACGAGCGCGCCCTGCTGACCGAGCAGGCCAATCTGTTGAAGGACCTGGGCTGTGATCTCATCATCATGGAAATGATGCGCGACACCCACCGCTCGGTTTGGGCGACGGAGATTGCGATCGCCACCGGCCTGCCGGTCTGGATCGGCATTTCCTGCCGGGCCAATGAAGAAGGCGCCGTGATGGGCTATAACGACCCGGACATCCCGTTCGCGGACATTGCCCCCAGCCTTTTGACCAAGGGCGGCGCGGCGGCCGGCATCATGCACAGCGATATCGACGTGACGCAACCGGCCTTGGACATTGTGCGCGACACCTGGAAAGGCCCCTTGATGGCCTATCCTGAATCCGGCCACTTCAAGATGCCCGAATGGCAATTCAGCGATCTGACGCCCGAGGAGTTTACCTCAGTGTGCTGCGAATGGGTGGAAAACGGGGTTCAGATCATCGGCGGCTGCTGCGGGGTGTCCGTCGACCATATCGCGGCTCTGGGGGCCGCTCTCAAGGCTTAGCAGGGAGATATGAGATCATGAGCGAAGTTACGGCCACTGGATCTTGTCTGTGCGGCAGCGTGCGCTACCAGGTGAACGGTCCGGTGATGGATGTCACCGCCTGTCACTGTTCCCAATGCCGCAAGCAGTCCGGCCATTACTGGGCCTCCAGCAACGCGGCGGAGGCAGATTTTGAACTCCTCAAGGAAGACGGCCTGACCTGGTATCGGGCCAGTGACTTTGCCTCGCGCGGCTTTTGCGCCAACTGTGGTTCGGCCCTGTTCTGGAAGAAGGATGACGAGGACCGGATCTCTTTCTCCGCCGGCAGCCTGGATAAGCATCCGGACCTCACCATCGCCAAACACATCTTCACCGACGACAAGGGAGATTACTACCAGGTTGGGTCCAAAGAATAACTCATGCCATCTGGTGAAACGCGTGCAAAACGGGTAAAATGCTTCCGATCCGCAATTTTGGGGGCGGAGCCATGGTGAGGCCAAATGTGATACCCGTGCTGGCCGCGGCCGCGATCGTTGCGACCGTCACGTCCGGCTGCAACAAAACCGCATCCACCGACACGCCTGCACGCCAGGAGATCCCCCAGGTCGACCCCACCACGTTTGTCTATAACGGCCAGACCTACGCGGTCGTGCACAGGCCCGTGGCCAACAAGATTTTTGACGTTGAGGTTTCCGGCGTCGCCCAGGCGATGACGGCCACGCCCGCTGACGGTCAAACCGCCATGAATGCAGGCGCCCAGTTTCTGGCCCAGCGCGGCCTGTGCGGCGGCACAAACGTGCCCGCCCTCATGCCCGGCTCCCAGACCTTCGATCCGACTCACGAATATTGGAAGCAGCAGTTCCGCTGCCCCTGAACGCGGCCGGCTCGCCTCAATCGGCCAGCATGTCTTCCCGGATGGCCTTTTCCCGTTCAAGATGGATAGGCAGCACCTTGCCGTAGAGCTGGCGCGTGCGCTCCACCCGGGCCACCATGCCCGGCGCATCCGCATATGAGAAGATCCCCACATAGCGGGTCCGCTCGCCTTCAACCGCCGTGACCCGGTGCAGCGAATACCGGCCGCGGAAGATCTGGAGATCGCCGGCGTTGAGCGCCGGGGTGCGAACAGGGGCCCGGTCGCCGTCCAAAACCGCCTGAACGCCGGGCACGTTCTCGTCCAGGCTTGAGCGCAGCGCCGGGCAGTATTCGAACGCCCCACCGGCCTCACCGTTCTGGATGGCCAGGGTCACCGTGAAGTTATTGGTGTCGAAGTGCCAGGGAAAGCCGCCGCCTTCTTCCACCACATTGATGATCACATCGGCCAGCGGATCATCGTAGCGAAAGAACCTGTCCGCCGGTTCCTCCAGGGCATCGCGGATGAACGGCATGAAAGGCGGCCACTCATAAATCGAACGCAGCGGACTGTCCGGCCCGAAATTGTCCGCCGGCACGAAGGCGTTGGAACGCCGGTAGAAGCGCCGCCGTGGGTGAGATTTGGGCAGGCTCTCGTCGTCGGCGGAAAAATACACATTGGTGTCGTTGTAGGAGCGATGAGCCGCATCGGCCACCTCATCCGCCTCGGCCACAAGAAGCGGCAGAGCCTCGGCCCGCACGAAGCCGGGCACCACCATGCAGCCGTGAGAGCGCAGATTCTCCCGGCACTCGGCGAGCACTCGCCCGTAGCGTTCGCTTTCGGGATGATCCAGAGGATAGCGTTCCAGATCAATCACATCCTGGATCGGTGGGGGAGAGACCGCCATCATCCATTCTCCGCGCTTTCGTTGAGGCACAGCACTCATGAAAGGTGCGCCGGGGGAGAACGCCGGACAAGTGAAAAAATCTCTACAGACCCGCCACCGGAACGACACGACAATGTGATCCTATGCCCCTTCCCCGAGAGCCACATGACGATTGAAAATAGGCTATGGGCGCCATTGAGAATGCAGCATTCACGTCGGTCGGCCGCGCCTGCGGCTTCCTCGGCCTGGCGATATTCTGCGTCATGTGGGGCATCAGCTTTCAACCTGAGTTGGCAGCGCGTGTCGGCGGCTGGCTTTGCCTCTCAGCCGCCGCCTACCTCTCGGTTTGCGCCTTGCGCGCCCGCACCCGGCCCTACAAACGCACCGAGACGTGGCTGATCCTGCCCAAGGCGGAACGCCCGCCCGCCGAGGTCGCGCAACAGCTCATCGGCGAGGCATTGCGCGAGACCTATTTCTGGTTTGCCAAGCATGCCGCGCTCTTCGCCGTGGTGCTGCTGATCGCTTCGCTGGTGCTGAGCCTGATGGCCACATAGACAGCCATTTGACTTGTCTTTTGCAGCACAGCACTTATGTTGCGGTGCACAATATCTCTCAATCCACATGAGGAGGCTGCGCACATGAGCGCAAGCGTTTCACTGAAGGGCCGCAACGCGGTCGTGACCGGCTCCACCTCAGGCATCGGCCTCGGCATTGCCCACGGGCTGGCCTGTGCCGGCGCCAATGTGGTGATCAACGGGCTGGGCTCAGCGGAAGAGAATGAACCGGTGCGCGCCGAGGTGGCCGCCGCCGGCACCAAGGTGCTGTTCTCCGGCGCCAACATGATGAAGCCCGAAGCCATTGAAGACCTGATTGCCGAGACCCGCGAAGAGCTGGGGCCGATCGACATTGTGGTCAACAATGTGGGCATCCAGCACGTGGCCCCCGTTGAAGAGTTTCCGGTGGGCAAATGGGACGCCATTCTGGCGCTAAACCTGTCGTCAGCCTTCCACATGACCCGGTCCGTGGCCGCCGAGATGAAAGGCCGGGGCTGGGGCCGCATCATCAATATCGCCTCGGCTCACTCGCTCGTGGCCTCGCCCTACAAGTCCGCCTATGTGGCGGCCAAGCATGGCCTGGTGGGCTTCACCAAGGTGATCGGTCTGGAGCTCGCCGAATATGGCGTCACCTGCAATGCCATTTCTCCCGGCTATGTGCTGACCCCCCTGGTGGAAGCTCAGATTCCTGACACCGCCAAGGCCAGGGGCATCACCGAGGAAGAGGTGAAGCGCGACGTTCTCTTGGAAGCTCAGCCGACGAAACAGTTCGTGACCGTTGAGCAGGTTGCCGACACGGCACTGTTCCTGTGCTCAGACGGGGCCGCGCAGATCACCGGCACCAACATTTCGGTGGACGGCGGCTGGACCGCACACTGACGGGGATCATCATGGCAAAGGCAAAGGCCAAGACCAAGCTGCTCAACCTCGCCCTCCAAGGTGGCGGAGCCCACGGCGCCTTCACCTGGGGCGTGCTTGACCGGCTGCTGGAAGATGGCCGGATCGAGGTTGAGGCCATCAGCGGCACCAGCGCCGGTGCCATCAACTCTGTGGTGCTGGTCGACGGTTTCATGCGGGACGGGCACGACGGGGCCCGCGAAGCCTTGCACACCTTTTGGGAGCAGATCGCCAAAATCGGCGCCTTCAGCCCGATCCAGCGCTCGCCGCTGGACATTTGGCAGGGCAATTTCAGCCTGGACCACAATCCGGCCTATCTGTTCTTCGACATGCTGACGCGGATGGCCTCGCCGTATGATCTCAATCCGGCAAACATCAACCCCATGCGTGACTTGCTGGACACCCGTGTGGATTTCGACGCGGTCCGCCACTGCTCTGACATGAAGCTCTTCATTTCCGCCACCAATGTGCACACCGGCCGCGTGAAGGTGTTCACAGGCGAGGAGATCAACACCGATGCGGTGCTTGCCTCATCCTGCCTGCCGCTTCTATTCCAGGCGGTTGAAATTGACGGCATTCCCTATTGGGACGGCGGCTATATGGGCAACCCGGTGCTCTTCCCGTTCTTCTATCACTGCCAGTCCAGCGACATTCTGCTGGTCCAGATCAACCCCATGGAGCGGGCCGAAACGCCGAACACGTCACGCGAAATCCTCAACCGGCTGAACGAGATCACCTTCAACGCTTCGCTCAACAAGGAACTCAGGGCGATTGAGTTCGTAAGCCGGCTGATTGAGGCGGAAGACCTGGATGAGGAGCGCTACAAGCGGGTGCGCATGCACATGATTGAGGCCGACGAGGAACTGTCCAAGCTCAGCGCCTCAAGCAAGCTCAATGCCGAGTGGGCCTTCCTCATACATTTGCGCGACATCGGCCGATTGGCGGCCGCTGACTGGCTGGAGCGAAATTACGATGCGCTGGGTGTGCGCTCCACCTTCGATCTGGCGGCGCATTTTCACAGCACCCGGATCGAGGGTGAGGTTGAAATATGAAAAAGCCCTGGACCTTTTGAAGGTCCAGGGCTTTCTTGTTGCCACAAGAGGCTTGCTTGAAGGGTTCCGGGCTTAACCGGCCTCTTTCAAGTCCTCCGCCCCGTCAACGGGATCGCGTAACACATAGCCGCGCCCCCACACGGTTTCGATGTGGTGATTGCCGCCGGTTGCCGCTGCCAGCTTCTTGCGCAGCTTGCAGATGAACACGTCGATAATCTTCAGTTCCGGCTCGTCCATGCCGCCATAAAGGTGGTTCAGGAACATCTCTTTGGTGAGCGTGGTTCCCTTGCGCAGGGAGAGCAGCTCGAGCATCTGGTATTCCTTGCCGGTGAGGTGAACCCGCTGGTTGTCCACTTCTACCGTTTTGGTGTCCAGATTCACCTTCAGATCACCAGTTGAGATGATGGATTGGGCATGGCCCTTGGACCGGCGCACAACGGCCTGGATGCGCGCGACCAGTTCGTCCTTGTGGAACGGCTTGGTCATGTAGTCGTCGGCGCCGAAGCCGAGCCCGCGCACCTTGTCCTCAATTCCGGCCAGGCCAGAGAGGATGAGGATAGGCGTTGAGATCTTGGAGACCCTGAGCGATTTCAGAACGTCATAGCCGCTCATATCAGGCAGGTTGATGTCTAAAAGAATGATATCGTAGTCGTACAGCTTACCCAGATCGACACCTTCTTCACCCAGATCCGTCGTATAGACATTGAAGCCTTCCGACTTGAGCATCAGCTCGATACTCTGAGCTGTGGCTGTGTCGTCCTCGATCAAAAGAACTCTCATTCGAATTCCCCTCTAACTTTAGCCCCTTATTAGGCCTCAATAGGAGCCGGACGGGAACACATTCCGGCCATCACCTTGAACCAACGGTTAATTCCGATGGTTAAAAATACGCTTCAATTGGTTAACAAAACCTAATTTTCTTAAGCAGAATATAAGGTTCGCCACCCTCTTGAAGGCATTGCGTGAGCTACCAAAAGCAACGAACTGTGCCGGGTTCGGACGCAAACAGCGCGGATTCCCTGCCTCTTTGAACCACTGTCACATTTCTTCGCCACGGTTTACCGGGCCTTAAAGCCTTCACATGCATGATCAGCCCCAGTGAAGAGAAGAGCCTTCACTGAGTAGTTGATTCGCCATGGGGTGTGAAGGCGCGTTCGCCGGATCAACGGAATCAACGTTGAGTGTGTACCAGTTGAGTGAGTAAGCAGGGGCCAAATCGATGCGTTCACGCGATACCCTAATTCGCCTCCAACAGTTCAAGGTGGAGGAAAAGCAACGCGACGTTCAGGACATTGAGACCATGATCGCCGACTTTGCGCGAAAAGAGAACGATCTCCTTCAGATGATTTCCAACGAGGAAGAGCGTTCCGGAGTGTCTGATCCAAGTCATTTCAGCTATCCCACCACGGCGAAGGCCTCACGCGGCCGGCGCGACAATCTGCTGAAATCCATTGCCGAACTGGAAGTTCAACTGGCCTTGGCCAATGAGGCCCTGGAAGAAGAGCAGTCCGAATTGCGCAAACTGGAACTGCTGGTGGAAAAGGATGTGGGCGTAAAGGGACCGGGCAAGCCGGACGCCGACCCGATGATCATCAAACCGGTGATGACCGCTCACTAATCAGGCTTAAGCAATAGATTCAGTTTGTTTCGCTGGGAAGTGCGAACCTCACACGCAAGTTCGTGGCTTCTGCCGGCGGCGTGGCCAGACGTGTTTTGAACGTTGCCGCACCCTCAGGCTCCACAACGCCAGGCTCCGCCTGCAAGGTCCAGCTATAGAGGCTCTGCTGATCGTCATTCAGCAGCGAGACGTGCAAAGGCGCCAGTTCGTGCTTGATGCCTGACACATTCACTACCCTACCCTCGATCTCCAGCACCACGACGCCTTCGTCCAGAACCCGTTTGTAGGAAATCTCGCGAAACTCAAGGCCGCGGGTGTTCACGTGGACGCCCGCCTTTGCATAGAGCTGGGCGGCGGCGGGGAACATCACCGTCACGTGGCGCGGAAACGCCACCGCAGGCGCCGTCAGCAACACCACACTGGCGGCAAGGGCGCTCCATCCCCTGATGGCCTTCATGCGGTTTTGCCGCTTGCGCTGATAGGCGAGCTTGGCGCTGGCGGAGGCGCGCGCAAGGCGGGCAGCTTCCGACTGCACGTTGATCGTGTCGGCCGGCTCGGCCTGAAAGGTCGGTTGCGGAACGACGACCAGCGCCGTGCCGGGTGTGTCAGCCGGGATTTCTTCAAACTCAAGCGTCTCGATGGTTTCCGGTGCGCCCTCATCCACAATCGTGGCGGAAGGCGAACTTGCGACAAACTGCATCTGTGCCGGGCCGGGTTCGTGCTCTGCGCCTGCCGGTGGGCGGTCTGGAACCAGCTCCGATTCAGGCAGTTCGCGCATCTGGGTCCAGATCTTTCCGCACTCCTCGCACTGCACCAGACGACCGTCTTCGCCAATCGCTCCACCGGGAAGCTCGTAGGTTGTTGCACAGTCCGGACAGGTGATTATCATCCGCATTGCCTTGTTGAGTGATTCGAATTCACCGGTTAGCCATGTTGGGGCAGTCGTATCAGAGGCTTAGTTAGCGCAAATCACGGTTAAGGGGCGGTTAACACTCCGTCCAGTACCGGCACATTTGCGTGCACCAACCGATGAGGAGAGAGGTCTTTGGTCAGGTTTGAAAATGTTGGCTTGCGCTACGGCCTTGGTCCTGAAGTGCTGCGCGATGTCAATTTCCATCTCAAAAAGGGCTCGTTCCACTTTCTCACCGGCCCGTCAGGCGCCGGCAAAACCTCGCTGTTGCGCCTGATGTTCCTGTCGCTAAAGCCGAGCCGCGGCAGCGCCCACATTTTCGGCTCCGACATCGCCGCCCTTTCGGCCAGCAAGCTGCCCAAGATGCGGCGAAAGATCGGCGTGGTGTTTCAGGATTTCCGCCTGCTGGACCATCTCACCACGTTTGAGAACGTGGCGTTGCCGCTTCGGGTGCAAAAGCAAAAGCCGTCGTCCTACCGAGACAATGTGATGGAGCTGATCGAGTGGGTCGGCCTGGGCGATAGGGCCGATTCCTACCCGCCGGTCCTGTCGGGCGGGGAAAAGCAGCGCGCGGCCATTGCCCGGGCGGTGATCAGCAAGCCCGACCTGCTGCTCGCAGACGAGCCCACCGGCAACGTGGACGCTGCTCTGGGCGAACGCCTGCTCAGATTGTTCATCGAACTCAACAAGGTCGGCACCACTGTGGTGCTGGCCACCCACGATTTGGACTTGCTCAACCAATATTCAGCACCGCGCCTGCAGCTTAAGGGCGGCGAACTGACCGTGACCAGGTGATCTTCAGAAAAATGCAAGCGCGCGCACCAAAACCTGCAAAGTCAAAGTACCGAGGCCGGATCTTCAGCCAGATCCTGCCGGACACCGGCCTGTCCGGCCGGGCGCTCACCGCCTCCATGAGCATCATGTGCTATCTGGCCTGTCTGGCGCTGGGCACGCTGATCATCGTCTCCAAGTCGGTGAACCTCTGGTCGTCCAACATTGCCAGCGAGGTGACGGTGCAAATCCGGCCGGCCAACGGTGCAGAGCTCGATAGTGCGATAAACACAGCCCTGGCCGTGCTCAAGGCAACGCCGGGGGTCACCGCGACCACGGTTCTGGAAAAGTCAGATGCGGCAGAGTTGCTGGAGCCCTGGCTGGGTTCGGCCAAGGTTCTGGAGGAACTTCCGATCCCCCGGCTGATCTCCGTTGAGATCGACCCGGACAACCCGCCCGACTATGAACGGCTCGCCAACGACATTGCCGTGCAGGTTCCAGGCGGCACCCTGGACACCCACCGCCAGTGGCAGGCCCAGATCACCCGAACCGCGGGAACCTTCACCCTGTCGAGCTACGGTATCTTGCTGCTTGTTTCGATTGCCGCCGTCGCCTTGGTGATTTTCGCCACGCGCGCGGCCATGGAGGCCAACCGGGATACGATTCAGGTTCTGCACCTGGCAGGTGCCGAAAACAGCTTCATCGCCTTCCAGGTCCAGCGCCACTTTCTGAAGATGGGCGTGCGCGCCGGCATTATCGGCATGATCGGCGGCCTCGCCAGCTTTGCCGCCCTGGGCTTTGCCACCAAAAGCGACCAGGCGGGCGATCTTGCCCAGGTGGGCCGCCAGCTGCTTTATGGGCCGCTCTCCTTCACACTGGAGAATTATGCCCTGCTGGCCATCGTCCCTCTTGTGGCCACATTGATCAGTGTAACCACTGCAAGGTTGGCCGTTGTGAGCATGCTCAGACGCGTTCTTTGACGTTTCCAGCGATCTCACACGACTGGACAAAGTCAGACTCTTAGTCTCAATAGGAATAAGAGCAACGAGCCCCATGGGCGATTTTTGATGGATATGGCTGAGATCCCCCCTGAGCCGACGCGCGAGCGGCGGCGCATCAAGCTGGCAAGCATGCTTGCCATCGCGGCTCTGCTCGTCCTCATTCTCGTTGTGGCCGGCTTCTTCAGGTTTACCTCGAGCCTCGAAAAGCAGGTGCAAGTGGCAGACAACAGCGCAGATGCCATCGTCGTGCTCACAGGAGGGACCGGGCGCATCAAGGCCGGGCTTGAGCTTCTGCGCAAAGACATGGGCAAGCGGCTATTGATCAGCGGCGTCTATCCGGCAACCACGTCGAAGCAACTGATCGAGGCGACCAAAACCTCAAATGACCTGTTCACCTGCTGCGTTGACCTGGGCAAGGTTGCCCAAGACACCATCGGCAACGCGCTGGAAGCGGCCGATTGGGCCAACAAGCACAAGTACAAGAGCCTGATCCTGGTCACCTCCTCGTTCCACATGCCGCGCACCCTGATTGAGTTCGGCAACGCCATGCCGGGCCTCAAGCTCATTCCCCATCCGGTGATGATACCGGAAAAGAAATGGTGGACCGACGGGCGCACGGCAGCCCTCTTCATGCGGGAATATTCCAAGCTGATCCTGGCCTGGGTGCGCACCGGCCTGTTCCCCGGCACCAGGACGAGCCGCTTGGCCAATTCAGGCGGTGTTTGACCTTCCGTTAACCATAATTCCGCATCACCCTCAGCGCGCTGCTTGCGAGGGAGGGTCGTTCTGTGCTAGAAACAAAAAGAGAACATCTCGACTGCCCCGGCCACTCTCAAAGCAGCTTGAAGCATGAGTAAACCTTCATCCATCACTCCTGAAAGCCTGCCGGGCATATCCGGCGATATCTGGCGAATGAAGTACCGCTTCAGTGGCTCGCCGGAAGTCGCTGCCGACAAATCAGTGACAGACAGCTGGCGCCGGGTGGCGCGCGCCCTGGCCGCTGCTGAGCCGGAAGCAGAGCGCAGCAGCCGGGAAACTGAGTTTTATGACGCCCTCTCCGGTTACCGTTTTCTGCCGGCCGGCCGCATTCTCTCCGGCGCCGGCACCGGGCGCAGCAAGGTGACCTTGTTCAACTGCTTCGTCATGGGCACCCTGGAAGATGACATGGCGAGCATCTTCACCGGCCTCCAGGAGGCAGCCCTCACCATGCAGCAGGGCGGCGGCATCGGCCATGACTTCTCCACGCTCCGGCCCAAGGGCGCGCCGGTGCGCGGCGTTGGGGCCGATGCTTCGGGGCCCCTCAGTTTCATGGACGTGTGGAACGCCATGTGCCGCACCATCATGTCGGCCGGCTCCAGGCGCGGTGCCATGATGGCCACCATGCGCTGTGATCATCCCGATATCGAGGAGTTCATTTCCGCCAAGCGTGAGCCTGGGCGGCTTTCCATGTTCAATCTGTCGGTATTGGTCACCGATGCCTTCATGGAGGCGGTGAAGGGCGATACGGACTGGCCCCTGGTGTTTGACGGCACGGTGTACAAAACGATCAAGGCCCGCGAGCTGTGGGACAAGATCATGCGGGCCACCTATGATTATGCCGAGCCCGGCGTCATCTTCATCGACCGCATCAACCAAGCCAACAATCTGGGCTACTGCGAAACCATCAACAGCACCAATCCTTGCGGCGAGCAGCCGCTGCCGCCCTATGGCGCCTGCTTGTTGGGCTCAATCAATCTGGCCGCGCTTGTGGCAGGTGCTTTCGGGCCCAAAGCCAAGATCAACGAAGGCGACCTTGCCGGCCTCGTGACCACCGCTGTGCGGATGATGGACAATGTGGTGAGCATCTCGCGCTATCCCCTGGAGGCCCAGCGCAAAGAGGCCGAAGCCAAACGGCGCATCGGCTTGGGCGTGACCGGGCTGGCCGACGCGCTCATCATGTGCGGCTTGAGATACGGCTCCGATGCGGCCGCCCGGCAAGCCGGCGCCTGGATGCAGCAAATCGAGCGGGCCGCTTACCTTGCCAGCACGCAGTTGGCCGAAGAGAAGGGCGCCTTTCCGCTCTTCGACAGGCAAGCCTATCTCGCCCGGCCTCACATTGCCGGTCTTGAGGATGATGTGCGCGATGCCATTGCCCGCCACGGCATCCGCAATGCCCTGCTCACCTCCATTGCACCCACAGGCACAATCTCGCTGTTCGCCGGCAATGTGTCTTCCGGCATCGAACCGGTCTTCGCCTGGAGCTATCAGCGCAGCGTTCTGGAGCCGGACGGCAGCCGCAGAACTGAAACCGTCTCCGATTTCGCCCATCGGGCCTACCGGGAAAAGTTCGGCCAGGAAGCCGATCTGCCGGAGTTCTTCGTCACTGCACAGGAGCTTTCCCCGGCAGACCACATCACCATGCAGGCCGCGCTGCAGCCTCATGTGGACAGCTCCATTTCCAAGACCGTGAATGTGCCGGAAACCATCTCGTTTGAAGATTTTCGCGAGGTCTACGCCCGGGCCTATGACAGCGGGCTGAAGGGCTGCACCACCTATCGTCCGAACGACATCACCGGCTCGGTGCTGAGCGTCTCTGACGGCGA
>CAJHYS010000237.1_pt1 | contig 21083 bp, 22 predicted proteins | sample 9198801 | NCBI WGS metagenome assembly CAJHYS01 (sample SAMEA7708368, study PRJEB35096) | sediment metagenome | biome: marine neritic benthic zone biome [ENVO:01000025]; feature: sediment [ENVO:00002007]; material: shallow marine sediment [ENVO:03000034] sea grass bed [ENVO_01000059] ...
GCGCCACATATTCGGTCAGCTTTTCTTCGATTTCCCGGCGCTCTTCGGTCTCGCACAGGGTTTTTCGGTCCTCAGGCCCGTCATAGATCAGCGTGTAGGTTCGTGGGTCGGGCTCCATGACCACATGGCTGCTGGCATCGACGATGAGGCGTGGCGGGTCGCCCGGAATGGCCTTTAAGGTCATGAACACGTCAAGATTGCTCTGGCCTTTGGTGATCTTGGCCATTTCGTCGGCCAGGGCCTCAAGGCGCAAGAAGCGCAAGTCGGCGACATTTGCGCGTGCGTCGAGAAATTCGGCCTCAGAGGCGCGCGCCCGACTCAGGGCCTCCTCCAGGAGGGCAGCCCGGCCTGCGGCAGAACGTTCTGCTTCTTTTCTCGACAACCCATGCGCTCCCGGTTGAGTTTAACTCCCGCAGCTGCCGCATCTTCAATAGACTGGAACTAATGGCCTCGTCCCTAAGCCGTGCAGCAATCTTATCGCACTTTGGGGCAAAATGGCATATTGATTTGTGCATTTAACGGAGCAATCCATGAGCGAACTTCCCAAGAGCGCACGGCGGGTTGAAGAGGCGGTCGGCTCCCTCGGCCTCAGCGCGCGCATTGTCTGTCATGAGGTCTCTTCGCGCACCGCCGAAGATGCCGCATCAGCCTGTGGGTGCGATGTGGCGCAGATCATCAAGTCTATGATATTTCAAGGAAAACAGAGCGGAGCGGCCTATCTCATCCTGGTTTCCGGCAAGAACCGGGTGAACGAAAGGGCCGTGGCCAAGATCTTGGGCGAGGCGCTGGTGCGGCCCGATGCCGGCTTTGTCCGGGAGGTCACGGGCTACGCCATTGGCGGCGTGCCGCCAGTGGGCCATGCGACGCCCCTGGCCACATATCTGGACGAGGACCTCATGGCCTACGAGACCGCCTGGGGCGCTGCCGGCACGCCGGAATGTGTCATGGAATTGAATGTTGAGGCGCTAAAGGGGGCAACCGGGGCCGAGGTGATCGCGGTGGTTTAGGAAAGGTATCGACACCGACGATTTGGGCCGATAGGGTGTGGTTACAACCGAATACACTAAATAGTTGATTTTTGCAGGTGTGTCGGCTGGTGAGTAGTGAGTTGGTCAACCGGGGGCGGTATGACACACATGTCCGGATGCTGCGGCCGCGGTGCCGCGGTCTGTATGGTGGTGTTTTGGATTTCTGACGCCTTTGCCGGCGAAACCTGGGTGTCCACGGGCGTAGGCGGCAGCGGCGATACGCTCTACAGCTATGGCGGTGTCACCTTCGCGCCCGGCGGTTCCCTAAACGATGAGGGCCTTAGAACACGGCTGTGGGGCAAGGCGCACCGCTTCAATGACGGCGTCAAACCCTCCTCAAACCCTGCAACAGATGTGCAAATCAGCGGCACGGGAGCGGAAGCTGAGCTTGGCTGGCAATTTGTCGGGCCTGCGTGGCGTTCGGCTGTTTATGCCGGCGGGGTCTGGCGCGATGATGCCATGCGCGGCAGCCGCCTTGGCATGAACCTGGCGGCCGAAGCAAGCTATGAGCTGAGCGCGCGCTGGCGTTTGATTGGCGATGTCAAATACACGTTCCGGTTTGACGAGGTCTGGGCGCAATTGAGGCCTGAGTTCGAATATGACGACGGGCTCTACTTGGGGCTCGTCTCATCCGCCAGCAAGGGGCCGGGTTATTCCATTGTCAGAGGCGGAGCGTCCCTTGGCGGGCTCAGCTATGCGGTGCCCTGGATGGGGGATGTCTATGTCTCGATCGAAGCAGGGGCGGAATATAATATAACTATGAAAAATAATGGGCCGTATGCCGCGCTGCACATCGGCTTTGCCTACTGAGACGCCTGCCGGAGCGGGCCGCGCGCCCGCTCCTATGGTGTGTTGTGGTGTTCAGTGGCCTTTGCCCGAAACTTGCCGGATCGCACGGGCCCAGTCTTCCACGTGGTAGGATTGGGCGATCTTGCCGTCTCTCACCTCGTGAATGTCGATGGTCATGATCTTAAAACCGGCCTTCGGTTCGATGCCGAAGAACTTGCCTTTGGGCGTTCCGGTGGCAATGGAGCGGACCACATAGCGGTTGTCCTGCTGCAGGATTTCCTGCACGTCCCACTTCAGATCAGGAATGATGGAGCCGAAAAACTTCAAAGTTTTGATCATGCCTTCGGCGCCCTTGCCGCCGCGCGGCGTTGGGACCGAAACCCAATCTTCCACCACAACATCGCGGACGCGTTTCTCCAGGTCTTCAGCGTTCGGGGCGCTGAGCAGCTGGGTGTAGAACGCTTCCACCACGGCGCGATCATCGGCCTGGGCGGCGGGCAGGAAAGCCAGAGTGAATGCGGCGGCGAGCAAAATCATCAATCTGCGCATTTTTGGTCCTTTTCTTAACGGTTTAGATGGCTAGAGCAACCTCCGATCAGACGAATTCTTCTGAGCGGAGATAAGTTGCTCGCCCATAAGGGAAATCTGGGGCATCTTCCGCTCAATTTGAGCGGAAGATGCCCCAGTCATTTTTGTGTAGCGCCCCATTCATTTAGTCGGTAGATACGAAGTTTAGAATTGAAACGTCGGAATTACCGAACAATGCCAAAACCCCGCGACCTGCGCCTGTTGCTCTACTTCGTTGAGATTGCCCGGGCCGGCTCCATCCGCGCGGCGGCGGGCAAGCTCGGGCTCTCGCCGGCGGTGGTCAGCGAGGCCCTGTCAGAGCTGGAAGCCCTGGTGGGCGTCACCCTGATCCGGCGCACCACACGCAGCATGGCGCTCACGCGCGACGGCGAAGAGATGCTGGAACACGCCGCGCTGGTGGTCTCAGCGGGCGATCAGGCCATGGCCGTGGCCAAGCCGTCCTCTTCGGCAGTGCGCGGCCCGGTGCGCATCACCTTGCCCACCGAAGTGGCTGTGGGCTGGTTTCCGCCGGTTTTGCGGGCGTTTGAGGCGCAATATCCGGATGTTCGTGTTGAAGTGGACGCGGAGGATGCCATTGTCGCGCTGGCCTCCAGCGATCTGGATCTTGCCGTCCGCACCCGGTTTACGCTCCAGCCCGCAGGCGGCAAGGACTTGTGCACCTGCCTGCCGTTGGAGCTGGTGTGCGTGCCACAACTGGCCGGCGCATCCGATGAACCGCTTGAAGCCAAGCTCAACCGCATCGGCATCATCGGCGTTGGCGCAAGGCCTCGCGGCGGGCGCACGCTGGAGGTTCAAGACGAAGCGGGCGGCACCTCACAGCGTCTCAAGGCGCCCGTGCGTTTCGTTGTGAACAATCAATTGGTGGCGCACAGGTTCGCCCTAGAGGGCTTTGGCTGCGCCTTGTTGTTCCGCGACGGGGTTGCGGCAGATATTGAGGCGGGCCGTCTGGTGCCTGTGGCGCCCGGCATTTCGTTTGGCCATGTGGCCTGCCGCGCCGTTGCCCGGGACAAATACCCCTCACGCCAGGCCCAGGCGCTGATGGCCTTTCTTCTGGCCCATGCACCGGAACACAACGAAAAACGGCGCCCCGCATGATGCGGGGCGCCGGTAGGGGACTTCGAAGTTTATGTTGTTACGCTAATGCTGGCGTTGCCATCATGTCGCGCGCAGCGTTTTTGACCGCTTTTTGCACTTTCTCAAAAGCGCGAACCTCAATTTGGCGGATCCGTTCGCGGCTTACGTCAAACTCTTGAGAAAGCTCTTCAAGGGTCAACGGGTCTTCCGACAAACGGCGCGCTTCAAAGATCCGGCGCTCGCGTTCGTTAAGATTTTCCATGGCCTCATGCAACAGGCCCATGCGGCTGGAATGCTCTTCGCTCTCCACCAGGGTTTCTTCCTGGTCCGGCTCATCGGAAACCAGCCAGTCCTGCCATTCGCCAGAGCCCTCGCCGTCCACCTTCAAAGGCGCGTTGAGGGAACTGTCGCCGCCCAGACGGCGGTTCATGGAAATCACATCATCTTCCGGCACGCCCAGGCGTTCGGAAATCTCGGCCACCTGGTCAGGGCGCAAATCGCCGTCTTCCAGGGCCTCGATCTGCCCTTTCACCTTGCGCAGGTTGAAGAACAGTTTTTTCTGGCTGGCCGTGGTGCCCATTTTCACCAGGCTCCATGAGCGCAGGATGAACTCCTGGATGGAGGCCCGAATCCACCACATGGCATAGGTGGCCAGGCGGAAGCCGCGGTCCGGCTCAAAGCGTTTGACCGCCTGCATCAGGCCCACATTGCCCTCGGAGATCACCTCGTTGATGGGCAGGCCATAGCCGCGGTAGCCCATGGCGATCTTGGCCACCAGGCGCAAATGGCTGGTCACCAGCTTGTGGGCGGAATCGCGGTCACCCTTTTCGCGCCATTTCTTGCCGAGCTCAAACTCTTCCTTATGAGAGAGCATCGGAAAAGTGCGGATTTCCTGCAGATATCGGCTCAGACCGCCGTCACTGGAAAGCACAGGCACTTTGTTCGTGGCCATTTTGTTTCACTCCTTATCCGGGGATTTTTCGGCGAACTGTGCCCGCCCCCGTTCAAGATTAATATAGGTACTCAGCATACGAATTTTAAGGTCTTTCAGATCACACCCGATAACATTGCTGCGGGTTGCGTTTGAATGCAGGCGGAAGATCGGACCATGGTTACTAGACGGTTAAGACTGTGCGAACCTGTCGCGTTCAACGTGCGTTTCTGCTTCAAAGCGGATAGACCCGCCGGATGCGCCCATTTCTGGCCCGCACCTTCACCTTCCACCAGCGCCCATCGCGCAGACCATAAAAAGTGTAGTTACGCCCGCGGCATTCCACCGTGCGGATCGCGCCGAAGCCATGATAGCGCACCGCGGCCAGCGCACGCCGGCAGCTTGAGCGGCGCGGTGAATAGACCGGCACATACTCGCGATAGGCGCCGTCGGATGAATAGCGCGGCGCGGACGGCTCATAATAAGGATCAAAGCTGCCGGCAGCGGCCGGAGCCGCGAGACCAGCGGTAAGCGCGGTGCCCAAAAGGCCTGCCGCAAAGAGCGTTTGGATGTGCATGAATAACTCCCGATTGGCCCACATCCTTTCAGAGCGCTGCTGAACCTATTCATAAGCGTCCGTTCATCTGGCGTTCATGTTGGGAGGGGTCTTGAAACAGCAAAATCATGCCCTATCTCAAGGCTGTACGGATGCCAATCGATGGGTTCGTACAGCGAACCGGTCCGGCTCATGAAGAGGGGACCACAGATCACCTTGCTCAATTGAGGAGGAGCATTAAATGTTTGATTTTGCACCACTTTACCGTTCAACCGTAGGTTTTGACCGTCTGGCCAACATGCTTGACCAGGTCTCCGGCGTTGAAGCCAATTCAGGCTATCCGCCCTACAACATTGAGCGGACTTCCGAAGACGAATACCGCATCACCATGGCTGTTGCCGGGTTCGGCGAAGACGACTTGAACATCGAGATCAAGGAGCACAACCTTACCGTCAGCGGCAAGAAGGCCGAAACGGCTCAAGAGGACGGCGTCCAGCTGCTGCACCGCGGCATCGCCACCCGCAGCTTTGAGCGCCGCTTCCAGGTCGCAGACCATGTGGAAGTGACCGGCGCCGGCCTTGAAAACGGCTTGCTTCACATCACGCTGAAGCGGGAAATCCCTGAAGCCATGAAGCCGCGCACGATCCAGATCGGCAACGGCAAGGCGAAGGGCAAGCAGAAGGCCATTGAGCAGAAAGCTGCTTAACGCCTGACACCCACATCTCTCAGAGCAGAGGGGCGGTCCTCCCACGGGGCCGCCCTTTTTGCTGCCCGGGGGCCGGCAAATGGCCTATGTTGGCGCAAACCCGTCTTCAGCCCGGAAAATGAGAGGTCCCGACCCCATGAAAATAGATGGCGCGTGCCACTGCGGAAACATCGCCTATGAGGCCGAGCTCGACCTGGAAAAGGTCGGGATCTGCCATTGTACCGATTGTCAGTCGCTCTCCGCCTCAGCTTTTCGCACCGTGGCCATTGTGCCCGGAGACAGCTTCAAGGTGACCAAAGGCAAGCCGAAGGAATATGTGAAGGTGGGCGACAGCGGAAACAGGCGCATTCAGGCCTTCTGCCCCGACTGCGGCTCGGCTTTGTATGCCACCAGCGTGGACGACGCTCCGGAGGCCTATAACCTGCGCGTGGGCACCGTGCGCCAGCGCGACCAGCTTGTGCCCAAGTTCGAATTCTGGCGCCAATCAGCGCAATCGTGGTTGCCGGACCTGCCGGGCACCAACACGTTTGAGAAAGGCCCGGCCTAGCGCGCACCGGCGAAAATCATCCCTAGCAGCGTTCGCAGGCTCGCTGCGCCGTTCTGGCGGTGGGTGGCGAACCTGGCGTGCGCATCAGGCGGCGCACCGGCTTGAAGCTCGATTGACCAAAGCGCCGCCACCTGATTGGGGATCATGGAATAGCGCACATCGATGACCCGGCCCGGCCGCTTCGGGTCATGAGCCAGATAGCCATTGCTCAGCTTGGAAAAGCGGGCAATGTCCTTGGCCTGCTGCGAGCCGGGCTCCAGCCAGGGCAAATCACGGGCGAGCTCCAGCCTCTGCACCGAACCGCCGGGAAAAACCTTGGGCGCCACCCCGGCGCGCACCGCGTCAACATAATAGCGCTCTTGCGTTTCGTAGACCGTCTTCCATACCAGAATGTTGGCGAAGCTGGGCTTCACCTCCATGCGAAGCGGCACATGCCCCCGTTCGGCGGCAACCTTGTGGCCCATTTCAAGGGCGTTCTGGTGCTGCAGCGCGCCGAGCGCCAGATAGACCCCGGCCCAAACCAGGCCCGCCCGGGCCAGCGCAGGCCTGCGTTTCAGTGCCGCTGTCAGCGCCAGGCCGGCAAGGGGCAGGGTGAAGAGGGGGTCCACCACCGAGACAATCCGCCAGGCAATGCGTGCATCGCTGAACGGCCAGAACAGCATGGTGCCGTAGGAGGTGGCGCTGTCCAGCAGGGCGTGGGTGGCGTAGCCCAACGTGCAGAACAGGGCGGTTTGCCAGAACGACAGCTTCCAGCGCCGGCCCATGAGCCAATGCAGCGCAAGGGCCATGATCAGCCCTCCGAAGGGGATGAAGATCAGCGAATGGGTGAACTGGCGGTGATACTCCAAGAACAACAGGGGATCTGAGGAAGAGCGGATCAACACATCCAGATCCGCCGCCATGCCGGAGAAAAATCCAAGCGCGCCGGCAATCGCCACATGGGCGCCGCGGCGCGTGGCCTGGGGCAGGGCAGCGCCCAGGGCGCCTTGTGTAAACGGGTCCATAGTGTCGTGTTCAGTCCTGCTCTTTCCAAACCGGGCACTGCAAGCGCCGTCTTCTTAAGGGATGCATCATGTAATGGCCACAGGCCGGATGAACGTGGTCCTTGCACGCGTGATGTTGTTTTCATCCCGGGTGCGTGCAAACGTTAGATTCCTGAAGATTTTCCCCTACCTGCGGAGGCCCCTGATCATGCCCGATGACCCCTATGCCGACCTTGGAAACGCGTCCGTCGAGATGCAGGACCGCCTTGTGGAGGCGATGGTGGCCCGCGCCGAAGATCCAAAGCAGATCGAGATGCGCCGGTCTTATCTTTCCAAGCTTGAGCTTCCGAAGAAGGCGAGCGGCGTCGAATTCGGTAGCGGGACAGGGGACGTGACCCGCGACATGATCAGCGTGGCCGGCGCCAAAAAGGCGCTTGGCATCGAGCCCTCCCCAATCATGGTGGACGCCGCACGTGAGCGCCACAAGGACGTGCCCGGATTGTCGTTTCACGTGGGCGATGCGAGAGAGACGGGCCTGGAGGCCTCCTCATTTGATCTGGTGATGATGCACACCCTGCTGATCCACTGCCCCGGCCCGGAAAAAGCCCTTGCAGAAGCCTTTCGGATCTTGCGTCCCGGGGGCTATCTCACGGTGTTCGATGAGGACCCGCCATCGGTCACGGCCGCCATCGCCGACCATGACCCGTTCAAGCCGGTTGTGGACAATCTGATCCGCGCCTATGTGCATGACCGCTGGCTGGTGCGCAGGACCCCGGCCATGCTCGCCGAGGCCGGATTTGAGCTGCTTGATAGAGATGGCTACCTCTATCTGCCTGCAACCGACTCGCCCTATTTTTTGACCATCGCAGACCGTGGTGCGGACAGTCTGGTGGCCGAGGGCGTCATCGGTGAGAAGCTGGCTGAGGGAATCAAAGCCGAAGCCCGCCGGCGGGCAGAAACCGGAACCTTCTTCGGCTCCATCGCCTTCGTCAGCATCATTGCACGCAAACCGGCGCGGTAACCAAAAAAAGACCGCGTACTTGTGGGCGGCACGGGTCCCCCCGTCACCCCGGAATTTGCGCCAGCAAATGTCCGGGGCCCAGGGATGACGGAAATGCGCCTCCCGCCACCCTAAACCAAACAGAGCATTGCTCCGGCCCGCCGCTTTGACTAGCTTGGCTGAAACAGCATCGGCCAGAATCCGTGGAAGAGCCTCCGCCATGACGAACCCCTACGAAACCAACCTCGACAAAAACCCCGCCAACTATCAGCAGCTCACACCGCTTTCCTTCCTGGAGCGGGCCGCCATGGTGTATCCGGACCGGGCCGCCATCGTGCATGGCAGCCAGCGCTTCACCTATGGCGAGTTCTATGCCCGGTCGCGCAAGCTCGCCTCCGTCCTGGCGCGCCACGGCATCGGCAAGGGCGACACCGTCTCGGCCATGCTGTCAAACACCCCGCCCATGCTCGAGTGCCACTATGGCGTGCCCATGACCGGCGGCGTTCTGCATGCCATCAACACCCGGCTTGATGCCGCCAATGTGGCCTTCATGCTCGACCATGCCAACACCAAGATCCTGATCACCGACCGCGAGTTCGCGCCCACCATCAGGCAAGCGCTTGAGCTGGCCGACGCCAAGCCTCTGGTGGTGGATTATGACGATCCGGAATTTGCCCAAACCGGTGATCTTCTGGGGGCCATCGAATATGAGGACTTCATTGCCGACGGCGATGCCGCATTCGCCTGGAGCCCGCCGGATGATGAATGGGACTCCATCTCCCTCAACTACACCTCCGGCACCACAGGCAACCCCAAGGGCGTGGTCTACCACCACCGGGGCACCTATTTGATGGGTTATGGCAACGTGGTCGCCGGCGCCATGCCCGACGGCTGCACCTATCTGTGGACCCTGCCCATGTTCCACTGCAACGGCTGGTGCTTCCCCTGGTCGGTCTCCGTGGTGGGCGGCACCCATGTGTGCCTGCGTTGGGTCAGAGCCAATGCGATTTTCGCGGCCATTGCCGAGCACAAAGTGACCCACATGTGTGGCGCGCCCATCGTCATGTCCACGCTCTTGAACGCACCGGACGAGGAAAAGTGCGAGCTGCCCCACACCGTGCAGTTCATCACCGCCGCCGCCCCTCCGCCCGAAGCGGTTCTGGCCGGCATGGCGGCGGCCGGCTTCAACGTCACCCATGTTTATGGGCTAACGGAATCCTTCGGCCCCTCCGTGGTGAACCAATGGAAGGCGGAATGGGACAATCTGGATGATGCCGCCCGCGCCGCGAAGAAGGCGCGCCAGGGGGTGCGCTATGTGGCCCTGGAGGATCTTGATGTGATGGACCCTGAAACCATGGTGCCCGTGCAGCGCGACGGCGAGACCATGGGTGAGGTGATGATGCGCGGCAACATCGTCATGAAAGGCTATCTGAAGAACCCGGACGCCACCGCAGCAGCCTTCGCGGGCGGCTGGTACCATACCGGCGATCTGGGGGTACGCCATGCTGACGGCTACATCCAACTGAAGGACCGCTCCAAGGACATCATCATTTCTGGCGGCGAGAACATCTCCTCCATCGAGGTGGAGGACACGCTCTACAAGCACCCCGCCATCACCGCTGCCGCCGTGGTGGCCAAGCCGGATGACAAATGGGGCGAAACCCCATGCGCCTTCGTTGAGGTGCAGGCCGGAGCCGAGCTGAGCGAAGACGAGGTGATCGAGCACTGCCGGGCCCATCTGGCGCGCTACAAGTGCCCGCGCCATGTGGTCTTCACCGAACTGCCGAAGACCTCCACCGGCAAGATCCAGAAATTCAAACTGCGCGATTTGGCGCAAGGCGGCTGGCAAGATGAATGACTTCAACCAGCCGCTCGGCGGCAACGACATGCCGCGCTTTGCCGGCCCGGCCACCATGATGCGCCTGCCCACCCAGGAGACCGCGGAGGGCCTTAACGCCTGCTTCGTCGGCGTGCCCATGGATATCGGCACCTCCAACCGCTCCGGCACCCGCCACGGACCGCGCCAGATCCGCGCTGAAAGCTGCATGCTGCGCCCCTACAACATGGCCACCGGCGCGGCCCCGTTTGACAGTTTCCAGGTGGCCGACATTGGCGATGTGGCGGTCAACACGTTCGATCTGAAGAAGACCGTGGGCATCATCGAGGAGGCGTTCAACGCCATTCTCGCTCATGACTGCATGCCGCTCACCCTGGGCGGCGACCACACGCTCACCCTGCCCATCCTGCGCGCCATGAAGGCCAAGCACGGGCCTGTGGCCCTGGTGCATGTGGATGCCCATGCCGACATCAACGATCTGATGTTCGGCGAGGAGATCGCGCACGGCACCCCCTTCCGGCGCGCGGTGGAGGAAGGGCTGCTGCAGACCGACAAGGTGTTCCAGATCGGCCTGCGCGGCACCGGCTATGCGCCGGAGGACTTCGGCTGGCCGCGCGACCAGGGCTTCACGGTGGTGCCCGCCGAGGAGTGCTGGCACAAGTCGTTGACCCCGCTGATGGACCAGGTGCGCGCCACCATCGGCGATCAGCCCTGTTATCTGACCTACGACATCGACAGCCTGGACCCCTCATTTGCGCCGGGCACCGGCACGGTGGAGATTGGTGGCCTCAGCACCTGGCAGGCGCTTGAGATCATTCGCGGCTGCAAGGGCTTGAACCTGGTGGGCGGCGACCTGGTGGAGGTCTCCCCGCCTTATGATCCAAGCGGCAACACGGCGCTCATCGGCGCCAATCTGCTTTATGAGATGCTGTGCGTTCTGCCGGGGGTGAAATACGCCTGATGTTCGACACCAAGTTCGTAATCGTGGTGCGTGACGATCTGGAGACCTGGCAGAAGCTTAACGTCACAGCGTTTCTGGCGAGCGGCATTGCCGGCAACACGCCTGAAATGATGGGGGTGCCTTACAAGGATGCTGCCGGCAACAGCTTTCGCAGCCTTTCCGTCCAGCCCTGCATCGTGCTCTCCGCCGCCGGCAACACCATGGGCAACATCCACCGCCGGGCCCTATCGCGCGGGGTGGAGGCGGCTGTCTATATCGAGGAGATGTTCGCCACCGGCCACGATGAGGCCAACCGGGCGGTGTTCTCCGAGTATGATCCGGAGACGGCCAAGGTCGTGGGCATTGCGCTGAGGGCGGAGAAGAAGATCGCCGACAAGATCACGAAGGGCGCCAAGCTGCATCAGTGAGGGGATTTATCTCCCGAGCCCCTGCCACCTCCGACGCCCCTGCCACCTCCCGCGCCCCTGCGAGAGCAGGGGGCCGTAGCTCGGAACGTGCTGCGCGCTTGCTTGGGTTCCTGCTTTCGCAGGAACGCGGGGAAGGGGGACTATCTCTCGGTGAGCTTCAGCTCAATGCGCCGGTTCTTGGCTTTCGCTTCGTCAGTGGTGGCCGGGTCGATGGGCTGGAACTCGCCGAAGCCTGCGGCCACCAGTTTCTCCGGCGGCACGCCGCGTTCAATCAGCCGCTTGACCACGGCAATGGCGCGGGCCGAAGAGAGCTCCCAGTTCGATTGGAACTGCGCGCTGGGGCTGCGGATGGGATCGATGTCGGTGTGGCCGTCCACCCTGAGCACCCAGTTGATGTCGGTGGGGATCTGCGAGCCCACTTCCAGAAGGGCAAGGGCGAGCTTCTCAAGCTCAGCGCTGCCTTGCACATTGATCTCAGCCGACCCCTTGGGGAACAGCACCTCGGACTGGAACACGAAACGGTCGCCCACAACTCGGATATCCGCGCGCTGGCTCAAAATGGCGCGCAGACGACCGAAGAACTCAGAACGGTAGCGGGCAAGTTCCTTCACCCGCTGCGCCAGGGCCGCATTCAGCCGGCGCCCCAGATCCACAATCCGGGTCTTGGCTTCCGCATCGCGCGCCTCGGCGGCCCCAAGCGCTTCGTTGAGAACCGCCATCTGGCGGCGCAGTGCGGCGATCTGCTGGTTCAACAGCTCAACCCGCGCCAAGGCCTGGGCGGAGATCTTCTTCTCTGAGTCAATGGTCGTTTCAAGCTGGATTGTCTGCTCGCCGGCGTCTTTGGATTTCTTGGTCTCCGCCTCCAGCAGGGTGAGAAGACGCAGATTGTCCGAGCGCGTGGAATTGAGCTTGTCGGTGAGCGACAGCAGCGCGCTCTCAGAGTTTGCGCTGGAGGTTTTCTCCAGGGCCAAAAGCTCGGTAAGCTCGGAGATTTGCGACTTCAGCCGGTTCAATACCGAACCCTGGCCGGTGATCTCGCGCGCCAGCATGAACTGGGCAAGCATGAAGATGGAAAGCAGGAAGATGATCACCAGCAGCAGCGTGGCCATGGCATCCACAAAGCCCGGCCAGTAATAGGCGGTGTCCGGGCGGGATCTGCGGCGGGCGAGGGCCATAACTGTCTACTCGTTCAATGCCATTAGCTTGCGGACTTCTTTTCCGCCTTTTCAGCCGGCTCTTCGGGGGCGTCCGGCGCGGCGCTGCCGGCCAGACGGCTCAGCACGGCGTGGATCTCCTTTTGCTGATCGGCCTGGCTTTGGGCCCAGTCGCGCACGATCTTCTGCTCTTCGCGCATCTGCTGCACCAGCCCTTCCACGGCGCCGGCCAAAACCTCCACCGGCTGCTCCTCATTGCCCGGCCGCTCTTCGGGCTCGTAGTCGGCGCCCTCTTCCACCAGGGCGTCGTCCAGCACGTCGCTCACATGGTCAAGCCGGTCCTGGATATCGCGCAAGTCCAGCTTCAGATAGCTCGGCACGCTCATGTCCGCACCGTCGCGCATCTCAATATCGGTGGCCGATGACAGCCAGTCTTCAAGATCGTTGTAGAAGCGGTTCTGCGCCTGGCCGGCCTGAAGTTCCAGGAAGCCCAAAATCAAGGAGCCCGCCAGCCCGAACAGGGAGGACGAGAACGCCGTGCCCATGCCCACCAGGGGCGCCTCCAGGCCGGCTTTGAGATCCTCAAACACCACGCCGGATTCGCTCGCCGTCACATCCAGCGAGCGGATGGTGGTGGAGACCGCGCTCACCGTGTCAAGCAGGCCCCAGAAGGTGCCGAGCAGGCCGAGGAAGATCAGCAATCCGATCAGGTAGCGCACCAGATCGCGCGATTCGTCGAGCCTGGAGGCCAGCGAATCCAGCAGCGAGCGCAAGGAGGCCGGCGACAGGATCATGCGGCCCTGTTTGCCGCCCAATATGGAGGCCATGGGAGCCAGCAACACCGGCTGGCGTTTTACGTCGTCGCCGGATTCGGCCACCTGGAAACTGTTGACCCAGTGCACCTCGGGAAACAGCCGCCAAACCTGGCGGAAGGCATAGACCAGACCGGCCAGCAGAACGCCCACGATCAGGCCGTTCAAGCCGGGGTTTGCCAGAAAGGCGCGCTGCACCTGTGGATAGAGAATGGCGGCGGTGAAACCGGTGAGGATCAGAAACACCGTCATCCGCAGGATGTAGACCCGCGGAGGCGAAAGCTTCTTATAGGGATTGTCTCGGGCCATGGGCCGTCATAAGCCTCCTGATCAGGTGCCGCCTCGTCCTGACTTGCACGAAAATAGTCAATCGGCGCCGAATCGCCAAAGCAATTATGAGGCTGTGGACACTGTTCAGCCTTGGGCCGCCTTCAGCTCGCGCTGCATGGCCTGAAAGATGTCGTCATTGCCGGCCAGAATGTTGCCGGTCACCAGCGGATCGGGCTTGCCGTCAATGTCGCCCACCATGCCGCCGGCCTCACGCACCAGGAGGATGCCCGCCGCCGTGTCCCAGGGCTGTAGGCCGCGCTCCCACAGGCCGTCGAAGCGGCCCGCCGCCAGCCAGGCCAGATCCAGCGCCGCTGAACCGGTGCGCCGGATGCCGGAGACCCGCACCTGGATGCGCGACAGCTCCTTCAAGAACAGCTCATGGTTGCCTCGGTTGCTGTGGGGAATGCCGCAGGTGAGCACCGCATCGGCAAGGTCGCGCCGGGCGGCCACGCGCAGGCGCCGGTCGTTGAGATAGGCCCCGGCGCCCCGTTCGGCGACAAACAGCTCGTCGGTAATGGGATTGAAGATCACCGCTGCCGCCAACACCCCGTCGCGCTCCAGCGCCACGGAAACGCAGAAATTGGGGATGCCGTGGATGAAGTTGGTGGTGCCGTCGATCGGATCGATGATCCAGCGGTGGGTCTTGTCGCGGCCCTCAATCGAGCCGGTTTCCTCGGTGAGGAAGGAATAGCCGGGGCGCACATGATCCAGTTCCTGCAGCAGGATCTTCTCCACCCGCTTATCCGCCGCGGTGACGAAGTCGCCCGGTCCCTTGCGCGAGACCTGGAGGTTTTCCACCTCGCCGAAATCGCGGTTAAGACCGCGCGTCGATTTGCGCACGGCGGTCACCATGACGTTGAGCAGGGCTGAGCGGGCCATATGGCGTGTCCTTTAAAGCGACAAGAGCGGTCAGTCGGCCCGCTTCACGTAAGAGGCATCCTCGGTGGCCACCACGATCTTCTCGCCAACCGTGACGAAGGGCGGCACCATGGTGCGGGTGCCATTGTTCAGCATGGCCGGCTTGTAGGAAGAGGAGGCGGTCTGGCCCTTGATGGTCGGTTCGGTTTCGGTGACCTCCAAAACCACCTGGTCGGGCAGGGCAACGGAGATCGGCTTGCCTTCATAGCTTTCGATCTTCACTTCCATGCCCTCCTGCAGGAAGGCCGAACGCTCGCCCACAAAGTCGCGCTGCAGCTCGATCTGCTCATAGTTTTCCATGTCCATGAAGGTCAGCATTTCGCCGCTTTCGAAGAGATATTGGTGCTCGCGCTGTTCCAGGCGCACCCGCTCGACCGTTTCTGAGGAGCGGAACCGTTCATTGAGCTTTGAACCGTTGAACACGTTCTTCAGTTCAACCTGGGCAAAAGCGCCGCCTTTACCGGGTTTCACATGTTCGGTCTTCACCGCCACCCAAAGCGAATCTTTGTGTTGCAGCACGTTGCCTGGACCGATCTGATTGCCGTTGATTTTCATGGCTTACCTAATTTTCAAACTGGAACGAAAGGGCGCCGGCTAGAGCGACATGAGGTCAAATTCAATGCAGCGGCGATCTGGGGCCGTTGGTATGTGCGATTGGCCGGAACGTCAAGCCACCGACGCGAGTTTGCGTTACTGGGACTTGCTTTTTTGCTCCTCAGCGCCCTTTACAACCTGGGTGCTGCGGTCCGATGGCGGCCTGATGCCCGTGGTCCTGCGCCATTCCAGGGCGAGCTTTTGCGCCTGCTTCAACTCATCGGCGCTCAGCTGGCCGGCAAACGCCTCAACCCGCGCATCGGGCAATCCGGCCTCGGTGGCCAGCAAATGCCAGCGCGCCGCCTCGACCGGGTTCTTCTCCACGCCCCGGCCGGTCATGTAGAGCCGGGCGAGCCTGTTCTGGGCCACCACATCGCCCTTGTTCGCGGCCACCAGCAGCCATTGGGCGCCGATCTTCTCGTTCTTCTGAACGCCCTCGCCGCGGAAAATCATGATGCCGTAATCGCGCGCGGCGTCCCGCAACCCTTTAAGAGCGGCCTTGGAGAGCCATTGCCCGGCTTTCACCAGATCTTTCTGAACACCGCGCCCTTCGGCATAAAGGATGCCGAGATTGTATTGCGCCTCGGGAAACTCCTTTTCCGCAGCCGTCGAAAACCAGGCCGCGGCCGACTTCCAGTCCGGATCGCCGCCGCCGGCGCCGGCGAAGATGAGGCCGATATTGTGGGCCGCGGGCACATGGCCTTTTTCGGCCGCCTTGGTGAACAGCCCCTTGGCGCGCTCCAGGTCCACAGAGCCGGCGCGGCCGTCCAGATACATCAGCCCCATGGCGAACAGTGCGCCGGGATGGCCCTGGTCGGCCGCGGCGGAATACCAGCGCAGCGCCAGCCCGAGGTCGCGCTTGACGCCCAGCCCCTGGGCATAGAGTTCGGCAAGCAGGGCCTGGCCGCGCGGCTTGCCCTGGCGCGCCAGAAGGTCGGCTTCCTTGAAGGCGGCCGGCCAGTTCTTTTGCTGAAACGCTCGCACGGCATCCGCATAGGCGGCATGGGCCTGGGAGGCGGGCGCCAGAAGCGCTGCGGCGAAGCCGAGCACCAGGGCGCTATGTCGGGCCGCTGACCACCTCATGGCGCAAGGCCCGCCTTTGCGATCAGATCATTCAGGTGTTTGACGGTTTCGGCCGCGTGCTCCGGCGACTGCCACAGGGTCTCATCAGGACTGATGAATTCGATGCCGGCGGCGGCTGCGCTCAGAACCTCCCCGTCGCGCCCTGCCACATGGGCCACACATGGCACCTCCATCACCTCAGCCCACCACACGCTCATGCTTTCCGGGTCCGACGGGTCATCCTCAAAACCGACATATGCTGCCCCTGCCTCCGCCAGCTCCATGGCCGCGTGCCGGTTCCGGCCGGGCGCGGCGCCGACAATCGCGCCCTCGCCCAGGGCCGCGCGGGCCGATGTGTAGTCGGCCAGGCTTGCGTCAACCTCAACGCCGTCGGCGCCAAGCGCCGCGGCAAGCTCCACGTTCCGGTCAATGATCAAGGCAACGTCATGTGCATGCGCCACAGCCAACAACCCCTTTATGCCCGTTTTGGGCGCGGTGTCTGTTCCGGTCCTGACGAGCAGGGCCGCCACGTCTCCCGCCTGCAATGCCGCCTCAACGCAAGCGATGGAGTTTCCGCCACCTTCAGTGTCTGTTAGCTTGAGATATAGCCGGGACTGTGGCGACGGCATGGCAAAATGTCCGGTTAAAGACAGGTGGTTAACAACAGGCACGTCAGGACCAGGCCGGCCCGGCGGGCCGGCTTGAAGAAGCTTATGCAGCTTGTTCCTGGCTTTGCGACCACTCGCCAAGCGCGGCAAGGCCGTTCATATGGGCGCGGTGTGAGAAGGCGGCCTGCGCGGCGGCAACATTCTCCGCCTTGCCGCCCCACGCCTTCAGGGCCGGTGCCTGCAGCGCGCGGCCATAGGAGAATGTGAGGTTCCAGGGCAGGGGGCCGGCCGCGTTCATCAACGAAAGGTGATGGGTGGCTTCAAGATCGTCCTGCCCGCCGGAGAGGAAGGCGATGCCGGGCACGTCCGCCGGCACACAGTCTTTCAGGCAGGCGATGGTGCGTTCCGCCACCTCTTCGGCGCTGGCCTGTTCGCTCGCGCCCTTGGCGGCAATCACCATGTTGGGTTTGAGCACAATGCCGTCCAATGCCACGTTCTGCTCGGCAAGCTGGGCGAACACCGCGTTCAGCGTCTCGCGGGTCACCTCGTCACAGCGCGCAATCGTATGGTCGGCGCCGGGATTGTCCATCAGCACTTCCGGCTCCACGATGGGAACGATCTTCTGCTCCTGGCAGAGCGCGGCATAGCGTGCCAGCGCGTGTGCATTGGCGCTGATGCAGGCCTGAGACGGCAGACGATCGCCAACGGTGATCACGCCGCGCCATTTGGCGAAGCGGGCACCCAGTTCGTAATACTCGGCAAGCCGCTCACGCAATCCGTCCAGGCCTTCGGTCACCTTCTCGCCGGCAAAACCGGCAAGATCCTTGGCGCCGGTGTCGACCTTGATGCCCGGCACCGCGCCGGTGTCCTGCAGAAGCGTCACCAGCGGCGTGCCGTCGGCGGCGGACTGGCGGATCGTCTCGTCGTACATGATCACGCCTGAAATGTAGGACCGCATGGCCGCATCGGTGCGGAACAGCATCTCGCGATAGTCGCGACGGCTGTCTGCGGTGGATTCGGTGTTGATGGTGTCGAAGCGCTTCTTGATCGTGCCCGTGCTCTCATCAGCAGCCAGGATACCCTTGCCAGGGGTCACCATCGCCGTTGCAATGTCGTTCAAGCTCTCACTCATTGCCCTATCCTCCCAGTCAGTTCCCTCAATCGTTCCACTCAGGCGGCGGATTTTTGCAATACTTCTACCCCAGGAAGCACCTTGCCCTCCAGCCATTCCAGAAATGCGCCACCGGCTGTGGAAACATACGTGAAATCACCTGCCAAGCCAGTGTGGTTTAGAGCCGCGACCGTATCGCCGCCGCCGCCGATGGCGAGCAGATCGCCTTCGCGGCAATACTGCGCGGCAATCTTGGCCATGGCGATGGTCGCCGCATCGAAAGGCGGAAGCTCGAACACGCCCATAGGCCCGTTCCACACCAGTGTTTTGGACTTTGCGATTATTTCGCCAATCTTTTCGACCGTTTTGGGGCCAGCATCCAGGATCATCTCGCGGCGCCCGATCTCATCGAGCCCCACCTCGCGGTAGGGCGCGTGGGGTTTGAAGTCTTCCGCCACGATCACGTCGATGGGCAGCACGATCTCACAGCCGTTCTGCTCGGCCTCTTCCAAGATCTCCAGCGCCCGTTCCGTCAAATCGTGCTCGGCAATCGAGCGGCCGATCTCGTGGCCCTGGGCCTCAAGAAAGGTGTTGGCCATGCCGCCGCCGATGATCAGGCAGTCGACCTTGCACGCAAGGTGGCCCACCACATCCAGCTTGGTGGAGATCTTGGCCCCGCCGATGATCGCGGTGAGCGGCCGTTTGGGCTCCACCAGGCTGCTCTCCAGAGCCAGCAATTCGGCCTCCATGGCCCGCCCGGCCACGCACGGCAGAAACCAGGCGACACCCTCGGTTGAGGCATGGGCCCGGTGGGCGGCAGAGAACGCATCGTTGACGAAGAGATCGCCAAGATCGGTCAGCATCTTCACAAACTGCGGCTGGTTCTTTTCTTCACCCGGGTGGAACCTGGTGTTCTCCAACAGCAGAATGTCGCCGGGCCGGGCATTGTTGACGGCGCGCAGCGCCTCGCCGTTCGTCCAGTCGGTCTTCACAAACCTGACCGGCCGGTCGAGCGCCACGGAAAGTGGGCCGACCACCGGGGCGAGCGACATGTTGGGCACCACCGCGCCGCGCGGCCGGCCCAGATGCGAGAGCACGATGACGACGGCGTCCTTGGAGGCCAGTTCCTCCAATGTGGGGGCAATCCGCTCAATGCGGGTGGCATCGCGCACGATGCCCTCTTCCAAGGGCACGTTCAGGTCGGCGCGGACCAGAACCCGTTTGCCGGTGACCTCGCAATCGTCCAGGGTCTTGAAGGATTTAGACATGGCGTCAAGGGTCCGATCGTCAAAGTGAACCCATCAGGGCCGCAGTATCGTTCATCCGGTGTGAGAAGCCCCACTCATTGTCGTACCAGCCGGCAATGCGGATGAGGCCGCCATCCACGACGGCGGTCTGCTCGGCGTCATAAACGGCCGAGGCGTCGTTGTGGTTGAAGTCCGAAGAGACCAACGGCTCGTCGCAATATTCGATGACCCCGCGCAAGGGGCCCTCGGCGGCCTGGCGCATGGCGGCATGCACATCCTCAACCGAGGCGCTCTTTTCCGGCACCACGACCAGGTCCACCATGGAGACGTTCGGCGTGGGCACCCGGATCGAGGTGCCGTCCAGCTTGCCGGCGAGCTCCGGCATCACCAGGCCCACCGCGCGGGCCGCGCCGGTGGTTGTAGGGATCATGGAGAGCGCCGCGGCGCGGGCACGCCGCAGATCCTTGTGACTGTTGTCGAGAATGCGCTGGTCGGTGGTGTAGGCGTGGATCGTGGTCATGAAGCCGCGTTCGATGCCGAAGCTCTCATGCATGACCTTGGCCATGGGGGCCAGGCAGTTTGTGGTGCACGAGGCGTTGGAGACCACCTGGTGCTCGGCGCCCAGGTCGTCATGGTTCACACCGTAAACCACCGTCAGGTCGACATTCTTGCCCGGTGCCGAAATCAGAACCTTGCGCGCGCCGTTTTCGATGTGGGCCAGGTTGGAGGCCTTGTCGCGGAAAGCGCCGGTGCACTCCAGCACAACGTCGATGCCTTCCGTGCCCCAGGGGATGTCTTCCGGCTTGCTTTCCTGAAACACCCGGATGGGGCCGGCGCCCACATCCATGCGGTCGCCCTTCACCTCGATCTCGCCGGGGTAGCGGCCGTGGACCGTGTCATATTTCAGCAGATGTGCGGCAACGCCGATGTCTGAGCGGTTGTTGATGGCCACGACGTCCACATCGTTGCGCCGGGATTCAGCCACCGCCCTCAAAGCCAGCCGGCCAATTCGTCCAAACCCATTGATCGCTACGCGAACACTCATAATTGTCGTCTCCGAAAGGCCTCAAGACCTTAGCTTTCCCGATCCTGGCCGTTTCCCACGATTCTGACGCGAGACGCAACGCGGAAGGCGCGGGATGTGGCTCAAAATGACCTGAATTTCTCTATGTCGGCTCCCGCCTTGCAAGCACCGCGCCTGCCGCGGCGTCAGCGGTGATGCCAAAGTGCTCATAAAGCTGATCAGCCGGGCCGCTGGCGCCGAACGTGCTCATGCCGATGAACACGCCGTCTGAGCCGATGAACTGCGCCCAGCCCATTTCCACGCCGGCCTCGATGGCCACCCGGTGCTTCTCGGTGCCCAGAATGCGCGCCTTGTATTCGTCATCCTGGCGCGCGAACAGCTTCATGCACGGCACCGACACAACCCGGGTGGGGCAGCCGGCTTCGTCGAGCTGCTGTTTGGCTTGCAGGGCCAGATGAACCTCAGAGCCGGTGGCGAAGATCACCGCTTCGGCATCGCCGTCGGCCGAAGCCAGCTCATAGGCGCCGCGGGCGCAATAGTTCTGCTTGAAGAAGCGCTCGCGCACCGCCGGGATCTTCTGGCGGGTCAGCGCCAGGATGCTCGGCGTCTCGCGCGCTTCCAAGGCCAGCTGCCAGCATTCGGCCGTCTCGGTGGCATCGGCCGGGCGGAACACATAAAGGTTCGGGATGGCCCGAAGAGCAGCCAGATGCTCGACCGGCTGGTGGGTCGGACCATCTTCGCCGAGCCCGATGGAATCGTGGGTCATGACATAGATGACCCGCTGGCCCATCAGCGCGGCGAGACGAATCGACGGCC
>CAJHYS010000359.1_pt1 | contig 20664 bp, 12 predicted proteins | sample 9198801 | NCBI WGS metagenome assembly CAJHYS01 (sample SAMEA7708368, study PRJEB35096) | sediment metagenome | biome: marine neritic benthic zone biome [ENVO:01000025]; feature: sediment [ENVO:00002007]; material: shallow marine sediment [ENVO:03000034] sea grass bed [ENVO_01000059] ...
CAGAAGCTGCTGGTGCATGCACCCGCGCCTCACAGATGCGCAAACGCGCGCCCTGCCGGGTGAGGGCAGCGCTGCCAAGCGCAAGCGTGCGGCGCTGGAGAAATTGGCGCGGCGGCAGGTGGCGCCGGGTGTGCTGGCCTTTGAAGGCGAAGAACCGGTGGGCTGGGTTGCCGTCGCCCCGCGCACAGAATACGGCCGCGTGGATGCCTCCCGCGCGACCCCAAGGGTCGATGAGGAGGCCGTCTGGGTGGTCGCCTGCATCGTGGTGCGCAAGGAGTGGCGCGGAGGAGGGATGGCCGTCCGTCTGATCCAAGCCGCGGCGGCCTACGCGTTTGAACACGGTGCCCCGGCGGTCGAGGCTTATCCGCGCGCAGGCACCGCTCGAACCAGTGATGACAACGCTTATTTCGGCACCGAACCGATGTTCGCCAAGGCCGGCTTCAAGGTTGTCCGCCCGCCCCTTCAGAATGTGCCGCGCAATTGGACCCCGCGCGCAACCATGCGCATGAGAGCATCGGACCGGGATGTATAAGCTCCAAGATTTTGGCTCCTACACGGCCGGCGGGCGGGTGCATGAGATCACCGGCCAGCCGGTCGAGACCATTCAGTTCACCCCCACCACCTCATACCGTTACGATCCGAACGGGCATCATCTGGTGGAGCATGCCTATGTGCAGTTCTTCGTGCCTGAGGATCGCAACGATGCGCCGCCGGTGGTGCTGGTGCATGGCGGCGGCATGACGGGCGCCATGTGGGAGACCACGCCTGACGGCCGGCCCGGTTGGCTGCACCTGCTGTTGAAGCGCGGCTTTGAGGTTCACGTGATCGACAATGTGGAGCGCGGCCGCGCCGGCTGGCACCCCGGCCTGTGGGCGGGCGAGCCGGCGGTGCGCACCATGGAGGAAGCCTGGAGCCTGTTCCGGATCGGTCCCGAAGAAGGTTTCGCGGCGCGTCAGGCGTTTCCGGGCCAGCGCTTCCCGGTGAGCCGGCTGGACGGGCTGTGCCGCCAATTCGTGCCGCGCTGGACCTCAACACTAGAGTGTCAGGCGGCAGCGCTGGCCGAAGTTCTCACCCGGCTCGGCCGCTGCCACGTGATCTGCCACAGCCAGGGCGCGCAGGTTGTGTTCAGCGCGGCCGAGGCTTGCGCGGAGCACATCCACCAGATCACCGCGCTGGAGCCCTCAGGCCTGCCCGGCGAAGAGGCCGCCCCCCTCGGCACTGCCGTCACATTGGTGTTCGGCGACTTCACGGACACAACTGATGTGTGGCGCGGCTTGATCGCCCGCTGCGAGAGCTATGCCCGCACCGCCGGTGCCAACGTGACCTGGCTAGATCTGGCAAAGGCCGGCCTCGCCGGCCATTCCCACATGATGATGATGGATGAGGGCAATGATGAGGTGCTCTCAAAGGTGCTCTAGGCGCGCAGGGCAAACGCCGCAAGCGCTGCAATCACGACCGCGTTGAAGATCCAGAACGTGACAAGAATGCGCTTCCGCGATGAAAGCTTCGAAGGCCGCTCAAGCATAGTCGAACCTTTCCGACAGGATCCGGTGTGCGGGCACCCCCATCTCAATCAGCGTGTCCTCCACCGCTTCCATCATCACCGCCGGTCCGCAAATGATATAGAGCCAGTTTCTCATCTCCGCTGAAGCGAACGTACTGCGGATCAGGTCGCTTTCGACCATCCCCACCTTGCCGGCCCAATTGGGCGGCGGTTCGGAGAGAACATGCACAATAGTCGTGCCGTGATCCTTCGCCAGCTGTTCCAGCTCCTCGCGGTAGACAATCTGCTCCTCCACCCTGTTGCCGTAGACGAGCGTGGTCGGGCGCGGGTCATTGTCCAGATGCAACTGGCGCAAGATGCCGAGCAGCGGTGCGACGCCCACCCCGCCCGCGATCAGGGCGATGCCGGGTTCTTTGCGCCCGCTCACAGTGAGGTTGCCATGGGGGCCATCCACATAGGCCCTGGTGCCGGTTTCGATCCGGCCCAGGCTGCCGGTGAAGTCCCCCAGTTCCTTGATCACAAACTCGACCCGATCTCCGGCGCCCGGCGCGGAGCTGATCGAGAACGGGTTCTCGTGCAGCGAAAACGAGCTGTTGCCCACGTTGAGCCAGGCGAACTGCCCGGCCTTAAAGCGAAGCCCGCGATGGTTGACCGGCTTCACAGCCAACTCCCAGATTTTCAGTGCAATCGGCTTGACGGAGACCACGTTCCAGGCGCGTTTGCGCTGTGTCAGGGGTTCAATCAGATAGACATAGAGCAGCGACAGGACAGCAATTCCGACCATAGAAAACCACACGCCGGCCAGCACCGGATCCTGACTGTAACGCCCCAGATGCAGTGTGTGATGCAGGCCGAAACCAGCTATCAGCAACGCCCCAACGCCGTGCATTAGACGCCAGGTTTCATACTTGCAGGGCAACTGGTCGCGGTAGATCGAAAAGCCAACGAAGCCGGCCAGCAGAACCCAAGCTGCGAGCCCGGTGCCCAGCCCGCCGAAATCCACGGTCAGGGTCAATTCGCGGGTGGTGTCCCAGGGTCTCTGGTCCCCGAAGGGCCCGCGATAGAGGAAGGGGTGGACCATCGCCAGAACCAGGGCCGTGCGGGCCAGAAGCTGGTGGAACCGCATGGTGACATCCATCCCCACCCGGCCGGACACGAAGCGGAACCGCCCGGACAGGACAAACTCAACCAGGATGATCGAAAAGGCCAAGAGGCCGACCCCGGTGGCCAGCTCGTTGGGCCAGGATCGGGGCGGAAACCCGCGCGTCCAGGCCAGCACCAACGGCAGGAGCACGACGGCCACATAGAGCACGATCAAGACGAGAGGTTTCATCCGGCGGGTTGCTGCTCCGTTTGCGACGGGGGCCGAAGCCTCAGGCGAATTTGTTTTTCAATTTCGATAATAGCGAAGAGGGCAACGCCGATCCCAACGACAATCAACCCGTCCGCGAACGAGACGGCCTGGGTTCCGAAGACCGTCTGAAGGGGCGGAAGATAGGTGAAGGCGAATTGGCCCAGCGTCACAATGGCCACGCAGATCCAGATCACTTTGGTGCCACGGACCGCCTTCCAGGTGAGCGAGGCGCCATAGATGTTGCGGATGAAGAAGAGATGGAAGATCTCCATCACCACCAATGTGTTCACAGACAAGGTGCGCGCCACTTCTACCGAATAGCCCCGGTCCAGCGCGTAGGTGAAGATGCCGAACACACCGCACAAGAACAAGAACGACACCAATGCGATGTGCCAGACCAAGGAGCCGTCCAGAATGGGCTCATGGCGCGGCCTGGGCGGGCGGTGCATGGTGTTTTCCTCAGTAGCTTCGAACGCCAGCGCCACACCCAACGTCCCGGCGGTGATCAGGTTGACCCAGAGGATTTGAACCGGTGAGATCGGCAAGGTTGTGCCCAGGAACAAGGCGGTCACAATGACTGCCGCTTCGCCGCCATTGGTGGGCAGCGTCCAACTGATCACCTTCTTCAGGTTGTCATAAACCGTGCGCCCTTCGCGGACCGCTGCGGCAATCGAAACGAAATTGTCGTCCGCCAACACCAGGTCTGCGGTTTCCTTGGCCGCTTCACTGCCTTTCTGGCCCATGGCGATGCCCGCATCGGCCCGCTTGAGGGCCGGTGCATCGTTGACGCCGTCACCCGTCATCGCAACGGTTTCGCCTTGCGACTGCAGAGCGACCACAAGCCTCAGCTTATGTTCCGGGCTGGTGCGCGCAAAGACGTCCGTCGACATGACCTCCTGCGACAGAAGCGCATCGTCCAGCGCCTCAATGTCTGCACCCGTCAACACATTGCCGGGACGTTCAAGGCCCACCTGTTCGGCGATCGCGGCCGCCGTTCCTGCATGATCGCCGGTGATCATCTTCACGCGGATGCCTGCTCTGCGGCATTCAGACACCGCATCGACGGCCTCTTTGCGCGGAGGGTCAATCAGCCCTACCAGTCCAAGAAAGATCAGGCCCTCATCAAGGCCTTCAGGGCCCAAACCGGCCTGATCGGCAGGCATGGGTTTTGCGGCAAGAGCCAGCACCCGCTGCCCTTTGCGGGCAATCTCGTCTGCCAGCGCGGTCCAGTGTGATGTTTCAAGCGCTGCCGAACCACCGTCCTTGCTCCGTTGAAGCGTGCACAGGGCAAGGATTTGTTCCGGTGCACCCTTGAGCGAAACCACGGCCCCATGGTCTTGGTTGTGGTGCAGACTGGCCATGTATTTGTGCTCAGAATCAAACGGTATGCCGTCTCTTTCCTGCCACTCACCCCGCTCCTCTGCCGGGTCGAGCGCCACTTTGTGCGCAAGAACCAGCAACGCGCCCTCCATCGGATCACCCTGCACGGCCCAGCCGCCGCCCTCCTTGCTCAGCGTGCTGGAATTGCACAGGATTCCGGCGCGCGAGAGCTCAGACAAAAGGGGCCGGTCGTTGGCCGCAGACAGGACATCGTCGATCCGGATGTCTCCGACAGGCTCATAGCCGTCGCCCTCAACGGTGTATCGGGCCCCGGCGGTGATCACCGTTGCCACCATCATCTCGTTTCTGGTGAGCGTGCCGGTCTTGTCGGTGCAAATGACCGAAACAGACCCAAGCGTCTCGATGGCGGGCATCCGGCGGATAATGGCATTGCGGCGGGCCATGGCCTGCACGCCGATGGCCAGCGCGATGGTCAGCACCGCCGGCAACCCCTCCGGGATCACTGCAACCGAAAGCCCGACCACCACCATGAACAGGGCTTCAAACTCATAATGCTGAACGAAGAACCCGTAGGCCAACAAGAGTGCGGCGCTGAGCAGGATGAGGGCCGTCAGCCATTGGGCAAACACCGACATCTGGCGCACAAGGGGCGTGGTCAAGGTTTCCACTTCGGCCAGCATGCCGCTGATCAGGCCGATCTGTGTGCTGGCGGCCGTTGCCACAACGATGCCTTTAGCCTGGCCGGAGACGACCATGGTTCCGCTGAAGGCCATGCAGCTCCTGTCCCCGAGCGCGGCATCTGGGGCCACGGGCGCGGTGTGTTTTTCGACCGGAACAGATTCTCCGGTCAGAATGGCCTCTTGCACCTTGAGGCGCCGTGCCTCCAGCAGCCGGATATCGGCCGGGCATTTCTCGCCCGCCTCCAGAAACACGATGTCACCGGGCACAAGGGTCTCGGCTGCAACGGTTTGGCGTTCCCCTGCCGCCAGCACCGTGGCATGGGGCGCCAGCATTTCGTGCAGGGCGGCAATGGCGTTCTCAGCCTTGCCCTCTTGCACAAATCCAATGATCGCATTGACCAGCACCACCCCGAGGATAACCGCCGTGTCCGTCATGTGGCCAAGGCCGAAGGTCACCACGGACGCGCCCAGCAGCACATAGATCAGCACATTGTGAAACTGCAGCAAGAACCGTTTGACGAGGCCCTGCTTGTATGGAGCCGGCAGTTTGTTATGCCCAAACCGGCCCAGCCGTGCGCGTCGTTCGGATGCGCTGGGACCGGGCGCAGGTGTGGCAAACGCACCGAGGACGCCCGCCGTTTCCGTGCTGTGCCAGTCTTGGTCAAGCGAGATCTGAACGGGATCCGGTGAAGGTGCGGTGCCTCCCGTTACGGTGGTGTCTTGTATGTCTCCGTCCTGATTGCCTGCGTGCATTTCTGTCTCGCGCTGTGTCCCGACTGGGATTGGACGTGTCGATGATCGGTGTTGATCCCTTATCGGCGCGCCGGCTTTTTCAACAACGCGCCTTCGACAACGGGATAGCCGGTGCTCGGCACCGTTGGCTTGACGCAGATCAACCTAATGCCGCGAGCCGGCAACATTGTCGGCGCGGCGCAGCGTTTCACCGTGACTGGCGGACAATCCCCGCCCGTGCGGGGGCTGCCCGGTGGTGGGCAAATTGTTTTGTTCTAAGTTGCGGTCGGTGCGCGCCAGGTGGCGACCTGCTCGGACAAGAGCGCAAAGCGGTTGCTCATGTTTTCCGCCGCCAAGGGGTCCTTGAACTTGCTGACCACGTCTTCAATCTCAGTCCAATCCTTGGGCGTCAGCGTGTTGGCGGCCACGGGCAGGAAGTGCTTTTCTTCTGCCGTCATGTGCGCGCGCTCTCCTGAGATGAAGTCGCGCGCGAGCGAAACGAATGTGTCGCGCGGCATTTCGGCTTCCATCAGAACATTCACCACCGCCCGGGTGAACTCATGCAATCGCTCAGAAACTTCTTCGTGCAGTTCCTCAAGCTCGCCGAAGGGCTCAACCGATTTTGCATCGCGGGCTTTCAGCTTTCTGAAAACCAGATCCTCCTTTGGATGATGGTAAAGGTCGGGATAGGTCAGAAAATAATCGATGATCTCTCTGATCAGATCGTAGTCCGGCTGTGCCGTTTGCTCGAACAGGTCAATCTGCCCTTCGAGAAGATCCAGCAAACGCGCCATTGTCCGGTGCTCGTTTCTGATAGAATCGATTACTGCGGACATGGCCATTTCCTCCTGTTATCGGCCAAAATCCTGCCACCGGGCCCACCCTGCGGCCTTGATTTGGATCAAGTCGGTCTGAACGTGGCCGCGTGCCTCGCCTTGGGCTGAGTTGGATGGCGATGCAACGGCACAAGCACCGGACGCCCGGAACGGAGTCCACTGTTGGTGAGGTCAAGCACAGTGGAGATGAGTTAACGCCTGAAGGGTGCCAGAATGAGACAAAACAATAACTTAGACTTAGATTACTAACAATTATTGTGATAATATTGCAACAACGCACAGTCGACTCGGGGGCGGTTTGGTCTATCGCTTGTTGATTTAGGTATTATCTCATAAGGTTCTGTCAAAATAAGGTTTGCGTAAGTCAAAAGTTTCGAGGGGCAGGCGAATATCGTGCGCGTATTTTGTGTATCGTTGGTTTTTGCGTGGTCGTTGGCAGGCGCTTCTGCCGCCAGCGCAATGTCGCTGCGTGAGGCAGTTCGGCATACTGTTGAAACAAACCCAACAATTGCGTCGGCCAGAGCCAATCGAACGGCAAGCGGCTACGTCCTGCGGCAATCACAGGGGCGTCTGGCGCCGTCGATAGATTTGAGCGGCGATCTCCTGGCTCAAAATGTCGACAAGCCGAGGGGCCTGGCGCGGGCCGTCAATGACAGAACCAACTACCGCAGACAAGTCGGGGTCGTTGTCCGGCAGGTGATGTTCGATGGTTTTGAGCGGGCAAACTCGATTTACCGTGATGCGGCGCGGCTTGACGCTGCTGCCCTCACAGTGCTGGAGAACTCTGAATCAGTGGGCCTGACCGCCGTTGAAGCTTACATCGATGTGCGGCGCCATATGACCTTGGTCGGCATTGCCCAGCGCAATGTGCGGCGCCATGCACAAGTTTTGGGGCTGATCAGAGAGCGGGCCGAAGGCGGCAAAGCCCCCCAAAGCGACGTTAATCAGGCCCGCGAGCGATTGCTCGTGGCGCGCGCCGTGTTGGAAGACGTCAAGCGCGCCCTGGAGGAAGCCTACGCCAAGTTTCACGAAGTGGTGGGATTGCAGGCCCGGGGCATCAAGCGGGTCAGGATTCCGCGGTCCGTGCCCAAGACCAAGCGGCAAGCGGTCAGAATTGCGATTGCGAACAATCCTGCCATCCTCAGCGCCGAGGCCAACATTGACGGCGTCAAATTTGATCGTGAGCGCGCGATCGGTGCTTATGCGCCGCAGATTTTTGCCGAAGGCGGAGCCTCTTATGGCCGCCGGGTCGACGGCACACAGGGCCGCAGTGTGGATGTGAAGGGCGGCGTGGTGTTTTCCTGGAACCTGTTCAGCGGCCTGCAGCGCAGAAACCGCCTGAACGAAATGGACGCACGCGTGAATGCAGCCCGCTATCAGCGCGATGCTCAGGTGCGCGCGGCGCGCGGTGTGGCCGAGCGCGCATGGGCCGGCCTGACGCGCGGGCGCAAGAGGCTGTCGATCATTCGCCAGCAGGTGAACGTCAACCAGGGTATCGTTAAGGCCTATCAGGAAGAATATGAGCTGGGCAAACGCAGCTTGCTCGACTTGCTGGACGCTGAAAGCGCTCTGTTCAACAGCCGTTTCCAGCAATCAAGCGTGGAGGCTGTGTACAAGTTCGCAGCCTATCAGCTGATCGCAAGCACAGGCCGCTTGCTTGAATCACTGGGCGTGCAGGCCCCTGCAGAGGTCAAGGCTGATCACCGCATTCAGAGCCAGAAACCCTTAGGCATCTTCAACATCGAAATCGAGCCGCTGCGTCAGTAGCCGGCCTAAGCCATCCGTTAGATTAGGTTTTCTTCGTCTATCCGGGCAGATTACGCAGTTGCTCCAGCAGCGCCGGCGTGACCTTGCCCGTGGGCCGGTAGCCGTGTTGAGACTGAAACTGCTTGATGGCGTTTGCGGTGCGCGGGCCCATCTGGCCGTCCGGTGCGCCGGCGTCGTAGCCAATGGCGTTCAGGAGCCTTTGGGCTTCCTTGGTGGCCGGCCTGGGCAGGAAGCCGGCATGTTCCTGGGTGGTGCCGCGCACCTTGACGGTCTCAGGCTTCTGCCAGCCCCCGATCGGCGGGGTGACCACATTGGCGGAGAACTTGGCCTTTACCGGGCGCCAGGTCTCTACAAGCTGTTTAGCCTTGGCCAGGTCTTCGGGGACCATCTTGCCTTTGACCTTCGCCAGACGCTTGGCGGCGTCCTTGTCCTTCTGCTTGGCGGCGAGCGTGTACCAGCGATACGCCTCCACCAGGTCCTTTTGCACGCCCAGGCCCTCTTCATACAGAATGGCCAGATTGTATTGGCTGTCCTTCAAACCGAGATTGGCCGCTTTTTTGAACCAATAGCCGGCCTGGTTGAATTTTGCCCGGCCTCCGGCGCTGTTGGCATGCAGCACTGCCAAATTGTGCATGGCCTTGATGTGGCCGCGGTGGGCGGCATGTTCGTACCAGGCCTTGGCGCTTTTCAGGTCCTTGGTGACGCCGCGCCCGCGCTCATAAAGGGTGCCGAGCCGATACTGCGCCGGCGCCAGACCTTTGGATGCGGCTTTGTGATACCAGGTGGCCGCTTGGTCGAAATTCTTCTTCACCGCCTTGCCGTCGCTGAACCGGGTCGCGACCATGAACTGTGCGACCTTATCGCCCTTTGCCGCTGACCAGAGCATGGCCTCCGGGCCAAGCGCCTTGGGCAGGGAGGCCAGCAATTTGGACTGATCCGGAGACAGGCTCTTGCTGTCTGTACTCTCAGCCGGCTCGGCATTTGAAATCGACCCGGTCACGAAGGGGTCGGACGCAGCCGCCGCACCTGCCTGACCGCCCGGCGTGAGCGGAATGAGGGAGTTGGACGCGCCTGAAGGGCTGGTGGCTCCGATGGATGTGACGTTGGGATCCAGAGCCGGATTGCTCTTCAGGGTGGAGGTCGGCGCACTGGGGATGCTGCGGTTCAACGTGCTGGTGCTGGCGCCCGGGCGCGGGGAATCGGACTTGCCGTCAAAATTGCTGATGGACGCAGTTTGAACCGGATCAGCCGGTGCCGAGGGCGTGCTGTTCAGGCTGCCGTTTTGCTGCGGGGCCGTAGGGTCGAACGGCACGCTTTCGGCCGGTTGCACGCCTGTTCCGCCTGGGTTCGTGCTCGATCCGGCCGGCGCCTGCTGAATGGTCGCCGGCGCGGGCCTGCTTCCAGATTGTGACGAACCGGAGTTTGCGCCGCTGTTCGTTGGGGCAGGCGCTGTCCGGGTGATTTGCGGCTTGGTCTTGGTGCTGCCCTTGCCCGCGTAGCCGTTCAACAGGCCATAGGCGGCAACAGCCCCGATCAGGAGGGCCACCGTGCCGGCGATCAGCAGTTGGCGGCGCTTGCTCCCGGCTTCGACGTCCGGCTGGGGCGTCGCGCTCTGGCCGCCCAGGTGCGGCGCGGCAGCAGCATCCGCAGGCGCCCCCATGGAGCCTGCACGGTTGATGCTGTGCCCGGCTGCTCGTGCAGCTTCGCGGGCCGCGGCGATGAAATCCTGGCGCGGCGAGCCGGCTGCGGGCGCATCGGGTGTATTTGATGGCGATGCGGCGAGCGTTGGCGCCTCGGCAGGTTCAGGCTCAACGATACTTTCACTTGCCGGCGCAGGTTGCGGGGCGGCGGCAAAATTGTCGATTTGCGCTGCAACTGAGGCGGGCGCTGCCTGCGGCGCCTCGAATGCAGGGGCAGAGGTCTCGAACGCAGGGGCAGGGGCCTGGGGCTCCGGAGCCGGTGTGAGCGGATCGACCTTTGCGGCCGGAGAAATGGCAGCAACCGGCTTGCCGGCATCGGCGGCGATTGCGGCCTTGGCGGCTTCGATCTGGTTCATGCGCTCAATGACGCTGTCCAGAGTATCGTGAACCGCAACCAGGGTTTCATGAGTGCGCCGGTCGGCCGACTGCGAGCTGTTTTGGATCGCGCTCAACCCTTGCTGCAGGGCCTGCAGCTCCGCTGAAGCGTCTTGCGGCACTTTCTCGGTAACTTTGTGGTCCACTTCCACGCGGAGTTGCTCGGCCATGCGGCTGGCGGCCTGCTCGGCGGAGGCGGCAACTTCGTTGCGGGTGACCTGCAGGCGGCTGGTGAGCTGGGCAATGGAAGCCTCAAGCTCAGACATGGTCTCAAGCCGGCGCTCGTGCTCGCCGATGCGGTCGGAGATGTGCCGCACCTGCGCTTCCAGGGCCTTTACGGCCACACCGTTGTCAGGCTGCGCCTGCGCGGCGGAAAGGCGGGCATCAAGTTGCAGGATCTTGGCTTCAAGCTCATTCGTCTTGGCAAGTTCTGCGGTGTTGGGCAGGTTGTGTTCGAGCTTTTGAGCCAGTTCGTTGATGCGCTGGTGCACCTGGTCAAAGCGCGATGTGTCCTCGTTGACGTTCACCTGCCTGGTGAGCTGTTCCAGCGAAGAGCGCATCGATTGCAGGTCGCGGTTCGAGGCCGTTGAGGCCTTGAGTTGGCGAACCTGCTCTGCCAGCGTGGATTGGTCGGTCCAAAGCCGCGTAACATCGTCTTGTGATGGGTTCTGGCCCATGGTGCGGCGAACTTCGCCGGCGAGATCCTCCAAACGCTTTTCCATGCCGTCCAGAGCGACTTGGGTGGCGCCGGAAACCTGATCGGGCAAGGCTTGATCGGCAGCAAAAAACGCACCCGCATCCACAGGGCCGGCTGCACCGGGCTCGGGCAGTGATTCGGCCAATTCTGAAATTTTCTTTTCAAGTGATTCGATTCGGGAGTCTTTTCGCGCGGCATTTTCCTGCTTGTCGAGCTTGGCGGCGATGCCCGCCAGGCGCCGTTCCAGGTCCTCAATCGGCGCTGCTGTGTCTTGTACGCCCTTGTTGGACGAGGAGGCGGCACGCGCTCCAATTTCCGCAATCCGGTCCTGCAATGCCTTTAGGGTTGAGCGCGTTCTGGCTTCGGACTGCTCAACCTGGCTCATGACGTTCTTAATGGCGGCATCGAACGTTGCGGTGCTGTTGCCCTGATCTGGGCTCGGTGCGCGCTCAGGCGCGCTGCCATCGCGATCCAATTTGTCGGCCAGATTAGACAGCTGACGGTTCAACTGCGTCATGGAATCGCTGGAAGAAAGTTCATTGTTTTCAATGCGATCGATCAATGACCGCATGGTTTGTTCAGGATTGGGTTGTGCATATTGCTGGGCGCCGGCAGGGGGCAGCGTTTGGCCTTGGCCGGATTCTGCTGAAACCATTGCAGACAACTGACTGCTCAGCTCGTTCAGTTTTTGATGCAGGGCGGAACTCTCAGCCGCAGCCCCCCGGTCAGAGGAGCCAGCTGGATGTTCATATGCACCGGCGCGCTCGTATTCGGTTTGCCGGTCGCTCCAGGGTAAACGAGAATTCATGACTGCTTCCGCCACCTACAGATGTGATTTCATTCACACGCAAAGCTTTTGGAACTGTTCATCTTCACGCATTTGAATCAGACAGCTCCCCAAAGTCAAAAGTTAACGTTCTTGGTAAAGATTGAGTTAACCAAACGTTCAAAGCAGGCACAGATCGGTGGTGAGACCTAAACCGGTGTATTGACTTTGATAGTGTCTGTTGCGAGACGGAGGCAGACTTGGGGCGGGTTGGCTGGACGGGAACGTCCGGCCATTTAGATGTGGGATGGGGCATCGGCCGAAAGGGCGATGCCGGAAAGAGGCCAACGATCTGTTGAACAATTGCTTGGCACGTGAGCCGAAATCGGCGGGTATGCCCGCTGTTTGAACGGGCTCAACGGCCGCAGTTCTGTCTTTGCAGGTACATACTGACGCACTGCCGTTGACGTCAACGTAAAGATATCTAGATGGAAGCGCGGTCATTAAGCCAAGACCGGAGAAAATGTATGAGTGAGCCAACAAAGCCGGAACAGGCCCGGCGATACACAATTACCCAATTATGCCGGGAGTTCGACGTGACACCGCGCACATTGCGGTTCTACGAGCAGAAGAACCTGCTCCACCCTGCCAGAGAAGGCATGAACCGCATCTTCAGCTATCGCGACAGAGCACGGCTGAAACTGATCTTGCGCGGGAAAAAGGTGGGCTTCTCGCTGGACGACATCAAGGAGATGCTCGACCTTTACAATCTAAAGGACGGCCAGATCACCCAATTGCAGGTTGCCCGCACGAAGGGCCTGTCGCAGTTGGAAAACCTTCAAGAACAGAAAGTCGCATTGGACGACGCCATTGCGGACCTGCAGCGCGCCATCGAAATCGTCGAGGGCATGCTGGCCGAACGCGGCGTTGACACCGAAGCGGAGTTCCACCAGGCCGAATCCGCCTGAGCTCGCGTCCAATTGGTGCGCTGATGCTGGGGCTCGCGCTTGCGGCCCCTGTCTTTGTTGCATACTAATGCAACAGATGGATGATCGCGGATACACCTGACATGACTGTTCTGAACACGCCCAAGCCGGACTGGATGAGCGAAGACATGGAGCTCCTGGCAGACGCCTCAGGGCGCCTGTTTGAGAGCGAGTACGTGCCCCACTACGAGCGCTGGGAGGAGGAGGGCGCCTTCGACCGCTCAGCTTGGACAATGGCCGGCGAAGCCGGCCTGCTGTGCGCGGAGATTCCTGAAGAATACGGCGGTGCAGGCGGCTCGTTCGCCCATGATGCGATCATCACCCATCAAATCACCAACAAGGGCATAGACGGTTTTGGTCTCCCCCTGCACAACGCCATCGTTGCGCCCTACATCCTGCACTATGGCTCTGAAGAACAGCGCAAACGCTGGCTGCCGAAGCTGGCGAGCGGCGAGATGATCGGCGCCATCGCCATGACCGAGCCCGGCGCAGGCTCCGATCTGCAGGCGGTGCGCACCTCTGCCAAGCGGGACGGCAACCACTACCTGATCAACGGCCAGAAGACCTTCATCACCAACGGCATCCTGGCCAACCTGATCGTCGTGGTGACCAAGACCGATCCCAGTGCGGGCGCCAGGGGCACATCGCTGTTCGTGGTGGAAACCGATGAAGTTGAAGGTTTCGAGCGCGGCCGCAATCTCGATAAGATCGGTCTGAAATCCAACGATACAGCCGAGCTCTTCTTCAATGACGTGCGGGTGCCTGCCGACGCGCTTCTGGGGCCGGAGGAGGGCCACGGCTTTGTCCATCTGATGGAGCAGTTACCCCAGGAACGCCTGCTGATTGCGGTCCAGGCCATGGGCCGCATTGAGCGAGCGCTCAGCGTGACCTTGGACTATGTGCGCGAGCGCGAGGTGTTCGGCTCCAAGGTGCTCGACTTTCAGAACACCCAGTTTACCCTGGCGGAATGCAAAACCGAGGCAACCATCGCAAAGGTGTTCGTCGATACCTGCATCGGCCAGCTGTTGCGCGGCGAGTTGGATGCGGCCACCGCCTCAATGGCGAAATACTGGGTGACGGACCTGCAGTGCAAGATCATCGACCAGTGCCTGCAGCTTCATGGCGGAAGCGGTTATATGAACGAATATCCCATCGCCAGAATGTACCGCGATGCCCGCGTGGAGCGGATCTATGGCGGCACCAACGAAATCATGAAAGTGCTGATTTCCAGAACTCTTTAAGAACAACCGGACAACGGCGAGGAGAGACTTCAAATGGCCGAAGTGGACTATTATTTCACCCTGCTATCGCCCTGGGCCTATATCGGCCATGACGCTTTTCACGCGGCCATGGAGCGAACCGGCACAACGGTGAACTATCTGCCGTTCAATCTGCCCCTGGCTTTTGAGGCCTCCGACACGCCGCTCCTCGGCAAACGCCACAAGACGCGCCAGGACTACAGAACCCTTGAGCTGCAGCGCTGGGCCATCAAGCGGGGCCTCAACTTCAATTTTTGGCCGGACCATTGGCCATTCCCTGCCGCATCAGCCGACAAAATGGTCATTTCCGTGGTGCAGAACGGCGATAATCCGGCAACGTTCATGCGTGAGATCCTGTCCGGCATCTGGGAACGCCAGGCCAATTATGGCGAAGAGAGCGCCCTGGTTGAGGCGGCCGGCGCGGTCGGGCTCGACGGGGAGGCTCTGCTGGCCCAGGCCAAACAGGACGAAGCGGCGGCCATTTATGATAGAACCACTGAGAAGGCCATCGCGATGGGCGTGTTCGGCGTGCCCGCATACTTTTACGATGGCGAGTATTTTTGGGGTCAGGACAGAATTGAGCTTCTGGAAGACGCGCTCAAGTCAGGGCGCCCAGGGTTCAAGCCGGTTTACCCCGAGAGCGCCGCTTAGGCCTGGGCGCGTCTCGTCCTGGCAATCATCAGCCCGTTCCAAGGAGGGCCTTCGCGATGTTGAAACTGACAGTGATGAGCGTTCTGGGGGCTTTGATCCTCTCGGCCGGCGCCTTGGCTGAGGAGGGCCGCTTCTCCATCAAGTCCGCCGGCGACGGTTTCATCAAGCTCGACAAGCAAACCGGCGGCCTGACCCATTGCCGCCAGGTGAACACGGCTTGGACCTGCAAGGTGTTGAAAGATGAAAGCGGCGAACTGAGCGCGAGCGTTGAGGAGCTTCTGGAAGAGGCGGCCAGGATCAAGCAGGAGAACAAGGCTCTGAAGGCTAGGCTTGCGCAGATGGAAGAGAAGCTGGCCAAGCTTGAAGCTGATCCGAAAGAGTTGAAAATGCCCAGCGATCAGGACGTGGACAAGATCATGGGCTTTTTCGAAAAGCTCCTGGAACGTTTCTTGGAGTTTGCAAAGAGAGTTCAAGAGCAACAGGGCGAGCCGACCTGAGGGCAGGGTGATCTGATGGCCAAGAGCACGTTTGAGCTGAACATTACCGGCAAGGTTGCCGAAATCAACCTGAACCGACCTGAAGCGCTGAACAGCTTCACGCGTGAATTCTGGAGCGCGTTTCGCGAGCAGGTCGAAGCCCTCGACGACCGGGGAGACATCCGCGCCCTTGTGATCTCGTCCACCGGCAAACATTTCACCGCAGGCATGGATCTTGGGGTGTTTCAGGCCATGCCCGACTTGAGCGGTCACGAGCCCGGGCGCGCAAGAGCCGCGCTGATGAAAACCGTTCAGGCGTTCCAGGAAACCTTCACCTGCCTGGAGCGGGCCCGCTTCCCCGTGCTCGCGGCAGTGCAGGGCGGCTGCATTGGCGGCGGCGTCGATCTCATCTCCGCCTGCGACATGCGCTACTGCACCGAGGACGCCTTCTTCGTCATTCAGGAAATCAATATTGGCATGACGGCAGATGTGGGCACCTTCCCGCGCCTGCAAAAACTCATGGCGGACGGCCTCGTGCGCGAACTCGCCTACACGGGCCGGCGCCTGGGCGCAGAAAGGGCCTTGTCGTCAGGGCTTGTAAACGAAACCTTCGCAAGCCACGACGACATGCTGACATCCGTGCGGGCGACTGCGCAGGAAATTGCCGAAAAGTCGCCGCTGGCCGTTTGGGGCTCCAAAGAGGTGCTCAACCATGGCCGCGACCATTCCACGGCCGACACCTTGAAGCACATGGCCACCTGGCAGGCCGGCATGTGGCACATGCCGGACATGCAAAAGGCGTTTGAAGCCAAAAGCTCAAACCGTAAGCCCGAATTCGACGACCTTCTGCCCAACAAACCGGTGATGTGAGTTGGAGCCCGGCCAGATGCAGCAGCTCATGACCGAGCTGACCTTCGGGACCTCGGGCCGCGGCATGAGCGATGTCACCGCTGAGATCGACGCCTGGCTGCGGTCCAGCCGAGCCGAAACCGGTCTTCTCACGGTTTTCATCCGCCACACCTCAGCCTCGCTGACCATTCAGGAGAATGCAGACCCGGATGTGCAGGCCGACCTGCTTGATGCCTTCGATCAGCTGGCACCGGAGAGTGCACCTTATCGCCATGGTTCCGAAGGGCCTGATGACATGCCTGCTCACATCAAGTCGGCACTCACATCCACCTCTCTCACCATTCCGGTCAGTTCGGGCCGGATGACCTTGGGCACCTGGCAGGGCGTCTACCTGATCGAGCACCGCGCACGCCCCCATCAAAGGCGCATCGTGCTGCATTTCTTGGGCACCGTGGGGCCATAAAAAAGGCGGGCTCTTTTTCAAGAGCCCGCCAAGTCAGGAAGGAGAGGGGCCACAACACAGGGAGGAGGTGTGTGGCCACCTGGGAGGAAATGTCGGACCGAAACTCAACAGGCCCGACGGGAAGAAGACACTGCTGAGAGATCAGATCGTCTCACCAGCGTTCCACCCCCATATGGGGCATGCTGCAGTGCAACACAAGGCTCAAGCCCGCATGGCAGCCATGCACCTGGCGCATGGGGCAGCTCAGAGGTGCGGGCGGTGCCTGATTACCACTCGATGCGTTCCAGATTGGAGAACGCCACGTCGTCGAAGCTGTCGTTGCCAAAATCGATGTCGCCGGCCGCATCCGCGCTGAACTGCAGGTAGTTGCTGCCGGAGCTGACCAGGGTTCCGCTGGTCAGCGTGTAGGACCAATCGGTTCCCAGCACCCCGGGATTGGTCACCTGGATCACATCGGTCCAGCCGCCGCCGGCGCCGCCGTCCACGACGTCATCGCCATGGCTTCCATCACCGGTGATGAAGAACAGATCGTTGCCGCTGCCGCCACTCAGGGTATCGTCGCCTTCGCCGCCCTCAATGGTGTCGTCGCCCGCCATGCCGCTGATCGTGTCATCACCGGCGCCGCCGCGCAGGATGTTGGCGCCGCCATCGCCCGTCAGGGTGTCGGCCAGATCGGAACCGGTGAGGTTCTCGATACGGATCAATGTGTCGGTGCCCTGGCCTGTGGCAATGCCGCTGGTCAGGCTTGCGACCACACCGGCCTGGTCGACATTGAACGCGGCCGTATCATTGTCGGCGCCGCCGTCCAGGGTATCATCGCCCATGCCGCCATAGAGGATGTCATCCTCCCTGCCGCCGATTATCGTGTCGTTGCCTTCACCGCCGAACAACTGGTCATAGCCGGCATCGCCGCCGATCTGGTCATCGCCGTCATCGCCGGCAATGTAATCGTTCCAGGCACCGCCGCTGAGGGTGTCGTCGCCGCCGCCACCGACAATATGATCTGCGCCGCTGGTGCCCACGATCGTGTTGGAGGTGTCGTCGCCGCGGATCTGCCCGCCGTCGTAAACATGCACCGTGAGGGTGGTGTTTGAGCTGGCCGTGTCGCCATTCGATTGTTCGGTGGCCGTTGCGGTCACGTTCAGGTCGAAATTGCCCACAAAGTCTGGCGGCGGGGTGATGGTGAGCGTAGCCAGATCCCAATTGTCGGCGGGCAGGCCGAAGGAATCATAAAGATCAATCGTCGTGTTGCCGGCCGTGGCGGTGAAGCTGTTGCCCAGACCGTCGGCAAGCACGGCTCCAACGGGGATGGTGTCCATGGTGAGCACATGCTGTTCAGAGCCGTCCACGTCGGGTCCAAAGGCCACCTCAATGCTTGAGATGTCGATGGCTGTGTTTTCCGCCCCATTGGCTTGGGCATCGCCGTCCGACATCACATGCAGGTTGTCCACGAAGATGCCGCGGCCATAATCCTGCTCGGCCCAGTCGGGTTCGCGGATGATCAACCGCTCCACATCGCCTGTGCCAGTGACGTTGACGGTGTAGCTCTCCCAGGCCGGGCTCGAGAGCCCCGTGCCGTCGCGCGACAGCGTTGCGACCACCTCGCCGTCCCAGACCACTTCAATGGTGTTGGCGGTGGCTGAAACGCCGGGCCGCGGCGACCAATCGAAGCTCAGGGTGTAGTTGGCCCCGGCGGAGGTTTCGAACTCCTGGAAGAGCTCGCCGGCATCGGCAAAGGCATCGATGGGATCGTCATCGATCTCAATGTGCCAGTTGCCGCCGGTGGTGCTGGTCTCGAAGTTGCGAATTTCGATCATTTTGCCCGCTGGTGTGTCCCAACCCTCGAATGTGGGGAAGGCGAAACCATCTGCATCGACCGTCGCACTTGGCGCAGATTCACCGTCGGTGAAGGTCACTTGAGTGAAATAGTGACCTGTGACGGCATTGATGTTCAGGCTGGTGATCGGGTCTGCAACCGCTGTGATGTCGAGCGTCGCCGTGGCCGTATCGGACCGGGCGCCCTCATCTTCGACGGTGAAGGTGATGGGCAGGTCATCGGCATGCAGGTCGGCCACCGGTGTGAATGTCCAGGTGCCGTTCAGATTATCGACAATGCTGCCGAATGTCGCCGAAACGGAGACATTGCTGATGCTGAGGTCGCCAGGCGCGCTGTCCGGATCACTGCTGTTGGCCAAGAGCTGTGCCTCGGTGATGATCAGCGAATTGTCTTCCAATATGGCCCCAAGATCCACGTCACCGGCCGTCGGCGCATTGCTCACGCCGTCAATGGTGACCGTCACCGTTGCCGTGTCGCTGCTGCCATTGCCGTCATCGACGGTGTAGGTGAAGCTGTCGGTCGCGGTCTCGCCTGTGTTCAGGCTCTCAAATTGGCCGTTCGGGTCATAGTCGAAGGTACCGTCGCTGTTGAGCGTGATCAGGGCGCCCGAGCCGAGCGCGATCTGAGTGCCAACGCTGGCCGCCGAGCCGTTGATTTCGGTGATGGTGAGCGTGTCGCCGTCCTGGTCGAAGTCGGGGCCGTTTCCGTTGTCGGCCAACACATCGCCATTGAAGGCTGCATCCTCGGTGCCGCCCACCTGGTCGTCCTGGGCAATGACCGGATCGTTCACATCGTTGATGTTGATCGTGAAGGTTTCCACGTAGGAGGCGCCGTCACTGTCTGTGACCGTCACATCGACGCTGACTGCGTGAGAAGGGTCGGCCTCATAGTCGATGGAGGCGCCCGTCTTGAGCACAAGCTCGTTTCCGTTGACGATCTCAAAGTTCGGATCGGCCACATCGATGGTGAAGGTGTGAGTGTCTTCCAAGTTCTGGTCGGCCACATCAAGATAGGCCACCAGGGTGCCGGCGCCGGAGTTTTCATCCACCGTTCCGACGGTAATTTCGCCCGTTCTGGCCGCGTCGTTGTAGAAAACAACGTCACCAGGCGCAAAATTGGCATCGCTCACGTTGATCGTGACCGTTTCCGTGTAGGCCGGGCTCGCGCCGTCCGTGGCACCCACAACCAGATCGATGGTTGGTTCGGTCTGGTCGATGAACGGATCGATCGCACCGTTCGACATTTCGTGGGTCAGGCCCCAGATGTCCAGCTGGCTGAGCGCGGTTTCGTTATAATAGGCGAGCTCGCCCACAATGCCGCCGAAGCTCTCAGACCCGGCTGGGTCGGTGAAGTCGTGGAACACCGAGGTCCCGTTGGTTGCACCGATGCCGATACCGTCGGTGTGAGATTGCAGCGGCGGCGTAAAGGGCAGCGTGCCGACTTCGATGCCGTTCAAATAGGCTGTGACGGTGCCTGCGGCGCCATCAAAGACGAATGTCGCCACATAATCGGTGTAGGGGTTGATTTCCGCGCTGACGAAGGCGGATTCGTCATCGGCCGTGGAACCGCCAATATTGTTCCAGATGCCGAAATAGATCTCTCCGCCGTCGATATAGAGGTTCATGCCGTTTGTGCCGCCGCCCTCTTCATAGATCACCTGACGGGTTTCGATATCGGCACCCGATTGCAGGGTCATCACGTAAGACTTGTCGTCGGCGTCCGATGCGTTGATTTCACTTGCGTTGGCGACGGTCAAGGCATCGTCGACGCCGTCAAACTGCACGCCCTGGCGGCCGAACGGGCCGTTTAGGGTGAGGGTGGGCTGTTGGCCTGCCGTGCCCTGGCTGGCGTCGTTGCTGTTGGATCCCAGGTCGGAGAGGGTCGCCACCGGGTCGCCCTCGCTTCCGGCGATGGCATCCGGGTCGAACCACATGGCCAGAGTGCCACCGCTGCCCAGTGTGGCGCCGTCTGCATCCAGATCGATGTCTTTGATCGTGATATCGCCGGTGCTCGCATTGATCTCAAAGCGCCCGGCACCATCGTCCACCAGGCTATATGTATGGCTGTCGCCGGTATCGATATCGACGGCCGTTGCGGTTGCGGCCAAGGTGCCTGGCTCGTCCGTTTCCACGATCGTCCCGCCTGTGAAGGTTAGGTCGGAAACGGCATCGTTTACCGGGTTCACCGTGATGGAAACGGTTGCCGTGTCGGTTGCGCCGTTACCGTCAGAGATCGTGTATGTGACAGTGTCCGTGCCGTTGAAGTTGGCATTGGGCGTGTAATCCAGGGCGCCATCCGGGCGGATGGAGACCGAACCGTTGCCGGCCGACGCCGCGGTTACGCTGAGCGTGTCGCCGTCAAGGTCGGAATCGTTTGCCAATACGGCGATGG
>CAJHYS010000140.1_pt1 | contig 20488 bp, 18 predicted proteins | sample 9198801 | NCBI WGS metagenome assembly CAJHYS01 (sample SAMEA7708368, study PRJEB35096) | sediment metagenome | biome: marine neritic benthic zone biome [ENVO:01000025]; feature: sediment [ENVO:00002007]; material: shallow marine sediment [ENVO:03000034] sea grass bed [ENVO_01000059] ...
CCTGAAGCTCCCGGCCTCAACCGAGGACCTCCGCGGGCTCGAGATCGGCACCGTGGTCTATCTGGACGGGCGCATCTTCACCGCCCGCGAGGGGGTCTACAAAAAGGCCGTGGAAGAGGGCGCCGGCATGCCGGCCAGCGTCGAAGAGATCGGCAATGTGAACTTTCACTGCTCCCCGGCCGCCACAATCCGCGACGACGGCTCTTACAATATGGGTTCGGTGACGGCCACGGCCTCGTTCCGGTTCAACAAATGGCTGGAGGAGTGGTTCAAGATTTCCGGCTGCAAGATCATCATCGGCAAGGGCGGCATGGCGCCCGAGGTCTACAAGGAAAAGTTCGTGCCCAACGGCGCCATCTACCTGACCACCGTGGGCTATGGCACCGGCGCGCTTCTGGGCCGCGGGGTGAAACGGGTGGTCGACACACATTGGCGCGACGAGCTTGGCCTGGCCCAGTGCATTTGGGTGATCGACGTTGAAAATTTCGGCCCGTTCCTGGTGGAAAGCGACCTTGAGGGCAACAGCTTGTTTGAGCGGGAGAACGCCAAGGTTGCGGCCAATATTGGAGGGCTATATGAAGGGCTGAAACCGGCCATCATGAAGCGCTACGGAGAAACCGATGACCGGGAGGAAGAGGTCATCTGAATGCAAACCCTTGAGCTGCTCGATCGTCTCATCGCGTTCCCAACCGTCAGTCGCAATTCAAATCTCGAACTGATCCACTTCATCCAGGAGCATCTGGACGGCCACGGCGTCTCATCTGAGCTCATCCACGACGAAGAGGGCGGCAAGGCAAATCTGCATGCAGTGATCGGCCCGGAGGATGTTCCGGGCGTTATGCTCTCCGGCCATACGGACGTGGTGCCGGTGGATGGCCAGAACTGGTCTTCGGACCCATTCGTCATGCGCGAGGAAGACGGCCGCCACTATGGCCGCGGCACCGCCGACATGAAGGGCTTCATCGCCAGTGTGCTGGCGGCCGTACCGGCCATGACGGCGCGCACCTTGGCCCGCCCCATCCATCTGGCCTTCTCCTATGATGAGGAGATCGGCTGCATAGGCGTGCGCCGGATGACCGACGTCTTGGCTGATGCGCCGGTGAAGCCTGCCTTCTGCATCATTGGCGAGCCCACCGAGATGCAGGTAGCCATCGGCCACAAGGGTAAGACCGACGCGGTGTGCACCTGCCATGGGGTGGAGAGCCATTCGGCCCTGGCGCCCAAGGGGCTGAATGCTATTTATCTCGCCTCCGAAATGATCGCTGCGATCCGCGACCTCCAGGCCCATGTGATGGAGACCGGCGCGCGCGATGATCACTATGCTGTGCCCTACACCACCTTGCACGTGGGTGTGATTGACGGCGGCACTGCTCTCAACATCGTGCCCAACGCGTGCAAGTTCCGCTTTGAAATCCGCAATCTGCTGGAAGACGATCCTATGGCCCTGATGGCCGAGCTGGAAGCCAAGGCCGCGGAAATTGCCGGCACCTATCAGGACAGGTTCCCCACGGCGAAGATCGACATTGCGATCTCCAACGAATATCCCGGCCTCAACACCGCCCCGGATGCCGAAATCGTCACCTTCGTAAAGGCGCTCACCGGCGCAAACGATCACCTGAAGGTGGCGTTCGGCACCGAAGGGGGCTTGTTCCGCGAACGGTTGGGCTTGCCCACGGTGGTCTGCGGGCCAGGCTCCATGGACCAGGGCCACAAGCCCGATGAGTTTATCGCCGCCAGCCAGCTGGCAAAATGCGATGGGTTTTTGAGCAGGTTACTGGACCAGGTCGCAGCCTGAGTTCACTGGTTCCAAACAAACTCTCCGATTTCCTTGGCCGCTTCGTGCTTGCGAAGATCGATTGTGTGACCGCCCGTGGCATAAACCGAAACCTTCGTGCGCTCGCGCCCGGAATAGAGGGCCTTTGCAATCTTGTGATCCTGCAACTGATCATCCGCCGTCAAAACCACAAGACTGGCGGTGGCAGGATTGGAAGTGCGCTCCACGTCCTTGTAGGCGTGAACCTGATCAAGGGTGACGGTGAACTCTTTTTGCCGCCGCTTGCTCTTCTGGGTGCTTCCCGCATATTTCTCAAGTTGCATCGCCGGGTTTGAAACCGGGTTGATCTGCACCACTTTGTCGGCCCCGATCCGGTTGCCGAAATAGTCAGCCCAAAACCCTCCAAGCGACGTGCCAAACACGGTGACCTTGCGACCCTTAAGATGGCTCTCGGCAAATTCATCCAGCTTCTTCACGGTTTCGGCCGTGTTCAGATAGTTGTAGTTCACGCCCAAAACAGTGTGGGTCTTCTTGAACTTCTTGCGGATGCGCTTGTAGGTGCCATTGGGCACAGCCGACCTGAAGCCATGAAAATAGACAATCACATTGTCCTTATAGTCCTTGGGGTCGGCAATATCAGGAGAGAGAATGCTCCACGCCTGATAGGCCGGATCGCCATGTTCAGGGTTAAGGTTGGGCCCTGCCTGGGCAGCAATCGGCCAGCAGACAGCCAGCACCATTAATAGTCTCACCCTCACTTCGTCTCTCCTTCACTGGTGATCTTCTCGTAGATACCGTCAGTCAACGGCTTCACATATTTAAAACAGCAGACACCACAAACGATTGAAACCGCAAGGGAACATACGGCCATGATGTAGGGGTCCACGGATTTATAGGTTGCCTGATAGTCAGGGATCAAGGCTTGGAAAAAGTACATCGTGGTGAAATGGAACGCAAAGACCGGAAAACAGTATTTCGACGCAGTTTTCACATGGGCCCGGAACACCGGATTTACCGGGCCGGTGAAGATGTATTTGCTGGTCACAAGGAAGGTGAAAAGGATCGGAATGTAGGTCCATTGCCATAAGAACCGTTTGGACATGCCCATGTATTGGCGCCAGTCATAACTGGCAAGCGTCTTCGACCATTGGTAGAGCTGAGGTCCAATCCCGCTCCACTCCACCACCAGCCAGGCCGCGGCCACACTTGCAAAGAGCACGATAGACAGGCGCCGTACGGCAATGTCCGTCAAATGCAAGGGCCCAATCATCTGCCCCTCACCACCGGCCTGCTCGCGGGCGTTGGAGCGCTTATGGATTTCAAAGGCCAAGACACCGAACCACCAGAGCGGCGAGAGCAAGAGCACGGTGGGTCCTGCGATCAAAACCGCCAGGCAGACGGCGAAAACACGCATTGGCCCGGACAAGAGGTAAAGCGCAGCGGTGGCCACCGTGTAGGCCATCAGATAATCCATGGTCCACACAGCCGCATTGGAGAAAACCCCTTGGCCCACGGTGCTGGGTGCCCAATACTCCCCGCTGAAGGTGAACAGCTGCCAAAACTCCTTGAGGATCCGCAGCGGCGACAAGTCAGCGTCGAACTTGTCGGTGTGAACAAACGCGGCGTCGCCCCTGATCATCCAGATGTCCATAGCCAGCACAAGCAGCGTAGCCGGGACGAACATGAAGTACATGTTGAAGTATCGCGTGAGCACCGACTTCAGAAACTTGCGTCCCCTGGACACGCCCGTGATCTGCCCTTTGGAAAAGGTCAGGGCGGCGAAATATCCGCTGATCATCATGAATGTCGGGATCGTGGCCCGGCCGAGCAAGGAGATATCGACGTCAAAAAGAATGTCCGGTCTCGTTGCATGCCCCACAATAACGGCTGCAATAGCCAGGATTCTCACGATGTGAATGAAGGTCGATTGCCCTTCAGAAACCCGGAACGGCACGGTTTTGGGCGGCTCAGTCAATTTTCAACCCCACACCTTCCTGCCCATCGTAAACGCACAAAGATCGCCCCCAATAGAATCCAGGTCAAGCGTTACATCAAATTACATTCGCGCGATCACGAATTTATCATCTCGCTTTCAGAATTTATACTTCAATTAAACTCCATACATACTAACAAACCTAATTATACAACACCGATTGAGAATATATCTCGAATTATACTCATTTATCAGTGAGTAGAGGCGCCCTCCGCAATCAGAACGTGGCAGCTAGGCGCTTCGATTCCGCCCCCTTTTCAAATGCGAATCGGATAACTAAGTGATCCAAGATCCCTCCCCCAATGTGCGCCGGAGCCCGCAAACGAATATGCCTCGCGATCGTTGGTTGCATCTGTCGGTCCTCTGCCTGTCTTCAGCGCTTGTCTGGCTTGTCCTTGTTTTCCACAGCAGTGCCGAGGCCAGTTACCGCGCTGGCGTCAACAAGCAGTTTGCAGTTTGGCTCAACGATTTGCGCAAAGATGCCTTGGCGCAGGGGATTTCCGCTGCCAACTTTGACAGGGCTTTGCGCAACGTGAAGCTAAACTGGAAACTGCCAAATTTGCGCCCGCCCGGCCGCAAGCCCAAGGCGAAGGCGCCAAATTGGCAGGCGGAGTTCCGCAGCCCTGGCCCCTACTTCAAACAATCGTACATCAACTCGCTTGTCGCATCAGGGCGCAAGCACTTGGCCGGCCAGAAGGCATCTTTAGCGGCCATTGAAAAGAACTACGGCGTTCCTGCCGGCATTCTCTTGGGAATTTGGGCCAAGGAAACCAGCTACGGGCGCGCCAAGATCCCCTACAACGCCATCCATACTTTGGCGACCCTTGGGTTCATGTCGGAGCGCCCGAAGTTCTTCCGGAATGAATTGCTGGCCGCCTTGAAGATCGTACAGTCACACCGCATTCCCGCCGCCAGGTTGAAAAGCGCCTGGTCTGGGGCCATGGGCCATCCCCAATTCATGCCGACCGCCTACTTGAAACATGCGGTTGATCAGGACCGCGATGGCAAGGCGGATATATGGAGCTCCCTGCCGGACACCCTGGCCTCCATTGCGAATTTCCTGAAGCAAAATGGCTGGAAGGGCCGGGGTTGGGGTTATGAGGTCATCCTGCCACCGGGCTTCGATTGCACGTTGGAGGGTCCGGACAAACGGCGCCCCATCGCAGAATGGGTCAAGCTTGGCGTGAAACGCAGCTTTGGGCGCTCCTTCAGCCCGGCCCAACTGAAACAGAGAGGATCGATCCTGATGCCGGCCGGAACCCATGGGCCGGCATTCATCGCGCTGAAAAACTTCTACGTGCTGAAAGAGTATAACGAATCCGACCTCTATGCCCTTTTCGTCGGTCATCTGGCAGACCGTTACGGCAAGAACCGAACCTTTGCAGGCAAGTGGGACAAGGTGCGCGGGCTGACCCGGGGCGACACCCTCGACATGCAAAAGCGTCTGGTCGCACGCGGTTACGATGTGGGCGGTGTTGATGGCCTAATCGGCTTCAGGTCCCGGGTTGCGGCAGGTGCATATGCCAAATCTCAAGGCTTGAGGCCCACCTGCTATCCGGACAAGGCGCTGGTCAAGCACATCCGCAAGAACACACCTCTTTAGCGAACCTCTCAATCACCTGTGAGGCCCGAAGTTGAACGTGCGCTTAATCGGCGTGCGCCTTTGGCGATCAATGTATTTGAGCCGGTCTCTGGGGCTCACCAGCTTTGCCTCATCCACCTTGTAGCGCAGATTGCTCAGGTAGAACTTCATCTTGTGATCCGGCACGCTCAACTGCGAACGGAAGCGCCGGAACGAGCCTTGCGAAAAGCGAATGGTCCGGTCGGTGTTGATGAAGATGTAGTAGGGACCGGAGAGCAGATTGAGCATGGGCCCCAATTGAGCATATTGTTTGCCCGCATTCTTGATCTTGTCCGGAAAGGTCGCCACCCCATCATTCTGATGCACGATCCTCAGCAGCGGCAGTTTCTGATACGCCCTGGCGCCGGCCGGATTGGTAAACTTGGGCTGGCCAAACGTGTACACCCGGCCGAGGGTATAGCCATCGTCAAACAGATATGTCGCCAGGATCGCGGCCACCGCACCGCCAAGAGAATGACCGGTGAGATTGATGGCGCGGTCTTTCCTCAGGCGCGGTTTCAAGTCCCGGTATATGACCCGCGCCGCGGCGCTGTAGCCGCGGTGCATCAAGACACCGGATCTTCTGTCATGGACACCCAGAGTATCCATGTTGGTATCCCAATTCACCCGGCCGATCGTGCCGCGAACCGCAATCGTCTGCGACTTGCGCGCCTCGTCCACCACGATGAAATACTGCACATGGGTGTGCCCGGGCGTGGCAACCCAGGCAACGCCGCTTTGTTTTGTCTTGAGCTTGTCAGCTCCGTCGTAAGCCGCTGAGGCCAGCTTGGCGAACGCATAGATTGATCTGAAATCGACCTGATCGGCCCTCATTTGTGCTGCCGCAGGTCCGGCGCTTGCCGACCAGGCGGTTGCAAAAGCAAATAGAGCGAATACGAAGTAGCGCACTGGGCTGGTCCCTCAAATGCCGGGGGCCGGGGTCTGGCTGGCAGCGCTGAACGGCCCGACCGTCGCGCTCGTCACGGCCACCGGCGTTTCAGCCTCCGCCCCATCCTGCCGAAAGCCTTCATAGCCGTTCTCAGCAACCTTATCGCAAATCGCACGGTAGCGCACCATGCCGCCGGCATAGGGCATGAACATCCGCGGCTTGCCCGGGATATTGGCGCCCAGATACCAAGAGTGACCGGCTTGCGGCAGAAGGGTTGCATTGGCGGCGTCATTCACATGCTGTACCCACAGATCGGCGGCTGTCGGCGACGCCTCTATGGAGCGAACCTCTTCTTTGCGCATACTCGCAATACACCGGGTGATCCACTCCACATGCTGTTCAATCGCCACCGGCATATTGGTCAGCACCGAAGGGCTGCCCGGTCCGGTGATGGTGAACATGTTGGGAAAGCCGTCAACGGTGAGCCCAAGATAGGTGCGCGGGCCTTCCTTCCACGCGTCTTTGAGCGTGATGCCGCCGCGCCCGCGAATATCCATGCGCAAGAGCGCCCCGGTCATCGCGTCAAATCCTGTGGCAAACACAATGACATCAAGAGCATGGTGGCCTTCGCTGGTCTCAATACCCTCCGGCGTCACGCGCTCTATGGGGTTGGCGCGAACATCCACCAGGGTGACATTGTCCCGGTTGAAGGTCTCAAAATAGTCGGTGTCCACGGGCGGGCGCTTGGTTGCGTAGGGGTGGTCAATGGCAGAGAGCTTAGCTGCCGTTTCCGGGTTCTTCACGATTTGCCGGATCTTGGATTTGAGAAACTCCGCAGCCGTGTCGTTGGCCGCCTTGTCGGCCAGCAAGTCCTGGAAACAGGAGCGGAAGCGCAAGCCGCCGTCCTCCCAGTATTCCTCATAGATCTTCTGGCGCTCGCCGGGTTCCACGTCAAACACCTTGCGTTCTGAGATGGTGAAGGCATGGCCATTTGGGGTTGAGTGCATGATCGCTTTGATCTTGCCGTGGTTCTCCCGGCAATAACGCTTGAACTCGTCGGTGAGAACATGGTTGCGGGCCGGCACGCTGTAGTTGGGCGTGCGCTGAAACACCGTAAGGTGCTCCGCCGTCTCTGCGATGACGGGCGCAGCCTGGATGCCAGTTGAGCCGGTGCCGATCTGCCCAACCTTCTTGCCCTTAAAATCAACCCCGTCATGTGCCAAAGCCCGGTGTGGTACCACTCGCCCTTAAAGTCTTCCAGGCCCGCGATGGCCGGCACGTTGGCGGCCGACAAACAGCCCACGGCCGTGATCAGGTAGGTTGCGGAAAATCTCTGGCCCTGCTCGGTTGTCACGCTCCAGCGGTTATTGCTCTCAGAGTAATGTGCCGAGACCACACGGGTGTTCAGTTGCACATCGTCCCGAAGGTCAAACTTGTCCGCCACATAGTTCAGATAGCGTACGATCTCCTCATGCCCCGGATAGCGCTCGGACCATTGCCATTCCTCCAACAGTTCAGGAGAGAAATAGTAGGCATAGGCATGGCTCTCTGAATCACAGCGCGCGCCCGGATAGCGGTTCCAGTACCAGGTTCCCCCGATGCCGTCGGCCAACTCGAGAACCCTGGCGGACATGCCCAACTGATCGCGCAGGCAATGCAGCTGGTAAAGGCCGGCAAACCCGGCACCGATGATCAAAGCGTCCAGTTCGGTTGCCTCATCGCCGCTCACCGGCAAAGAACCATCATTCATTGACTCAAACGCCTCCATCGCTGTGAAGAGAAAACTCGCGATAATTTGAATTCACCGTTCATTCAGAACCGGTGGTGTACACTTACATATAAATGGAGGCGGACCCCAACGCAAAATCACGCGCAAACCGCGGTTTTTGCCGATGACTAGGAGATCGCCATGTCCATCTTCTCGCAAGCGGGATTCGACAATCACGAAGCCGTGCACGCTTTCTTCGAACCGGCGGCCGGGTTGCGCGGCTTTATTGCCATTCATTCAACAGCGCTGGGACCTGCTTTCGGCGGCTGCCGGGTGTGGAAGTATGACAGCGACGCCGACGCCCTGACCGACGCTCTGCGCCTGTCGAAGGGCATGAGCTACAAAAACGCGCTTGCCGAACTGCCCTATGGCGGGGGCAAGGCGGTGATCATGCGCGGGGATGGGCCGTTCGACGCTGAGGCGCTTTTTGAGGCCTATGGCCGGGTGGTTGAGAGCCTGGGCGGACGTTACATTACGGCAGAAGATGTCGGCACCTCCGTTGAGAACATGCGCTCTGTGGCAAAGTTCACCGACTATGTGAGCGGCATTCCAAGGACGGACGGCTACGCCGGCGGAGACCCATCGCCCATGACCGCGCTTGGCGTGTTCGAAGGCATGAAAGCAGCTGCAGAGCATCGCCTGAAAACAGCTGACCTGAAGGGCATGACCGTGGCGGTGCAAGGCATTGGCCATGTGGGCTACCATTTGTGCAGGTTGCTGCACGGCGCGGGAGCGCAGCTCATTGTCTCTGACATCAACCGCCAGAACATGGACCGCGCCGTGGCCGAGTTTTCCGCCAAGCCGGTCTCCAGCGACGAAATCCTCAATGCAGAGGCCGACATCTTCGCGCCGTGTGCCCTGGGCGGGGTGTTGGATGTGAACTCCATCGCGTCCCTTAAAGCAAAGGTCGTGGCCGGGGCGGCCAACAATCAGCTGGCCGGCAGGACCGATGGAAAGCTTCTGGACGTGGCCGGCATCACTTACGCCCCCGACTATGTGATCAACGCAGGCGGCATCATTTCCGTGGCAGCCGAACGCAACCCCGACGCATCAAAGGAGCGGGTGCTGAAGGCAGTCAAGCGCATCGGTCAGCGCACCGCAAAGATCCTTTCGCGTGCGGCACAAAGCAAAACGCCCTCAAGCGAGATGGCCGACCGGATGGCCCGCGAGATCATCTCCAAGGCCAAACAAGCAAGCGCCAAACAAGCCGCTTAGTTGCAATCTTGTCTTACGGTTCGTTCTCAGCAACACTAGAAGCCTGTTGCGGCTGAGACCGAGGTGCATCATGGCACTGCTGATTGACGTAAACATGCCCGAATGGATGACCGATGAGGCTTTGCGCCAGGATGTTCTCTCAATCCTTCCAGGCGTGGATGTGCGGATCTATGAGGACATGGGCGACCCGGGCACCATTGAGATGGCGGCGGTAACGCGCCTGCGGCCCGATCTTGCCCAGAAGCTGCCCAACCTCAAGCTGATCCAGAAACTTGGCGCCGGCGTGGAGACCATGGTGGGCAATCCGGACCTGCCGGCACGCATCCGCATCACACGGCTGAAGCCCGACGCACCGGCGCGGGAGATTGCTGAATTCTGCCTGGCCTACATTCTGCGCGCTCAACGCCATATGCAGTTTCACGATGCCCGCCAGGCCGAACGCGCCTGGGATCCGGTGGCCCCACGCATTACCCCTGAAACCGTCGTCGGCGTCCTGGGGCTTGGTCACATCGGCAGCCGGACGGCAGGCATGATTGCCGGCGTAGGCTTCAAGGTGATCGGCTACAGCCGCTCGCCCAAATACATTGAAGGCATCGACTGCCGGCACGGCGCCGACGCCCTTTTGCCCATGCTGGGCGAGTGCGACTATGTGGCCTCGGTACTGCCTTCAACGCCTGAGACCAGGGGGCTGGTGAACCGGGAATTTCTGGCCTCCATGAAGAGGGGCGCGGTGCTCATCAATGTGGGACGCGGAGACCTGGTTATTGAGAAGGACCTTCTCAAAAATCTGGACACCGATCACCTTGGGGGCGTGGTTTTGGACGTGGTCGGGACCGAGCCGTTGCCGCAGGACAGTCCGCTTTGGAGCCATCCAAAGGTCACCATAACCCCTCATGTCTCCGGCTGGCATCTTGGCGATGCGCTGAAGGATGTGGCTGAGAACTACCGCCGCCTGATGGATGGCACGCCCCTGCTGCACGAAGTTAATCGCGCCAGGGGATACTAGAGCGGTTCCTCATTGATCCGCTTCATGATCTCAGACAAGCGGGACCAGCCTTGCAAGGTGATGGGCAGAATGAGCGCGGCCTCAACAAACTCCCACGAGTAGCTGATGATGGAGAAGATCGTGCCAACCGTGATCTTCACATGGATGGACGCAAACCAAAGATTGAAGATCACAAAGCTGAGGAGGATCGTGAAGATTGCGCCATACACATAAGCTTCGGTGTCCGACAATCGCACCTCGATCCGCCGCAACCTTGAAAGGTGGGCCAAGAGCCCTTCAGCCGAGCGCGTCTCAAGAACGCGAACTTGCTTCTCCGTTTGCTGGTTGTAATCGGCATTCAAGCGGAAAAAACGCCCATGAAACGCGCTGTAGAACGCGAGCATCGCCACTGCAGCCCCAAGAGCCGCATAGGAGAGCGTGGGGTGGAAGGCGAAGAGCACCAGCACAGATGTGATGAATTGGACAACGGACTTCATCACGGCAGGCACCTGCTCCTCCAAAAAATCGACAAGTTCGCGCCCCATCCCGATGCGCGCATTCAAGGTGGAGATCGAGCCGCCATTCGACCGTTCCGCAAGGGCGCCGCACAGCTCAACCCGGACTGTCCCGAAGATCCGGGTGTCATAAAGACGGCGGACGACGCTGACCACGATCAAGCCGGCCAGCACGGCAGCCAGGTGCAGCAGAGGTTGCGCATTGCCCCCCAGCAGACCGTCAATGGCAAAACCGATCAGTAGCGGGACCAGGGCCATGAGAGCGGTCTCGATCAGCGTCAGCATCCAGGTCAAGCTGATCGGCCTCAGGAACCTTCTCAGAAGTGTTGAAATGGTCAGTTTCTCGCCTCTAAGCATCGGCGGTCGCCTCCGGTCTGGCCGACCCGAACAGGTCCTTCACATCCTCTGTAATGGCGATCAGAACCGGCATGAGCACCAGCATCAAGGCGGTGGAGAACAGTTCACCGAAGGCCAGCGAGGCCGCGGCCGGAATGAGATATTGCGCCTGCTCGGAAGTTTCGGTCAGCAAGGGCAGCAAGCCGATCACCGTTGTGGCGGTGGTCAGGAAGATCGCGCGAAATCTCCCCGTCCCGGCATCAATGATGGCCTCATGCACGCCTGAGCCCGCCTCAATTGCCTGATTGTAGCGGGTCATCAGCACCAGACTGTCGTTGATCACCACACCCGTCAGCGCCAACATGCCGAAGAACGACAAGAGCGATAGTTTGAGATCCATGATCACATGCCCCATGGCCGCGCCAATGAAGCCGAAGGGCACGATCGCCAGGATCAGGACCGGCTGCCAATAGGATTTCAAAGGCACGGCCATCAGCACATAAATGAGCACCGCGGCCAACAGCAGGGCGCGTTTCATGCCTCCTTGGATCTCGCCCATCTCTTCAAGCTCGCCGGCGCGTTTGACCTGAACCGTGGGATAGGTTCGGCTGAGCACAGGCACCAAGCGCTCAAATACGGCCTGACCGATCTCCTCCGGCGCCACTATGGTCCGGTCGATCGAGGCTGCAACGGTGTTGACCAGCTTGCCGTTCTCCCGATGCACGGTTCCAGCCACATAGCTGCTGGTGATCTCCGCGACCGACATCAAGGATATCCACTCGCCCGATATGCTGCGCACCCTGCTCTGAAGCAGATCATCGATCGTGTCGCGCGCGCGGTTTGCATTTTGCACGATCACGCGAAGCTCATTACTGCCACGCCTGATTTTCTGCACCTCTGCGCCGCCAAACGCGTTGCCGATCTGGGAGGCTAGGGTCTGCGTGTCAAACCCCAAGGTGCGCGCTTCCGGCTTCACCCGCAGCTCCAGTTGAGGCTGGCCGGTAACCAGCGTGTCTCGGATATTCGTTACCCCTTCGATGCCGCCAAGGAAGTCTCGAAGCTCCCGGCTGGCGCGTTTCAGCTCTTCAGTGTCTTTGGAGAACAGTCTGAGCTTGAAGCCGCCTGCCAGTTCTTCAGACCCGGTAAACTGAAGCTCTGTTGCACCTTCGATCTGCCCGGTGCGCGTGCGCCATTCGCGAACCAGCTCAAGTATACCCACGTTGGGTCGTTGCGACACAGGCGTCAGTTCGGCATAGAGCTGCGCCGTTGCTGCGCTGGTGATGATGAGGAACATCGTACGGATCGGCGGGGTCTCCAAGGATGCACGCTGCTGAGCCTCTTTGTTCAAGTCCTCTCCCACCGCGCGGATGCGCTCCAGGTTCGCGCGCGTCAGCTTGAAAGGCGCACGGGCGTCCATCTCCAGATTTATCGTGATGATCTGGCCCGGCACGTCCGGGAAGAACACGGTCTCAACCTTGCCGAGCCCGATGAGGCCAAGCCCGAACACACCGGCAGACGTGAACAAGATGACCGCAGCATAACGGTGGCGGATCGCGGCGCGCAGCATAGGGGCGTAGAGTGCGGTCTTGCTCCACTCAAGGCCCGACCGGGCGCGAGTTTGGAGCCACGTCCATATCCGCGCCGGCAACGCACGGGCCACGCGGTCCAGCGGGATGTGGGCCAGGTGCGCCGGCAGGATGAACTTGCTCTCGATAAGCGAGAACACCAGAGCAAAGATAACGATGCCCGAAAACCCGGCCAGCACGTTGCCGAGCGGATTGTCCAACAGAAGCATGGGATAGAAGGCGGCGATTGTCGTAAGCACACCAAACACCGTGGCAACGGCGACCTTCTCCACTCCCTTCTCGGTACCCGCTATCGGGTCTGGTGTGGCGCGGCGTTCTTCAAAAACGCTTTCACCCACCACCACGGCGTCATCAACCAGGATGCCCAGGGCGATAATCAGACCGAACGTGGTCACATCGTTCAACGAATAGTCGACCCACCTTGAACCGGAAACGGCCAATGCACCCATGACGGAGACCGGGATGCCCATGGCAACCCAGAAGGCCAGGCGGACGTTCAGGAACAGGGCCAGCACGAGCGTAACCAAGAGCAGGCCTTGTATGCCGTTCGACCGCAGGAGTTTCAGCCGGTCTGAAATATAATGAGAAGCATCGCCCCAGATTGTGACCTTCACCCCATGAGGCAGTTGAGGCTCAAACGCGGCGGCGACCTTGCGGACAACGTCGGAGATGCGCAAAAGGTTCTCTTTCTGACCGATCAGAACTTCCATTCCCGCTGTCGGGTCACCGTTGAAACGGAAAAGGTGGTCACCTTCTTTGAATGTGTCACTCACGGTTGCGAGTTGCCCGAGACTGACCGAGGTGCCGTCCTTGTTTTCAATGATGGGGATCTTCGCGAACTGGGTCGTAAATTTGGCCGTATCGTCCGTTTTAAGGGAGATGTTACCGCCGATGGTGCGCAGTGTCCCTGCCTGGAAATTCAGCGAGCTGGCCTGTATGCGGCCAACCACGTCTGCGACGGTCAGATTGAAGCGTTGAAGGATCTGAGGATCGAACTCAATGCGCATCTCACGTGCGTGCAGGCCCCAGGCGGTCAGGCGGGAGAGCTCCGGCTCGGCGAGAAGGTCCTCTCGCAGCCGCTCTGAGAGAACCTGGAGGGTTGCAGGATCGGTATCGCCGTGAAGATTGATGTAAAGCGCCGGAAAATCAAATCCGCTCGCCTCGATGACAGGCCGGCGCACGGCTGCGGGGAACTCGGTAATGCCGTCAATCCTGAGGCGCACCTTGTCGAGCACCTTCTGCAGGTCCACACCGCCGGCTTTCCTCACCACCACCAGCGAGCTCTCGCTTCCGCTCTGGGACGAAACGCTGCGAACCCCTTCAATGCCTTCAAGCGCTTTTTCGATCTTGCGGGTCACCAGCTCATCAACTTGTGCGGTGGACGCACCAAGATATGCGGTTGAGATATTGACGGTCTCAGGCGGCACGCGCGGAAAACCCTCGATGCGGATCGAGAGCAGGGTCATCACCCCAAGAAAGAGAATGAGCGCCATCAGCAGATTTGCTGCCACGGGATTACGGATGAACCAGCCGGTGAGGGTGTGCATGGGTCAGGTGCCACCTGCTTTTGCACGAACCTTCTGGCCGGGCAGGAAGGAGGCAAGCGGCGTGATCGCGATGTGCCAAACAGGCGCGCCCTCTGGCGCCCGGATCACGGTGCGGCCCTGTCGACGGAACAGCACCTGCGGCGTCATGCGCTGCAAACGGCTTTTTGTGTCCACAAACCAAACATGACCTTCCTGGGTCAGCGCTGATGAGGGAACGTTCAACGCCTCCGGCACGGTGAGGCCGGGCAAGAGAACCCTCACAAAATCGCCTGACAACAGCCATTTTGCATGCTGTTCGCTGATCTGAAGGAAGACCTTGTATTGCCGGGTTGCTTCATCGAGGAAGCCGCCGGCCTGCCGGATCCGGGCTTGGGCAATGGCGTTGCCGCCATGGTCAAGCACAGTTGCCGCGAGCCCTGCAATTGGCTTTTTGAGCAGCTCCCAGCCGGCGCGGCTCAGTTGCGCCGTCAGTTCATAGGTGGTGTTGTCCACCAGTTTGACCAGCCGGTCCCCCACATTGACGCTCTGACCCGGGCTTACAAATCGCTGGGTTACAAAACCATCGAACGGGGCAACAACCGTTGTATCACTGAGGCGCTGCCTGGCGTTGGCAACGCGCGCTTCGGCAGAGACGACGGCGCTCTGGGCAATATCCAGTTCGGGGAGCTTCAGCGCCAGGTCGTTTGGCGGTTTCTTTCCGGCCCGTTGAAAGTCTTTGCGCGCAACCAGATTAGCGTTTTTCGCCTTCCAGTGAGCCAGGCCCGCTTCTTTCAGCGCAAGTTGTGCAGCCGCCAATTCGGCCACGTGTCGGCTGTTCTCGATCGTGATGAGCGTGTCGCCGGCAGCCACCCGTTCGCCGGCCAGCGCGCGGCTCAAAACCCGGGTCACGCGGCCCGCCACGGCCGCCCTCAGCTCGGCCGACCAGCGCGGACGCACTTCGGCGAACGCACTGACTTGGACGGTTTCGCTGTTGACCGACACCGCCTCCGTTGAAACCACCTGCAGCGGGGGCGGCGCCTTGGATTGCCTGACGTCCACGGTGTCCTCCGCAGTCGACAGAAAACCCAAGACGCCGGTCAGCAGAAGCAGCGCTGCAGCAATCCACAGCCAGCGGCCTGACCTAAACCTCTTGTGGCCTTTGATGGTACCAACAGTGCTATTCATGTGCAGGTGTACTTTGACTATGCATCATCACGCAGACGCAGTTCCGGTGTAGGCGGTGGGCATGTGTAAAAAACCATTTGAGTGAACATACGTTCATTCATATATATTAGGACAGATGGTTGTACAAGACCGCTGAGGAGATTTTGATGGCGGAAAAGAAGAAGCGCGAACAGGCGACGCAAGCGCGGCGGCAATTGCTCGTGGAGACCGCGGCAATTTGTTTTGCAGAGAAGGGCTTTCACCAGACCAGCATGCGTGACTTGGCCGAACGCGCAGGGGTGAGCCTGGGCAATGTCTACAATCACTTCGACGGCAAGACCGACCTCATCAGAGAGATTGCAAGATTGGAGGCGGAGGGCCTCCAGGTCATCCAATCGGAGCTTTCAAAGATCGACGATGCCAAGGGCGTGTTGGATCACTTTGTTCTGCTCTACTCCAAAATGTGCGCAGAGCCGCTGCATGCGATGCTCGCATCGGAGATATTATCTGAGGGCATGCGGAACCCGGGTTTATTGGAGGAGTTCGATCACAACAGGCAGAAGCTCCTAGCGAGCCTGGCGGAAACAATCAGTATCATTCACCAGACAGAAACCAGCACAAGCGACGTGAAGCCCGACCACTGCGCAGAGTTCGTGCTCGATTTGGTGGAAGGGCTTGCGATGCGGTTTGTGTTTGAGGGCAAGAAGCCGAGCCGGAGTAACCTGTCTGCCTTGCGGTCGGCCATTCACCGCCTGGTGGGCATCTCATAATCACCCTACGAGAAGTGCGGCACCGCGTTCAGCCAAGCGCATGGCGCAATGCGGCGCGGGCCAGAAGCCGCGTGCTATCCAGCGTCGGCAAAGGCGAGTTCTCATCGTTGATGATCAGCGGGATTTCGGTGCAGCCCAGTATGACCGCGTCACAGCCCTGGTCCTTCAGACCTGCGATCACCTTCTGGAAATACGCTGTGCTGTCCGGTTTGAAGGTGCTGTAGACCAACTCGTCCATAATGATGCGGTTCATCTCAGCCCGCCGTTCAGAACCCGGGCGCACGCACTCCAGTCCGCGCGCGCTGAGCCTTTGCGGATAGACATCGCCATCCACCAGCCAGCGCGTTCCTGTGAGGGCCAGCTTCTGGAAGCCCTTCTCGACAGCCGCATCGGCCACACTGTCCACAATGTGCAGCCACGGCAGGGGCGAGCGGGCCTCAACATGGCCAAGGGCCTGGTGAATTGTGTTGTCAGGGCAGATGAGAAACTCAGCCCCCGATGCGGCAAGCTTTCCCGCGGAGGACAGCATCAGATCGCCCACACCTTCCCAATCACCCGCATTCAGGCACGCCACATAGTCTGCAAGGCAGGGCGTGTGCAGGGAGACTTCCGGATGGGCATGGGGACCGAGCAATTCCGCCCCCTCCACGCAAATCGTGCGATAGCACAAGGACGCCCCTTCTGCCGAGCAGGCCGCAATTCCGATATGCTTTGCCATATTCAGTTTCCCTTGAGAGCAATCCGGCGACCCAGGATATAAGTGCGGTGAAGCAACACGCCAAGGCAAGCCGGCTGCTCAAAGCGGCAGACTGCTAAGGCAGCCGCTCGGTGCGGTATCCGTCCTTACGCCACAGGATCGGGAAGAAACTTTCATCCAGCTCCAAATTGCCTCCGCGCCGATACCGGCTATAGACCGGGTGAACATTGCTCGGGTGGTGCAGGGCTTCAGACGACATGCAATGAGCCACCAATGAGCGACGCGGGACCTCGCCCCTATTGTCTCTTGAGCCATGCCAGGTGCGGCCGTGATGAAACACAGCAGAGCCGGCGGGAATTTCCATGGGAACGATCTCAGGCTCCACACCCGCCGCATCCGCAGCCGGCCGCATATCAGCCAGGGCATCGTCGGGAGCGTGGAACTGCGCGATGGGCGGCGCCAACGGCCACAGGTGCGAGCCGCGTACATATTCTATGGTGCCGCCGGAGGCCGTCGTGTCATCCAATGTGATCCAGCAGGTCATCATTTCATTGGGAACGATCCAGTCCTGATAACTGTCGTCCTGATGAAATCCCAAGGGTTTTGCTCCTGGCGGTTTCCAGATCACGTTGTCCTGGTTGATCCGCGCCCCTGGCCAGCCGCGCAGCACAGCGCAGGCACGGCCAATGTCTTCGCGCAGAACAATGGCCGCCACCGTGCGGTCCGCCTTCCAGCCGTTGCAGATCTGGCGGGTGAGCTGATCGCTGTCACGGCCCTCGCGCCAATTCCATTCATCGGGCTGAAGGCCGGTCTCAAACTCACCCCGGAACAACACGGGAAACTTCGCGCAAGCCGCCTCGATAGTGGCAGCGTCAAGCACATCGTTCACGACCGTGAAGCCGTCCTCATGAAAGCGTGCCCTCTGCTCCTCGCTCAAAACGATCATACGGTCACTCCAGGGCCGACAACACAGCAACACCAGCGAAAGTTATGGCGATGCCCACCCAGCGCAAGGGCGGGATTTGCTCCTTTAAGATAATCCGGGCGAGCAAGATCGTCACCACCCCGAAGGCAGACGCCGCAACCGTGGCGATTTGTGGCTGGGCCGTGTTGCCCGCAGCGTTGATGAGGCTGATTGCTGTGGCATCCAGCGCGCCAATTGCGGCCACCGGGGCAATCCATCTGACTGGCAGCGTGCGACGGCGATTGATGGTGAAGAACAACACCAAGATCAACAGCGCGCCCGCACCGCGGCTGATCCACGTGCCCTCCACCGCACCAAACAACACGGCCGCCTTTTGGCCAAAGGTGATGGCAAAGGCAAAGCTGACATGGGCAAACGCGGCCAGCACGAGGGTGCGCCTGATATCTTGCTTGGTCCAGGTGTCTTGATCACCGTTTTCCGGCTCGGTCATCGCCACCATGATCACACCGCCAATCACCGCACCGGCGGCCAGCAATTGGGGTCCGGCGGTGGGGCTGCCGAACAGAGCGGCGATCAGCAAAGCCGTGAGGGGATAGGATCCGCCCACGGGCGCAGCGATGGAAAAGGGCCCGGAGGCAAAGGCGGCAAACAAGAAGAGCGTTGCCGCAGCAAACCCGACCCCTGCAAACACGGGCACCCATACGTCCGGCCCGACGACGTCGGGAAAGGATCCAGCGAAGACCAGCCACAAGGTCAAAGCAAGCAGACCGAACAGGGTAACCCCCAGCACGACCACCATGTGGCCAATCTGGCGGCTGGAGATACCGGCCACAAGATCGTGGATGCCCCAGAACAGGGCGGCGAGCGATCCGAGCAGAGCCGGACTCATGAAGCGGCCCTCACCCCGCGCCCTATCCGCTCTCCGCGCCTATCAGATCCTGGCGCGCCTTCTCCAGATGCTCTTCAATGCGTTTAGAGGCCGTCTTCAGATCACGCTCACACAAGGCCTCGTAAATCTGACGATGCTGAACGTTGTAGGCGTCGATCTGTTCGGGCGTCAGGATGGTGCGGCGCATGGCCCGCCATTGGGCATGGGAGCGCACTTCATTGATATTTTGATAGAGCCGCACGATCAGAGGGTTGCGTGAGCAGCGGGCAAGCTGTTGGTGAAACTCCCCGTCCCAGCGCGAAAAGGCCGGCTCATCGTTGCGCGCGCCTTCGAGGCGCACCAGGATGGCTTCGATATTCTCCAAATCACGTTTGGTGGCATGCAGTGCCGCCTGCCGGGTCATGTAAGGCTCAATGGCAAAGCGCGCCTCAATGAGCTGAAGCGGGCTGACCAGGTCGATGATCTCATCGCCCTGCTCTGAGATCGGCCCAGCATAGGTCACTTAGGTGCCGCTGCCGATCCGCCTCTCCACTAGGCCGGCTTTCTCAAGCTGGTTCAGAGCCTTCCGGATGGTGCTGCGCGCAGCGTCGAAGGCAGTGGCCAACTGGCGCTCCGGCGGCAGCTGGTCGCCGTCCGAATAGACACCCGTTTCGATGGCGTTGCGCAATCTTGCCGTGATCGCCCCGGCGCCCCGCCCCGGGGAAAGATCAGCCGCTATATGGTCGGTCAACCCGTTCATATCGAATTCAGCCTTCTTCGCCATTAGGGCCCTTCATTGGTCTCAATTGGTTCAAATTGGTATAAAATTGGTTCGTTTCCTCCATGGCAGTATGGCGCATTAGTACGTTGTTCGTCGAGGGATGGATCGTGTTTTGCCGGCAAATGGGTGTGGATTGGTCTACCTTCCAGGCACGGCTTGCCCGCAAACAACCCTAGGAATGCGCACATATATGCGCTCTACGCAAGTTATGCAAAACCCATAAAAATCCTCAATTTCTGGGGATATTTTGGGCCAACTATGCATCCATCTGTTCACCAAAGCGTAGCCTGAAGTTCGCGGTCAGGCCCGATAGACAAAAAATCTGATGCAAATTGGCTCTTGCCAGTTGTCAAAATTGGTCCATAATTGGTATGCTTGAGCCTTAGAGCCATTAAGGCCAATCAAAAAACCAATTTGAAGGGGTGCGAGGGTACCATGCCGATGGACATCGAAAATTTTGTAAATCAGGAAGGCCGTGCGGAGAAGGTTAAAGAGGTCCGCAAGAAGATTGACGAGTTGGGGATTGAGTACCTCTATCTGCAATTCGTCTCCGTCACCGGCAAGATAATGGGCAAGGGGATCCCGGCCGATCACTGGGAGAGCATCGCCAAGAAGGGCTTCCAGCTCGTCTATGGCGCCACCATGAACCTGTTCACCAACCGGGCCGGCGAGTATCTGGGCTATGGCCCGGAAGCCGCTGAACTGGTCGGCATCCCTGAGCCGGAGACCATGATGCAGCTGCCTTGGGACAAGCGCATCGCCCGGTTGGTGAACAGGTTCATGGTGGCGCCATAGACGAGTTGGAAGCCCTTCTTGGCGATGCTCTCCCAGTGATCTGCTGGGATCCCCTTGCCCATGATCTTGCCGGTTACAGAAACAAACTGCAGATAGAGATATTCGATCCCCAACTCGTCGATCTTCTTGCGGACCTCTTTAACCTTTTCCGCACGACCGTCCTGATTTACAAAATTTTCGATGTCCATCGGCATGGTACCCTCGCACCCCTTCAAATTGGTTTTTTGATTGGCCTTAATGGCTCTAAGGCTCAAGCATACCAATTATGGACCAATTTTGA
>CAJHYS010000149.1_pt1 | contig 20409 bp, 19 predicted proteins | sample 9198801 | NCBI WGS metagenome assembly CAJHYS01 (sample SAMEA7708368, study PRJEB35096) | sediment metagenome | biome: marine neritic benthic zone biome [ENVO:01000025]; feature: sediment [ENVO:00002007]; material: shallow marine sediment [ENVO:03000034] sea grass bed [ENVO_01000059] ...
GCTCTCATCAACCCGCACAGCCAAGATTTCTGGCGAGGTGGTGACGGCATGGCGTTTGACATTGCGGAAATGTTCCGTGTCGCCAACCCTGCCCACAATTGCAGTGTGCGGACGGCTCGTGCGCCAAAGATAGAGGCAAATGGAAAGGGCGGCGCCAACAAGTATGCCGATCTCAATACCCAGCCCGAGAACTGCCAAGAACGTAGCCGCGAGCGACGCCGCATCGGCCTTGTTATAGCGCCAAGCGGTCAAGAAAGCTCTTGCGTCGAGCAGATTGGCCACCGCAACTACAATCAACGCCGCAAGCACCGCTTTCGGTAGGAAGTAGAAAAGCGGCGTAAGCCAGAGCACTGTCAGGGCCACGAGCGCAGCGGTGAAAAGCGAGGCCATGGGGGTAACCGCACCTGAAGTGAAGTTCACCATTGAGCGGCTAAAGCCGCCGGTAACCGCATAGCCACCTGAGATGGATGCGCCGATATTGGCAGCACCAAGCGCAATCAGTTCCTGATTGGCATCGATTTTTTGGCGTCGCTTGGCCGCCAACGACTTTGCGACGGAGATGCTTTCCAGAAATCCGACAAGGGAAATCAACAAGGCGGCTGGGACCAATTGGAACCACACGTCTTGATCGAAACTGGGCAACAAGAAAGATGGAAAGCCGGCTGGGATTTCACCCACGACAGCAACACCGGAGTTCTTGTCGAGCCTAAACCACCAAACCGCCAGCGTTGTGCTCGCCACGGCGAAAAGGCCGCCTGTCTTGGACACGTACCTTGCGAGAGAGGTCGGAATTGACTGCTTTTCAAGAAACCGAGCGAATGGGCCGCTCCAGGCTGTGAGAAAGACAATCGATCCGATTCCCAACACCACAGTCATTGGATTGATTTCTTGCCAAAGTGAAATCACATCGACAAGCAGGTCTGTGATCCGATTGCTGCGCTCGATATCAACACCAAGCAGATGCTTCAGCTGGCTGAAACCGATGATCAGTGCGGCGGCGCTCGTAAAACCTGAGATCACTGGATGGCTCAGAAAGTTCACAAGGACACCTAATCTGGCCACGCCCATTGCGATCAAGAACGCACCGCTTAGGAACGCTAGAACCAGAGCCGCAAACGCGTATTCGGTGGGACCCTTCAAAGACAGCGCACCCAGTGCACTTGCAGTCATCAGGGAGACAATCGCGACCGGACCGACGGCGAGAGCGCGACTAGATCCGAACACAGCATACACTGCGAGCGGCACAATGCTGGCGTAGAGACCAATCTCTGGAGGTAATCCGGCAAGCAAAGCATACGCCATAGCTTGCGGGATCAGCATGATGGCCACAATCGTGCCAGCCAAAGAATCGCTCGCAAGATCATCTCCGCCGTATGAGGGGAGCCAACTTAAGACGGGAAACAGTTTTCTAACTAATCGCTTCAAGGAATTTCCCAGTTACCAGGTCTCCGACTGACCGCCTCATTCAACCACCAGCGAAACAACAAATCCTGGCTCTTTCGGACAGTAAGCACATCAGACCTTTGCCACGCCCACTACGTAGTTTTTCCCGTACGCTTTCGCGCACTTTGGGCATGTCGTGTAGAAGAAATAGACCTCTTTGGCCTCACCGCTCTTGATACGAGCCAACTGCTTCATTTCATCAAACCAGACTCTTGCCTGGCGATAGGGCCCTTCGAACACCTTTGTAATGAAGTTGCCGGTTAGTGTGATTGCTTCCTCTCCAGGCACCGATTTCGAAACTGAAAACAGATGTTCAGCCTGCCAGGCGGAAAGGTCACGGCTCAGGACGATCATGTTGTCAGGGTCGTAAGCATCAGCGGCCACAATGTGGCTTTGCACTCTCCTGAAGACCCTATCCATATTGAGGGGAATGTGGAACAAACTCAGCGTTTTGGCGCGAACAAACTCCTTTTTATCGAAGTGCAACTCCTGCCCGTCCCAGCCTTCTGGATTAAACTTGGGGCAGCACCCGGTGGGATTAACGCTTTCGTCGTAATGCGGGAGGGCATTTGTCTTCATCTGAGCACCCACTTCTTGATGAAAACATGATCAGGCTTCAAGGGATCGCCCGCATTGAGCTTGATCAAGCAAGGCAATCTGACGAACTCGCCGGTAATGACAGCTTGCAGAAGCAGCTGCCAATGAGCCAACCCGCCTTAACGCTTCGAAAACCCGACAATCTCGCAGACGTACATTCTCTGGAGGACCGGAGGTGACGCGCATGATTATCCGTTAGCTGGATGGCAATGGATCAAGCGGGGGATCGGCTTTTACGCGTCCTGGGCAAAACAAAATGTTCGGCTAGGTCTGACAAACAAACACCGGTAAAACAAAGCCATGTGCTGGAGTGCAACAGTGTCAATCAGTATGGTCGGACTTGGGGCTGTGGCGACAGTTGTTGCAGTCTCGCGCGGTCAGCCAACCGCAATCTGGATGACGATAGGCTACTTCACCGTGATGGAGGCACTCCAGGCGGTGGGCTACGCCGTGGTCGACCAATGTGGTACACCTGCCAATCAAGCCTTCACTCTGCTTTCCTATTTACATATTGTCTTCCAGCCGTTCTTTATCAATGCATTTGCGATGCAGCTTGTGCCGGACAGGGTTAGAGAAAATCTGCGCAGGCGGGTCTACCTTTGCTGTGCCGCGTCTTCTGTGATCATGCTTGCTCAAGTGGCCCCAACAGATTGGCTGGGCACTTGCCTTCCAGGCACGGCATTGTGTGGCGAGAGGCTGTGTCTGATGTCAGGCAATTGGCACATAGCGTGGCATATTCCCTATAACGGTCTGCTTGTTCCATTTGAAAATTTCATCGGCATTCACGCCGGGTTCCCAACCTACTTGCTTGTTGCATTCGCATTGCCACTTGCTTACGGCGCGTGGCGTTTTGTTGCACTACACGCTATCGCCGGGCCAATCGCAGCGCACCTGTTGACGAATGATCCAAATGAAGTCCCCGCCGTGTGGTGTTTGTTTTCCATAGGGATCTTATTGCTCGCGTTGAGCCTTTTCATTCGTCGGCGTTTCGAGACGACAGCATGGTGGGCCTGGCCAAAAGCATGGCAAACCTAAGCCGTCAGGCATGACCCCCAACGCTAAAACTGACCACATTCGTTGATGCTGCAGAGACGGTATTCAACAGAAAAGCATTGCGGCACTGGCATTCCCTAGCTCTGTAGCGCGATCCCATTTCGCTCTAACAGAGGTTGCAGAGTGGCGAACAGGTTCGGCGGCTGTGTGCGGTCACCCAGCAGATCCAGTTCAATCGCATTCCAGTTGGCGTCAAATGTCATCAACCAACTGGGCGGGCGGTCTTGCGGAAGGGATCTTGGAAAGATTTGGCCGGCCGCTTCCCGGAAACGTTGATATTCTGATTCTCGGGCGGGACACACCAATAGTATGCGTTCAGCCAGGTCGAGCTCGACCATTGTCCGCAATTCCCAATCGAACCCAGGCCCTTTCTTTGGAGGGCGCGCCCAAATGACAATGAGTGCAGCGCGGCTGCTCCAGTCGGTGATTGTGTCCTTCCAGTCAGAGTCACTCACATATTTGCGGGCCGCCCCAAATCCGGGCAACTTTTCGCCCGGGCGTCCTAATGCGATGAAGGGACCAATCTCGTCCATCTCCTTGGCAAAGCGTTGCTGGCCCACGATGCCTTGGTATTCTCCATAATTGTCGGGGAGCAATTGAAATCGCCTGGTAAAGCCAAAAATACTGTCCAAGCCCCATGGCTCGGCCTCAAACGCGCGCAGAAAGACCACAGGCGGACGGCGGTCGTAGCGCAGCTTCTCGTCAGCCGTTTCTTGGCTTAGTCTGCGCCCCTCAAGAACGGCGCGGACCCCGTATGCGAGGACCGCAGATCCGGCAAGGATCATGGCGGTTCCAAGCAACAGGCCCGTACCTGATGTCAGCATGGAAAATATCCAGAGGCCCAGGCCAATCAGTGCCCACCCCAGAACGTGCCGTGCAAATCCTCGAGCTTTGTGGTGTGTAAATGCCATTTTGCACCTGATACCTAGGTGGAGCCAATTAGTCGTTGCCAGGTGGATTAATAGGGGCAAGGTTCTCTTCGAGACGCCCGTGCGCATGGGCACGCGCGGTTATGCAACACATCATGCAATCTCCGTCTGCTTGGTTATTCCGGTTTGTCCATTTCCTCTATCCGGATTGCGGACTCTCGACAGACTCTGGCGATGATCTTGAGCGAGCTCTTGTCGGCCTGCATGGTGCTGAGACATTGGGCGCGTGACGCTTCCAGTTTTTCCAGATGGCTAATTTCCTGTTGCATGCCCTTTATTGGCGAGGCCAGGCTGTCGAAAGGCGGAGGAGGAGGCGTGGGACATTCATCGATGAACTTTTTTGCGAACTCGAAAAGGCGCCGCATGTAGACGACTTCCTGCGCAGCTACGATTGCCTCGATATCCAGAATCACCGAAGGTATCACTGCTCGCGCATCACGCGCATGGCGCACCGCACGCGCGGCGTTTAGCCTGCCGCATCCATACCATTGACTGAAGTCGACCTCGCCGTCCCCATCGGTGTCTATCCACTGTCCAATAGGATCCGTATTGCCGATATCAATCCGGTCCGCCGTTTCGCGAATGATCTGTTTCACTTCGCGCCAGGTGAGAGTCGGATTGGTTGAGAGCATCAAGGCCGCGACGCCTGCAACTTGCGGGCACGCACAGGACGTTTGACCGAAGTCACTATAGTCGTTCGTGGTGGCAGAGTCGGATCCTGCGGTATGACCGCCATCCACATTGTCGGTCGACATTGTGCGCGTTTCCGATCCCCTAGGTCCGCCACCAGGCGCACAGACATCAACGGCCGAGCCGAAGCTGCTGCTGCCCACCTTCACTTCGGTTGCATCTGGCGGACTTATTGCTGAAGATGCGACAGCTATTGTCCTCTCATAGGCAGCCCACTGGCGGCCGCCGTGCTCATCTGCACCACCGGGATTGTGGAGGACGGTGAAGTCGTCATTGTCGTTTCCGACCGAATAAACCACTACGCAACCGCGTCCGTCTCGGCCATGTTCCGTGATGAAATCGAGTGCATCCTGCATCGTGCCCGAAAGGGCAGCCTGCTGGACTCCGAAGCTATTGCTGATCACGTCGGCACCAGGATTGATCGGGTCAGGAAACCCCGCTTCCGGGCTATCGGGATTGAAGCCGGCTATCCAGACATACATGTCGGCATAGTCCGTATCGGTTCCATTTGAAGGTCGCCGAATAGGCATCAGCCGACAGCCGGGTGCTACACCTGCGATCCCCTCTGTGTTGTCGGCATTGGCCGCCGCAATCCCACAGCTCTTTGATCCATGTTCGCCGTTAATCCCCTCATTAGTGGGATCGTCGTCCATATTGGCGAAATCGAAGGGCGCATAGATCTTTGCCCAGGTCGATGAGGAAGGGTTCGTAAAGTCCGGATGATCAATATCACAACCTGTGTCGACTACGGCGACAATGATTTCGTTGTCGCCTCGGGAAATATCCCAGGCCTCTTCGGTACCAATGACCTGATGATGGGGTTGATCGTCGTAAAGGAAGTCATTTGGTGTGAAGTCGTTCTGGACGGTGGTCACCAAATTAGGCTCGGCAAATTCCACAGTCTTTTTGAGGGCCAGTTTGTTGATGACGGTGAGAATATCGTAGTCTGCATTTGCCTTGGCTTTCAGAACATATCCATTCTGCACGTATGGCAATTTGCGGAGGATTTTCAGGTTTGCCGCCTTGGCAAGGGCTTCCAGCTTTTCTGCATCCATGGCCTGTTTGAACTTGATGATCAGTTCGTCGGTCAGAAATGACATGCTCTGGTTGCTGTGATGGACGATAGATCCGGCTCTTTGGACCAACGGGTGCTTAAGCAGGCGGTTTACGACTTTCTTTCGGTCCTTCTTCTTTAGGCCATCCGGCAATCGTAGAATGCGCACATCGCCATCTTTTACGAGGCCTTTGAGTTTCGTCGCCACAAGCTCATTAGCAGAAAACAGTTCCTTAAGCTGCTTCGCCTCAGATTTCGACAAATCAGGTTTCACCGATATGGCGATTTTGGATTCGATCGGCTTGAAAACATGCTTCACGTTTTTTCGATAGTAAAACATTGATTTTTTCATTTACTCACTCCCGGTTTTTTGTCTGTATGGAAATATTATTTGGATTAATATTTCTATTGGTCTTTTAATATTAAAATCGAACTCATCGTTTCAAATTCGAATATTTTGCCAAAACGGCAGTATAAGTAATCAGTATCAGCTAGTGGGACGATGAACTATAACAACTGCGAATGATCGGTGGCTTGATCCACGTCAACAGTTCACACTTTTAGTGGCATTAAAACTGTACGTCCTAAACTGATCGACCAAATCAACAATCTGGTGTTTACCGCTTTCAACGCGTCCCCCGCTTCAATGAAGGCACAACTGCTGAGTAGATTGCCCAGGGGCTATGACGGCTGCGATCCAACTTCCTCTCAATCTCCCCTATTGAGCATTGAGTAAGTTTGCCGAAATACCTCACCGGCAGGGGTATTCGGATAACAGGTTGCATCGCGAAAGATGGGGATGCGGACTTCCACTTCACCAGCACCGGACATCTCAATTTTCGCATCAAGCTGCTTGAACAATTCCAGCATTCCAGAGTTATCCTGAAGCACGACAGCTACGAAACCGCCAAAGTTGTTTTCGATGGCCCTGCAGGCAAGGCAGGCCAGCAAGATCGTGCCAAGACCCTGGCCCTGGTGACTATCAACAACGGTTACGGCGACCTCTGCCGCAGTATCGTCATTGTCCAGACGAATATAACGTGCAACACCGAGCGGATCAGGTTCTGTGCTACTCATATCGAGCGCCCCGACCGCCTCGTGGCTCGTATGATCGATTTCAGTGAACCTCTTTAGGAGCGCTTCGGGCAGTTTGGTCATTGGCCTGAAAAAACGGCGATAGCGCGATTGCGGAGACAAATGCTCAAGACCGATTTCCAGCAGATGACCATCACCTGGTTCCAAACATCTAATGAGCACGGGCGTGCCATCCCGCAGTTTCATTTCAACCGGAAACGAGTGCACGATCTCACGACCCCTGAGCGCAACGGGTTAGGACGCTGTTCTTGCTCGCCTCATCAGCCGCAACAAACTCAATGGTGCATGAAGCCCGCAAACGGTCATGCGAAGACAAGTGCATGCAAGCTTGCATCCGCTGTCGATTGAACGCTCATGTCCTGTAACTACTAGAGTTCTTCGCGGCGTCCTGATTATGGGAACTAGATACATACTATCGATCGCGAAGCGCCTCAGTCTTGATCTGAATCATTGTTCAACGCGGCGGCATGCATCAGCATAACCCCTGCTCTATTTTTTTGTCGGCATGCCAGCCGACGAGTGACTTTGGGCCAATCCAACGCGGAAACCCTTTTAGCAAAAGTGCGAGATGATGAAGCGCTTTCTTGTTGCCATTGACGGATCTGAATACGCTTGGAGAGCACTTGATGAAGCCATAACCTACGGGAAGGCTATTGGTGCGGAGATTGTTGCAATCCACGTTGTTCCTTTGGAACAAATCCCGGACGAGCTTCGACGCTTTGCAGAGGTTGAAAACGTTGAGCCTGGCGACATCGCTTACCCATGGCGAAAGAAGACAATGGTTGAGGACAAGATTGCAGGAGAGGCCGAACGACGCCTTCAAGCAGCTGACGTAAAGATGTTTCAAACACTGGTGCACGAGGGCGACCCGGCCAATTGCATTCTTGCCGCCGCCCGCGAGTATTCCGTTGACGCTATCTTCGTCGGCGACCGGGGTCTGGGCGCGCTGCAACACTTGATTATGGGGAGCGTCGCCCACAAGGTTGCCAACCTCTCCAAATGCACATGTGTCATCGTCAAATGAAGATGCTGGGCCTGGCAGACTGTCCATCAACGTTGGCTGACCGGATCCGGATGCTCGACCAAGTTTGGGTCCATTTGTCGTGAATAAAAAGGGGACGAGTGTGTGCACCACGATGTCGAGTTATCCCAGCGTACGCAGGCTTAATGGGACATCAAAACAGGGGTATGCATGTGTCGCAAGACATGGTCTGTGGCACCGCCAAACACAAACTCACCTATGCGTGTACGCCCATACGCCCCCATAACCAGCAGATCCGCTCCGCGCTGTCTCACCAGCTCAAGCAACTGAGGGCCAACTTGACCCGTTTTGGGACTTGGACAGACTTCAATCTTTATGTCGTGATGCGACAGGGAAGCCGCCAACTCGCTCCCCGGAATGCTGTCAGCAGACTGACCCGCAGGTGCCTCTAGCCACACGAGCGCAACTGGATTTCCGCTGGCCTGGCGCATCAACGGAATGGCATCAAATGCAGCACGCGCTGCCTCCTTTGCTCCGTTCCAAGCCACAACAATCTGGCTGCCGATTGTGCTCGATTGAAAGCCTTCAGGGATCACAAGCACTGGTCGACCGCTTTCCATGAGGACCTTTTCGAACACCAAATCGGGCTCCAGGAAATTAGCGTCGCGCGGCGGCTGAGCAAGCACAACCAGATCTGCACAACTTGCGTGACTGACCACCGTTCTGGAGATAGTCGAACCACCAGGCGACGGCTGCCTCCACTCCCAGTTGGTAAGTTGCGTCTTTGCAAACTTGTCAAAGCTTGCCTTGATTGCCTTTGCTTCAGCTTCGTGCAGCTTCTCCTGCGCTTCAATAACGGTATCGGGAATTTGAATTCCCATGGCTGGCAAGGCTTCGAATGAGCTGGCCACATACGTTCCGATAACGTGCGCTTGATGTTGCTCAGCCAAGAGCGCCGTCGCAGCCAGAAGGCACTGTGCTTGCGTTTCTGACTTCAGGTATACCAAAATGGATTTGTAGCTCATTTGTCACTCCAATCTAAAGGCCCCTGCCATTAAGAGGCTAAGAGGAGGCTGTGATCGGTATATTGACCCAAATCAACAGCCTCCCCCTCACTTTTGCCGGCCGGCACCGGACTGACCCAGCACCTGGGATTGCACCAACGGAAAAACTGCGAACAGCAACTGACCAAACAGACCAATCTGGCCGGCCGGCGTCGCGTAATGTTGGAAATGATCCGATGGGGTCCGATCAAAGCCAAGCATCGATGTTACAATTTCCGCTGCGATGAGAAGGAGGAATGCTGAGCCTCCCATCAAAGCGCGGTCGGTAATTTGGGCTGCCACAGGCAACCTTGCCGCTAGGTAGCTGCAGAACACCCAGGATGCACCGAGCATGATGGGTACTTCGATTAGCACGAGCAAAGTCTCGTCCAACGTGCCTGAAAATACGAAGATCCGCAGCGTACCCAACACGAATCCGAGCGCGTATATGCACGCAAAATAGACCAGACCTGCAAGAAGCGCATTTCTCATGCCTGAACGCTCTGCTCGAGCGAAGCATACCAGATTTCAAGAGCTGAGATTTCCGTGATTCTGATTGCTTCTTGCTCTTGCATCGCTTGCATAGGATCAAAACACATAGTCGCTGCGATTTCCAGACATCACAATGGATGCCCCGCGAGCCCACTGCACGATGGCCTCACATTCTCCAGCCGATCCTGCTCACATATCACGAGCCTTCATTGACCAAGATCAACGCACCTCATGGCCATGAGCATCATGTTGGCTCTCAGTGCACCTTTGAAGAGACACGGAGACGTCATGAAACCCGAAATCAAGGCATTCTTCGATCAGGCGACAAACACAATTTCATATGTGCTCAAAGATCCTGGGAGTGACCACTGTGCCATAGTTGATCCGGTTCTGGATTATGATCCCAAATCCGGACGCACAAAAACCGCTTCGGCCGATTTGATTGTTGCGTATGTAGAAGAACGCAATTTGACCGTGGATTGGCTGCTGGAAACCCATGCGCATGCAGATCACTTGAGTGCAGCACCTTATTTGAAAGATCGCCTGGGCGGTCGCACAGCCATCGGCGAACACATCCGCAATGTACAGAAAATCTTCAAAGACGTGTTCAACCTCGAGAAGACATTTCTGCCCGACGGTTCACAATTTGATCACCTGTTCAAAGACGGTGAAGAGTTTTCAATTGGCGGCCTGACGGTCCAGGCCATGCACACGCCTGGCCACACACCAGCCTGTCTCACGTATGTTGCTGGAAATGCAGCATTTGTTGGTGATACCTTGTTCATGCCCGACTATGGAACCGCGCGCGCCGACTTCTCCGGCGGCAGCGCCGCGACACTGTTTCAATCGATCCAAAAAGTTCTATCGCTTCGGCCGCAAACGCGGCTTTTCATGTGTCACGACTACAAGGCGCCTGGTCGTGATGAGTTTGCCTGGGAAAGCACGGTCGCAGAAGAAAAGCAAAGTAATGTACACGTGCACGAAGGTACGTCGGAGGCCACGTTCGTTGAGATGCGCACCAACCGTGACAAGACGCTGGAGATGCCGACGCTGCTCTTGCCCTCGGTTCAGGTGAATATACGGGCTGGCCATATGCCGCCCCCGGAGGACAATGGTGTCTCCTACCTGAAAATCCCAATAGATGAGCTGTAGGCACCGCAAGAAATCATTCTGCTTCTGCAGTGATGCGCGCGCGAGTGTCTGTGCAAATGGCCACTATGCTCTAAATGGTGTATGTTCCGGTGCATGACGGGGAACGACGACCAACCAGACACCCAACATGCGGACGCCTCCAAGCTTGCAGCTTTGCTGCAGGCGGCGGTCGATGGAATCATCACGATCCGCAGGAACGGTGAGATTGAGTCTGTGAACCCCGCGGCAGCACGTCTGTTCAGCTACAATTTGGAGGAATTTGAGGGTCGAAACGTCAAGTTCCTGATGCCTGAACCCTTTCAATCTGAACATGATGGCTATCTGCAGAGCTATCTGGACACTGGCATCCCAAAAATCATTGGTACGGGACGAGAAGTGATTGGCCAACGCAGTGATGGCTCGACATTTCCCATGCACCTGTCTGTCAGCCAATTCGAGGTGGATGGTGAGACTCTGTTCACAGGCATTGTCCACGATATCAGCGAACGCAGACAGGTAGAGCAAGCGTTGCAACAAGCGCAAAAGATGGACTCGATCGGCCAGCTCACAGGTGGCCTGGCACATGATTTCAATAACCTTCTAACCGTGATCATTGGCAATCTTGAATTGCTTGAGATGCGGGCCAAGGAAAAAGACGATCAGGACCTGATCGGGGAAGCTCAAGAAGCTGCAGAGATGGGCGCCAGGCTGACCAGCCGGCTGTTGGCTTTTGCACGACGCAGTCCGCATGCACCTAAGACGGTCGACCTAAACGAACAAATCCTAGGCCTTACCGATATCCTGCACCGGACATTAGGTGAAACCATAGATTTGAGCACGGCCTTCAGCACGCGTCTTTGGCCGGCATTGGTTGATCCGGTTGAACTGGAGGCCGCCGTCATCAATCTCGTTGTCAACGCGCGCGACTCTATGCCGGGCGGTGGCAGGCTTATCCTGGAAACGAAGAATGTCTCGATTGATGAAACCTACGCGGCCGTAGAAATTGGTCTCAAGCTTGGTGACTATGTGCAACTTTCAGTTTCCGACACTGGCGCCGGGATGTCAGATGACGTGCGCGCGCGTGTTTTTGAACCTTTCTTCACAACCAAGGAGACCGGCAAGGGCACTGGGCTTGGACTCTCGATGGTCTATGGCTTTGCTCAACAGTCTAATGGTCACATTTCAATCTACAGTGAAGTCGGCACCGGCACGACAGTCAACCTGTATTTGCCTCGCCATGTTGGCGATGGCGATGTGGAGCGGCCGCTCACAAGCGAAGAACCGGTAGAACATGCGGAGGAGGAGCTGATCCTCGTAGTAGAGGATGACGATCGGCTGCGCAAACTCACATTGACCCGCCTTGCAGAACTGGGGTACCGCACTTTGGAAGCGGCCAATGGCGCAGAGGCGCTTGCCGTTCTGGACGACAACTCGGAGATTGATCTCGTATTCTCTGATTTGGTCATGCCAGGTGGGATGTCCGGCTATGAGTTGTGCGCGCTCGTCCGTGACCGCTATCCGCACATGAAGGTGCTTCTCACCTCAGGCTATGCTGAAGAAGCCGTGCAGCCGGAACGACTTGTGGAGGCTGAAGTTAAGCTTTTGCGCAAGCCTTATCGACTTCCTGCACTTGCCGATGCTGTTCGCTCAACACTTCAATCAAAATAGTCAGTCAGATCTGCTGGCTGTTGGCGGTGAAGCTATAGCCACTGCCCCGCACAGTCTTGATGAATCTTGGGTCTTTGGGATCAGTTTCAATTTTTTTCCGGAGGCGCGCGATCTGATTGTCGATGCTACGGTCGTTTGGAAACCAATCGTTGCCCTTTGTATAGTCCATCAGTTGATCTCGCGTGAGCACGCGCCGCGGATTGGCGAGAAACACTTCTAGAAACTTTAATTCGCTGGATGAGAATTGAACTGGCTCGCCGCTGGGATTAGTGACCTGAAGTATGTCGAAATCTGCCGTCCAGCCTTCGAACGTGTAGCGCTTTAGAGATTTGTTCTGACCGCCCGAGGACGCTACCTCGGCGTTTACAGGATTTCCCAACGAACGGCTGCGCCGGATTACCGATCGCACCCGTGCCAGTACTTCGCGCACATGGAATGGCTTCGAAATATAGTCGTCAGCACCCAGCTCAAGCCCCACCACCCGGTCGATGACGTCACCCTTGCCGGTGATCATCACGATTGGAATGTCTCCGAAGGTCTTGATCTGGCGCGCGAGTGCCAATCCGTCATCTGCTCCAAGATTGAGATCAAGACTGACGAGATCAATCGACTTCTCTGACAGACATGTCACAGTCTCGGACGCGTTTGCCGCTTCGCTAACCTCAAAGCCGTCCGGCTCAAAGCAGCGCCGCAAAAGCAGCCGCACTTTGGGATCGTCGTCGACAATTAATATGTGCGATTTTGACGCCGCAGTTTCCATCAAAATCATGTCCCAACAAATTCGGCTATTCGAATATACACACTACTCAGCCCTGCAGATACAATTTGTTACAAACCATTACAAAGACGGGATCACCCGGTTACCGCAGGCTGGCCTACTCACATCATCGATGAGCAATTTGGCTTAAAGATGGAGGAGTAGACAATGCACGCACAACTCACAATTGAGCATTCCACGAGCAGCTATGATTGGGACAACCTGCTTTCGAACGACCAAGTCGAACTTAATCTGCAATCTGGCGAGGCCTTGTTCTGCGAGGGAGACGATGCAGATTTTGTCTACGAAATTGTGACCGGGACAGTCTGTTCCTATGCATTGCTACCGGATGGGCGGCGGCAAGTGACCGGATTTGCCTTCGAAGGCGACATTGTAGGGCTTGGTGACCCTGAATTCTATCAAACCAGTTGCGACGCAGTTGGTTCGGCCAAAGTCAGGAGCATTCCGCGGTCAAAAATGATGAAGTTTGCCGAGGAACGGCCGGAGTTTAGCACAAAACTCTTGAATTGTGCGACCACTCAATTGGCGAGGATGCAAGACCATTTTGTTGTGCTGGGCCGAAAGAGTGCCATGGAAAAGCTGGCATCCTTTGTCCTGACTTTGGCCAAAAGGTTCGGCGCGCCCGAGGCAAACGAGATCACCTTCTCACTGCCAATGACGCGAGCTGATATTGCCGACTATTTGGGCCTGACAATAGAAACAGTGAGCCGGTCGTTCACAAAGCTCCGGGCGACAGGTGTCATTGATCTACCTCAATCCAACAGAGTGCACGTTACCGATATGTTTGAGCTTGAGGGGATGGCGGATGCGGCAGACAACGAGTTCTGAGGTCTGCCCATACGCGCTGACTTTGGTGCATGCGCAGTAGGAGTGACGGAGAGCTTGAAGTGCTAACTCGCTTATGCGCAAAGCAGTGAGGGTGAATTGGAGCAAGATCGAAAATCTCGAGTCGCTTTGGGCATCTTCTATCAGGAAGAAAACCTGCATGAGGCGGTTTCTCTTCTCAAAGAGGCGATCAATCTTGATGGTGCGATTGCCGCCCTCGGCAAACCTCATGTGATTCAGAAGGTATTTCCACATCGAGAAGCGGTCGAAGTTGACGGGCTGGCGGCTTACGCAGTGGAGCGAGATGGAATCGATGTCAACAGCTCTTCACCTGTGGACCACGCGACATCCTTTGATGATTGGATCTCTCCCAAATCTGCCTCAAACATCAAACACCATGTCGCCCAGGGAGCATGCGTGCTCTTTACCTTCTTTTCGAGCGCGCTGGACGAGTTGAACATCTACCGCATCCTCATGAAGTTGGCGAGCGAACAGATTGAATTACACGATCTGCCCTCCAGCATGTGAGCATCGCGATGGGATCGATGTTTGATCCAATTTGATATCAATCAACAGCCATCTAATCTGAGGCACCTAGCATTTCCTTTGCGTTTGGCCGGTGATGATTTTTCAGCACTAATCCGGAAATCAGGTAATGCAGGCGACCAAAGGAATGTACCTTCAGATTGAGGTCATGGTTGAATAGTAGCAACAAATGCTCTGGCGCATTCAACTTGTCCTGGAACATGCCCGATTGTTCCAGAAGGCATAAAGCGACAGCTTGTGGAGACACGTGGCCGCAGAAATGACCAGCGCTTTGCCATCTAACACGGGCATTGACGGCCCATCACCTGTCAGGTCTTCGTCACTCCACGCTGATTGCATCGCGATCAGGAACGCAATCGGTCCAACGCACGCTCCGCCAACTCGTCGGCTTCCTGTTGATTATGGGCGAGAGCCAGGAGGCTAGTTGCCATCTTTGCGTCACCGGATGGAGGTGCCAGAAGCAACACACCGCTTTCCTTACAATTCCGCTCAAAGAGCAAACCGGAGAGCAGTTCAATCAATTGCTGAGATGTGCGCAGGGACCCCGCTGGAATTACATGTTGGACAATCACGAGGCCCGGATCTTCGCCTGGCTTCAGCCGGTTGGCCAACGTCATCGGAATGGACACACCACCCCAGCGACCGTTGCATTCGATCCAGTGCACGCGCTGTTCACCCTGGTCGGCGCCGGTGAGAACGCAATCAAGACTACAACGGCCGAAAAAGCGCAATTTTTGAAACAGCAATGCAAACTGCATCCCCTGGCATAGGAGCTCGCTCTCGATCGATGGATCAAGACGAGACGGTACGGCCCCCACGAACTTGGCGCCGGACCCTTGAACCCGCTGTTCGAATATCCCCTCGAGCACCGGAGATCCGTCTTCCTCGAGCGGTATCCACATTTGGAGTGAGGGGCTTGCCAAGACATTCTCGTCCCACACACCCGTGAGCACAGGATAGCAACCCCGCCAGCCGGTCATGCGCAACAGTCTCAAGAGCTGTGTCCTGAGAGATTTAATGGATAGTCCGGCAATCTGTTTGCTCTCAAGCACAACATTGCCCATTGAGCCGGCACTGTCGGGCACCTTGATCACAACTCTCTCAGCCTGTCGCGCAAAGCGGGCGATGTGCGCCGCGGCGGCAGCAGGACCATATGCGGCAAACGTTGGAGGCAGGGCGTGGCTGCCAAACAACTGGCGCGCGCGGTTGGAAAACCAAATCTTGTTGTTGACGCGCTTGGACAATCTTGGCGGCGGCCCGCACACCTGCAGCTTGCTCCCTGTGTCCGAGGCCATTTTCTGCGCCAAACGCCAAGAATTACCTGTGCACAGGTATGGCATAATTGTCATCGCACCGTGGGCCCTCGAAACAGCGCACAGGTGAGAATAGATCGCCGGATCTTCGCGGCATCGAACGGCAGTTGGTTGACCGACATCACCAACCTCAACAAAAGATACATCTTCAAGGCCGATGTAGCTGCGCAGATACTCCTCAAACGTCTCGTCACGCTGACCAACAGCGACGATGTCGCTCGAGCCAGCCAATAACGCCATCCTATACTGGAGAGCAGGTATCGCGTGGTCTGCATAGAGGCCGAGTTCTCTTTGATCACCGACAATCAGTGCAGGTCCCTTGCCCATACCTTGAGTGACTCGCCAACCAAAGTAGTCAGACGCACTCAGCGCAGGCTCATCACGCTTCAACTTGTCAGCCAAGTCACCGACACGATCTTTCAGGTCTTGATCAGCGTGCACCTGATAGTGCGGCACAATAGGTACTGAAGCGCGCCGATTCACACCGACTGGGCGTTGGTTTTTAACAGTTTTCTCCATTGAGCTCCGGCAGAATAGTTGGCCTTCCAGCCAATAGCAGGAACGAGCAGAGAACCCATTGACTCAAGTCATTCCGGTTTAGTGCAGCTGGCTCTAGAGTTTGTTCCAGATCGGAGGTGCCGGAAGTATGTGCCGTCTTTACGCAATGCACGCAAATGAACCATCCCGGGTCGAATGTAGTCTTGTGCGCGAGCAAAATGCGCTGATGGCACAAAGCAGGGGCGATCGCGAGGGTCTCCTGCATGGACACGGTTGGGGTGTTGCCGACTATCCGGACGGCGTTCCAATCGTCGAAAAGCAGACATGGGCGGCGTTCCACGGCGAGCATTTTGCAAGAAAAGCCGCCAAAGTCTATACAAAGACCGTTGTTGCCCACGTGAGACGGGCAACAGTGGGACCGCCCACTTTGGAAAACACACACCCATTTGTCCATGGGCGGTGGATCTTCGCACACAACGGCACCATTCCAAACTTCCAGCAGGTTCGCCTCTCACTCCTGGACGCCACAGAGCCATTGCACCGGACCGAAATACACGGCGACACGGACAGTGAGCATCTGTTCCGCTTCTTGCTCACACTTTGGGCTCGAAGACCTGAACGTGATCTTCTCCAAACCCTGAGAATAGGGCTGAGGCAGGTCATCAAGTGGTGCCGGGACATCGATGCAGACGCTCCGATCGGATTGAACGTCATATTGACTGACGGCAACAAACTGGTTGGATCTCGATTGAACCGCACACTTTGGTACCTGAGGCGTGACCATACTTATTCCTGTCCGATCTGCGGCAAGACGCACGTGCACCATGATCCCAAGGCGCACTACAAGTCCGTGGAAGTCGCCTCTGAGGCCATTACGGCAGAGGTCGGCTGGGAGCGGATCCCAAACGGTTCAGTATTTAGCGCGAACAACGAGTACGAACTTCACATTGAACCGCTTGAGGTTTGAAGAACATGCCACGCGGCGGCACGAATTGAGGATGACGGGAATTGCGTAGTCCCCAGCAGCTCTGCACCTAAATAGTAGATTGTCAAATCGTTGCACGAGCGATTTATGATCCGCTTATGCTTAATGCGATGCACACGGTGTCGCGTGATGCATTCGTCGCAGAAGAGCTGACCATCTCCCAATCCTACTTGGTTGCCTACAGGTCGGTCGCAGGTCACGGTAATCATTCGGGCTATTCCGGGGGTTTGAAGCCCGGACTTCCGCTTTCCGAGGTATTTTCTCCGTGTACTGATCAGTCCAGAGGTGGTCTAAAGTGACCTCCATATGCGACATGCGACCCAACCGCCACACCATGGCTCCTTCAAAAACTCGAGCAATGTGACCTTGCCTTGTAACCGGCACACAACGAAACCATATCAATGGCAAGGAATAATAAGCCTGCTTTCCACAGGCTAAGGGCAAATGCCCTGAACAATGCTTTTCCAAAATTACAGCATTACATTCCTGCACCCGACGCATTTGGCCCGGGGCACAATCCAATTTAGAAGTACAATATATGACAATCGGCACAGTAAAATTTTTCAATCCCTCAAAGGGATATGGGCTCATCTCAACTGAAGACGGCGCCCAAAAGATTGCGGTCTATCAATCTGAGGTCAACGAAGCCAAGCTCGGACAACTTGCGGCTAACCAAAAACTGGGTTTTGACATTGAACTTTGCAAAACCAGACCAAAGGCCATCAACCTATGGGCGACTTTTGGCAACCGGTAGGACTGAGCTCAGCGGAAGAAAGATGGCGGGGTGACCGTCTTTCTCGTAGGGGTAATCGACTGACAAACCTAGATCAGGTTGGCTTTATGTGTCGCCAGGAGCGAAACACCTGCAGCACACGAAGTGGAGTACCGAGAAGATGCTTCTCTGTGTCGCCCGATCCATCTGACCACAGCTGATTTAGATCAACACGCGTATAGTCCAGCTCTCTACAATCACTACATCTTCTACTGGAAGGCTGACGGCGGCGATGCCGCATGGAGTCCGAGGAATTTCCGATCATGGCACACCTAGCGGGAGTCGACCCGTACAAGCCTGTTGAGATTGCCGGCCTTGTCGAGGCTGCAGGTGTCGCGAAAGCACGGCTACCTCTGGTTCAAATGGCAACACTCGCTGTGCTTGCGGGCCTTTTCATAGGTTTCGGCGGGGCGGCCTACACACTCAGCATGACCGGTGTCGATAGCGCCATAGGGCCATTTCGAATTCTCGGTGGCGTTGTTTTCTCGTTGGGACTGATCTTGGTAATCGTGGGCGGAGCGGAGCTATTTACCGGAAATGCCCTAATGGTGATGGCGGCCGTTGACCGTCGCATCAAATTGCAGGAGTTGGGGAGAAGTTGGCTGATCGTCTATTTGGGGAACTTTGCTGGCGCACTTGCCTTGGCGTTGGCTTTCCATTTCGCCGGCGCGTTAGACGGTGCAATGGGCAAGACGGCCCTTGGCATTGCGCAGGCCAAGGCAGCTCTTGAACCTACACAGGCGTTCATGCGGGGCATCCTGTGTAACATCTTGGTCTGTCTGGCGGTGTGGCTGGCCCTTGCCGCCCGCACGGTGACGGGCAAGATTCTTGCGATTCTCTGGCCCATAACAAGTTTTGTGGCCCTGGGGCTCGAACATTCCGTGGCCAATATGTACCTCATTCCGCAAGGCATGCTTGCCGGAGCTGCGGTTGGGCTCAATGCGTTTGCAGAAAACCTAGCGCTGGTTACCCTCGGCAATGTCATTGGTGGCGCCGGTGGGGTCGCATTGACCTATCACCTAGCCTTTGGGCCACAAAGGTTCGATCCATGAACTGCATCTTTCAGTGCATGCAACAGAACTCCCTGCCAAGAATCCAGCTATTCGGAGTGTTTGATTTGCCTCCCGACCGCTCCTGAGTTCACAAGGACGGCGAAGCCATCCATGGAGAGAAGTCAGAACGTTGGGCGCTTATGGCACAAGCTGCCTCTGCAACCCGGTCGTCGATCACGGTGATTATCGGAGTCACTCCGGACGTTTGGAACCCGGAGTTTCGCTTTCAGAGGAATTTTCTCCGTATGCTGAAGGGTCGTTATGAAAATCAACCGGGCTTCCGAGGTTGGGATTCGCAGATTGATCTTTACGGAAAATTTCAAAGAAGTGTAGTCCGCCACTCCACAAGACTGAATGGCTAACTAGTGACCTTTACGTCTGCTGCAATGCGCTTTTGCCGGCCGCCAGGCGAACCAAAACGCCCGCCTGTAACTGAGTAAATTCGTTTATGCCGCATATCAACCAGCCAAAAATGCCCTCTCCAGCCCAGGTGAGCCACATGGAATTGGGTCGGGCCGAGAGGAGCGATGCGCCATTCGTTGTTGCGCGAAATGCGGTACCCGGCGACCTCCATGCTCACTCGCCGGTCACGCGGATCGAACCGAGCAATGATATCCGGCAATCGCACCACAATTTGGGTCGGATGGTCGGCGGATCCCCTCATGCTTATGATACGGCCGATAGGCTTGTCTGCCCGTCCCTGGACGGCGCTGAACAGACGTTGAGTATGGGTGTTGAGCTTCCACCAATGATCTCTCCAGCTGTGGTGCCTTAGCAGATAGGCTGACGGTCTCAGCTGCTCGATCGCCCAGCTGCTCTGCCTGGAAAGCACAGTTTGAGAGGCCATGATTTGGAGTACACCCGCACTCGGCTCATACACGAGTACGCTGTCACTGAGCCGCCCCATAATGCGCACCCCTGGGGCAGAATGCTCAGGCAGACCATCTCCGCGGGGCAGTTCGATTAGCGTTCCGCTTACCCCTTTGCTGGCGCGCGTGAGAAACTCTCTCTTCCACCTGGGATACTGTTCCAGCCGCGCCAAGCTTGGACAGACCTCGCAAGCCTGGCGAATATACTGTTCTGGAATCGAACCGTAGCCGTTGTTGCCCCAGCCTGGTCCGTAGCTGTTGCGGAATGTGAAGCGGCGCGACCGCGCGTCATAGCCGGTCAGAGTGATGACGTGACCGCGCCTGTTGGCGGCCGCTTGGCGGATCTGGGCTTTCGACGGAAGCCCTACACGGCCGGTACGGTTGTTGATCACATCGTCGACCAACAGAATGTTCATCACGACCGGCTTTTTCTCCCGAAGAATGTACTGGCCAATCCGTTCGCGCGGCACGAACCGGGGTTTCAAGCCATAGCGCAGCGTCCGGGCTCCGCGTGGCGGTTTCCCCGTATAGCAGTAGGTCGGTACTTTGCCGATCTCTCCCTGTTTCTGGCAGCGCCGTTCGCGCAGGCGCGAA
>CAJHYS010000128.1_pt1 | contig 20038 bp, 20 predicted proteins | sample 9198801 | NCBI WGS metagenome assembly CAJHYS01 (sample SAMEA7708368, study PRJEB35096) | sediment metagenome | biome: marine neritic benthic zone biome [ENVO:01000025]; feature: sediment [ENVO:00002007]; material: shallow marine sediment [ENVO:03000034] sea grass bed [ENVO_01000059] ...
ATGTGCCCTTCCATGGAATGGGGGCGCAGGCTGTGGGCCATCATGATGTTGTCCACGTTGTTGTCCGGGCCCTTCACCCGGTCGTACAGGGTCTTAAGCCGCCCTGTGGCCTCATCATAGGGGACCGTCTTGATCCAGCTCATGGCTCGCCTTCGATCAGCTCGGTCTCGGCAATCTCGATACCAAAGCCCGACAGCCCCACATAGGTGCGGTCGCGCGAGGCCAGAAGCTTGATGGATTTGACCTCAAGGTCGCGCAGGATCTGCGCACCAAGGCCGATGTCGCGCCACACCTGCTCGCGGTTGCGGGCCGATTCTGTGTCCTCATCGTCCACATCCTCGCCCAGGTGCGCTCCGGGCACGCCGGCGGCCCCCACGCGCAGATAGATCAGAACCCCGCGCCCTTCGCGCTCGAACCAGTCATACATCCGCTCCAATGTGCTGCGGTCGCCTAGGGCGTCCTCCAACACGTCTTCGCGGTGGAGCCGGGCCGGAATGCCCTCGCCGCTGGAGATATCGCCGAAGATCACCGCCAGATGCTCAATGGTGTCGAACGGCGTGGTGTAGGAGATCGCCTTTGCGGTGCCGATCCTGGTCTTGATCTCAAAGGTGGAGACCTGATCGACAAGGCGCTCGCGCGATTGGCGATACTCGATCAGATCGGCCACGGAGATGATCTTCAGGCCGTGCTCGCGGGCAAAGGCGAACACCTGCTCGCCCTTCTTCACCGTGCCATCATCGTTGACCAGCTCGGCGATCACGCCCACCGGGGACAGTTTGGCGAGCTTGGCCAGATCCACCGCCGCCTCGGTGTGGCCTGAACGCATCAAGACGCCGCCACGCTTGGCGATGAGCGGAAACATGTGGCCCGGCCGCACGAAGTCATCGGCCTGCACATTGCCGTTGGCCAGCGCCCGTGCCGTGCTTGTGCGCTCGGCCGCCGAGATCCCTGTGGTCAGGCCCTGCTTATAGTCCACCGACACGGTGAAGGCGGTGCTCATGGGGGCGTCATTGTCGGCCACCATGGGCACCAGGCTCAACCTGCGCGCCTCCTCGCGCGGCATGGGCACGCAGACAATGCCGGTGGTGTGACGCACGATGAAGCCCATCTGCTCAGGGGTCACCTTGGCGGCGGCGACAATCAGGTCGCCTTCGTTCTCACGGTCGTCATCGTCGACCACGACCACCATCTCCCCGGCCGTGATGGCCGTAACCGCATCCTCGACAGGATCAAGCTGTGTGGGTTCGGGGCTGTCGCTCATGCCACTACTCTACGCCTCTGATCGCCCTGGTTACGCAAAACCGCCATTCTGCTGGGCGACCATGCAGAACAACATTGGAATGGAAAGAAGGGTGTTGGTGCGCGAGAACAGCATGGCGCGCCGGGCCGAGGCGGCTTTCTCGTCCGCGTCGGCCTCCACCATGCCAAGCGCCTTGCGCTGGCTCGGCCAGATGATGAACCACACATTGAACCACATGATGATGCCCAGCCACATGCCGATGCCGATCGGCGTGCTGGCGCCCTCATCGATCAGGCCAAGGGTGAGGGCTTCCACCAGATAGCTGTTCATGCCGGCCAGAATGATGCCGGTGACCATGGTGGCCATGGCGCCCCAGCGGAACCACCAGAGGGCAGCCGGCGCGATGACCTTGCCGATGGCCGGCTTCTGCTCATCGGGAATGTTCGGCATATTGGGGATCTGCACGAAGTTGAAATACCACAGGAGCCCGATCCACATGACCCCGCTCAAAACATGAAGCCAGCGGAAGAAGAAAGCGAACCAGGCATGGTCCAGCGCAAAGCCCGTGCCCACGATCAAGCGGATCAGGATGAACAGAACGATGGTCAGCACGAGGCCGGTCACGACCGTCTTTTGAAGATCCGACAGGATACCGCTCATTCGTCTCCTCCTCCGATTTGCTTTAAGGGGGTGGGGGTTAGCCCTTTGACGGCTTTGTCTAGCTCTTAGCCGCAAGAGGGGCAAGCGCAACCAAAGGCCCGGCCTGCCGCTACGTCTCCACAACACCTACATAGGGCAGCTCGCGGAAGGAGTGGGCCATGTCCATGCCATAGCCCACCACGAACAGGTCCGGGGTGCTGAAACCCAGAAAGTCGGCATCGATGTTGGCGGCCCGCTTGCCCGGCTTGTCGAGGAAGACGCAGGTCTTCACCTCGCCGGCGCCCCGCGCCACGATCAGGTCTTTGGCAAAGGCGATGGTGCGGCCGGATTCCAGGATGTCGTCAATCAGGATCACCGGGCGGTCGCGCACGGTGGATTCGATGTCTCTCAGGATCTGCACCTGACCGGAGGATTCTAGGTTCTTGCCATAGCTGGAGAGCATCATCACATCCATCTCCAGCGAGACGCCCTGTTTGTGGAGCGCGCGCAAGAGGTCGGCGGCGAAGATGAAGCTGCCCTTCAGTATGGCCACCACCAGCAGGTTCTCAAAATTGTGGGAAGCGATTTCCTCGGCAATGGCGTTGACCCGCGCCGCAACCTCGTCCTCGTTGTAAAGAACCCGGATGGTGTGCCCGCCCAAGGTTCGTCTCTCGCCTGAATTCATCGCCCTGCCCTGCTTTGTCATGCAGCCCTCCCTGTACGCCGCCAGAGAGGGCAAAGCAATCTTGTAGCGCCTCTAAGGCTTGCTGGCCAGCAGCCGGACACCACCCAGCTTGCCGCTCTCAAACAACAGCGACACCGAGTGGTAGAAAGCCGCCAGACTGTCCACAATCGCCACGCCGTGTATGGCCACCAACTCGCTGCGTCTGGCGTTCCAGGCCGCCACCCGCTCTGCGACATAGGGGCGCCAGAGGGCTGTGCGGTCATCGAAGTCAACAGGCGCAAAGCCGGCCCCTTCAAGGTTGTCCACATAGGCTTCACGGTACGCCAGGTGCTGGCCATAGAGCATCTGCGTCAGATGGGCCCGTTCGGCGTCGTTGAACTCGCCGAGCCGGAAGAGGTCCTCAACATAGAGCCGCCCCTGCGGTTTAAGGGCCTTGTGGGCCTGCGCCAGAAGGGTGTCTTGGTCCGGGATATGATAGAAACAGAGCCAGCTCACCACCGCATCGTAGGCACCGGTTTCAAGGTCGTGGGTGAGCACATCTGCTTGCACGTGCTCAATCCGTTCGCTGAGCCCGCAGCGTTCCGTGAGGCTTGCAGCCAATGCGTTGAGATCGGACTGCAGCTCGACCGCGGTGACACGGCAGCCGGTGCGCCCGGCCATGTAGCGCGCCGGGCCGCCCAGGCCCGACCCGATATCCAGAACCCGGCAATCTGCCCCGATACCGGCCACCCGGATGGCCTCGTCCACCGCTTCGGTGCCGAAATAGTGGAACTGATCGAACTCAGACAGGACGTCGACCGAGAGCGGGTCGTCAGGACCGATCCCGAGCGCCCGCAGATCGTTGTGAATGCGGTCCACCTCCGAATAGAGCGTCATGGACTTGATGGCCGGCTGTTCCATATGACAAAGACCTGATCTAGAGCGGCCAGAAGAACAGGATGGCCGGCACGCCCACCGCAATCACCAGAACTTCCAGCGGCAGGCCCATGCGCCAATAGTCGCCGAAGCGGTAACCGCCCGGCCCCATGATGATGGTGTTGTTCTTATGGCCGATGGGGGTGAGGAAGGCGCAAGAAGCGGCCACCGCAACCGCCATCAGGAAGGGGTCCGGGCTGACCCCGAGCTTGCCGGCCACGTCGACCGCAATGGGCGCCGCGATGAGGGCCGTGGCCACATTGTTCAGAACGTCCGACAACGTCATGGTGACGATCATCAGGATGGCCAGGACAATGACCGGCGAATAGCCCGCGGTCCAGGAGACGATCTGTTGGGCAATCAACGCCGTGCCGCCGGAGGCTTCCAGAGCCGCGCCGATGGGGATGAGGGAGCCGAGGAGAATGATGACGGGCCATTCCACGCTTTCGTAGATCTGGCTCAAGGGCACGATCCGGAGCAGCACGTAGAGCGCCACACAGGCCGCCAGGGCGATCGGCAGATAGAGCCAGCCGATGCTGGCCAGACCGATCGCGACCGCAAAAAGGCCAACGGCAAGCCAGGCCTTGTCGCGCTGGGCCACCTGCAGGCCGCGCGGCGCAAGCGGCAGGCAACCCAGCCAGGAGACAGCGTCTTCGACATCCTTTTCCCGGCCCAGAAGCAGCAGAATGTCGCCCGGCTTGAGGGTAAGCTTGCGCACCCGTTCGCGAAATCTCTTACCCTGGCGCGACACCCCCAGCAAAGTGACGCCGTGGCGGTAGAGCAAGCGCACATCAAGAGCTGAACGTCCGGCAATGCGGGCGGTGTCGGGCACGACCACCTCGCTCATGGAGAGCGTTCCTGCAAGTGCGCCGGCGTGTTTTTGTCCTCCGGCATATTGCAGCCCGGCCGCACCCACAAAGGTTTCAATCGCGTCGGGACCCGCTTCAAGAACCAGTACATCGCCCTTGCGGATGGATTCGCTGCGGGCAAAACCGGGCAGCCGCTTGCCCCGGCGCACCAGCCCGAGGATCTGCACATCATTCTCTTCTGCCAAATCGTGCAGGTCGCGGACAAATTTACCGATGCTGGCAGACTTCTCCGGCACTGAGGCTTCAGCTACATAACCCTCCAGATCGGTGAGTTCGTTGGCGGTGTTATGCTTGGTGCGCTCGGCTGGTATGAATCGCCATCCGATGAGCGCAATGTAAATGACGCCGATAATGGCGACGGTGGCCCCAACAGGCGCAAAGTCGAACATGCTGTAGGCATCGCCCAGGGCGGTTTCGCGAAACTGGGCAACCACAATGTTGGGCGGCGTGCCGATCAGGGTGATCATGCCGCCCAGGATCGAGGCGAACGACAAGGGCATCAGCGTCAGCGCAGGCGAGCGTTTAGCCCGGCTCGCCGCCTGCATGTCCACCGGCATCAGCAGCGCAAGAGCGGCCACGTTATTCATCACAGCCGACAGGCCCGCGGACAGCGCCGACATGATGCCGATATGGGCCGCGAGCGAACGCCCCGACGAGATCAGATGGCGCGTGATCAGCTCAATGGCGCCGGAGGCGAACAGGCCGCGTGAGACGATCAGCACCAGCGCGATGATCACCGTTGCCGGATGGCCGAACCCGGAAAAAGCCGCATCCTTGGGAACCACGCCTGCCACCAGCGCCACTGCAAGGGCGCTGAAGGCAATCAGGTCATAGCGGACCCGGCCCCAGATCAAGAGGGCGAAAATGCATCCCAACAGGGCGAACAGGAAGATCTGGTCGTACGTCATCGCCGTGCACACTAGCGGCATGCACCAGTGCGGCCAAGCATCTGCTTGCGCAACCTGTTGAAAGCCTCCGGCAGAACCCTCCGGTTGCGGCTCAGCACCGCCCCCGCGCCCTTCAGCCCCCGCCTACCTTGCTAGGCGCACAACCTCACGCCCTGGCTTCCGTCCTGCTCGCTGAGGAATTCAATGCCCCGTTCGGAGAACGCAATGTCGATTTTTGACAGGTTGCGATTATGCGGCTTACGCCGGCCGGATTCGTAGTCTTTTATTGTGCTCAGTCCCAAGCCTGCGGCGGCTGCGAGATCGGTTTGCGACCAAGACAGAAGCGCACGGGCGGCCTTGCTCTGATTGGGAGTAAACATGTTGTCACCACTAGATTACTTGTTGCTACACAACGTACTTCGCCTCCCTCAGCGCTACCACGCCCCCTTGCAACCGCGTTCGCCAGCCCCCTGGAGAGCGACCGCCTGAGAAAGTCGAAGGCCTGGACCGGTTAACCAGTCCAATGCCACTTTTTAGCTTGAATAGAATTGGAGGCAACCGGCGATTCTGCCGGTATTGTCTGCAAATATGCAGCTATGAGTTTAGCTATCTAAGATTGCAATCTCATGTTCATCGTGGATCGGGGTCGGCTTGGGCTGAACTCCAATCCGGCCGGAATCCCAGAACCAGGGCATCTGACGCAAGTGCCGGATTAAAAAGCCTGTTGTGCCAATAGGTTGCCTGCCATTGGGCATCGTCCGATGCAAACTTGCGCACCGCGCAGAACATCTTATAGCGTTGGGAAAACTGCTCGAAGGCAAGCAGGCATTCTCCCTCGCGCAACAGGGTTTCGGCCACGCCGGATGCACTGTCGAAGAGGGCCGTCAGTTCATCATCGAAGGTGCGGGCCTGTTGAAAATGGGTGCCTTGCAGGAATTGCAGGCCCTTTTCATAGATCTGCGCCGGGTCATGGGTCTTCTGGCATTGGAAGCGGAAGAAGTCCGTGCTCTCTTCAGGGGCCTCGGGCACCAGCACAATGGTGACGCCCGGGCTCAGCACCTCGCCGCCTTTCAGGAGAACCTCAGGGCGCATGCCCGGCGCCGGCCGGCCGCCCTGTTGGCGCATGGCGATCTGCCGGAGCCGGCACTGCCAATTGAGAAAATGATTACGTATTTTTTCGTCTTCAGAGGCGCCCATACTGCTCAGCTTGTGGTTCCTGCAAGTAAGTACATGTAACCGGTCATGACGGAGCCGGTTACGCCGAGCAGGATGTAGAGCATAAACACAGGTTTGCGGACAAGGGCATAGACGGCAATGGCGGCAGGAACCGACGAAACGGCACCGGCGGTCATGAAGGCCAAACCGGCGGCCGGGGTCATGCCCAACTTCATCAGACCGGCCACGAGCGGGATTGCCGCATAACCGTTGAGATAGGACGGCATGCCGATGAGGGCGGCCAGCGGAATGGCGAACAGATTGCCCGGGCCAACGGCAGCCGCAATCCAGTCGGACGGCACATAGGCCACCATCAGGCTTTCCAGGAAGAACGCCAGAGCCAGCCACTTGCCGAGGAACCAGCCGGTGGACTTGATTTCGTTGAGGAAGGTCTGCAGCCGCTCAGGCACCTGCCAGAAAGCCCAGGAAACGCCGGGCTCTTCCTTTTTCCCGCAACTGCTGCCACATGCGGCCGCGCCAATCAGGGGGTTTTGCAGAAGACCGGCCCGTTCCACACCCAGCGTTGCAAAGCCGGCGAACAGGCCGAGCGCCACAGCCGCCATGGTCTTTGCCACCGCGAACTCAAATCCGATTCCGGCAGCGGTCAGGATGAACATCTCAGGGTCCATGATCGGCGAGGCAATCCAAAAGGCCATCACCGCAGGCAGAGGCACGCCGGCCGCCAAAAGGGCGGCGATGAGGGGAATGACGCCGCACGAACAGAACGGCGAGAGCGCACCCACCAGGGCAGCAGCGACCACAGAGACAGCCAGATTGCCGGAAAACGCTTTGGCGATCAGCCCGTCCAGCCCGGTTGCCTTGGCATAGCCGGCGAAGGCAATTGCCAGCGCAAAGAAGGGCGCAATGTAGAGCGCGCTGTCAGCGGTGAATTGGAGGCTCTTGAGCAACTGCGTGTGGTCGTAAAGCCCAAGCGCAATGATACAGGCGATCAATGTGAGAACCACTTTGTCGCCGGCCAGTTTTGAGAACTTCTCCCAGGTGCTTGGTCTGGTGAGGGTTCCGATCAGTTGGTTCATCACTATGGTCCTAGAATCTTCGAATTAACTTGCCAAATTTTTTTTGGTCAGGCCGCCGCGTCCTTGCTTTGGATGGTAACGCCGGAACAGCAGTTTTCGGTGAGCAGTTCCACCAGAGCGTGGATACGCTCGAAATTCGGTGTGCAACTCAAAACCCGGCCATTGCGGGTCTGTTCAATCAGCCCCCCGATGACCAGTTGCGAAACATGATGCGAAAGGGTTGAGGCAGGAATGCCCAAATGCTCCTGAAGCGCGCCGACCGGCAAACCTTCAGGACCCGCCTGCACCAGAAGCTGAACAATCTCCAGCCGGCTGGGGTGGCCGAGTTTCTCCAAGCTTTTTGCTGCTTCTGCCGTGTTCATGGCACCTTGATAGCTGATAGCTTGTGCACGGTCAACTATATTTCCAGTATTTTCGAATTATTCGCCCGATACGGCACTCAGCTCCGCAAGCTTGGCCGCCATCTTGTCCTGGTAGGCAAACAAGGCCGGGCCGCCACCGGTGTGGATGAACAACACCTTCGCCCCCGGCTTGATCTCGCCGGTGCGCACCCGGTGGACGAGCCCGGCCATGGTGCGTCCGGTATAGACCGGATCCAGCATCAACGCCTCGCGCTGGGCGGCGAGGCGAATGGCTTCGGCCACCGCATCGTTCATGCGCCCATAGCCTGGTGCCAGGACGCGGTCGTCCACCACCACATCCTCATCGGATATCTCAACATCCGCCCCCAGCATCTCCACCACCTCGCGGGCCCGGCGGGCAACCCGCCCGCGCTGAACGTCCGCGCCCCGGCGCACGCAAATGCCTATGATCGGGACATCCCAACCCACCGCCCGGGCGCCGGCCAGGAAACCGCAATGGGTTACAGCGCTTCCAGACGGGATCACCACCAGATCGGGCATCTCTCCGCTGGCCTCCAATTGGTCCAGACACTCAGCCGCCGCAGCGGCATAGCCAAGCGCCCCCACCGGCGGGTGGTCGATGCCGAGGTGGATCACATAGGGCTTGCGGCCCTCGCCGCGCAGCCTGTCTGCGTGGGCATCAAGCGAGGCATCGGCGGCCGCTTCGTTTTCGCCTTCAGGGAAGTAGTGGATGGTTGCCCCCAGCAATTGGTCCAGCAGAATGTTGCCCGAGGCGCGGTAGAGCGGGTCGGTGTCCGGTACCCGCTCTTCCAGCTGCACTTCAGAGCGCATGCCAAGCTTGTTGGCCGAGGCCACAGCCAGACGCACGAAGTTCGATTGCAAAGCCCCGGTGATCAGCATGGTGTCGGCGCCGGCCTCAGCGGCCGGGCCCAGATAGTATTCAAGCTGGCGCACCTTGTTGCCGCCAAACGCCAGGCCGTTGCAGTCGTCCCGCTTGGCCCAAAGGGTGATGCCCAGCTCCTCGCCCAGCCTGGGCAATGCATCGATGGGGGTGGGATGATGGCCCAGTTGCACATGGGGGTGGCTTGCGAGGCCAGGGAGCCTGTTGCTTGGAATCATGATCGGGTCCATCTAGCTAAGGAGTGTCCAATTTGGGATGCTTGCACACGCTAACCCAAAAAGGGCAGGCAAGTTTGTTGGAACGTGGTGACACAGTCCGGGGCGTCAAACAAGAATGTTAGGGTCCAAACATCAGGTCTTGAAAGAGGTTTTCGGCTTCGACGGGTTCCGGGACGGCCAGGAAACCGTGGTGGACAGCCTGCTCTCCGGTGAAAACGTCCTCACCGTGATGCCAACGGGCGCCGGCAAGTCTTTGTGCTACCAGGTGCCCGCGCTGGTCTTGGGCGGCCTGACGATTGTTGTTTCGCCGCTTGTGGCGTTGATGCATGACCAGGTGGCGGCCCTGCAACTGGCCGGCGTGGCGGCGGAAACCATCAACTCCTCCCGCGACCGGGCCGACAATGTTGCCGTCTGGCGCAAGGTCGAGGCAGGCGAGGTGCGCCTGCTCTATCTGTCGCCGGAGCGCCTGATGACGGAGCGCATGCTGGCCGCCCTGGCCGACAAGGATGTCAAGCTGATCGCCATTGACGAAGCCCATTGCATCTCGCAATGGGGCCCGGCGTTTCGGCCGGAGTATGAGTTGCTGGGAACCCTTTCGGAGCGCTTTGCCGGCGTGCCGCTGGTGGCGCTCACAGCCACGGCAGATGAGGTCACCCGCGGCGACATTGTCGAGCGCCTGTTCTCCGGCAACGCCAAGACCGTGGTGCTTGGCTTCGATCGGCCGAACATCAAGCTGGCCGTGGAGATGAAGGCCAATTGGAAGGCGCAAGTCTTGGACATGGTCACCAAGCATGCCGGCTCCAGCGGCATCGTCTATTGCCTGTCGCGCAAGAAGACCGAAGAAGCCGCCAAGCTGCTCTCAGACAATGGCGTGCCCGCGCTGGCCTACCACGCGGGCATGGACAAGGAGACCCGGGAACTCCATCAGAACCGCTTCATGACCGAGCCCGGCCTGGTGATCACGGCCACCATCGCCTTCGGCATGGGCATCGACAAGGCGGATGTGCGCTTTGTGGTGCACACCGATCTGCCGGGCAGCATCGAGGCCTATTATCAGGAGTTCGGCCGGGCCGGGCGCGACGGGGCGCCGGCGGACGCCTACATGCTCTATGGCCTGGGCGACATTGCCTCACGGCGCCGCTTTATCGAAGAGACCGACACCAGCACCGAGCACAAGCGCCGCGAGCATAAGCGGCTCGACACCCTGGTGGCCTATTGTGAAAGCCCCACCTGCCGCCGGGTTGGCCTCCTGGCCTATTTCGGCGAAGCGTCCGAGCCCTGCGGCAATTGCGATATGTGCCTCAACCCGGCCGAAACGGTGGACGGCACCGAAGAGGCGCAAAAGGCGCTTTCGGCCATTTACCGCACGGGCCAGCGCTTCGGCGCAGCGCACATCATCGACGTTCTGCGTGGCGCAGAAACTGAAAAGATCTTCAACGCCGGCCACCACAACCTGCCCACCTATGGAGTTGGCGCGGAGCGCAAGAAGGCCGAATGGCAGTCCATCCTCCGCCAACTGGTGGCGTCAGGCTTCCTGACCCTGGATGTGAAGGATTTCGGCGGCCTGGCGCTGACCCAGAAGGGGGCGCAGCTGCTGAAGGGCGAAGAGAGGTTTTCCTACCGCGTCGACACCTTGAGGCGGGCAAAGGCCGCGAAGCCCGCACGCCGCGCATCTGTTGCTGCGGCCGAGCTGTTGCCGGCCCAGGAAGACCTGCTTGCAGAACTCAAGGCCTTGCGTCTGCGCCTGGCGAAAGAGCGCCAGGTGCCCGCCTTTGTGATCTTCCCCGACCGGGCGCTCATCGACATGGCGATCAAGCAGCCGGTCAACAGATCGGAGTTTGCCGAGATCAACGGTGTGGGCGCGGCGAAATTGCGCGACTTTGCAGATGTGTTCCTGGCGGCCATCGGCCAGTCGGCCGGCCCGCCGGCGGCAAGCGATTATGATGTTTCGTCCGGCTCGGGATGAATGGAGCGCCAAATGCAGATGACGGCGAAATAGACCGACGCCCCCACCCACATCCAGAAGATCAGCGGAGAGGCCTCCACCGCCTTGGTGCTGGGGTGAATGAGCACCAGCCGCAATGAGGTTGCCGCCCACAGAACCGTTAAGGGAATGGTGATCTTGCGCAGCTTGCGCACCCTTAAAGGGTGGACGAACTTGATGGGGATAAACGTCATCACCGCGCATATCCCAATCACCGCAAGGTTGATCCAAGGATCGCTCTGCAAAACATGGAAGTACAACACCACCAGGTTCCATAAGGCCGGGAAGCCGGAAAAGTAGTAGTCCGCCGTCTTCATGTCGGCGTTGGCGAAGGTGTAGCAGGAGACCGCCATCACACAGGCCGCCGAATAGACCTCCCAGCCCGGCGGCACCAGGCCGAACCAATAGATCATCATGGCCGGCACCACCACGTAGGTGAAATAGTCGATGACATTGTCGAGCGTGGCGCCGTCAACCTTGGGTGTGAGCTCGCTGACCCGCACCCGGCGCGCCAGGGTGCCGTCGATGCCGTCTACGAAGAGAGCCAGGCCCAGCCACATGAACGCGGCGATCTTGTCGCCCTCAAGGATCGCCACGAGCGCCAGAAAGCCGAGCACGGCGCCGGACGCTGTGAACGCGTGCACAGCCCAGGCCGCCGCGACCTCGGTCTTGTGGTGGTCATTTGTCCGATCGCTCATTCTGCTCCCGATAATACATGATCACTGGCGAAATTCAGCAAGAGATCATGCCAATTTCTGCTTTGTTTTCGCTTGTTGTTTTTGGGTTGCCACAGCTTCTCACCACATTTCGGCAACTTGATGCCGAAGTTTAACAGATATTTTTGAGGCTAAGCGGTCTGCTGCAGCGTGGCCGGCATCCACTTCTCCGCCCGGCGCCCGATGCGGGCCTCTAGATCTTCCCCGCTATAGTCCATCGCCGAGGGTCCGGCGGTGAACGCTTCCTTGGCGTCGAACAGATGGATGTTGGCAATGCCCACCGTCCTGCCCTGATGCTGCATCAGCGCGCCGGCATAGGCCCCGCAGTTTCGGCAGACGAGAAAGTCGGAGGTTTTCAGGCCAAAGCGGTAGAGATGAAGCGCGCCAGGCTGGGCTTCCCTGAACGTCAACATGCCCTCAGGATCACTGACCGCCAGAGACTGGTGCATGCGGCAGAAGGCGCACTGGCAGGCCCTGAGCATGGTTTTCGCCGGAACGGTATCGCTGACATATTCCACGGCTATGCCGCCGCAATGGCACTGTCCTCGGTAACTGGTCATGGTTTCTTCGGCCTCGGTGGTTCCGGCAACTCTTTGCGGTCCCAGAAGGCGTCATAATGCATCAGCACCTGATCGTCTTTCAAGCTGATAACTCCGTACATGGGCGGTTCATCAGAGTAAGGGCTGTTCACGCTGCCGCGCACCAGCGGAACCTGGTGGTTCAAGGCCGGCAGCGCCGAATAGGGCACCCCGCGCCATGAGCCGAAGACCGCCCGGTGCACGTGGCCGAAGAACAGGTGACGCACAGTGCCGTGCCCGGCAATCAGATCCGCAAAGGCCTCATGCTGCTCCAGCTTGATCCGGTCCATATATTTGATGTCGATGTCGAAGGGCGGATGGTGCATCGCGATGTAGACGTCGCCTGCAGCGGTTTCGAGCTGGTCGCGCAGCCAGGCCTGGCGGTCCGCGCAATACCAGCCGGCCGAGTTGCCGGGCTCGCTCACCGTGTCGAGGAACAAGAAGCGGCGCTCTTCGATGTCCAGAACCTGCTGGGCAAAGCCGTAAGGGTCACAGGGCGCCTCCGGGAAGGCGGCGAAATAGCGCTCGCGCGCATCGTGGTTGCCCAGCATCAGCACCGTCTTCAGGGGAAAGGCCGAAAGCCGCTCCTTGAGGCCCTCATAGGCTGCCGGCTCGCCCCGGTCGGTCAGATCGCCGGAAATGAAGCAGAACGCCGCATCGCCATGGTGGGCGGCAATGTCCTCAAGACACGCCTCAAGGCGCGCAAACGGGTCATTGCCCCACAGTTTCTGACCCGGGGCCACCAGATGGGGATCTGTCACATGGATAAACTTCATCACTTTGCCTTGCGCGATTGTTGCTGCCGGGGGGCGGCATTCCTGATACAGAGATTCTCAGACAAGTACGAGACCATAGATGACATCATGAGCCTGCAAACCACCTGCCTCGGCGCATTTCCAAAACCGGGTTATCTGCCCATCAAAGACTGGTTCTCCGTCGACCACGGCATGACCGACCAGGGCGGGAAGGTGACCCGCGATTACAGCGAGGCCATGGGCCGGGCCGATGAAGAAACCGAAGCCCTGTTCGTGCGTGCCACCCGCGAGGCGGTTGAAGCCCAGGTGGATGCCGGCATCGACATCGTGTCGGACGGCGAACAGCGCCGCGAGAACTATATCCACTACCACTGCCGCCATCTGGAGGGCTTTGATTTCGACAATCTGGAAGCCAGAGTTCTGCGCGATGGGGCCTATGAAGCTGAGCTGCCGGTGATCAGAAGCCCCATCAGGGCCAAGGGCGTTGAGTTCCTGCAGCGCGATTATGAGATCGCCCAAGGCTTCACCAGCCATCCGGTGAAGATCACCGTGCCCGGCCCGCTCACCATCATGGACACCACGGTGAACGAGCACTATGACGACCCGCAAAAGCTCGCCTTCGATCTGGCCGACAATCTGAACGTGGCCATCCGCGGCCTGGCGGATGCGGGCTGCCCTTACATTCAGGTGGATGAGCCCCTGTTCGCCCGCGAGGTGGAAGGGGCGCTCAGCTACGGCGTGGAGGCGCTCGACCGCTGTTTTCACAAGGTGCCCGCCGAGGTGGTGCGGGTGATGCACATGTGCTGCGGCTACCCGAACCATCTGGACGATGAGGAATATCACAAGGCCGACCAGAGCTGCTATTTCCAACTGGCCGATGCGGTGGACAGAACCAGCGTGCAGCAGATCTCCATTGAGGATGCGCACCGCTACAACGACCTCACCCTGCTGGAGCAGTTCCCCCGCTCAACCGTCATCTTCGGCGCCGTGGCCGTGGCCAAAAGCCGGGTTGAAGAGGTTGACGAGATCGTTGACCGGCTGCGCGCCGCGCTTGAGCATATTGACCGGGAACGCCTGGTGGTCGCCCCTGATTGCGGCCTTGGGCTGTTGGGCAAAGAGCTGGCGGTTGCAAAACTGGAGCGGTTGAGCGCCGCCGCAAAGGCCGCGTGATGGGCGCCGCAGAGAGGCGTTACGCCGGCAGTTGCCTGTGCGGCGCGGTTGTCTATGAAATCGACGGCCCGCTCCGCCCGGTGGTGGGCTGCCACTGCGAGCAATGCCGCAAGACCTCAGGCCACCACGTGGCGGCCACACAAGGTTATTGGAACCGCTTGCGGTTTGTGCGCGACGCCGGGCTTGCGTGGTACCGCTCGTCGGACACGGCCGCCCGCGGATTCTGCAAGACGTGCGGCAGCAGCCTGTTCTGGCGGCGCCACGATCATGAGATGGTATCGATCTGCGCCGGCACCCTTGAGAGCCCCACGGGCCTGGAAATGAGCTGCCACATTCACAGCCAGACCGCCGGGGCCTACTACACCCTGGATGACGGCCTGCCGCAGATCGGGCAAAGCGAGCTGGCGGCGATGGTTCCTGAGAAATAGCGCCACATTGCGCACTTGCCGATTGGAGCGGCGCTGCTTACGGTGCGATACTCCTTTTTCAGGCCGCACGTTCGGGGCGGACATGGGCCTGGAGGATCGAACTGGCAACAAGGACAGCAAAATGCAACGCCTCTTTTCCCTGACCATCGCTGCGCTGATCGGCGCAGGCACATTCACCCTCACCGCACCCTCCGCAAACGCGGATTCCTGCTGGAACCACAACGGATCGCTGATGCGCCTCAAGGCCTCAGGCGACCAGCGCTGGATGTATTACGAGGCGCCGCGCGAGGTTCTCCGCCGCGCCGGGGTCAAGCGGGGCACCCTGTTGTTCGATGGCTGGAAGCGCGGCAACAGCTACACCGGGAGCGCCCGGCGCTTTTCGCGCTATTGCCCCGGCAACCCGCTGGTCTATGAGGTCTCCGGCCCGGTATCGTCAAGCCAGACCAAGATAACGGTCTCCGGCCAACGGGAGGTCCACAAGCGCTGCCGCGGGACCGGGCGCTACAAGCGTGATCGTCTGGTGTTCACCTACAGCCATCAGTGCTAGAGCGCCTAGAGTGGAGTATGCTGAAACGCTAGCCTTGCTTGCCGGTGCCCAGGCGCGCTATCACACCATTCAACAACCCACAGCACCAGTCCAAGGACCCTCGCCATGAGTGAAGCGGCCATCCAATCCCCACACCCTGTGAAGCTGCAGGCCAAGGCCCACTTCAACTGGGAAGATCCCTTACATCTTGAAGAGCAGCTCTCAGAAGACGAACGCATGATTCGCGACACCGTGCGCGCCTATGCTCAAGACAAGCTGGCGCCGCGCGTGCAAAAGGCCTTCCGGGATGAGACGTTCGACCGGGAGATCATGAACGAGTGCGGCGAGCTTGGCTTGCTGGGCGTCATGGTGGATCCCGAATATGGCGGCTCCGGGCTCGGCTATGTGGCCTACGGCCTGATCGCCCGGGAGATCGAGCGGGTGGATTCCGGTTACCGTTCGGCCATCTCGGTGCAGAACTCTTTGGTGATGCATCCGATCCACGCCTATGGCTCTGAGGCGCAAAAGCAGAAATATCTGCCCAAACTGGCCACCGGCGAATGGGTCGGCTGCTTCGGCCTTACCGAGCCTGATGCCGGCTCCGACCCCGGCAGCATGAAGACCCGGGCCAAGCGCGTTGACGGCGGCTTTGTGCTGAACGGCGCCAAGATGTGGATCTCCAATTCCCCCATTGCCGATGTGGCCGTGGTGTGGGCCAAGTTGGAGGATGAAGGCATTCACGGCTTCATCGTGGAACGCGGCATGAAGGGTTTTTCGACCCCGACGATCGAGGGCAAGTTCTCGCTGCGCGCCTCGGTGACCGGCGAGATTGTGCTGGAAGATGTTGAACTGCCTGAAGAGAACCTGCTGCCGGACGCGCGCGGTCTGAGCGGGCCGTTCGGCTGCCTGAACAAGGCTCGTTTCGGCATCGCCTGGGGCGCCATGGGTGCAGCCGAAGACTGCTGGCACCGGGCGCGGCAATATGTGCTCGACCGCAAGCAGTTCGGCAAGCCGCTGGCGGCCAATCAGCTGGTGCAGAAGAAGCTGGCCGACATGCAGACGGAAATCGCCATCGGCCTGCAGGGCGCCTTGGCTCTTGGCCGGGCGTTGGAAGCGGGCACCGGCGCGCCGGAATCGATCTCACTGATGAAGCGCAACAATTGCGGCAAGGCGCTGGACATCGCGCGCCTGGCCCGCGACATGCACGGCGGCAACGGGATCTCGGACGAGTATCACGTGATCCGCCATCTGGTGAACCTGGAGACCGTGAACACCTATGAGGGCACGCATGATGTGCATGCGCTGATCCTCGGCCGGGCACAAACCGGCATTCAGGCGTTTATGTAGGGGCCATCACTCAGTATTGGCGGTTTCGACTGTCGTCCTCGGGCTTGACCCGAGGGCAACACTGAGAGGACCCCGCTAGGGCATCTTGCGCTCAAACCGAGCGGAAGATGCCCCAGATTTTCGTTATGGGCGAGCAACTTATCTCCGCTCAGACGATTCCGTCTGATCGGAGGTTGCTCTAACCCCCCTATTCCCCATCCTCCGGCTTCAGGGTGATGGAGAACTGCGCGCTGCCGTTGATGTAGAGGCTGTTGGGCCGGTTGTGCTGCTGGCGCAATTGGCTGGAGACGTTCAGATTGGTGAGCGTGCAGGTTTCCGCAATCGTGCTCTGCAAGGTCTCGCACTCCTCGCGCGCCATCTTGTAGATCAGCTTGCGCCCCATCTTCTGGATCGCCGCGATCGCTTTCTCGCTGGTTTCCGTCAATGGTGACTGGGAATTGAAGCTGATGCTCACATTCACTGTGTTGGCCTGATAGGGCGACATCAGCCGTGCCGTGGCGGAACCGGTCCCAACCGAGCCGAGCAGCAGCGCAGCGGCGCACGTGGTGACAAGGGCGGATTTGGCAAAACGGGTAACACTCATAACTCTCTCCTCAATCGTTGGCCCGCAAAGGGCAGTTGATGGAGGTTAGACGCGCCGGGCACGCGATTTCTTGGAGACGGTATGATGATTTGTGCAGAAACACCGCAGATTTTGTGCAGCGCACAAAAGTTTTAGGAAGCTAAATCAAAACTTTGCAACGAAATGGTTTCGTTTCGCAGTTTTGCTTTTGAGCGGCCGAATACAACCTGATGCACGTTTGAGGTGCGCGAATTCCGGCCGACGCATGATCTTTCCAGTTCGATCAGATCTCTCCTGATTTCGCCCTCGGGCCAAGCCCGAGGACGACACCGTGGCGGATGCACTACGCCGCCCGCTCGTCTGTGCGCTTGTCCACCAGTGCCACCACATCGCCGATGATGCCGGTGATCTCGTAATCCTTCGGCCGGTAGATGGCGGCCACACCGAGCTGTTTCAGGATGGCCTCATCCTCGGCCGGAATGATGCCGCCGACGACGACCGGCACATCGTCCCGGCCCTTTTCGCGCAAGCTGTTCATCACATCGCGCACCAGCGGCACGTGGCTGCCCGACAGGATGGAAAGGCCGATCACGTGGACCCCCTCGTTGATTGCGGCCTCGACGATTTCCGCGGGGGTGGAGCGGATGCCCTCGTAGACCACTTCCATGTTGCAGTCGCCGGCGCGCACCGCAATCTGTTCGGCGCCGTTGGAATGGCCGTCCAGCCCCGGCTTGCCCACCAGGAACCGCGGCGTGGCGCCAAGCTTCTTGGCCAGCCGCGCAACCGCCAGGCGGACCTGCTCGATATCGTCGCCCTCGGTGGAAATCTCGATGGTGTTGACCCCCGTGGGCGCACGGTATTCGCCGAAGACGCCGCGCAGGGTTTCGCCCCACTCGCCGGTGGTGACGCCCGCCTTGGCCGCGGCAATGGAAGGCTCCATGATGTTGGCGCCGTCTTCGGCGGCCGCCTTCAATGCGGTGAGCGCGGCCGCAACCTCGGCCTCGTCACGGCCTTTGCGCCAGGCCTTCAGGTGCTCGACCTGCTCGAACTCCACATTGTCGGAAACGGTGACGATATTGTCCTCAGCCCCGGCGCTGAGCGGTGAAGGCTCGCTTTCGGTGTAGGCGTTGACGCCAATCACCATCTGCTCACCGGCTTCGATGGCCTTTAGGCGCTCCGTGTTGGAGGCCACCAGCCGCTCCTTCATATAGCCGCTTTCCACCGCGGCCACGGCGCCGCCCATGGCGTCGATCTTCTGCAGTTCCGCCCGGGCCTCCGTTTTCAGCGCGGCCACCTTGGCTTCGATCACCTCAGAGCCATCGAAAATGTCGCCATACTGCAAAAGGTCGGTTTCAAATGCCAGCACCTGCTGCATGCGCAAAGACCATTGCTGGTCCCAGGGCCGCGGCAGGCCCAAGGCCTCGTTCCAGGCCGGCAGCTGCACCGCCCGGGCGCGGGCCTTCTTGGAGAGCGTCACCGCCAGGGTTTCCAAAAGAATGCGGTAGACATTGTTTTCCGGCTGCTGCTCGGTGAGGCCGAGGCTGTTGACCTGCACCCCATAACGGAAGCGCCGGAAGCGCTCGTCTTCGACCCCGTAACGCTCGCGGCAAACCTCATCCCAAAGGTCCACGAACGCCCGCATCTTGCAGAGCTCGGTGACAAAGCGGATGCCCGCGTTCACGAAGAACGAGATGCGGCCCACCGCTTTGGGGAAATCGTCCGGCATGATGGCGCCGGACGCCTTCACCCGGTCCAGAACCTCGCACGCGATGGCCAGTGCAAAGCTCAGTTCCTGAACCGGTGTCGCGCCGGCTTCCTGCAGGTGATAGGAGCAAATGTTGGTGGGGTTCCATTTCGGCATCTCCCGGTAGGTCCAGGAGATGATGTCGGTGATCAGACGCAAGGAATGGTCGGGCGGGAAGATGTAGGTGCCGCGCGAGAGATATTCCTTGATCAGGTCGTTCTGCACCGTGCCGGTGAGCTTGGCCCGCTCAGCGCCCTGTTCATCGGCCACCGCCACATACAGCGCCAAGAGCCAGGGGGCCGTGGCGTTGATGGTCATGGAGGTGTTCATGTCCTCCAGGGGGATCTGTTCGAACAGCGCCCGCATGTCGCCGATGTGGGACACCGGAACCCCAACCTTGCCCACCTCGCCACGGGCCAGAACATGATCGGAATCGTAGCCGGTCTGGGTCGGCAGGTCGAACGCCACCGAAAGGCCGGTTTGCCCCTTGGCCAGGTTGCCCCGGTAGAGCGCATTGGAGGCAGCGGCGGTGGAATGGCCCGCGTAGGTGCGGAAAATCCAGGGACGGTCGGGTTTTTGTGTTTCGCTCATGGGCGCGGCCTTGCTCTGACGCGATTGTTCGCAGTTGCAACAAAGATGCCTTAACGGGCTCAAGGGTGCAAGTATCCAATGGATTGACGCGATTTCCTCCCCAAATCCGCTAAAAATATGAGTCCAACGGTTTTACGAAAGTCCAGTTTGTTGCACTGCAAAAGTTCTGCTATACACTCCGGCAATTCTGAAAAGCACCAAGGGTGATGACGATGAGTGCACGGGCAGACGTTGTGGCGCAGCCACCGGCAAATGAGGGCGCGCCGGTGAAGGACCTTTACGAACTGGGCGAGATTCCGCCGCTGGGCCATGTGCCCAAGCAGATGTATGCCTGGGCCATCCGCAAGGAGCGTCACGGCGAACCGGACACGGCCATGCAGGTTGAGGTTCTGCCCACCTGGGAAATCGACAGCCACGACGTGCTGGTTCTCGTGATGGCGGCGGGCGTCAACTACAACGGCGTGTGGGCCGGACTCGGAATCCCGATCTCCATGTTCAACGTCCACAAGAACGATTTCCACATCGCCGGGTCGGACGCCTCCGGCATCGTCTGGGCCGTCGGCGACAAGGTGAAGCGCTGGAAGGTCGGCGACGAGGTCGTCATCCACTGCAATCAGGATGACGGGGACGACGAGCATTGCAATGGCGGCGACCCGATGTTCTCGCCCA
>CAJHYS010000058.1_pt1 | contig 20003 bp, 15 predicted proteins | sample 9198801 | NCBI WGS metagenome assembly CAJHYS01 (sample SAMEA7708368, study PRJEB35096) | sediment metagenome | biome: marine neritic benthic zone biome [ENVO:01000025]; feature: sediment [ENVO:00002007]; material: shallow marine sediment [ENVO:03000034] sea grass bed [ENVO_01000059] ...
ACCTCAACAAGTGCATTGGCTGCCAGACCTGCACCATTGCCTGCAAAACCCAGTGGACAAACCGGGAAGGCATGGAGGGCATGTGGTGGAACACGGTCAGCACCGCGCCCGGCGAAGGCACGCCCAAAGGCTGGGAAAAGATGGGCGGCGGCTTCCGCAAAGGCAAAGCGCAGCCCGGCAAACTGCCCAAACAGGAAGAATTCGGCACAGCCTGGGAGTTCAACACCGAGGCGGCGCTGTTTCAAGGCGACACCTATGACACTCTCGGGCCTGTTACCGGCGATCCCAATTGGGGCACCAACTGGGACGAAGATGTGGGCGGCGGCGAATATCCCAACTCGTTCCAGTTCTATATCCCGCGCATCTGCAACCACTGCACCAAGCCGGCCTGCATGGAAGCCTGCCCGCGCGGCGCCATCTTCAAGCGCGAAGAGGACGGCATCGTGGTCATCAATGAAGACCATTGCCGGGGCTTCCGGTTCTGCCAGGAAGCCTGTCCCTATAAGGAAATCTATTACAACACGGTCACCGGCACCTCCCAGAAGTGCATCATGTGTGCACCGCGCCTGGAAGAGGGCGTGCCCACCGCCTGCTCGCGCCAATGCCCCGGCCGGGTGCGCTTCTTAGGGTTCCTGGATGATGAGGACGGGCCGATCCATAAGCTGGTCTACAAATACAAGGTGGCCCTGGCACTGCACCCTGAATATGAGACCGAGCCCAACGTCTTCTACATCCCCCCGCTCGCCCCGCCTTCGTTCGACGAAGAGGGCAACCCGGTCGATGAAGACCGGATCCCGCTGGACTATCTGCAATCGCTGTTCGGCCCTGAGGTTGGCCCGGCGGTTGAGCTTTTGAAGGCGGAGAAGGCGAAAAAGAAGGCCGGCGGCGAATCCGACCTGATGGACACCCTGATCGCCCGCAATTGGCTTGATCTGTTCGGCCCCTTCACCACCAACCCGAAGGATGTGGCCAAGACCCTCGAACAACGCGTGCAAAACCGCCAGGGATAAAGATGAGCAAAGGCGTTTCCCGCAGAAACTTCCTTAAAACAGGCGCCCTCGCGGCGGCCTCGCTGGCCATGCCGAACTTTCTGGCCCGTTCAGGCGGCTCGCTCAAGGCGCTGGCAGCTGAAGCCCCGCCGGATTTCAACTCGGCGCTGGATGTCTACCGCAAGCACTGGACCTGGGACAAAACGGTGCGCGGCACCCACATGATCAACTGCTGGTATCAGGCCCACTGCGCCTTTGACGTCTACGTCAAGGACGGCATCGTGTTCCGCGAGGAACAGGCGGCCGAATATCAGCAATTGAACCCGGACGTTCCTGATATGAACCCGCGCGGCTGCCAGAAGGGTTGCAGCTTTGCCCACCGGATGTACGAGCCCAACCGGATCAAGCATCCCATGCGGCGCGCCGGCGAGCGCGGCAGCGGCAAGTGGGAGCAGGTGAGCTGGGACGATGCGCTGAATGACATTGCCGACAAGTTCATCGACACCATGATCGAAGAAGGCACGGACCGGGTCATCTGGGATCTGGGGCCGGACATCAACATCGGCGCGGCCAATGCCGCCCAGGCGCGCCTGGCGCAGCTGACCCATTCCATCTGCCTTGATTCCAACTCCAGCAACGGCGACGGCCACCGCGGCGCGTTCGAGACCTTCGGCAATGTCTATATCGAGCGCTCCTTGGAGGATTACTTCTATTCAGACGTGATCATCATCTGGGGCGCCAACCCGATCTTCACCTCCATTCCCAACGCCCACTTCTTCACAGAAGCGCGCTATAACGGGACGGAAATCGTCTGCATCTCGCCCGACTACAGCGCCTCGGCCACCAAGGCCGACCTGTGGGTGCCGGTGAAACCGGGCACGGACGCAGCGCTGGCGCTCGCCATCTGCCAGCAGATCGTCGAAGGCGGGCATGTCAACCAGAGCTTCGTCTCCGAACAGTCCGACCTGCCCCTGCTGATCCGCAGCGACACGGGCAAGTTCCTCACCGAACAGGACGTTGACGGCGGGCTCGAGAGCACCTTCTTCATGGCCAGCGCCGAGGGCGCCCTGCACAAGGCAGACCGCAGGGACCTCGGGCTTGACGGCTTTGCGCCGGACCTTGAGGCCGCCTTCAGCGTGAAGCTGGCCGACGGCAAAGAGGTTCCGGTGCGCACGGTCTATTCGCTTTTGAAGGAGCGCCTGGCGGCCTACACGCCTGAAGCGGTTGCGGAAATGTGCGGCACCGCGCCCAAGCTCATCCGACGGCTGGCGAAGATGGTGATCGGGGCCAAGGCCCTCTCCAACGTCTCCGGCTCCAGCATGAACAAGTATTTCCATGGCAACCTCACCGAGCGCGCCATGATCTTGATCTGGGTGCTGCTGGGCCAGATGGGCCGGCCCGGTGCGGGCTATTCGGCCTTCGGCTTCCTGGCCAATGACGGCTGGGAGGACTATGTGTCGGGCCTGCGCATGAAAGACCGGCTCACCTTCGGCATGGAGATCGGCCTGGACCTGGTGTGGGACTGGATGAAGGGGGAAACGTCGGAAGCCTTCTTCAAGAAGCTCTCCACAAGCCAGTTCACCGATCCGGGCGGAAACCTGCCCATTTGGACCTCAAGCGCGCTCTTCTGGCACGTTCACGGCGGGGTTTCCGAACTGGCCGCTGAGGCCGATCAATGGGTGCCCAACCTGAAGAAGCCGGTGAAAGAGGCCTTGCACGAATCCCTGGAGAAGAAATGGCTGCCCCTGCAGCCGCCCGCAGGCAAACACCCGCGCATCCTCTTCCACTATTGCTCAAATCCGCTTCGAAGCGTGCGCGGCAGCCAGAAGCTCACCGAGGTGCTCTGGCCCAAGCTGAAGCTCACCGTGGCCATCGACTTCCGCATGTCGTCCACCGCCAAGCAGGCCGACTATGTGTTGCCGGCGGCGGCCTGGTATGAGGTGACCGACCATAAATGGGTGACCCCCCTGGTGCCCTATAACCATGTGACCAACAAGGCGGTGGAGCCCCTGGGCGAAAGCAAGCCCGATTTCTGGATCTTCACCATGCTTGCCAAGCATATTGAAGAACGGGCCAAGGCGCGTGGGCTCGATGTGGTGGAAAGCCATCTCGGCAAGGAAATCCGCCTGGCCAATCTCTACCAGGACATGACCATGGACGGGCGCTTCGGCGAAGATGACTTGGATGCGGCCGCCGGCGCCATTCTGGAGCAGTCCAGCAACCTCTCCCATGTGAGCTGGGAAGAGCAGAAGGAGAAAGGTTTTACGCGTTACGCCAGCCTGGGGCTAAGCCCGCTCTCCATCGGCAATGCGGGCGAGCTGAAGGAGGATGAACCGTTCATTCCCCTCACCCTCCACATTGACGGCAAGCAGCCCTACCCGACGCAAACCAGGCGCATTCAGTTCTATCTCGATCATCATCTCTATCTTGAGCATGACGAGCATCTGCCGCGCTTCAAGGCGCCGCCCAGCATCGGCGGCGACTATCCGCTCACCATGACCGGCGGACACACCCGCTGGTCGGTGCACAGCGTTTGGCGCGACAATGCGCTGATGCAGCGGCTCAACCGGGGCCAGCCCTATATCGTGATGGGCCAGGCCGATGCCGAGGCCCGCGCCATTGCCGACGGCGACTGGGTGAGATGCTTCAATGATGTGGGCGAGTTCATCGTGCGCGCCAAGGTGATCACCGGCGCCCAGCCCGGCCAGACCATCATGTACCATTCCTGGGAGAACTATCAGTTTGCCGGCTCCGGCGATGCCCGCAGCGTCTCGCCCTCGCCGATCAACCCGGTTGAACTTGCCGGCGATCACGCGCATCTGAAAATCGGCATGCTGGAGGGCCAGCCGGGCTGTTTTGACCGGGACACCCGCATCGAAATCGAAAAGCTCAAGCCTGAGGACAGCGCCCGCCTAAGGCAAGGCTAGAGCCAAATGGCACAAGACAGTCCCATCACCGCTCTTGAACGCAGCGTATGCTATCACGGCCTCGCTGAAGCGTTTCGCAGCCCGTCAGGCGGCGTGAACCTGCTTGATGAGGACTGGATCCCCCTGCCTTCTGAAAACGCCAAGACCGAGTTTCTGGAGGCGTTTGAGCCGTCTGTGTCGAAAACCGCCTGCTCGCTCTATCAGAGCGCCCATTCGAGCCGCGAGCAGACGTCTCTGTTTGAAGAACTCATCCGTTGGTACGACCATTTCGGGCTGCAGAGGAAGGCCAAGGCAGAGCTGCCGGACCATGTCTCGGTCGAGCTGGAATTCATGCATTTTCTGTCCTACCGCGAGCACCTGGCCGATGGCGATGACGCCGCGGTGACGCGTTTGCGCCGGGCGCAAAATACCTTTCTCCTCAACCACCTGCACCCATTCAGCGCATCCATTTCAGGCTGTAGCGGGCCATTCGCGCCTCGCTACAGAGTGCTTTGCGAAAGATGTGAACAGTTCTTGCGCGAGCATCTCTCTGTACCGGTCGACGGCTGATCTGTGATCGCAAGATCAGGAAGTCGCCGGCCGGACAAACATCAGCAGCTGTCAAAACCCAAGCTTGACCGGGGCGCCCATACCACGGACATTCTGGAATGAATGCTGGAACACAAGAAGACGATGTCATTTGGGTAGGGAACGATGGACGCTTTGCTTTCCGTGGAAAACTGGTTCACGCTGGCCATGCTTGTGCTGCTGCAAGCGGTGCTGGGCTTTGATAATCTGCTGTATATCTCGCTTGAATCCAAGCGTGTGCCGCCCGAGCGCCAAGCCCATGTGAGGCGGCTGGGCATTGCATTGGCCATCATCCTGCGGATTGTCCTGTTGTTCGTTCTGGTTCAGGCGATCCAGTATTTTCAGGACCCCTTCCTCAAGCTTGACCTGCCCGGATGGATCAAACTGAGCGCCAATGTGCACAGTTTCATTGTGTTGTTCGGCGGCGCCTTCATCATCTACACAGCCATCAAGGAGATCTTCCACATGCTGTCCGTGGACGATCTTGAGCATGAAAACGGCGCCTCCCGGTCTGTGGCCAGTGCCATATTCTGGATCGTCGCCATGAACCTGATCTTCTCGTTCGATTCCATCTTGAGTGCGATGGCCCTCACCCAGGTCTTCTGGGTTATGGCCACGGCCATTGTCATCAGCGGCATAATGATGATCTGGCTTTCCGACCATGTGGCGGAGTTCCTCAACCGCAACCGGATGTACGAGGTCTTGGGCCTTTTCATCCTCTTTATCGTGGGAATTTTGCTGGTGTCGGAAGGCGGCCACCTGGCCCACCTGGCCCTGTTCGGATATCCGATCGAACCCATGGCAAAGAGCACGTTCTACTTCGTCATTTTCGTGCTCGTGGTGGTCGATTTGGTGCAAGGGCGCTATCAGCGCAAGCTGACCCGCCAACAGCTGCGGCGCGCCGGAAGACAGGCCAATTGAAGGCGCCGGGGCCTCTCGCCACAAAGGTTAACAGCTGGCCGAATATGCCATTTTCGGTATTACCGTAAGGTAAGGGAATTGCTCACTTTTTTCCTTCCCTGAAACGTGACGTTTACTTTTATGGCAGAACTTAGATCCCTAATGGGGAAGGGATGGAGTTGTTGCGATGACGGCGCGAACCGAAGTGTCGCCGTTGGCACAGGCTTGCGTAGGCGAAACGCAGGCCGGACCAGCGGCTGCGGAGATATCATCTGGCGAACTCAGCCATTGCGAACGGCTGGTGCACGAACTGCCTGCAAAGATCATGTCGATCAACGGCCAGGGCTTCGTGACCGGGGCCAACCGGCGCTGGCTGGAGTTTTGGGATTATGGGGCCGATGAGCTCGCAAACGTTCAGCTTCAGGATCTTCTGACCCCGGAATCGCACAAATATGTCGTCGAAAATGTCCTGCCGGACTTCTTCAGGTCCGGCATCTGCCGCAATGTGAACGTCACCTGTGTGTTGAAGAACGGTGCCCGGCGTAGCGGCCTTGTCTCGTGCCTGGGTGAACGCGGCGCCGACGGGCGGATCAAAAACACCATTGTCGTGATGCAGGACGTGACCCGGGAAAAGGCAACCGAGGCCGCGCTCCGCCAAAGCGAGGAGCGGTTCCGCGGCTCGTTCGAGGCAGCCGCCCACGGCATGGCCCTGGCCTCGCCCGACGGGCGCCTGATGGCGGTCAACCCGGTGCTGCGCACCCTGCTCGACAGCGACGAGGTGAGCCTGAAGCGCGAAAGCCTGCAAGACCTGGTGGCTGCCGAGGACCGGCCGACCCTGCTCAACAATGTTGGACGCATTCTGGCCGGCGAAATGGAATCCGCTCAAATGGAGCTGCGCTTCCCGGTGCGGAACGGAAACCTCATTTGGGGTCTCACAAGCATCTCCATTGTGCGCGATGCCAGTGGCATCGTTGCGCACTTTGTGGTTCAGGTCGTCGATTTGACCGGCCGGCGCAAAACCGAGGAGCGCCTGAAGAACGCCCGGAAGATGGAAGCCGTTGGACAATTGACCGGCGGAATTGCGCACGATTTCAACAATCTGCTTCAGGTCATCATCGGCAACCTGCAACTGGTGCAGAGCGAGCTGATTTCAGAGACCTCGCGCAGCTGTGCAAGCGAGGCGCTGGAGGCTGCAGGGCGAGGGGTTGAGCTGACCCGGCAATTGCTGGCGTTCTCGCGCCGCCAGTCGCTGGCGCCTGAGACCATTTCGATCAACCGAACGCTCTCCGGGATGAGCAGCATCATCAAGCGCACCATCGGTGAAACCATCGAGTTCAAGGCCGATCTGATGGATGTGGACGCTGAAATCTCGGTCGACCTGTCCCAGCTGGAATCGGCGCTGTTGAACCTGGCCATCAATTGCCGGGACGCCATGCCGGAGGGCGGCAGCCTGACCGTTCAGACCCGTTCGGTGCTGTTGAACGAAACCTATGCCGCGCGCCACCCCGACGTCTCGCCCGGGCATTATGTGTTGATCCAGATCACGGACACCGGCACAGGAATTCCCGAAGATATGCTTGAGAGTGTGGTGGAGCCCTTTTTCACAACAAAGGGCGGCGCCCAGGCGACGGGACTTGGCCTATCCATGGCCTACGGCTTCATTCGCCAATCGGGCGGGCACATTGATGTGTCCAGCGAGGTCGGCGTGGGCACATCGGTCAAGCTCTACCTTCCGCGCAGTGACGTGGACGACCTTGGCGCCGACAAAGGGCCCGAACCAACGCACAACGAGCCGGCGCCCAAGACCGTGCTTGTTGTGGAAGACCAGGAAGATGTGCGCAAGGTTGCCGTGGGCCTTTTGCGCAGCCTTGGCTACCGGGCGCTTGAGGCCGAAGACGGCATCATTGCAATGGGGATATTGCAGGCCCAGCCCGACATTGACCTGCTGTTCACCGACATTGTGATGCCGGGCGGAATGAACGGCCTGGACCTTTCCCAAGCCGCGTGTGCGCTCAATCCCGATTTGAAGGTCATCCATGCCTCAGGATATCCGCAAGGTGCACTGCCCCATGAACAGATCGAGCTGATCCGAGACAGCCTGATCATGAAACCGTATCGCAAGGATGACCTTGAGCGCGCACTGAGCGATGCGCTTGAGGGGTCAAAAGCCGCCTGAATTCAGCGCGCTGCGAACTGCGCGGCTGCCCAGTCGTGAAAGCAATGGGTGGCTTCGTCCATCACAGGCGAGAACTTGCCACCATCGAAACCGGCGGCGCTGCGCCCCTTCTGCATGCCCTCCACAACGAAGATGTCCTCTTCGAACACCTCTTTCCATTGCGCGGCGTTCTTTGCGCGCAAGGGCTCCAGTGCGCTGCCGGCATCTTCCTTGGAGGTGTAGAAGATCTCAATATGCTCCAGGGTACGGTCATGAGACTTCGGCTCCAGCATGATCGCGAACGTATGGTCGCGGTGAACGCCGAGCAGAACGTTGGGGAACAGCGCGATGTACTCAGCACCGGCGTCCCATTTGCTGCTGAGCCCGGCAAAGTTGCTGAATGTGCGCCCCTTCCCTTCCAGGGACGGATTGTACACCACCGTGCCCTGGCCTGAGAATTTGCCGGGCTCAACGATGTTGTAGTGATCTTCCAGCCTGGAATAGCTGTTGAGGCCGGGATGGATCCAGGGCAGATGATAGGATTCGCAGTAGTTCTCCACCGCCAGCTTCCAGTTGCAGGCCACATCCAGCTTGAGCGAGGAGCACGGGCCGCCATGAAACAGGGGCCGGTCGGCAAATTCGTGCCAGCGCGCCTTAAGATCGCCGGCATAGTCCTCAAACCCTGGAGCCTTGCCGGAAAGGTTCACGAACACCAGCTCCATCCACACAACCGAGCGCACCTCGTTGAGGCCCAGATCCTCGCGCTTTATGGCATCGTGCCGGTTCTGGCCCGGGCCGCCCACATGGGGCGTGGTGCGCAAGGACCCGTCGAGCCCATAGCACCAGGAGTGATAGGGGCAGCGGATGACCCCGTTCGTGCGGCCGGGCTCTGCCACCAGGATCATGCCCCGGTGGCGGCAGACATTTTCAAACACCCGCACAACGTCATCCTGGCCGCGCACAATGACATAGGGCCGGCCGAGAAACTCCAGCGGCTTCACATCGCCCGCGCCGGGCACATCGCTGGCAAAGCCGATGCAGGCCCAGTTTGCCGCGAAGACGGCCTGTTTTTCGGCCTCGAACACCGCTTCGTCCGCATAGAAGGCGTTGGGCAGCCCGTGCGCACGCGCCACCGGTTCACGCACCTGGTCCAATAGCTTGGGGTCTATGACGTTCATGCCATGCTCATTCGCCCCAATTGCCGTCCACATAGTCGTCGATATAGCACTGAACGATCTCGTCCAGGCTGTTCTCCAACGGCAGGTCGAGCATGCTGGCGCGGTCGAAATAGGTGTCGGTGGGCCAGCCGCGCACGATCTCCTCGATGAACGGGTCCACCTCCACCGTGATCTCGCCCAGGGTCCGCCCGAAGGCCACCCGTTTCAGGGCCTCGATCATCTCCTGAACGCTCACCGTGTGGGAGGGCAGCAGAACCGCCCGGTCGCGGCCCAGCCTGGCGCTGTCAATTTCATGCAGGGCGATCAGGCAGCCCACGATCGATTTGTAGCCGATCACCGGCATCACCGTGTGGGTGGGCACCGGCAGAACCATCGGCTCGCCGTTCAGGGGCTCGCGGAACACGCCGGACACGAACGACGAGGCCGCCGCATTGGGCTTTCCGGGGCGGATGATCACCGTGGGCAGGCGCGCCGAGCGGCCGTCGAAAAAGCCCTTGCGGGTGTAGTCGTTCACCAGGAGCTCGCAAGCCGCCTTGGTGATGCCGTAAGTGGTCTGCGGGTTCTGCTTGGTGAAATCACCCACACTGTCGGGCATCGCATCGCCGCCATAGACCGCTAACGTGCTGGAGAACACCAGGCGCTGCATCCCCTTGAGCGCCCTGGTGGCCTCAAACACATGTCGCCCCCCGTTGAGGTTGACCCTGAGCGCCAGATTGAAATTCTTCTCGCCGGCGCCGGAAACAACCGAAGCCAGATGGAACACCGACATATCGTCCCTGTCGAACAGGGCGCGGACCGTTTCCGCATCCGAAATGTCGCCGGCCACGATCTTCACCTTGTCGGTGCACCAGCCGGGCCGTTTGTCCGGCTCGGCCTGATCGAACAGAACGATCTCATCAATCTCGGCCTGCTCCCCGCTGGGGCCGGTTAAGCTGCCCCGCTCAAGCAGTTCAGCCGCCAGCCGCTGACCGATGAACCCCATGCCGCCCGTAATCAAGACCTTCATCCCGCTCTCCCTTTATGCCCCGTCGCCCCTCGTGGCTTGAGCAAAAGTGTAATCCGGCTTCTCTCAGGTCACAAGCAAAGGCCGGCGCGAAATGCACGGCAATCCACTGTTGAGTGCGCCTATGTCGTTTTTTGTGGCAACGCGTCCGATTGATGCGCAAAGTGTCGCCCCAGGGCGAATAGACTTATCCACGCTCATGCCCCTTCAGCTTTTGGGGAGAGCAGCAACGATAGAGGCGCACCACAGCATGTCTGACCGCGCACGGCGACGCCGATCTTCCGGCCGGCGGGAAAAATCCCAGGCCAACGCAGCGTCCGGCCTCCTGGGCCGCCAGCGGCCCTATGGCGTGGTCCGCAACCCGTTCCCGCCGCTGAACCCCATGTCGGAGGATCAGCTGGAGAAGATCCACCACATGTCCATGCGCATCCTGGAAGAGCAGGGGCTGAAAGTCCTGAGCGCCAAGGCGCGCAGCCGCTTGCGGGACGCAGGGGCCGAGGTGGACGACGGCGAGCAGATCGTCAGGATGGACCGCAACCTGGTCACCGCTCTCGTCTCCCAAGCCCCGGAGACCTTCGATCTCACCCCGCGCAATCCGGACCATGTGCTCCAGCTTGGCGGCAATATCCTGAATTTCGGCATGGTCTCCGGCCCGCCCAATGTGCACGACACGGTGCGCGGCCGGCGCGTGGGGAATTTCGCCGACTATTGCGACCTGGTGAAACTGGCCCAGTGCTTCAACATCATCACGTTCTACGGCAACCAGACCATCGCCCCGGTGGACCTGCCGGTGAACACACGGCATCTCGACACCTATCTGGCGTGCATCCGCTACAATGACAAAGTGTTCTCCAGCATGTCGATCGGCAGCGGCCGGGTGCGCGATGCCGCCCAGATGCTGGCCATCGCCAGGGGCATGACCCTGGAGGAGCTGGCGGCCTCGCCAAGCGCCATCACCAATATCTCGGTGAACTCGCCCCGGCTTCTGGATGAGGAAATGTCGGACGCGGCCTGTACCCTTGCAGAGCTTGGCCAGGCGGTGATCGTCACCCCCTTCACCCTGATGGGCGCCATGACCCCGGTCACCGTGCCGGCGGCGTTGGCCCAGCAGAATGCCGAAGCGCTGCTCTCCATCGCCCTGATCCAGGCCACCAATCCGGGCGCGCCGGTGGTTTATGGCAGCTTCACCTCTAACGTGGACATGCGCTCCGGGGCGCCGGCCTTCGGCACCCCTGAGAACAGTTGGGCGAACCTTGCCGGCGGACAACTCGCCCGGCGCTACAAGCTGCCCCACCGCACCAGCGCCTGCAATGCGTCGAACATCGTGGACGCCCAGGCCACCTACGAGACCCAGATGGCACTGTGGAGCGCCTGTCTGTGCCACGGCAACATGATCTATCATGCCGCCGGGTGGATGGAGGGCGGCCTGGTGGCCTCTTACGAGAAGTTCATTCTCGATGTGGAAATGCTGCAGATGATGGCCAAGATGTTTGAGCCGGTGTCATTCTCGGACGATGAGTTCGCGCTCGAGGCCATTGATGAGGTTGGCCCGGGCGGACACTTTTTCGGCTGCGACCACACCATGCAGCGCTACAGGACGGCCTTCCACGAGCCTTTGCTGAGCGACTGGCAGAACTATGAGAATTGGGAACTTGCCGGCTCAAAAACCGCCACCGAGCGGGCCGCGGAGCTTTGGCAGCAGGCCCTGAAAGAGTATCAGGAGCCCAAGCTTCCCGAGGACCGCCTGGAAGAGCTGGAGGCCTATGTGGCCCGGCGAAAAGAAGAAATCGGCGATGGCGAGCCCTAACCGCTGTTTCACCATTGCCGTCCGTTCAAACCTGACAACACGCCATGCTGGCATGCTCCTTGCACGGAGGGTTGCGCTCACGCTTTTGTGAACCATGCGTGAGCAGGCAACAATTCTCACGCATGGAGGCAACCATGAACGAGACCACCGTGCCCGCTTCAGGGCATCTGACGTTTGAAGACGGTCAAATAGAAGCGTTTGGGCGAGACCTCTCAAAATGCCGGCACGACTTTGCCGACAGCGGCCTTTTCAGCGACGAGAAGCTGGCCGAACTGATCGACCGCTATCCGCGCGAATATTACATGATCACCACCACCACCGAGGCCGCAGGCGGCCTGGAGTGGCACAATGGCGACTTTAACGGCGCATCGGGCGCCTTCGTGCTGAAGGCCATCCGCGAGGGCCGGCTTTGGCTCTGCCTGCGCCGGCTGGATCTGGTAGCGCCGGAATATGAGGCCCTGGTGAACGAGGGCTTCGAAGAGGTTGAGGCGGCCAATCCGGAGTTCTCTTCAAGCCGCAGACGCTCCAGCCTGCTGATCTCCTCTCCTGGCGCGCGGGTGCTCTATCATGCCGACATTCCCATGGTGGCCTTGTGGCATGTGCGCGGGCGCAAACGCTTCTGGCTCTATGATGCGCACAACCAGACGCACCTGCCCGACGAGGTGCTTGAGGGCGTGATGTTGCGCGAAAGCGAAGAAGAGATCGCCTATGACCCTGCCTGGGACGCCGATGCCAAGATCATCGATCTGGAACCGGGCGATGCGGTGAGCTGGCCGCAGAATGCGCCCCACCGGGTCGACAATCTGGACGGGCTCAATGTGTCCATCACCACCGACTATTACACGCCCCGGGCCCAGCGCAAATATGGCGTCTATTTCACCAACGGCCTGGCGCGCCGCCTTCTGGGCGTGCGCCCACGCTCAACGGCAACCGAGGGTCCGTTGGCGTTGGCCAAATGCGCCGCGGCGTTCGCCATGAAGAAACTCGGGCTGAACCGGGTGAAGGAGCGCGACATGCTGAAATCCTTCAACTTGGATGCAGCCCGCCCGGGCCAAACGGTGCCCCTGCCCCGCAAGGACTGGCGGCCGATCTTGCAGGCCTGATAGACACTTCAGCGCTCTGCAATGGCGATCGCTTCGCTGATCAGATGCGCAAGGGTTTGCGGCGCCTCAAGCGGCGGCATGTGCCCGACCTCGGCCAGGTAGTGCAGCCCAATGCGCGGCGGCGCCTTCAGGCTGTGGTGCCAGGGGATCAGTGTGTCCTGCCGGCCCCAGATGATCTTGCTGGGAACCGAAACCGCGTTCATCTGACGGGTCACGTCGATGGCCTGAACGCCTTCGGGGAAGAACAGGCGCCCGATGGCCTGTTGGGCCGCGATGCGCTTGGGATCATCGCGCTTCTCGGCGATCAGCTCGGCAAGGCCCTCGGGCAGCTCAAACGATGCCCCCACAATTCTCTGCAGCCAGGTCTCAATGTCGCCTGGTTCGGTTGCGGTCACGTAATCATCGATGAAGCTGCCATCCACCTCCGGCGCAAGCCCGGCCGGCGCGATGGCTGAAAGCGACATGACCTGACCGGCCATCAGCTCAGACAGGGCGAACGCCACCGCGCCGCCAAGCGAATGGCCCACCAGATGGAACCGGGTCAGGCCCTTGGCCGCCAGCGCGTCGGCCACCATCTGGACGAAGTGGGCAAAGCTCTCCGGCGCACTCACCGGCGAGGTGCCGTGGCAGGGCAGATCGATGGAGAACACCCGGCGCCCGTCTGCCAACTGTGGCGCGACCAGGCGCCAGGACTGGCTGTCGCCGGTATAGCCGTGCACCAGCAGAACCGGCGCGGCGTCCCCGGACCCGGTTTCCAGAAAATTCAAATTTGCATCGGCCATGCCGCTTACTCCCTCTAGGGCGAGATGATTCTTTTGATTGAGTCCACGCAGGTAACATTTACGTCAATGCCGTCCTCGGGCTTGACCCAAGGGCAACATCGTTGCGGACCTTGTTCTGAATAGCCTGATCGCACCTAAACTCATAACGCTCTAGCTCTTGATCACAACTTCGCACGGGATCTCCGACAGGCGCCGGCAGCCGGTCTCGGTGACCACGATCGATTCAGAAAACCCAATGCCATACTCGCGATATTTCAGGCAGAGCGGCGGCATGTGGAACGTCATGCCGGGCTCAAGCGGGCGGTGCTCCTCCTGGCGGAGCGAGATGATCTCGCCCTCGCCCCAGTCGGGCGGATAGCTGACGCCGATGGAATAGCCCAGCCGGTTGCGGTGATAGTCGCCGAAGCCGGCCCGCTGGGTCACCGCCCGGGCCGCCGTGTCGGCCTGGTGGGGCGTGGCGCCCGGCTTGATGGTCTCCATGGCCGCGGCCACGGCCCCGATCACCGCATCGGCGGCGCGGCGCCATTCGTCCTTCGGCGTGCCGATGAAGATCGTGCGCATCAGGGCCGCGGTGTAGCGGTGTTTGGAGGCGGAGATCTCAAAATACATCAGATCATCGTCGGCCAGCCGGTTGGCCCCGCCGGTCTGGTGGGGAAGGCAGGTGCGCTCGCCGGCCAGAATGAACGGCGGCAGGCCCATATACTCCCCGCCATTCTCCAGAAGTGTCTTGTTGACGACGGCACCCACCTGATCAGCGCTGGCGCCCGGCTCTGCGGCCTCCCAGCCGGCGCGCATGGCAAGGTCGACCAGCCGGGCGGACTTGCCCATCACCTCGGTCTCTTCTGCCGATTTGATCATGCGCGCATCCCACAGGATGCCGGTGGCGTCCACATACTCGTTTTCGGTGAGATCGCGCAGCAGGGTTTCATGTTCATCGACGGTGTAGAAGAAGCCCTGCTTCTCCACCCCGATGCGCTTGCCCGCGCCGAGGCCGAGCTGCTGGAGCACGTTCACGGTGACGCTGGGCGGATGGTCCCAGTCGAAGACCTTCGCGATCTTGGTGCTCCAGGCATATTCCGGCGAGTTGATCCATTCAAAGTCACGCACCAGGAACACCGGCTCGCCGTCCTTGGGCACCACCACGCAGTGATACTTGTAGTAACCCGGCGTCTCATAGCCGCTGAAATAGGTGATGTTCTCCGGCCCGCGCACCAGAAGGGCATCCAGCCCATCGCGCGCCATGGCGGCCTGGATCTTATCGTAGCGGCGCACATATTCTTCCGGGCTGAAGGCCAGGCGGTCGTGCACGATCATGGGCAGCTCGGCGCCGGACGCGGTGGGCCGGTCGGTCTTCTGGAAGGTCACGTGCTCGGTGTGGTCCGCCACATCGAAAATTTCGCGATCCTGATCGAGCATGGGTGTCCTCCTTGATTTAAGCGTAGATGTAGCCGCCGGAGACGATGATGTTCTCGCCGGTCATGTAGGTGTTGCGGGAACTGCCGGCCATGAGCACCCATTCTGCCATTTCAGAAGGTTCTGCAGCGCGGTTCAACGGGCTTGCGGCGGCCAGTTCGCCTAAGAATCCGGCCGCCTTTGCCTTCTCGGTGGCGATGCCGGCCGGGGCCACCGAATTGACCAGGATCTGATCTGCCGCGAACTCATGGGCAAACGATTTGGTGAGGCTCACCACGGCCGCCTTGGTGGCCGCGTAGTGGGCGTTTTGCGGATGGGCCTTGAAGGCATCCACCGAGGAGATGTTCACGATGCGACCGGCAATGTTCGGCGGGTCCAGATGCTGCTTCATGTGCTTCACGGCGGCGACCATCAGATGATAGGTGCCCTTGATGTTGAGGGCGTTCTCTGCGTCCCACTCCTCGTCGCTGATCTCCAGCAGGGGCTTGCGCGGATAGATGGCGGCCAGATTGACCAAAGTGTCGATCCGCCCCAAGGTCTGAGCCAGCTCGTCAAAGGCGCCATGCGCCGCCTCCGAGGTGGAGATGTCGGCCACGGCAACAGCCGTTTCGGCTCCGAAATCACTGCACTTTTTCAACACTTCCAAGGCGCCGACCGTGTTGAGGTCTATGATCCCCACACCGGCCGCCCCGCGTTGCGCCGCCATCTCAGCCACGGCCGCTCCCAGGCCGCCGCTACCGCCGGCAAGGACGATGTTCAAGCCCTTCATGTCTTCGCACCCACTCATTTTTCCAGGTTATGCCGCAAGTGGCGTCAGGCGCGGCCCGAAGGTGTCGAGCCCGCCCAGTTCCTTGTCGATCAACGGCACCACTTCGGCGCCGAAGCGCCCGAGCGAGCGGCGGGCCCGCGCCCCGCTCAAGCCGCCATATTGGGCAAACACCGCATAGTGGGCCGGCCGGTTGGCCCTCACCTCGGTGACGATCTGTTCGGCCACCCGTTCAGGGCTTCCGATCGGCATGTTGGCGATGATCTGATCCAGGGTCGGTTCGTTGTCGAAGGGGATGGGCTGCACCTCGATGCCCTCAAGCTGCTCGTAGCGGCCGCGGAACGACATGACCAGCCGGGCCGTGTAGAGGACCCGCTCGGCGGCATCGCGGGCGTCGTCCATGCTGTCGGTCACATAGATCATGCGGCTGATGGCAAGGGGCAGGTCATCGTCGGCAATGCCTTCCATGGCATAGTGCTTGGCCACATGGGCGCGCACCGCGAGCTGGGCCTCCACGGCTTGCGGGCCCACGGTGATGATGGGCTGATAGAAGCGGCGGGCGGCGCGGGCGAGGTATTCCGGCTGATTGCCCGCAATGATGACGCGGGGCGAGCTTTGCACCATGGGCACGGCCACGTGGGTTTCGGGAACTTTAAAATATTTGCCCTGATACTCCACCCGGCCATGGTCGAAGCCCATCTCCAGAATGTCCATGGCCTCATGGGTCACCGCCCAGTTCTCTTCCAGGTCGACGCCGAATCTGGCGAACTCAAAAGCCTGGTAGCCGGAACCGAAGCCGACGATCAGGCGGCCGCCCGAAAGCTGGTCCACCATGCCCAGTTCGCCCAGCACGCGCATGGGATGATAGAGCGGCAACACCAGAACGGCCGGACCGATCTTGATGGTGCTGGTGACGCCTGCCAGGTGCGACGCCAGGACCAGCGGCGAGGGACACATGCTGTAATTGCCGAAATGGTGCTCGGCGATCCAGGCCACATCCATGCCGATCTCCTCGGCCAACTGCACCATGGAGATGGTGTCGTCATAGACCTGCTTGGCGCCGATGGATATGTCGCGCTGGGGCAGGAGCGAGAATAGTCCAAGTTCCATTGATGTCTCCGGATTGGCCGATGCTCAGAGCGGGAAGTCTATAGCTTTGGGTTGCCCGTCTCCAGCGGGAAACGCTTTCAATAGTACCCGGCATAGGACTGGCGATGGCCGGCCTGGTAGAAATAATCAATCATGGTGATGAAATCGAAGACCGGCAGGCCGATGGCGTCCTGCACCGCCTTGGAATAGGGCGGCAGGAGCGAGCACTCCAGAACCATTGCGCTCATATCGGGATGCTTGGCGAGCATGTCTTTCGCCTCGGCCACCACTTCGCGCTCGATCTGATCGCTGTCCAATTCGCCGCCTTCTTCAAGGATGGCCCATTTGAAATGCTCGTAATTCTCCATGCCGCGCAGCACCACATTGGTCTTCCCCGCCACGCCGGCCATCTCCAACAAGCTATTGCTCGAAGGGCTTCTGGTGGCCGTGATGCAGCCGATGGGCCGGTCCGGGTCAAACATCATGGCCAAATACGGGATCTGCAACAGGCTGGACATGAAGACGGGCGGCTTCACCGCCCTGGCCACGGCCTGCTGATGGCGCACCAGGAAACCGCAGTCGCTGGAAATGCCGCGCACTCCGAAGCGCTCCAACTCGCGGGCGGCTGCGATGATCATCTCTTCGGCATCGTCATCGTCCGCCAGCACCTTGTCGAAGGTCAATCCCTCCACCAGCTTGTAGAGCACCGGATAGCGGTAGGTGGAGGCGTTGCCCACATCGCCAGGGATGAACGGCCCGCGATAGTCCAGCAACAGAATGCCGATGGCATGACCATATGTGTCGGCATCTCGAACGCGGTATTTCGGCATCTCTCAGGACCTTCTTCGGTTTGCGCCGGGGTGCTTCAGTTTAGTCCACAATTTCGGTTCACGCGAGCCGCCGGCCGGACTAGACTTGCCCCCAAAACAAGCGGGAGACGCCTGAATGAAAGAAGCTGACTTTCTGATCGCCGGCGCCGGCATTGGTGGCACATCGTGCGCCAACTGGCTGTCGGAGCATCATTCGGTGATCGTTCTGGAGATGGAAAGCCAGCCCGGCTATCACACCACGGGGCGCTCGGTGGCCGTCTACACCGAAGCCTATGGGCCGCGCATCATCCGGGCGCTGGCCAAGTCGGGGTTTGAGTTCCTCACCAACCCGCCGGAAAGCTTCAGCGACATTCCGCTGAGCCGCCCGCATGGCCTGTTCTTCATCGCCAGAGACGATCAGATGAGCGCGCTTGAGGCCGGGCTTGCGGATGTGCAGGAGCTCTCGCCGGAGATCCAGCTGATCAGCGCCGATGAGGCGGTGGCGCAGATCCCGGTGCTGCGCCGGGACTATCTTGCCGCCGCCTTCCTCGACCCCAACGCCCTTGCCCTTGATGTGAACGCCATCCATCAGGGCTACATCCGGAGCCTTAAGGGAAATGGCGGCGAGATTGTCTGCAACGCTGAGATCCGGGGCCTGGAACGCAAGGGCGGCAAGTGGCACGCCACCACGGCGGCCGGAGACTTCGCCGCGCCGGTGCTGATCAACGCGGCCGGCGCCTGGGCCGACCAGCTGGGCCAGATGGCAGGCGCCCGGAAGACCGGCCTGCAGCCCAAGCGCCGGACGGTGATCGCCTTCACCCCTGAAAACGCAGAGGTGGACGATGACTGGCCCGTGGTGATCGATTGTCAGGAGGAGTTCTACTTCAAGGTGGATGCGGGCACGGTGCTGGGTTCGCCCGCCGATGAAACCCCCGTTGAACCCCAAGACGTGCAGCCTGAAGAGATCGACATTGCCTACACGATCGACCGCCTGCAACGGGCGACCACAATGGAGATCACAAAACTGCAGCACACCTGGGCGGGCCTTAGAAGCTTCGTTCCGGACGGGGTTCCGGTGGCCGGCTACGACCCTGATGCGGAAGGCTTCTGCTGGTGTGCGGGACAAGGCGGGTATGGCATTGAAACCTCCGTGGGCATGGGCCGGTCTAGCGCGGCATTGGCGCGCGGAGAAGCGTTGCCGGACGACATTCAAGCCTTGGGCGTGAGCGCCGCCGATCTGTCGCCAAACCGTCTTCGCCCGGCAGATTAAGGTCCAGTATGGCCAGATCAAATGCACTATTGGCAACCAGAGCCCGGCACGACGGGCCATCTTCTGCCTCGCTCACCGAATAACCGCGCGATTCCAGAAAATAGCAGATGGTCTCCCGGATATCCGGGTCGTCATCGACCACGAGAATTGAACCCGTCTGTTCCACCTGATTTGAGGTCCTGGAATGCCCAGGCCTTAGGTGTCGTTTGTAGTCCAGCCTTCGGTTTGAAACAAACGGATAACAATTGAAACTCTGACCGCAATCATACTGATACGTGCACGCGCCATTCTGACCTGAACAGATGCCTGCTCATAGATGAGCACACCAGATTCATTGGAGGATGGAATGAACACCGCAAAAACTACCCACAACCACTCAATTTTTACCGTCATGGTCCGGCGGACTATTGCAATCGCGGCGATCGCAACAGCCGTCATCGCAACGGCCTCAAGCGCCTCTGCAGAGAAGATCGCAGATTTGACCTCAGGAGACTGGACCGGCGGTGCCTTCACACATTCCCACACCGGCGCGTTTTCTCATTGCGCTGTCAACGCGAAATACAAGAGCGGCATTGCCTTGTACTTTTCCGTAACCGGCACACGGCATTGGTCCATGGCCTTCGCCAGCAACCATTGGGAATTCCAACGTGGCCGCTCCTATCCCTTGCACTATCAGATTGACAATGGCCCCGTTCTGAAAGGAACCGCAATCGCCAGGAGCCGCTCGCTTGTGCAAGTCTCTCTGCCGATTAATGGCCGTATTTTCAGCCGCTTTGCCGGAGGCAGCACCCTGAGGGTCGCCACCAACCGCAAGGTGATGCAGTTTGCGCTCACAGGTGCCGGCGCCATGTTGCCGAAACTGATGAACTGCGCATCGCGCTTTGCCAGCAAGAAGGCCAGCAGTCCCCACTCGCCCGTCGGCAATCAGCAGGCACCGGTGTTGCGCCTGCGGCCGTCTGGCCCGGAGATCTGAAACGGCTCGGCGCTTTGACTTTGGCCGATCGGCACTTATGATCGATCGGCTTAAGTCCCGAACAGGAGCGCACTCATGTCAACCAATGCCCAAGCCCAAGCTGCCGGTCAGCAGTCAACCTATGTGGATGTTGAAGACCAGCCCTGGCAGCAGACCAGGTGGCCGGGAATTGAAATCAAGATGCTGATGGAGGACAAGGCCACAGGGATGATGACCTCGCTGACGCGCATGGCGCCGGGCGCCCAGCTGCCCGACCACATGCACGTGGGCAT
>CAJHYS010000304.1_pt1 | contig 19984 bp, 18 predicted proteins | sample 9198801 | NCBI WGS metagenome assembly CAJHYS01 (sample SAMEA7708368, study PRJEB35096) | sediment metagenome | biome: marine neritic benthic zone biome [ENVO:01000025]; feature: sediment [ENVO:00002007]; material: shallow marine sediment [ENVO:03000034] sea grass bed [ENVO_01000059] ...
AAGAATATCGTTTAGTTAAAATCATTTATGTGGCATTTGCCACTTTGTGTGGTCGATTCAACGCTCCCTGAGTGCTTCTTTCTGTCCGCGGCGGATCGGCTTCAGCAGATAATCAAGAACCGTCTTCTCGCCGGTCTGAATATCCACCGTGGCCACCATGCCCGGAATGATCGGCAAATTGCCCTTCACCGTCTTCAGATGGTTCTGCTTGGTGCGCACGATCACCCGGTACATGCGTTCGCCCCTCTCGTCGGTGATGGTGTCCGCGCTGATGCGCTCGATCTTGCCTTCCAGCGCCCCATAGATCAGATAGTCATAGGCGGTCAGCTTCACGCTGGCCTTCTCGTCGGGGCGGATGAAGGCCACATCCTGGGGCCGCACCTGGGCCTCGATCAGAAGCGTGTCGTCGAGCGGCACGATCTCGATAATGTCCTTGCCCGGCTGCACAACCGCGCCAATGGTGGTGACGTTCAGCTTGTTGATGATGCCGCGCACGGGCGCTTTCAGGGCGGTTCGGGTGACCCGGTCTTCAGCCGCCTTGATGGTTTCATCGACGATGGACAGCTCAGGCTGGATTTGGGCCAGGCGTTCTCGGGCCTGGAGCTGAAACGAGACGTTGGCCGACTTCATCCGGTTGCGCGCCTCTTGGATGGAGGATTCAGCGCGCGGCAGGGCGGCGTTCACAATCGCCAACTCGCCGCTAAGCTCGGCCATCTGGCGCTGCAGGCGCAGATACTCAACCTCCGGCACCACCTTTCGCTTGTACAAGGTCTCGGTAAGCTCCAACTCGCGCGCCAGCGGCTCGCGGGTCGCCACCAGCTTGTCGCGCTTGGCGGTGAACTCGATCAGCTCCTTTTCCTTCTGGATCATCTGCTGCTTCAGGATCGAAACGTCTTCCTGCAGCTTGGCATGGCGCGAACGGAAAACCGCGCGCTCCGACAACAGCGCCTGCGGCGCATGCTGCACCAGATCAGGATCATCGGCCACGCTCTTGGCGCCGGTGCCTTCTGCGGTCAGGCGCGCGATTTCGGCCTTCAGGGCCCAGCGCCGCTGTTTGATCTCGCCCAGCTTGGAGGCAAAGCCGGTGTCGTCGATCTGCATCAGGGTCTGGTCCTTTTCCACCAGATCGCCTTCCCCGATGGAGATTTCGCGGACGATCCCGCCCTCCAGGGTCTGCACCACCTGGATTTGGCGCGAGGGAATGACCCGCCCGGCCCCGGTGGTGACCTCTTCAAGGGTGGCCTGGCTGGCCCAGAAGATCAGCCCGGCAAATGCCGCACAGATGACCAGGATCAGCACCCATGTGGTTCTGGGCGCCCGCTCTTCCAGGGCGGCGCGCACATCGTTGGCAAACTCGTGGTCGCGGCGCCCGATCATTTGCTGGCCGCTCCCCGGCCCCGCTTGGCCGCCGGCTTGGCTGCTGCTTTTTGCGTTGCCGCCTTTTGCGTTGCCGCCTTTTGCGCTTTGACCTTGCCTTTCAGCCGGTCCAGCACCTCTTGGGTCGGGCCATCGGTGACGATCGTGCCATTGTCGATGACAATCAGCCGGTCCACCAGCCGCAGCATGGAATGGCGGTGGGTGCACACGATCAGCGTCTGGCCTGTTTCCCGCAAGCTCATGAGGCGTTCGATCAGAACCCCCTCGGTGGTGGTGTCCATGGAGTTGGAGGGCTCATCAAGGAACAGAATGCGCGGCTTGCGGATCAGCATGCGGGCAAGCGTGATGGCCTGCCTCTGGCCGCCGGAAAGCGCCCGCCCGCGCTCGCCCACCTCGCGCGAAAGCCCTTCGGGATGGGCGGCGGTGAACACATCCACCCCGGCCATATGCACCGCGGCGGCCACCTGCTGCTCGGTGACATTGGGCTGACCCAGAATGATATTGTCTCTAATGGAGCCGCCGAACAGTTCCGGGTCTTGCGCCAGATAGCCGACGCCGGCCCGCAAGTCGGCGGGGTGGTAGCGCCGGATCTCCGCCTCATCCACCAGGATGGTGCCTTCATCGGGCTCGAAGAACCCGGCGAGCAGCTTGCCGATGGTGGTCTTGCCTGAGCCCACGCGCCCGATAATGCCCACCCGTTCACCGGCGGTGATCTTGAACGACACATCGCTGAGCGCGTTCCCGCTTGCGTCCGGATAGGCAAAGCTCACATTCTGAAATTCCGCTTCGCCGCGCCGCACCTTCTCGCCGCCCTGCAGGGCGTTGCCCCGCTCTGCCGGCAGGTCCATGAAGCTGTTCAGCCCGCGCATGGCCGTGAAGGCCTGCTGGGCCCGCACCAGGGTTTGCGAGATGTTGCCGAGCGGCGCCAGCACGCGCCCGGCCAGGATGTTGGCCGCGATCAGCCCGCCAATGGTGATGTCGCCCGTGGCCACAAGGTAGACCCCCCAGACGATCATCACCACGCTCACCGCCTGTTGCACCGTGGCGGTGAAATAGATGGCAAGCGACGACCAGACCCTGGTCCAGGAGTTGGCCCGCGCCGTGGCGGCCACCGCGCTTTCCCAGCGCTGCTGCATCACCCCTTCGCCGCCCACCGCCTTGATGGCCTCGATGCCCACAAGCCCTTCCACCAGAATGGAATGGCGGCGGGCCAGTTCAGCGTGGCTCTTCTTCACCAGCCGTCCGAGCGGGGCTTGGATGATCAACGTGGCGATGATCACCAGCGGCACCGCGCCCAGGGCCACGAAGGCAATGGGCCCCACGATCATCCACAAGACAAATATGAACAGGCCGATGAACAGAAGGTCGGTGACGGCCACGAAGCTTGAAGAGGTGAAGAAGTCGCGCACCGTCTCAAATTCGCGGATCTGGTTGGCGACAAACCCGGCCGGCCCGCGCCGGGCGCTCATCTTCAAATCCATGGCGTGTTCAAACAGGGTGGAGGCCACTTTCATGTCGACCCGGCGCCCGGTCTGGTCGAGCACCATGGCGCGCAGCTGCTTTAACAGGAAATCGAGCAACAGCGCGATCACCACCCCGCTGGCCAGCGCCCACAGGGTGGGGATTGCCAGGTTGGGGATCACCCGGTCGTACACGTTCATGACGAACAGCGGCACGGCCAGGCCGAGCATGTTGATCGCCAGCGCCGCCAGCAGGATCTGGATCCAGGAGGGCCAGAACTTCCGGGCCGAAGCCCAGAACCAGTGGCCGCGCTGCACCTCGCGCGCCGCCGGCAGCGCATCCTCTGTGCTGTCCAGGTCGGCGGGGGAGATGTAGAACACATAGCCCGATGCGTTCTTTTCAAGCTCGCTGGTTTTGAAGTTCTTGCGGGCTTTCGAAATGCTGGGAAACACAACCTGCAGCTTGCGACCGCGGTTGGTCTTTCGCAGCACGACGCAGGCCGTGCCGTCGTTGAGCAGAACCACAAAAGGCGCCACCAGCGCCGGCACCCGGCTCACCTTGCGTTTCAGGAGCTGGGCCTTGAAGCCCAAACGTTCCGATGCGCGGATCAGAAGATCGGCCGACAGGTTGCCGTCCCTCAGCGGCAGCCCGTTCAGGGCCGCTTCGGCCGAAAACGGCTTGCCGTAATGGCCGGAGACATATTCCAGGCACGACAGAAGCGGGTCATCACGCTGGCCCGGTGCGGCGGGCGCGGGGATGACCTTGCCGCTTTTTTTGGCGGCAGGGGGACTTAACTGCGCAGGAGCGTCCGTCATTCAAGCACTCAAAGCATTACGATCCCCAGTTGCAAACACAATAGCAAGAAACTGTGCCAGGTGTACCGTTACAATTCTGAGAGTGCTTATGATTAACTAATATAGTTAATGGAAGAGCGGGCGTAGTGCACCTCTTGCCATCATAGGTGGAAGCTTAAGCCGCCAGCCGCCCTTGTGACAGTTTTTGGCGGAAACTCAAGGCTTCTGCAATGTGGACCCGCCCCACTTCATCGTCTCCTTCCAGGTCGGCGAGTGTGCGGGCCACGCGCAACACGCGGTGATAGCCGCGTGCCGAAAGCCCTATCATTTCAGCCGCATCCTGCAACAGGCTCAAGCCGCCAGCATCGGGCGTGGCGATTGATTCAAGCAGCTCGCCGTCGGCCTGGATGTTGAGGCGGAGAGACGCCAGGCCAAGATTTGCAAAGCGTTCCGCCTGGCGGGCCCGTGCGCGGGCCACGCGGCTCGCCACCTCCGCGCTACCCTCTTTGGGGGCCGGCAGGCTGAGGTCCAGGGCGCGTACCGGCGGCACCTCGATCTGCAGATCGATCCGGTCGAGCAACGGCCCCGACACCCGGGCCTGATAGTCATCGGCGCAGCGCGGCCCGCGCCGGCAGGTGTGGCCGGGGGTTCCGGCATGGCCGCAGCGGCACGGGTTCATGGCGGCCACAAGCTGAAAGCGGGCCGGATAGGTGACATGGTGGTTGGCCCGGGCAATGGCGGTCTCGAAGGTTTCCATGGGCTGGCGCAGGGAATCCAGAACCTTCGGCTGAAACTCCGGCAATTCGTCTAGAAACAGAACCCCGTTGTGGGCCAACGCCATCTCGCCCGGTGAGGCCCGGTGCCCGCCGCCCACCAGGGCGGCCTGGCTGGCCGAATGGTGCGGGGCGCGGAACGGCCGCCGGCGCGACAGGCTCCCGCCGGCAAGCTCGCCGGCCACCGAGGCGATCATCGAGACCTCCAGCATCTCCATGGGGTCCATGGGCGGCAGGATGGAGGCCAAGCGCTGGGCCAGCATGGATTTGCCGGACCCGGGCGGGCCGACCATCAGGAGGTTGTGGCCGCCGGAAGCCGCCACCTCCAGCGCGCGCTTGGCCACTTCCTGGCCCTTGATGTCCTTCAAATCGGCCTGGCCTTCAGGCTCGTCCGCGGTTTGCACCTCCGGGCGCGTCAGCACCTGGGTGCCTTTGAAATGATTGACCAGCTGAACCAGAGTGTCCGGCGCCAGAATGTCGATGGCCTCGCCCGCCCAGGCCGCCTCCGGCCCGCACGGCCCTGGGCAGATCAGCCCATGGCCTCTGGCATTGGCCCCCACGGCGGCGGGCAGAGATCCGGCCACCGCGGTTATGGAGCCGTCCAGGGAGAGCTCGCCGAGCACCGTGTAGCGCTCCAGAAACTCAGACGGGATGATGCCCAGCGCCGCCATCAGGCCGATGGCGATGGGCAGGTCGTAATGGCTGCCTTCCTTGGGCAGGTCCGCCGGGGCCAGATTGATGGTGATGCGTTTGGCCGGCAGGGCGAGGCCAATGGCGGTGAGGGCCGACCTCACCCGCTCACGGCTCTCGGCCACCGCCTTGTCCGGCAGGCCCACAAGCGTGAAGGCCGGCATGCCTGGTGCGATTTGCACCTGAACGTCCACCGGAACCGCATCGATGCCGCGAAAAGCAACGGTGGCGACGTGTGATGTCATGGAAATCCCCCCTTTACGCAAGACACCGGGCAACGCTATCACATGCGCGTAACGCACACAAGAACAGGCAGGGAACAATCCGGGCTTAGAGCGGCTCCAGCGCAACAGGAGCGTTGCGTGCGGCCAGGGCATCGAGGGTGCGGCTGGTTTCTGAGTTGCAGAAGTTCTGCGCCGATTTGGGGAAGTTCCTGACGAACATGTCGTTCACCAAATGCAGCGAGGCGGCCAGGGTGAGGATGGTCCTGAGGCCGCTGCCCACCTTGCTGCTGGCGGGAAAGACCCGGATCAGCTTTTGTGCAAGGGCCAGGCGGGACGGGTCAAACACCCCGATATCACGCACCATGCCGGGGCTGAGCGCCATTTCGCAGAAGCTGTTCTGCATCAACGTGTCCACCGCGGCCACCGGCGCCCAGAACACGCGCTTTGCACCTTGGTGCACATAGTTGGGCAGGCGCTGGGACATGGCGTTGCGCAGCGGCAGCTTGCCCTCGTTGACGTTCATCAGGGCAGATGGCGGCAATTGGAAGGCATAGTCGGCCAGCGCGTTGTCGAGGAAGGGCAGGCGGCCTTCGATGGAGTTGGCCATTTCCTGGCGGTCGCCCAGATAGTTCAGGTTGTAGGCCGGCAGGTCGCATTTGAGCGAGATGAAGCGGCTTGCGGTGGTTTGCGGCAGCCCGCTCAAGGCCTCGGCCGGCAGGGCTTCGGCCAGGCGTTTTAGCTGCTCCTCCATGGGATGGGCCTCAACGAACCCGCGCTGCAGGACGCGGCCCATGAAGCGCTCCGTGGTGAGCGCTCTCAGCGCCGCGTAGGGGTAGCAGCCGAAGATGGTCTCCACCATGGCCTTCTGGCGGTAGGCGGTCACCGGCAGCAGACCGGAGAGAATGCCTTCGCGGGCGATCATCTCCTTGATCTGTGCTGTCACTTCGCGCTCGCCGGTCTTGCGGCGCTCATCCAGCAGCAACTGGTGGCGGTACATGGCATATCCGGCCAGGGTCTCATCGGCGCCCTCACCGGTGAGGATGGCTTTCACATGGGGTTGGCAGGCGCGTGAGAGCAGGTGCTTGGCGGTTCCGTGGGTGTTGAACACCGGGATCTCGCTGTGCCACAGCGAGGCCCTGAAATTGTCGGCAAGCGCCTGGTTGCTCACCTCCACCAGATGGTGCTCCACGCCGCAAATGCTGGCCACCCGGGCGGCAATGGGGGTCTCGTCCAGGTTCGGGTCGTCGAAGCGGATGGTGAAGGCCTTGACCTCGCCGCTCGCCTGGCGCGCCATGGAATCGACCACTGCGCTGCTGTCCACACCGGAAGAAAGATAGGCCCCCACCGGCGCATCCCCATGCAGGCGCAGGCGCACGGCCTCGTCGAACAGCGCGGCATATTCCTCGCCAATCTCCTTGGGGTTGGTCAGCCGCTCTTGCCCGTTCAGCGCGAGCGACCAATAGGGCCGGACACTAACCCCGGCGCTGGAGATGCGCACGTAATGGCCGGGCGGAACCTCGCGGATGTCTTCAAGGATGGTCTCTTCGGGAGGCGTTATCCCGGCCAGCAGGCCGCGCAGATACTCGCGGTTCAACTCGGCCGGCAATGAAGGGTAGGCCAACACCGACTTGATCTCGGAGCCGAACACGACCGCCTCGCCCACCTCGCTATAGTAGAGCGGCTTAACGCCGAAGCGGTCGCGCACCAGATAGAGCTCGTGCTGCTTTTCATCATAAAGCGCGAAGGCAAACTCGCCGCGCAGCTTTTCAAAGGCGCCGGCGCCGAACTCCTCAAAAAGGTGGGGGATCACCTCCACGTCGCATTGGGAGCGAAACTTGTGGCCCTTGGTCTTGAGGGTGGCCATGGTGTCTTTGTAGCCGTAGATCTCGCCATTGCAGGTGAGCCACACCGAACCGGCTTCGTTGGCCAGCGGTTGGCGCCCGCCCGTCGGATCCACCAGGGCCAGACGCGCATGCATGAACATCACGGTGTGGGCGCGGTTGATCCAATAGTCCATGCCGTCCGGCCCGCGGTGGGCCAGCGCGCCGATCATGGGCAACAATTCGCGCGGCTCCAGCCAGCCGCCGTTCGAGGGAATAAAGGCACCGGCGACACCGCACATATCAGGCTATGCGGTCCATGGGCGCCGGCTCGGGGTGTCCGCGCACCTGCACAGGCCCGCCTTGCTCGACAGAGTTGATGGTCTCCACATACCCCATGTTCGCTCGCTCTCGTTTCGCTTCAAAGCCGGGCCTCGATGGCGTCCCAGATCAGCGCGGCTATGTCCTCGCCGCCGAACTTCTTCACCTCGCGGATCCCTGTGGGCGAGGTCACGTTGATCTCGGTCAGATAATCGCCGATCACGTCGATCCCCACAAAGATCAGGCCGCGCTTTTTCAGCTCCGGGCCCAGGGCTTCGCAGATCTCGTGTTCGCGGGTGGTCATGCCGATGGGCTCCGCCCTGCCGCCCACATGCATGTTGGAGCGGCTCTCGCCTTCCGCCGGCACCCGGTTGATGGCTCCGGCCGGCTTGCCGTCCACCAGGATGATGCGCTTGTCGCCCTGGCGCACATCGGGCAGGTATTGCTGGGCGATGAAGGCCTCGCGGAAGGCGCTGTCGAACATCTCCAAAAGCGAGTTCAGGTTCTGGTCCTGCTCGGGCAGGCGGAAGACGCCCGCCCCGCCATTGCCGTAGAGCGGTTTCAGGATGATGTCGCCATGTTCGGCGCGGAAGGCCTTGATCTCTTCGGGGTCCTTGGTGATCAGGGTGGGCGGCATGAACTCGGGAAACTCCAGAATGAAGATCTTCTCCGGCGCGTTGCGCACCTCGGCCGGATTGTTCACCACCAGGGTTTTGGGGTGGATCTGCTCCAGCATGTGGGTGGCGGTGATGTAGTTCATGTCGAACGGCGGGTCCTGGCGCATGAGCAGCACCTGGCAGGTGCCCAGATCCTCCCGGTGCGGCTCGCCCAAGGTGAAATGGTTGCCCGGCTCGTCCCGCACGGTCAGGCCGTGGCCCCGGGCGAACACCTTGCCGTCCTGGGTGGCCAGCGCGTCGGGCTCAAAATAGAAGATCTCATGGCCGCGCGCCTGGGCTTCGAGCAGCATGGCGAAGCTGCTGTCGCCGGCAATGTCGATGCTGGAGATCGGGTCCATCTGAATTGCGGTCTTAAGTGCCATGGGGCTTTTGCCTTTATGTGCCGTCGCTTGCGAACGCGTTGATGATGTGGTGCGGCACGAGATAGGCGGAGAAGACTATCATGTCAAAGCGGCAATCTGTGCTGAGGGCGAGGTTGTTTTCCGCAAGCCAGTGTTCGGCGGCGCGGATGATGCGCGCCTGCTGGCGGGGCAGGAGCGCGTGCATTGCATCCTCCAGCTCCTGGCGGCGCTTGACCTCGATGAACACGAGCGTGCCGCGCGACCTGGCGATGATGTCGATCTCCCCGGACCTGACCCGGTAGCGGGTGGCGAGGATGCGGTAGCCCTTGGCTTTGAGATAGAGCACGGCCAGCCGTTCGGCTTGTCTGCCGAACCGGTGTGCCAGTTTCTGCCGTGTGCTCCGCCCCCGGACTTTGCCCATCTCACTCCAACCGGTTTTTCAGCTCCACCGCCCGGTCGTAGAGCGCCTGGCGGCTGAGGCCCAGATCCTTGGCCACCTGGGCGGCGGCCTTGCCTGCCGGCAGGTCTGCCAGGGCGGCGCGCAAGGCCGCATCGATCTGCGCCTCGCTGGCGCTCTCCTTGGTCTCGGGCGGGGCAATCAGCAGGGTGATCTCGCCTTTCAGCTTGCCAACGGTCTGGGCCAGGCCTGCCGCCTCGCCGGCAATCGCTTCTTCGTGCAGCTTGGTCAGCTCCCGGGTCACCACCACCTGGCGCGCACCCAGGGCTTCGGCCACGTCGGCCAGGGTTGCGGCAATGCGGTTGCCGCTCTCAAAGAAGATCAGCGTGGCGGAAAGGCCGCTCAGTTGCTCCAAGGCCTTCAGCCGGGCCCCGTGCCTTGGGGGCAAGAACCCGCCGAAGAAGAAGCGGTCGCTGGGCAGCCCAGACTTCGTCAGGCCGGCAAGCGGCGCCGACGGGCCGGGCACAGGGGTCACCGTGATGTGCCGGTCGAGGGCGGCGCGGATGAGCTTGTAGCCGGGGTCGGAGACGATCGGCGTTCCGGCATCGCTGATGAGCGCGATGGAGGCGCCGGCCGCCAGCTTCTCCAGAATCTGCGGGCGCACCCTGTCGCCATTGTGGTCATGATAGGTGCTGAGCCTTGCGGAGATGGCGTAGCGTTCCAAAAGCCGGCGGCTGATGCGGGTATCCTCGCAATAGACCAGATCGGCCGCGGCCAGGGTGGCGAGCGCCCTGAGCGTGATGTCGCCCAGGTTGCCGATGGGGGTGGCCACCACGTAAAGTCCGGGCGCAAGCGGCGGCGCACTATAAGTGGCGCCAGCTATTGTGTAATCAGCCTGTTTTCCGCTATGGGGTGAAGGTGCACCGGGTGGTGGAGTTGGGCGCGTCACTTTGGCGTTGAACCTCATTTGCTGTGCCACCATTATGCACAAAACCCGGTGGCGCAAGGGAAGGGACATGAAACCGGCTTTAAGGCTGCGCCGCAAGCCGGTTCAGGCAAGAGAGCCCACCGGGAGAGAAATTCGCGAGGGTCGGCGAAGACCGGCCCCACATGAAGCAACTGTAGCATGCAAAAACCAGCACATCTTCTTCGCTTGATCTGGCTTGCGCTCCTGGCGCTGAGCCTTGCCGGTTGTGGCGGTCTGGGCAGCATCTCCATGGGGGATCTGTTCTCAAGCGGCGAAACGCCCGAGCCCGGCCAGCAACAGCCGGCGCCCGACGTTGCCGCCATCCAGAACCCCGGCGATCCGAAGGTTGCGTTTCTGCTGCCGCTGGGCATCCGCGGCGGGGCTTCCGAAGTGGCGCGCTCGCTCAAGGAAGCCGGCGAGATGGCTCTCGTGGAATCCGGCTCGCCCGGCATCACGCTGGTGACCAAGGACACCCTGGGCACCCCCGAAGGCGCCCGCGCCGCCGCCCAGTCGGCTCTGGCTGAGGGCGCTGAACTCATCGTTGGGCCATTGTTCGCCGGCTCGGTCCAGGCCATCGGTCCCCTCGCGCAAGGGCGCGGCGTTCCGGTGATGGCCTTTTCCACCTCAAGCTCGGCGGCCGGCAACGGGGTCTTCCTCATCAGCTTCCTGCCCGAACAGGACGTGGCCAACATTGTCCGCTTTGCCATCCAGTCCGGCCAAAGCCGCTTTGCAGCGCTGATCCCGGAGACCGCCTATGGCGGCATCGTCGAGCGATCCTTGCGCCAGGAGCTTCAGGGCAAGGGCGGCCAGCTGGTCACCGTTCAGCGCTATCAGCGCACGCCCCAGGGCGCGGCCCGGGCGGCCACGCAGATCGCCGCGTCCATGAAGGACCCGGCCATCGGCGCCGACACGCTTCTGATCGCCGAGGGCGGCGACATGTTGCGCTCTCTCGGCAATGCGCTGACCGCGGCCGGCGTGAACCCGCAGATCACCAAGATCGTCGGCACCAGCCTGTGGGACGATCCGGCCACCGCCTCGGTGGATATTGCCATCGGCGGCTGGTATCCCGGTGTCGCCCCCGACCTGACCAACGCCTTCAATGCCCGCTTCCGGCAATCTTATGGCCGCGATCCGAAACGCATTGCCAGCCTCGCCTACGACGCGGTGAGCCTGGCGATCGCCCTTGGCCGTCAGAACGCCCAGAGCCCGGCAGGCCAGAAGTTCCCGATCCAGTCGCTCACCAACAGCCAGGGCTTCCAGGGCTCCAACGGCCTGTTCCGCTTCTTGGGCAACGGGCGCAATCAGCGCGGGCTCTCCATCCTGGAAGTGACCAAGTCCGGCCCTCGGGTAGCGGCCCCGGCGCCGAGCACCTTTGCGGCGGGGTTCTAGCGGCAATTCAAGGTCGCTGCCCCCGCGTTCGAGGCAATGAGGGAGGATACCTCACCCGGCCGCCAGATACCCGATCACCGCGTTCAGCACCCGGCGGCCCGCAGCCGTTGCCGCTAGCTGGCCGGCGTTTCGTTCAACCAGGCCCTCGGCCACCAACGCCTCCACCCTGGCCTGCTCCAACGGAGTGCCGCCAAGGGCTGCGTGGCGCTCCAGGCTGATCCCCTCGCCGAGGCGCAGGCCCATGAGGAGGAGCTCATCGGCCTGATCGCCCGCGTCCAGGCGCTCGGTCTCCTGAAGCCCATGGCCGCGCCCTGCAACCTGGCCACGCCAGGCTTCCGGCGACTTGAGCATGGAGCAGCCCAGTCGCGTGCCGTCCTCAAGCGTCAGGCGCGAGTGCGCCCCCGGGCCGACGCCCGCATAGTCGCCATAGCGCCAATAGATGAGATTGTGGCGGCACTCCTGGCCCGGGGCGGCATGGTTGGAGACCTCGTAGGCCGGAAGGCCTGCCGCTGCCGTCAGCTCCTGGGTCACATCAAACAAGGCCAGCGCCTCGCTCTCTTCCGGCACCACCAGCTTGCCGGCCGCATGGAGATCGGCAAACCGGGTCTTGGGCTCGATGGTGAGCTGATAGAGCGACATGTGCCCTGCCGCATACCGCAACGCCTCACCCAGCTCGGCACGCCAGGCGGCCACCGTCTGACCGGGCCGGGCATAGATCATGTCGAACGACACGCGCTCAAACGTCTTGGCCGCAAGCTCAAAAGCAGCAAGGGCTTCAGCCGCCGTGTGCTGGCGCCCGAGAAACTTCAGCGCCGCATCGTCAAGCGCCTGCACCCCCACCGAAACCCGGTTCACCCCGGCGCTGCGCAGGGCCCCGAACTTTTCGGCTTCAACGCTCGTCGGGTTGGCCTCCAGGGTGATCTCCACGTCTGGGGCAAACGCCCAATACCCGGCGGCAGCCTCCAGAACGGCGCCCACGGTTTCAGGGGCCATCAGCGACGGCGTGCCGCCGCCGAGGAAGATACTTGAAAGGGTGCGCCCCTTGGAGCGCTCGGCAAACCAGGCCATTTCCCGGGCGAAGGCCGTCACATAGGCGCCCTGGTCAATCGGCGCGTGGCGTACATGGGAGTTGAAATCGCAGTAGGGGCATTTGGCCAGGCAGAACGGCCAGTGCACATAGAGCCCGAAGCCCGCATCGGCGGCCGCGCCGCTCACCGTTCGAACACGGCAGCCATCAATTGCGCAAACGCCGCAGCCCGATGGGACATGGCGTGCTTGGCCTCCGGCTCCATTTCGCCGAAGGTGATGGTGTGGCCGTCCGCCTGGAAGATCGGATCGTAGCCGAAGCCCTTGTCGCCGCGCGGCGGCCACACAAGGGCGCCGAACACCTTGCCTTCAAAACTCTCCACATGCCCGTCCGGCCAGGCCAGGCTGAGCGCACAGACGAAATGGGCGCGCCGCGCCTCCGGGGTTTCAGCACCCGCGGCGGCAAGGCCGTCATTGACCTTCTGCATGGCCAGCGCGAAGTCTTTGTCAGGTCCCGCCCAGCGCGCCGAATAGATCCCGGGATCACCGCCCAGCGCCTCCACCACCAGGCCGCTGTCATCGGCCAGGGCCGGCTCGCCGCTGGCCTCGGCCGCCGCGTGGGCTTTCAGCTCGGCATTGGCAATGAAGGTGAGGCCGGTTTCCTCAGGCTCCGCCAGCCCCAATTCACCGGCCGAGGCCGGGGTGATGCCGTAAGGCGCAATCAGATCGCCGATCTCGCGCACCTTGCCCGGATTGTGGCTGGCCACGATCAGGCGGGACCCTGAGAACTTCCGGCTTGAGCCTTGCGCCGCCATGGGCCTTAAGCGACCGCGGTCTTCTGCAGGCTGACCAGGCGCGCGATGCCGTTTTTGGCAAGGTTCATCAACTGGGTGAACTCATCCTCCGAAAACGGATCCTTTTCCGCGGTGCCCTGGATCTCCACGATACCACCTGACCCTGTCATCACGAAGTTGGCGTCCGTGTCGGCTTCAGAATCTTCAGGGTAGTCCAGATCGCACACCGGCGTGCCCCGGTAGATGCCGCACGAGACCGCCGCAATGTGGTCGACCAGCGGGTCTTCCTTGAACATCTCCCGGGCGGCCATCCACTGCAGCGCATCGTGCAACGCCACCCAGCCGCCGGTGATGGCCGCGGTGCGGGTGCCGCCATCGGCCTGGATCACATCGCAGTCGACGGTGATCTGGCGCTCGCCGAGCTTCTTCATGTCCACCACGGCGCGCAAGGAACGGCCGATCAGACGTTGGATCTCCTGGGTGCGGCCCGACTGTTTGCCGGCGGTGGATTCGCGCCGCATGCGCGAGCCGGTGGAACGCGGCAGCATGCCGTATTCGGCGGTTACCCAACCGGTGCCCCCGCCGCGCATCCAAGGCGGCACGCGCTCTTCAACACTGGCGGTGCACAGCACCTTGGTGTCGCCGCAATGGATCAGGCAGGAGCCCTCGGCATGTCTCGACACGCCGCGCTCCAGTGTCACTGGGCGCAGTTCGTCTGCCTCCCGCTTTGATGGCCGCATTGAATGTCCCTTTGTCACCGTGCTGTTTCGGGGGGTCTATCTAGCCTGTTGTGCCAAGCGGGGCAATCGAAGAACGCGAACCCCGGCCAGGCGTCGGTTTATGGATGAAAATGGCAAAGTCCTACATTTCGCATGACGTCGAAATTCGTAACATATATCCTGTAACGTATTGAATCTTGATGGGTATGAGCCCTACTAACGGGCTAAGTGATTTTTTTGCTTGACAGCGTGACGCTACTTCGCTAGAAAACACTAAGCTGGGACAGTTGGGCATGGCGCACAGTAAGTTTCATTGACGAGGCTCCTCCCAAACCCTAGATTCTCTGACAAATTTGCGTAACCAACTTGAAGCATGGTGCCGATGGAACCGCGTTTTACCGGCCTGGCGGATCTCGACAAACGTTCGCGCGAGATCTTCCGCAACCTGGTTGAGACATATCTGGAAACCGGAGACCCCGTTGGGTCCCGCACCCTGTCCCGGGCCCTGCCGATCAACCTGTCGCCGGCTTCGGTGCGCAATGTGATGGCCGACCTTGAGGAAGTGGGCCTGATTTCCGCGCCCCACACCAGCGCCGGCCGGGTGCCCACCGAGCAGGGCCTCAGAATGTTTGTGGACGGACTGTTGGAAATCGGCGGCCTGGCCGACGAAGAGCGCGCCAGGATCGATGCCCAGGTGGCGGCCGGCCAAGGCGGCTCCAGCGATGCTGAGGACATTCTGACCCAGGCCTCAAACCTGTTGTCCGGGCTCAGCCGCTGTGCCGGGGTGGTGGTCAGCCAGAAGGCCGACATCCGGATGAAGCATCTGGAATTCGTGCCGCTCGACGGCAACCGGGCCCTGGCGGTTCTGGTGGGCGACGGCGAGCAGGTGGAAAACCGGGTGTTGAGCTTGCCCGCCGGGCTTCCCGCCGCGGCACTGTCGCGCGCCTCGAACTTTCTGAATGCCCGCTTCCAGGGCCAGACCTTGTCGGAGATCCGCTCTGCGGTGGCCGCCGACATCGCCTCGCGCGAGGCGGAACTGGACGAACTCACGGCCAATGTGGTCAAGGAGGGCATTGCCGTCTGGTCCGGCCCGGCCGGCGGCACGGCAGGCGCCAAGAACCTGATTGTGCGTGGGCGCGCCAATCTCATTGAAGATGAAACGGCGGCAGAGGATCTGGAGCGGGTGCGCCGGCTCTTCGATGATCTGGAATCCAAAAAAGATCTGATCCGGCTTTTGGGTCTTGCCGAAACCGGCGAGGGGGTCAGGATCTTCATCGGCTCGGAGAACAAAATGTTCTCTTTGTCCGGTTCGTCCCTGGTGGTGGCGCCTTACCACGACACGGACCACAAAGTGATTGGCGTTCTGGGGGTTATCGGCCCGACCCGGCTGAATTACGGCCGCATAATCCCCATGGTGGACTATACAGCGCAGTTGGTGGGTCGATTGCTCACTTGATTTTTTTGTTCCAGTTACAGATATCGGGGGCGCGAAAATAATTTCGGCCGCGCGCCACCGTGACACGAGAACCGTGACATAAACGCAAGACGTGGCCTGGGGCCCATGAGGAAGTTATGACGGACACCACCGAACAAGACAAAGACAACCCCGGCGCCACCCCGACGGCCGAGGAGATTGCCGAGGCCCTGCAGCCCGGCAATGACAATGAGCCGGCGCCGGAAGACCTGGCCGAGATCGAGGCGGCCTTGCTGGGCGAGGAGGGCGAGCCTGACCCGTTCATCGTTCTGGAACGTTTGCGCGCTGAGAACGATGAGCTGAACGACAAGCTGCTGCGCGCGGCAGCCGAGATGCAGAACATCCGCAAGCGCGGTGAACGCGAACGCCAGGAAGCCGGCCAATATGCCGCCACTGCCTTTGCCCGCGACATCATCTCGGTGGCCGACAATCTGGCCCGCGCCCTGGAGGCCATGGGCGAGGAGGCTCGGGCCGGCGCAGACGAGGCCACCAAGAACCTGATTGACGGCATTGAGATGACCGAGCGCGAACTCCTCAACGTGTTCCAGCGCCATGGCATCACGCGCGTTGATCCGCAGGGAGAGCGCTTCGATCCCAATCTGCATGAAGCCATGTTCGAGGCGGAGAACCCCGATCTGCCCGCCGGCACGGTGATGAGCGTGGCCCAGTGCGGTTATAAGATCGCCGACCGGGTGTTGCGTCCGGCCATGGTTGGGGTCTCCAGGGGTGGCCCAAAAGTAACACCTGAGACCAAAACAGAAGAATCAGAGAGCCAAAGCTAAGTTTATTGTCCGCTGGCGGATAGAAATCACATTTTTTGGTTGAAAATTGGGAACCGATCAGAAAGTGTGCGCCGGTGTGTCATCAAGGGCGCGTGGTATCGAGTTATTCAACCAGTTCTTGTGCTTCCAATTTTTGTTGATGCGGTCGCAGAGCTGAAATCTATCGGGCGGGTGAAACACTAAAGCAACGCCAATTAAGGAAGGGAAATCGGAATGGCTGGCGAAGACGACAAGTGGGAAATCTATCAGGACAAACGGGGCGAGCACCGCTGGCGGCGCAAAGCCAGCAACGGCAACATCGTCGGCGCTTCTTGTGAGGGATATGTGAAGCGCGCAGATGCCAAAGCCAACGCTCAGCGTCATGGTATGGACGGAAACCCGAAGGATCTTGGAAGTTCCGACAAGTGGGACATTTATGAAGACAAGCGCGGCGAATGGCGCTGGCGCCGCCGGGCCACCAATGGCGAGATCACCGGGTCTTCGTCAGAGAGCTACAAGGAAAAGCGCGACTGCACCGCAAACGCAAAGCGGAACGGCAAGTAAGCTTTTTTTAGATAAAGCGCGAAACGTTAAGAGCACCCGGTTCCGGCCGGGTGTTTTTTTGCCAAGCATCGGAGCGAAACGCTCCCGGCCCGCCTGATGCCCGTGCCAACAGCACCAATTCAAGCAATATTAAGACATATGTGTGCATATTGCCTCTTTATCGTTCGTATAGAGGGGCTTGTTTATGTCTTTCAATCACGGCGCAAACCTGGCGTTCTTCAGGGCATTTTTGTTCTCTGTGCCGATCATTCTGTTGCACATCTATGTAACGGCCTTCGACCGTGAGGGCTTGTTGCTGGCCTCCGGCAATTTTGTGGGCCGCGATTTTGTAAACTATTGGGTTGGCGGCTCAGGCGCGCTGAAGGGGCTGGCCGATCAGCTCTTCGTCTTTGAGACCTATCTGGTGCTTCTGCGTGAGGCGTTCGGACCGGAGATCAACAATCACAACTGGTCCTATCCGCCGCATTTTCTGCTTCTGGCCGTGCCGTTCGGGGCCATGCCCTATTTGCTGGGTTTGTTCTGTTGGTCGGTTCTGGGCCTCCTGTGTTACCTGACGGCGTGCATGAAAAGGGCCTGGCGGCTGGATGACTTCCTCATTCTTGCGCTTGCCCCGGCGTCCGTCAGCGCGGTTTTTGCCGGGCAGAACGGACTGTTTACCGCCGCCTTGTTCGTGGGCGGATTGCGGCTGAGCTCCAGGGCCCCCGTGTTGGCCGGCATCTGTTTCGGGCTTTTGACCATCAAGCCGCAACTGGGCCTCTTGCTGCCGTTTGCCTTGCTGGCCGCGCGCCAATGGACGGTGATCGCCAGCGCCTGCATCACTGCCGGGGCCATCATTGGCCTCTCGGTCCTGCTCTTCGGATTTGAACCCTGGTGGTTGTACGTGACGCAAACCTGGCCGTTTCAAACCGAAATCATGAGGAACGGCCCGGGGCTCCACCACATGATGCCCACGGTTTTCATGGGATTGCGGGTCTTCGGCGTGGATCCCGACACGGCAACGTTGTGGCACTTGCCGTTCACGCTGTTGGCCGTCTGCACCGTTGTCTGGGCCTTCTGGCAAGCGCACCACCCGGTGCTGCAGCATGTGGTCCTCATTGTCGCGACCTTCGTGGCCACGCCCTATGGCTTCTACTACGACATGCCGGTGGTGGCGTATGCAACGTTGCTGATGGCCCGGCACCTGGAACAGGCCGGGCGGGCCCGCTGGCTCTTATGTGTGCCGGCGGTCGTCTGGCTGCTGCCCTCTTTCGGCAGCGTGATGTCGGTGCACATTGCGCCATTGGGGCCGGTGTTCGTCCTGTCGCTCCTAGGCCTTGCCGTGCGCGAGCTCCATTTTGCGGGTCACCCGGCGAAGCGTGAGGTTAAGCCGGCCGCCATCGCGCAGCAGGCGTGAGGTGCCCGGGTAAATGCGGTCGATGCCGTGATAGGCCAGGCGTGCCGGGCCGCTCATCACCAGAACGTCGCCTGAATTCAGCTTAACCGACCGGGTGGGGGATTTTCGGTCCTCGCCGCCAAAGCGGAACAGGCCCATGTCGCCGAGCGAGACCGAGACTACGGGCGCGCTGAAGTCTTCCTCGTTCTCGTCGCGGTGCAGTCCCATTTTGGTGCCGTCGGCATAATAGTTGATGAGGCAGCATTCCGCCGGCGCCGCATATCCGCTGAGATCGTCCCAGATCTGGCTGATCATGGCGGGCATTTCAGGCCATGGGGCGCCGCTCACGGGATGGGCCGGCTGATAGCGGTAGCCGGCCTTGTCGGAGACCCAGCCAAGCGGCCCGCAATTGCTCATCTTGACGCTGAACGGCCGGCCCGAGCGGGGCATGACCGGCTGGTAGAGCGGCGCTGCGGCGACCACACGCCTGATCTCCGCCACCAGTGCCCTTTGCCTGGTCTGATCCAAATAGCCGGATGCCAGCAGCAGGCCATCAGCAATTTCGTTCATCATTTGCTCAGAATATCCGACAAATTAGTGGTTTATACCTGCAAGTTTCTGCCTCACAAGCGCTTGCAGCAATAAAACGGCGACCCTATATAGCGGTTTGAATTCGTTTGAGGCAGCCCATTATGGGGGTTGGTGCACTCCGGTTCGCTCAAAATTGAACAGGACAGAGTGCTGGCGCTTTGAAGAAAGGCCAGACCACCGGCCCGCCTAGAGAGAGGACATAAAGACTATGAGTAAGATCATCGGCATTGATCTTGGCACCACAAACTCCTGTGTTGCCGTAATGGATGGCTCTGAGCCCAAGGTCATCGAAAACGCTGAAGGCGCGCGGACGACCCCGTCCATGGTGGCCTTCACCGAAGACAAGGAAGTCCTTGTCGGCCAGCCGGCCAAGCGCCAGGCGGTCACCAACCCGGAAAACACGCTCTTCGCCATCAAGCGCCTCATCGGCCGCCGCTACACCGACAAGGTGGTGAAGAAGGACAAGGATCTCGTCCCTTACGAGATCGTCAAGGCAGACAATGGCGATGCCTGGGTGTCGGCGCGCGGTGAGAAATACGCCCCCGCTCAAGTCTCCGCCTACATCCTGCAGAAGATGAAGGAAACCGCAGAGCGCTTTCTCGGCGACACGGTCACCAAGGCGGTGATCACGGTTCCGGCCTACTTCAACGACAGCCAGCGCCAGGCCACCAAGGATGCCGGCAAGATTGCAGGCCTCGAAGTTGAGCGCATCATCAACGAGCCCACCGCGGCCGCCCTGGCCTATGGCATGGACAAGCAGGAAGCCGGCACCATCGCCGTCTACGACCTCGGCGGCGGCACCTTCGATGTCTCCATCCTGGAAATCGGCGACGGTGTGTTCGAAGTGAAGTCCACCAACGGTGACACCTTCCTCGGCGGTGAAGACTTCGACATGCGGATCGTCGACTATCTGGCCGATGAGTTCAAGAAGGAGCAGGGCGTTGACCTGCGCGCCGACAAGATGGCCCTGCAGCGCCTGAAGGAAGCTGCCGAGAAATCCAAGATCGAGCTCTCCTCGGCCACTCAGACGGAAATCAACCTGCCGTTTATCACGGCCGACCAGTCTGGGCCCAAGCACCTGACCATGAAGCTCACCCGCGCCAAGCTGGAAAGCCTGGTGGAAGATCTGGTGAAGCGCACGGTCGACCCGTGCAAGGCGGCTCTGAAAGATGCCGGCCTCAGCGCAGGCGAGATCGACGAAGTGATCCTGGTCGGCGGCATGACCCGCATGCCCAAGGTCATTGAAACGGTGAAGAACTTCTTCGGCAAAGAGCCCCACAAGGGCGTGAACCCGGATGAAGTCGTGGCCATTGGCGCCTCGATCCAGGGCGGTGTTCTGCAGGGCGACGTGAAAGACGTTCTGCTGCTCGACGTGACACGCTGTCGCTGGGCATCGAAACCCTGGGCGGTGTGTTCCCCCGCCTGATCGACCGCAACACGACGATCCCGACC
>CAJHYS010000108.1_pt1 | contig 19688 bp, 14 predicted proteins | sample 9198801 | NCBI WGS metagenome assembly CAJHYS01 (sample SAMEA7708368, study PRJEB35096) | sediment metagenome | biome: marine neritic benthic zone biome [ENVO:01000025]; feature: sediment [ENVO:00002007]; material: shallow marine sediment [ENVO:03000034] sea grass bed [ENVO_01000059] ...
CTCCTATGCCATGGCCTCGACCTCCACCGGCCGGCTGTCGTCGACAGATCCCAACCTGCAGAACATTCCGGTGCGCACCGAAGAGGGCCGCAAGATCCGCACCGCCTTTGTGGCAGTGCCCGGGTCCAAGCTGATCAGCGCCGACTACAGCCAGATCGAGCTTCGGGTGCTGGCCCATGTGGCCGATATCCCTCAGCTCAGGAAAGCCTTTGAGGATGGGCTCGACATTCACGCCATGACCGCCTCTGAGATGTTCGACACCCCCATTGAGGGCATGGACCCCATGGTGCGCCGCCGGGCCAAGGCGATCAATTTCGGCATCATCTACGGCATCTCGGCGTTCGGCCTGGCCAACCAACTCGGTATCGAGCGCTCAGAGGCCGGGCACTATATCAAGACCTATTTTGAGCGCTTCCCGGGCATCAAGGAGTATATGGACCGCACCAAGGCCTTTGCCCACGAGCATGGCTATGTGGAGACCATTTTCGGCCGGCGCTGCCATTTCCCGCGCATGCAGTCGGGCAACCCGTCTGAACGGGCGTTCCAGGAACGGGCGGCCATCAACGCGCCGATCCAGGGCTCGGCTGCCGACATTATCCGCCGCGCCATGGTGCGCATGCCGGGCGCGCTGGAGGCGGCGGGGCTTTCGGCCAAGACCCTGTTGCAGGTGCATGACGAACTGATCTTCGAGGCCGAGGAGGCCGAGGTTGAGAAGACCATGGATGTGGCCATTGAGGTGATGGAACGGGCCTGCGAGCCGGTGCTCAAGCTGGCGGTTCCGGTGAAGGTGGATGCCCGCGCAGCCGACAATTGGGATGAGGCGCACTAGCGGCGGGTAAAGCATGAGCGCGCCATTTCAACCTCTGGCCGGCATCCGGGTCATCGAGCTCAGCCACATGGTCATGGGGCCCTCGTGCGGCATGTTTCTGGCCTTTCTGGGGGCCGACGTGATCAAGGTGGAGCCGCCCGGGGGCGACAAGACCCGTCAGCTTACCGGCATGGGCGCCGGCTTCTTCCCCATGTTCAACCGGGGCAAGCGTTCGGTCTGCCTGGACCTGAAAAGCGATGAGGGCAGGGCGGCGCTGGATGAATTGCTGGCGGGAGCGGATGTCTTCGTTGAGAATTTCAAGGACAGCACCTTGGAAAGACAGGGCCTGGACCCGGCCGCTTTACGGGCCCGGTTTGCCGACCTCATCATCGTCTCCAACAAAGGTTTCCTGCACGGGCCCTATCAGGACCGCACGGCCATGGATGAGGTGGTGCAGATGATGACCGGGCTCGCCTACATGACCGGACCGAGCGGGCGGCCTTTGCGCATCGGCTCTTCGGCCAACGACATCATGGCGGGCCTGTTCGGTGCCCTGGCGGTGGTCGGAGCCGTTCTTGAGCGCACCAAAGGCGGGGCTGCGCGGGAAGTGCGGGTTGGGTTGTTTGAGAATTGTCTGCTGCTCGTGGGCCAGCACATGGTGCAGCATGAGATTGAGGGCACAGAATCGCCGCCCATGCCGGAGCGCTCGTTTTCCTGGCCGGTCTACGACATCTTCGAGACCGGCGATGGCCGGCAGCTTTTCATCGGCGCAATCACGGCGGGCCATTGGGTCTCGCTCTGCGAGATCTTGGAGCTGTCTGAGCTGCGCGATGCCCCGGCGCTGGAAACCGCCATGCAGAAGATCGATGCCCGCGATTGGACGTTGCCTCTGTTCGCCGCGGCTGTTGCCAGAAAGGATGCTGCATCGCTTGCCGCCGCGTTTACCGCGCAGGACATTCCATTCTCGCCGATCTTGCGGCCGGCGCAGATGTACGACGATCCGCACGTGAACCGCCCGGGCGGGCTGGTGACGACCACGCGCGCCGAGGCGCCGAGCTACCGGGCGCCGGGCTTGCCGTTTGAGGTGGATGGCGCGCCGGTGGTGGTGGAGAACGCACTGCCTGAGGCGGGCGGCGATACCGATGCGGTTTTGGACGAGCTCAAGATGCAAAAGGGTTAGTTCCTTTTGTCATTCGTCATCCCGAAATTTTACGCCAGCAAAATGTCCGGGACCCACGGCCGTGGTGCTCCAAACCGAGTCGCCTCTGGATCCCTGCTTTCGCAGGGACGCGGGAGGAGAGGGCGTCACATCGAGGACCCAACCCCCTCGCGCTGCATGTCCAGACGCGGGGAGAGGCCGAACAGGCGCTTGAACTCGCGGCTGAATTGCGAGGCACTGGCATAGCCCACCGCATAGGCCGCCGCACTGGCGCTCATGCCCTCGCCCAGCATCATAAGCCGTGCCCGGTGCAGCCTGATGGATTTGACATATTGCAGCGGCGTCATGGCGGTGATCGACTTGAAGCTCTCGTGCAGGGAGGTCTTGCTCATGCTGGCCATGTGCGCCATCTGGGTGGTGGAGTAGTTCACGCTGCAATCATCCTGGATCATCTTCAAAAGCTGGCTGATCCGGTGATAGTGGCTGTGCCGGCTGGCCGCGGCGCTCAACACAATGCCCTGGTGGCCCGAAAGCACCCGGTAGAAGATTTCGCGCACGATCATCGGGCCCAGAACCTTCGCATCGGCGTCATCATCAAAGGTGTCCACGAGCCGGTGAAGCGCATCGCCCATGGCGCTGTCCACAGGCGATACCGCAATGCTGCCCGCGCTCTTGGGCGCGGTCACCGGCGCATCCTCGATCCGCATCTGCAAATCGGCAATAAGCGCCGGATCAACCGGAAGCGCCAGGCCCAAAAACGGCTTTTCCGGCGAAGCGGAGGTGATCTCGGCCTCCATGGGGATGGGCACGGAAAACACCGTGTAGCTGGCCGCTCCATACTCGAAGGCATGGCTGCCGAAGTAGCCAAGCTTTGAGCCTTGCAGGATCACCACCACGCAAGGTTCATAGACGCACGGCGCGCGCGGGGTCCGGCTGTTGGCCCGGAACAGCTTCACGCCGGGCACCGGCGTCTCCACAAGCCCCTCGCTCACGGCGTGGCGCAACAGTGTTACGGGCAGCGGGCCAAGGTCCACGGCCGCCGACATATCGCTGATCTGCACGGCGGCGCCGGCCGTATCAACAGATGTGCCCGGGGCAATGGTCACATTGGTGTTCATGACGCCCATATGGCGCCACCGGGCCTGCCGGATCAAAACATTTCGCCCATTCACGGAGGAATAGGCAAGAATTGTGAACGATCTCGCGTTCTCTTCGTTGCTGGCGGACCCATATAGTCGGGCAGGCAGCATGAATAGCAAGAGCCCGGATCTCGGCGGATCCGGGCCGAAATCTTATGGATCAGGCCGTGCCGGCGGCCGCGACGACATTCATGGAAGGAACAGGCTATGCGATTTGAGCTTACGGTCAACGGCAGTAAACGGACCGTTGATGTGGACCCCGACACGCCTTTGCTTTGGGCGCTCAGGGACGAACTTGACCTGAAAGGAACGAAATTCGGCTGCGGCATTGCCCAATGCGGCGCTTGCACGGTTTACCTGGACGGCGAGCCCACACGCTCCTGCCAAACCTTTGTGGAGGACGTTGGCGAGGCCAAGGTGAGCACCATTGACGGGCTTTCAGGCAAATCGGCCAAGGCGGTTCAGGCCGCCTGGCAAGAGTTGGACGTGCCCCAGTGCGGCTATTGCCAGTCGGGCCAGATCATGGCCGCCTCTTCGCTTTTGGCTGCCAATCCCAAACCCACAGATGCCGATATTGACGAAGCCATGTACGGCAATGTCTGCCGCTGTGCCACCTATCACCGCATTCGCAAGGCGATCCACCGCGCCGCCGATCTCATGGAGGCTTGAGCGCTATGAAGCATTTTCTCCCCCAAACCATCTCCAAACCCTCCCGGCGCGGCTTCCTGATCGCCGCCGGCGGAACCACCGCCGGTCTGATGGTCGGTTCGTCTTTATCGTTGAATGCCGCCCAGGCCGCCAAGACGGCCGAAGGCGCGTTTAACCCCTTCGTCATTATCGCGCCGGACAGCACGGTGACCGTATTGTCCAAGCATCTGGACAAGGGCCAGGGCGCGGCCACGGGCCTCGCCACGTTGGTGGCCGAAGAACTGGATGCGGCCTGGGACCAGGTGCGTGTTGAGTTCGCCCCCTCCAACGCCAAGCTCTACAACAACCTGCAATGGGGCCCCTATCAGGGCACCGGCGGCTCCAGCGCCATTGCCAATGCGTATACGCAATACCGCTCGGCCGGGGCGGCCGCCAAAGCAATGCTTGTGGCCGCCGCGGCCAAGGCCTGGGGTGTGCCGGCCGGTGAGATCACCGTGTCTGCCGGCAAGCTTAGCCACGCTTCAGGCAAGGCGGGCAGCTTCGGCGAGTTCGCCGCTCAGGCGGTGACCATGCCGGTGCCGGAAAAGCCGGCGCTCAAGTCGCCGGACCAGTTCGTCTATATCGGCAAGTCCTTCCCGCGGCTGGATGTGCCCGGCAAGACCAAGGGCGCGCCCATTTTCGCGCTTGATGTGAAGCGCGAGAACATGCTGGTGGCCACCATCGCCCGTTCGCCCAAGTTCGGCGGCACGGTGAAATCGTTCGATGCGTCTGAGGCCAAGAAGGTGAACGGCGTGGTTGATGTGGTTCAGATCCCTGCCGGTGTGGCGGTGATTGCAAAGTCCACGTGGCCGGCGCTGAAAGGCCGCGAGGCCTTGAAGGTGGAGTGGGACTTCGCCAAGGCGGAAACCCGCTCTTCGTCCGATTTGTTCGCCGAGTATCGTGAGCTTGCCGGCAAGCCGGGCAAGGTGTTCCGCTCAGACGGTGATGCCGAAGCCGCGTTGGCCGCGGCCGACAAGGTGGTTGAGGGTGACTTTGAGTTCCCGTTCCTGGCCCATGCCCCCATGGAGCCCCATGATGTGGTCATCGAGTTCGACGGCACCAAGGCCGATATCTGGACCGGCTCTCAGCTTCAAACCGTTGACCAGTACGTGGCCTCCAAGACCCTTGGCATCGAGTTGCCCAACGTGCATGTGCACACGGTTTGGGCCGGTGGCTCGTTCGGCCGCCGGGCGATCTATGACAGCCACATTGTGGGCGAGGCGGCCCAGCTCGCCAAAGCCTGGGGCAAGAAGCAGCCTCTGAAGATCGTCTGGTCCCGCGAGGACGACATCAAGGGCGGCTACTACCGGCCCATGTATGTGCACCGGGTGAAGGCCGGGCTGGACAAGGACGGCAAGCTGGTGGCCTGGCACCACCGGATTGTAGGCCAGTCGATCCTCACCGGCACCCCGTTTGAGGCCGCTTTTGTTAAGGACGGCATTGATGGGTCCTCGGTTGAAGGGGTGTCGAACATTCCCTACGAGATCCCCAACATGCATGGCGAGTTGCACACCGTGAAGGTGGGCGTTCCTGTTCTGTGGTGGCGCTCTGTGGGTCACACGCACACCGCCTTCGTGGTTGAAACCATGATGGACGATCTGGCCAAGGCGGCCGGCAAGGACCCGGTAGAGTTCCGCCTCGGCCTGCTCAAGAAGCATCCACGCCACATGGGCGTCTTAAAGCTGGCTGCCGAAAAGGCCGGCTGGAGCAAGGATGCGCCCGAAGGCCGGTTCCGCGGCGTTGCGGTGCACGAAAGCTTCTCGTCCTACGTGGCCGAGGTTGCGGAAATCTCCACCGGCGATGACGGCGAATACAAGGTGGAGAAGGTGGTCTGTGCGGTGGATTGCGGCGTGGCCGTGAACCCGGACAATATCGCCGCGCAGATGGAAGGCGGGCTTGCCTATGGCCTCGGCCATGCCATGCGCAACCAGATCACCCTCACCGATGGCGAGGTGGATCAGGGCAATTTCGATGATTACGAGCCCATGCGCATCACCGACATGCCGGATGTGGAAACCCACATCGTGCCCTCCACCGAGCCGCCCACCGGCGTCGGCGAGCCGGGCACCCCGCCGGTCGTTCCGGCGGTCTCCAACGCCATCTTCGCCGCCACCGGCACCCGCTGGCGCCGCCTGCCGTTCACCGCGAACGAGGGCACCGGCAGCTAGGCTGCGCTGAGGCGACCTCGATGACACAGGCCCCCGGGGGTGGTTCCCCCGGGGGCCTTTTTTCATGCCGGAATTTGCGCCTTGAGGCGCCGTTCCTCTTGCTGGTAGGTGTAAACCTCAAAAGAGGGAGACACCTATGGATCGCCTGAGCGCAATTGCCGAGAAGCTCGCAAACGACTGGTGGGCGCCGCGTGCCGCATACGAGAAGCTGAGCGGCGATCTGGCACCGGCCGGGGTGGCGGAAGCCTATGCCGCTCAATCAGCGTTGCAGGCCAAGTTGGCCGAGCGGCGCGGGCCCGTGGCCGGACGAAAGATCGCCCTGTCGTCGAAAGCCATGCAGCAGATGGTGGGCATCGACCAGCCGGTGGCCGGCGCCTTCTTTGCGCATGACATCCACACATCGCCGGCAACCATCGCCCTCAGCGACTTCAGGCGTTTAGGGCTGGAGTTTGAGCTTGCCCTTGAGCTGGCAAACGATGTGGCGCCGGCAGGTGGGCCGTTCACGGCCGAGACGGTGCGTCCGCTCATCGCCGCCGTGCGCCCGGCTTTTGAGCTGATCGAGGACAAGGATGCCGACTATGGCGACCTGGACGTGCTGACCCTCATCGCCGACAATGCCTGGTGCGGCGGCGTGGTGCTGGGCTCTGAGATTGCCAATTGGCGTGATCTGGACCTTGGCAACATCGCCTCTGTGGTTCACCAATCCGGCGAGGCACCGGAGGCCGCCAACACGGGCGCAGCCGAGCCGCTGGCGTCGTTCGCATGGGTCCTGAACCATTTTGCCGAGCGCGGCGAGACCCTCAAGCAGGGCGAGCACATCATCACCGGTTCGGCCGTGCGCACCCGGTTCCCGAAAGCCGGCGACAGGCTGACCTATCACGTGGGCGGCAGTACGGTAGAAATTGCGCTCAAACGCATGGTTTGAAGCAAAACCTATTCACCTGGCGGTTTCCAGCGAAGGTCCCGGGCCACTCGAAATCCGATGTTGAATCCGAAAAGACCTGGTGCCACCTTTGCTCGCGCAGCGGCTCGCAAATTGTCAACTGAGCCGTACCATGACCCCCCTCTGATAACCCGGTCGCAGGTTCCGCCCGCGTGGGTCAGCCAGGCCTCATTTCCCGTTGGCCGGTTGTCGTAGGTGTCATGCCAGCAATCTTCAACCCATTCGGCCAGGTTGCCGGCCATGTCATGGATGCCGAACGCATTTGGCTTCAACTTTCCAACTTCGTTTGCGAGCACGGGATTATTGGGACAGTCGAGACCTTCGCGGCGAATGTCGAATGCGTCCGGCATCGATTTGTTCAAGCCGTTGGCATAGGTGCAGGCCGTGTCAATCTCATTGCCCCAATGATAGAGCTTGTGTTCCGCTTGAGCCGAACGAATTCCACGATTGGCATATTCCCATCCTGCTTCGGACAACAATCGATATGGACCCGCGGGCGTTCCGACCGTTTGTTCATTCAGCCATGCAACGTAGATCTTTGCGTCGGTCCATGAAACTGAGTCTGCCGGCAGATTGCCTGTATTCTTCGATGTCGGTATCTCTTTGCATTTGCCGGCTTCAGATAGCTGAGTGATCGAGTGGCAGGCAGACCATTGGGCACGTGTTATTTCAAACTTTGCCACCGCGAAAGGTTCGATTGTGATCTTGCTTCTGGGCAATTCCCAGTCGTTGGCCGCGAAGTCATCGGCGGCGCCCATCCAGAAATCCCCCCCAGGCACAATAAGCATGTCGGGGCAGATCAGCGAACTATCACACTCGCGGAACATGCGATCGCCTGACCCGCTTTGACCAGCCTTGTCCGCCATGCGGGACAACTCTTCATCAGAGAGCTTTTGGAATGAGGAGGAGATTTGCCATTGTTCAAATTCCCGAAGCACATAATCCTTGTAATAGACCGCGAGCAAACCCAAACAGGTGAACAGCGCCAAAATGGAGAGCGTTGCGCGTCTCAGAACCCGCCTTCGTTTCTCCCATACGATGTTTTTTGAATGCAGATCAAGAGAACCACGCAGCAGATCGTGAGACATCTGAGACAGCGGTATCGCCTCAATCTGAATGCCCTGGACGCTGGAGCATAGTGTACTGAAGCGCGTGGCTGCCTCTGACGACAAATCTGAAGGGTGCACGGAAACAAACAGAGGGATTATGTGTTTGCCGGCGTAGTACGCCGAACGATATTCGGAAAAGCATTCCGATGAAGAGAGCCAAGCCTTGGTTACATAGAGGAGCAACACCTCGGACTGACCTGCTTGACGTGGAAGCTCTCTGTCCCAGGATGCGCCTGCGGAGATGTGTTTGTGATCGACGAAATGATTGTCATATCCATTTGTTGTCAACCAATCAGAAAGGGTGTCCACCTCCAGATCATCCGAACTGGCATGAGAGACAAAAATACGGACCATGACTAGCCCCGAAACTGTTTATGCATATTCGCGTACCAGCTTTCGACGCTCTGCAAAATCCCTTTCGTTGTAGCGTTCATAAAAGCCCTTCACGCGCAGTTCGCAGCCCGAAACATCTGCCGGTTCCAAACCGCCGGGCAACGTGAAGCAGACCTCATATGCTTCGCCGATATTGAGCACAACACGTTGCATTTCGTGTTGCAGCTGAACGTTTGACCCGTCGCGAAGCTCTACCGTGAGACCGATGGATGTGAGTACAGATTGTTCATGTTCGCGTTCGACAATCTTGAACCTTGTCCGCAGTCCCTCAAAGCGCCGTACTTCCTCACCCGAGTTTTTCCGCCCTATGCAGTCGGTGAGGATCTTACCAAGGTGAACCCATTCCTGAGAGGCTTCACACCATGACAGCAAGTACGGACAGGAGCCCTTTTCGTAGAAGGAGCCTGCTATGACGGCATTGTGAGAGCGTCCATCAAATGGCGCCGGTTGGCCGTCAACAAGCACGCCCTTCGGCAGGTATGTGTGTCCGAAAACTGCTCTTTTTGCTACGATCCGGGTCGATGAGTCTGTAAGATTGTACGGCAGAACGCCAAACAGTAAACGCTGCACCATCAACACACTCTTGCCAGGATCGAGCCTGACAGGCTGCCAACCAAATTGCCTGGAACTCTCAGGTGTTCTTGGGGAATAGGATCGCAAGCCGTCTCGTTGTTCGGCAGCTCCGAAAAAATCATCAATTTGGATAGGGCGAGAACCTGTGTTGCGGCAAACGGCAAGGTCAACGTAAAGCGCAGGTGGAAGATAGTGCGCCCCGCCCGAGGCACCGCCGGTACAGCCTTCAAAGCCAAAGTAGCTTTGATAGATCAGCGGCAAAAAGTCAGGGGCGGCGCCTGCCCGTATATGTCTGAGCAGCTTGAGGTTTCCCATATCACTCAGCCCCACTTTTCCATTGGGATTTGAACCCCAGAGGCGCAGATACCGGTCCAATTTTTGATCAAGAGAGCTGAAGTCGTCTTCTGTGGCGTAACGAAGAAAGCTCTCAGACCGTTTGCCTTGGCCCCGCATTGCCTTGCGAAGCACACTTGGCAATGGAAATAGCGGCAGGTCGTCCGGTTGAGGTTCGTCCCACACACCGAGCGTACGCCATCTGGCGTTCGTCTTGATGTTGGTTGTTTCTTCCTTCAAGCGATGACCTTCGGCACGACCATCAAAGTTGAGAAATACACCGGAGGGTTCGAAGGCAAACGAATAGTTCTCCAAGAGGAAGGTGAACGTCTTCAAGGTCGGGTTGTCGATTAAAGTGTGGTCATTTACGAGATCCTGATAGACACCGAACACCCCGGGCAAGGAAGCCCGTCCGGCACTGTCAAACAAGACGTCGCTCACGCGCATGAAGGTGGTCTTAAGCCTGCGTCCGCCGCCCAGATCACACTGATACGATTTCGTCGAGAGTCCGCTATTTCTTGAACGTTTCACATCGCATACGGATGCGTATGCGGGCTCTGTTGCCAAGAATGCGGCCGAGGCCAGTGAAGCAATAAGATCTCTTCGATCAATATGTTTCATGGTTCTTTTTCTCCCCTGGTGATCAATATTTGAAGACCTATTCTTCTGATATCTGCGTTTGTTTCAACAATATTCTTGTTTATTTGTGAGCGGGTTGATCTCAAAACGCTTACATTTCCAGCGGCACGAACTGCGGGAGGTGCCGTGAATTGCGCATCGCAACGCGGACGGTCCGCTTAGCCCCGCTCGGAGAACTGCGACTGCCAACGCAGGAGATAAGCCTGCAGGCGGCGGATCATCAGGGCCAGCCCAACCCCCACAATCATCAGCACGAACAGCGCCACCATCATGTCGGCGGTTTCAAGCGTGGCCTCGGCCTCGATGATGATCTTGCCGAGGCCCACCTGCGCGCCGATGAACTCGCCGATGATCACCCCGATGAGCGAGAAGGAGAGGGCGGGGGTCAGCACCGCAAAGACCCACGCGAGCGTGGACGGAATGACCACCGTCCAGGTCACCTGCCAGTCGCTTGCCCCCATCAGGCGGGCCACGTTGATATGGTCCCGGTCCACCGAGCGGGCGCCCTCAAATGTGCTGAAGAAGACGATGAAGAAGACAATCACCCAGGCGGTCATGATCTTCGAGGCATCGCCAAGCCCGAACATCAGAACAATGAGCGGCACCAGGGCGATGCGCGGCAGGGAGTTGAAGGCCACGATGAAGGGCTCAAACACCTTCGCCAGAAAGTCGGACCGGCCCAGGATCAGCCCGACCACAACGCCGCTGCCCACACCCACCAGAAAGCCCCAGAACGTGTTGCGCAAGGTGGCCACCGTGGCGGCCCAAAGGTTGTTTGTGTTCTCCGACAGGCAACCGGCAAAGCCGCCTTCCTTGGCCGTGATCCAGGTCCCGCTTGAATCGGTGAAGCAGCCTAGTTCCAGAAACCGCGCCCAGATCAGGTTGGGCTTTGAGATGAAGAACGGTTCAAGCACCTGAATGGTGAGGGCTTTTCGCCAGCTTTTCTCCAAGTCCGCCACAAGCCAGTTGTTGACCACGTCGCCCCACTGCCAGACCACCAGAATGAGCGCAAGCAAGAGCACGCGCCAAAAGTTGATCCAGCCGTTTTCCGACAACATGCGCCTCATCCTTCCGCACTGGTTCTGCGAAACTCTTCGCCGAGCGAATGCCAGATCTTCGAGAAGAGTGCGCTGAACTCCGGCGTCTCGCGCAAGGAGACCGCATCGCGCGGGCGCTCGAACGGCACGTCGAACACCTCCTTCAGGCGCCCCGGCCGGGCCGAAAGAACGATGATCTTGTCGGACAAGGTGAGCGCCTCGCCCAGATCGTGGGTGACGAACACCACTGTCTGCTTCTCCTTGTTCCAGATCTCCAAGAGAAGCTTGTGCATCTCAAGCTTGGTGTGGGTGTCGAGCGCCCCGAAGGGCTCGTCCATCAGCAGGATTTCAGGGCGCATGATGAGCGTGCGCATGAGCGAGACCCGCTGGCGCATGCCGCCCGACAAGGTGATCGGGAAGGCGTCTTCAAAGCCGCCGAGCCCGGCCCGTTCCACCAGCCGGTCCACCTGGGCCTGGCGTTCGGCCTTGGGCACGCCGTTCAGCTCCAGCCCGAGGCCGATGTTCTTGCGCACCGTGCGCCAGGGAAAAACCGTGTCGCGCTGGAACACATAGCCCACCTTGGGCGTGGGCGTGCCGGTGACCACCCGGGCCTCATCGATCAGGATCTCGCCGTCTGAGATCGGAATGAGGCCCGCCATCATGTTCAAGATCGTGCTCTTGCCGCAGCCGGACGGCCCGATCAGGGCCACGAATTCGCCCTCGCGCACGGCAAAACTCACAGCATCGACGGCAGGCACTTCCTGCCCACCGCCGCTGCCATAAATCTTGGTCAGCTCGCTGAGAACGATGCGCGCGCGCGCACCGTCCGTTGCCTCCGTCATCAGGCCTTCTGTGCCTTCTCCAGGAAGCTCATGTCGGCCACCGCGCCATACTCAAGCGGCTTGATCTTGGTCTTCTCGCGGAACCAGACCTTGGCGCCGTTGCCGAAATCCTCCACCGGGAAGCTGGCGTCATACTGCCAGATCTTCTTGTAGTAGGCGATCTCGCGCTTCACCAGCGCTTCGGGGAACTTGGGCATCAGGGGGCCCACCACCTTGTAGATCTCCTCTTCGGAGCTGGCGCCCAGCCATTGCATGGATTTGTAGAGCGCGTTCACATATTTCTGGGCCAGTTCCGGATTGTCCTTCACGGTCTCCTCCAGCACATAGACCACCGAAGCGGGGATCTTGCCGCCGAACACCTTGTCCCAGGCCGCCTTGTCGGAGATGTCGTAAAGCGGGGTGCCGTAGCCTTCGTCCTGGGCGCGGAACTGCCAGGCGGGAACGGCCATGATGGCATCGAACTTGCCGGCTTTCAGCCCGCCCAGAATGGTCTTGGAGCCGCCGCCGGCGACCCAGTTGAACTTGTCGTTCACGCCGAAGGATTCCAGCACGTAAGTGCCGTAGACCCAGGTGCCCGAACCGATGCCGGTGGCCGCGATCACCGGCTTGCCGCCGTCGTCATGTTTGTATTCGGCCAGCTTTTCAATGCTGTCGATGCCCTTGTCGGCCAGCTCCTTGCGCAGAACGATGTTGGCGTAGGAGCAGCGGTTGTCGGTGGCCAGCAGGATCTTGGCCGGCTTGCCGCGGTTGGTGAGCTGCAGGGGATGGCTGGAATCGCCCAAGGCATAGCCCACCTGTTCGGCCGCGATGAGCTTGCGCACCTTGGAGCCGCCGAGCGCCTCGGTGAGTTGCAGGTCCAGGCCCTCCTCTTTGGCAAAGCCTTTGGCCTTGGCCACCATGTGGGGGGCGTAGATGGTGGTGTTGACCGAGTGCGAGGCCTTCAGCTCGGCCCCGTCTGCGCCAAGTGCGGTGACCGACCAGGTCATGGTGGAGCCGGCGAGGGCGGCTGAGCCTGCGAGAAACTGCCGTTTGTCGATTTTCATTGTATTCACGTCCTCCGTTTTGATTTTGCCGGGGCGTTCTGAATTTGCGATGGGGCCCCGTTTTGAACTTCGCCGTCACCATACCAAACCGCGGGGGGGAAGCAACGGCACTAACGATTATGTGGCACACACCCCTCTTACCTCCCAGACCCATTTGATCCCCACTCTGCCCCCTTTTTCGTCATTCCCGCGAAAGCGGGAACCCAGGGCAGGAGCGATTGGGGTGCTCTAAAGCGTTATGAGTCTAGGTGCGGTCAAGCCATTAGAACCAAGGTTCCCAACGATGTCGCCCTCGGCCTTGAGCCGAGGGCCGAGGGCCGCGAGAGATCTGAACATTCCGCCCTGGGTCCTCGGGTCAAGCCCGAGGACGACACCCTTGGGGAATGCAGCATAGGGTGATTCAACCTGATCTCATTATGGTTTAGGCCCCGGACATTTGCTGGCGCAAATTCCGGGGTGACGAAGAAGGGGGCAGGGCTTACGCCGCCGCCGTTGTCAGTCTCCGCGGCGCCGGCCTGTTGCTCTCGCGCCATTCGGCATTGTCGCCGCAGAACGCAGGGTCTTTTATCAACACATGACCGCGCCGCCGCTCGATCGCGGCCACATCCGGGCGCCGGGCGAGGGCGATTTTCAGCATGTTGCCGAGCGCCCTCAGCTGCCTGGCCGGCGAGCGCACGGCCTCCGGGCGCCCAGCCGCCACGCGCCGGGCAATGGTCTCAAAGTCCTCGGCCGGCCGGCCAGCCACCTCTTCCACCGCGCGGGTCGGAGCGTTCACCGCAAAGGTGCCGCGGCGGTATTCCTCAACATAGATGCGAAGCTGGGTGAGCATGGTGTCCGAATAGTTCGGCGGCGGCACCGCGCTCAGCGCCTTTAGGAACATGGCCTCCGAAACATCCTGATACCTCACAGAACGCCCCAAGACCTTGCCCAGGGTTGCCGCGATCTCGTTGGGCGAGATCAACCTGGGCCCGGTGGGCCGGTAGACCTTGCCCGCGTGGGCGCCAGGGTCCATCAGTGCGCCGGCGGCGACAGCGGCAATGTCCTCGTTGGAGGGTGGAGCGTTCTTCGGCTCCTCCCCGTCACCCAGCGGCATGGGCAAGAGGCCAAGCTGGGCGGCAGGCTCCAGCACCATGAAGTAATTGTCGGCAAACCAGCCCACGTTCACCGTGGTCACGGCTGTGCCCGGCATCATCTCCAGCATGGTGTCGTTCAGCCAAACCTCGCGGGTGAACTGGGAGGGATGTTCCGGCTGGGAGAGCCACTGGCTGAGGCTCACCACATGCTCGATCTTGTTCTCGTAAGCCGCCGCGGCGAAGACCGCGCCAAAGTGCAGGCCATTCGGGGCCGTGGGCGCGCAATGGTAGGCACGCTGAACCCCCGTCATGGCCTGGCGCATGTCGCGCACGGCATATTGGTCGCCGATGAAGATCTCCGCTCCGGCCTCTTTCAGGCGCGTTGCGCGGTGGTCGTCGCGGCGCAGGAAGGCGCGGACGCCGAACCCCTGCTGCAGCACTTGCAAGGCGGTCTGCAGGCCGGTCTTACCGCCGGCGCTGGTGATGAGGATTTTCGGTTTTCTGGGCATATCTTGCTTCCCTTGCTTGATGAAACTGGATCGCTCAGTCACCTTCGGCGTGTGACATAAAAAGGCAACTAAACACTTTAAAATATCAACTAATAACTATATATTTTAAAGTAACAATTTTGTGAGCATGCTTATGGCCGGATCTCGCCGTTACAAATTGCTGTGCCCGATCGCCCGGGCTCTGGACCGGATCGGTGATCGTTGGACCTTGCTGATCCTGCGCGATCTGCATGCCGGCCCGGCCCGCTTTTCTGAGCTGCAGAGCGGGCTCACCGGCATTGCGCCGAACCTCCTGACCGACCGGCTGCAGCAGCTCAGTGACGATGGTTTGATCCAAAAGCGCGCCGGCCAGCATGGGGTTGCGCTCTATGAGCTGACCGCCCTGGGGCGCAAATCACGTGACGCGCTGTTTGAGCTGGCCATGTTTGGCGGACGCTTTCCGCCGGACGCCGATCCGAAGCGCCCTGGAAACTTGCGGACAATCGCGGTCACCCTCAGCGCCGCCTGTCAGCGGGTGGTGGGCGCGGATGCCGAATTTGAAGCCGAGCTCAGGGTGGATGGCGAGCCGTTCACCCTGACCGCGCGGGACGGCCGGGTGGAAATGGTCTATGCGCCGGCGCCGGCGCCCGATGTGGTGATGACCACCGGGTATGAGGCCCTGCTGGCGGCCTCCGAAGGGGAGATGGACTTGAGCGGCTTTGTGGCCCAGCACGTTCAGCTTGAGGTGCGTACAGCCGGAAAGGAGAAGGAGCTTCTGTCTCTTCTTGCGGCGGCTATGGAGGTTTTCGGGGAGTAGGCTCTTTTGGCCCAGATGTCGTAGCGTATCTCTTTATAGGCAAAGCAGCGTGACGCTGTCAAGCTAAAATTTCACTTAGCTCGCGACTTGTCGCAGAACCGTTGATAAATCAACGATTTACACGCTATATGGGCAAAATTAGTAAATGCCACCATAAGGTTGTTTTTTGCGGTTTTGTACATGTCTGGGCGCGGGAAGCTTCAACCGCCGTCATGGCTGCGCAGGGATGACGGCTGAAGGCGGATAACCTTACATCCCAGCGCCTCTGCATTCGCAGGGACTACGGCTTGCGTGTTATTCAGCCAGAACCCGGGTCGTGGGGAAGGTGATCTCCACCACGGTGCCGATCTCAGGCTCGCTGGAAATCTGGAAGCTGGCCCGGTTGGCTTCAGCCAGGGCCTTGGTCAGCGGCAGGCCGAGGCCTGTGCCCAAGATCCCGTCGCCGGCGGACACCGGCTCCACCTGGCGGAACGGCTCCATGGCCCGTGCGATTTCCGGCTCGCTCATGCCGCGCCCGGTGTCTTTCACCTTGAGGGAGATATTGCCGCTCTTCTCCAGCCGGGCCGAGACGATCACCTGGCCGCCGCCATCGGTGAACTTGATGGCGTTGGAGAGCAGGTTGAGCACGATCTGGCGCATGGAGCGCTGGTCGGCCACCACGTTGGGCAAACCCTCCTGCACGCTGGAGCGCACGATGACGCGGGCCTCCTTGGCGCTGTCGGAGAGAAGCTTGACGCACTGGGTCACCACCTCGGCCAGATCCACACTGGCAAAGTTCAGCTCCAGCTTGCCGGCCTCCACCTTGGAGAGGTCCAGGATATCGTTGATCAGCGAGAGCAGATGTTCGCCGCTGGAATGGATGTCGTTCACATAGCCGGAATATTTGTCGTTCTCGATGGCACCGAAGCGGCGGGCCTTCATGACCTCCGAGAAACCCAATATGGCGTTGAGCGGCGTGCGGATCTCGTGGCTGATATTGGCCAGGAACTCGGACTTCTGGGCGCTGGCCTTCTCGGCCGCCTCGCGCGCGTCCACCAGCTCCATCTCGGTCTTCTTCCAGCTGGTCATGTCGCGCAGGACGGCGCAATAGCGCGAGACCTGAATGTCGTCGTCCCGTCCGGGACCCAGCCGGCCGAGGGTCAGGAAGAGGGGGATCTCGCCACCGTTCTTCTCAATTCCGGTGACCTCGCGCCCATCGTTGAGGACCGAGGCAATGCCGGTGTCGGACACCGCGGCCATGTAGCGTTCCAGGGTGTCGCGGCTGTCCCGGGTCAGGAAGTCCGCCAGGGGGCGGCCGGTCACCTCGTTGCTGTCGAGCCCGAACATGGCCTCCGCGCTGGCATTGAGCGAGAGCACGCTGCCCTCCTCATCCAGGGTGAGGATGCCGTCGGTGGCGGTGTTGAGCATGGCCAGAAGATCGGCGTTTGACGGGCCGCCGGGGCTCGCCTGGCCGCCGGCGATCTCATCGCGCACCAGGCGCACCACGTTTTCCGGCAGGGCCAGCTCGCCGGCCTCATCCTCGCCAGCGCTTGGCTGGAGAACCACCTGAACGGCCTCGCCGTCGGGCCATTGAATGGCCTGGGCATGGGCCATGATCGGCACGGCGCCCGACTGATAGGGGGCGCCGGTGAAGGTCACCGGCTCGCCGTCCGGTTCCATCAGATCCAGGCTGTAGGCGCCGAACAGGGCATCCATGGTTTGCGCCGCCAGGGCCTTCTCGATCGATTCGAAGCCCATCAGGGTTGCCGCATAGGGATTGAGATAGATGAGCTTGCCGGCGCGGTGGACCACGACCGCGTCGGGCAGGCCGTCTATGATCGATTCCACCGCATCCATCGCCACCGCAAGCATGCTCGCGGCCGCATCTTCGGCGTCTTCTGCTTCACCGTCCTCGTCCTCTGGGGGTTCAGAAGGCTCAGCACTGCTGACACTTGGGAAGCTCACCGTGATATCGGGCATCTGGCCGTCCCCGGTTGCCGGTGCGTCAGGCTGCGGGGCCGCATCGGTCTCGCGCGAGAGTGTCTCGCCCAGCTCGGTGAAGGCCTGCTGCTCTTCCCGGCTGAGCGGCACGTTGGCGTCCGCGGCTTCGTCGGTGTTGAAGCCGACCGTGGTTTGGGCCGGCGCTTCGTCCTCCTTGCCCGTGTCGGTGTCCTGCCCTTCTGCGGGGGCCGGAGGGGTTTCCACCTCCGACTGGCGCAAGATCACCACCGGCTCATCGGCCTCGGCCTCAGGGTCTGAGGCCATCGGCTCCTCGGCGGGCTCCTCCTCCGGGGCGGGCGCCTCCCTTGGGGCGGGCGCCTCTGCGGGGGCCTCCAGCGGCGCGCCGATCCCGGCGATGCGTGCGCCGATACCGCGATAGCCGGTGAACGTGCCGTCGGGGGCAAACAAGGGCATGGCCGAAAGGGTCAGCCGTTCGGCCGGGTCTTCGGGCCGGCTCTGCCAGATCACCTGGGCCTTCCAGGCGCGCTTCTGGTCCAGGTAATAGCCGATGAGCGGGTCGGGCCCCACCAGATAGCGGTCGCTCACATCGCCCCAGAGCTCGCCCGTCAGGGCATCGGGGCTGAGCCCGGTGGCGTCGGCAAGGCCGTCGGAGACCTCCACGAACACATAGTCGGCGTCGAGCTCCCAGGTGAAATCGGCGGTCGAGGCAATGAACTCCGACAGGCTGTCGGCACGCGCGTTCAAGTGGCGCTCCAGGGTCCGCCGGTCGGTCACGTCATCGAGCATGAGATAGAGGTGGCGGTCTGCGCCTTCGCCGATGAGCTGGCCGAAGAGGCGCAAATCGCGCAAGCCATAACGGCACCGGGCATGGTCGAGCTTGCTGTAGGTGCCGGCGGCCAGGGTGCCCTGGATGATGCGCTGGGCAAGCTCAGGGTCGCTGAGCACTTCGGCCAGCGAAGCCCGTTCGGTCATCTCAAACAGCTCTTCGGCCGCCGGGTTTGCGCTTAGGATCTGCCCTGTGGGGCTGAACGTCAAAATGGCCAGCGGCAGGGCATTCACGATGAGCTCTGCCGGCTGCTCAAGGGCTTCGGCCTCAGGTTCTGCGCTGCCCACCACCAGCACGCCGCCGCGCCCATCCGGCAGCCGGCGTTCATAGCAGGTGCAGCTTAGCGCAGCGTCCGGTCCGGCTGATGGGAACACCAGGTAGTCTGCCAAAGAGCCGCCGGTTTCAAACTGATCGGCCAGCTCCATGATGCGGGCGACGCCGGGCTCGGCGCGGGCAAAGCGCCGGTCGATCAGGTCGAACATGCTTTCAGCGCCGAAGAAGTCCAGGCCCGCATCGTTGGACCAGACAATCCGCTGGCGGCCCGCGTCCCACAACCATGCAGGCCGGTCAGCATCTTGAAGCTCGTCAAGCTGAGGTGCCGTTTGTGCGTTTGCGCTCACGTTCGCAACCCTCTCATCCCCGCAATGCGCCGCCCCGCACGCTGCTTTCAGTCCATCGTTGGCCTCGGTTGAGAAAATCTAAAACTGGAAACGCATCCCGCAAGCGCCCAGTTTGCCGCACGCCAACACTATAGATCAGCTCCCAGCACCGCGTCCACTGCCGGTTGGCAATGATTCCCGCAAGAACCTTAATTTTGTGCAGTGCAATATTTTTGTTGCAATGCAGCATAAATCAGACTATATTGTGCTCATGATGTTGTGGGACTGCCCCATTTGCGCGGGCGGAACCGTAGGAAAAGCAAGGGATTTGAAGCAATGACCACCAAAGAATTGAAGGCCCAGGCGAAGGAAGCTGTTGAGACCACCAAGTCCATCACCGAAAAAGGCCTGGAAAAGGCGCAAGCTGCTGCCGACGACACGGCAAAGCTGGCCACCAAGTCAACCAAGGTTTTTGAAGAAACCCGTTCGATCTTGAACGCGAGCGCTGCCGATTGGCAGGTCAAGCTGTTTGACATGACCAAAGCCAATCTGGATGCCAATTTCGCCTTTGCCCAGAAGCTTTTGGGCGCGGCTTCCCCGATGGAAGCCTTCCAGATGCAGAAAGATTTTGCCGAGGACCGCATGGCGGCGATGCAGAAGCAGACCACTGAGCTCAGCGCGTTGGCCTCCAAGGTTGCTGAAGATGTGGTGAAGCCGGCTCAGGAGGGCATGATCAAGTCTTTCGATGAAGCCAAGAAAGCCTTTGCTGCTTAAGCTTTAGAGCTCCACGAGTGGGGGCATCAGGTTGCCCGCCGGTGCGTATTTCCGGCGGGCAATTTTTTTACGCCTGTCGTCCTCAACGACCGCTTGAAATCGTGATATAATCCGCATAGTGTCCGTCCGCGTTTGCGGACGCAAAGGCAATGTGCAGCTGTAGCTCAGTTGGTTAGAGCGCCTGATTGTGGATCAGGAGGTCGGTGGTTCAATTCCTCCCAGCTGTACCAATCCTTTCAATAAGTTAGATATTTCGGTTGTGGCGGCAATGCATCTCAGTAAGCACATAGTAAGCGC
>CAJHYS010000437.1_pt1 | contig 19639 bp, 19 predicted proteins | sample 9198801 | NCBI WGS metagenome assembly CAJHYS01 (sample SAMEA7708368, study PRJEB35096) | sediment metagenome | biome: marine neritic benthic zone biome [ENVO:01000025]; feature: sediment [ENVO:00002007]; material: shallow marine sediment [ENVO:03000034] sea grass bed [ENVO_01000059] ...
CGTTGCAGATCGGCAGCAGCCAGTCGGAGCGCATCTGCAGATCGTCGTTGAGCGCCTTCATGGCGCTGTAATTGAAGGTGTAGCCCTTCTGTTCGGCGCTCTTGGCGGCCCAAATCAGGGTTTCATGGGCGTTGGTGAAGCGGCGGCCGCGGAAATTCGGCATGGGGTTGGTCTTGCGCCACACCACATCGTTCAAGAGCCAATAGCCCAAGTCCTGAAGCGCCGTGCCCACGCGGAAGATGTTGTGGTAGGAGCCGATGACCCACAGCGTGCCGTCGTCTTTGAGGACACGGCGGCAGGCAGTGAGCCATTCGCGGGTGAAGGCATCATAGGCGGCAAAGGACTCAAACTGGTCCCAGTGATCGTCCACCGCATCCACTTCGGAATTGTCCGGCCGCTTCAGGTCGCCCTCAAGCTGGAGGTTGTAAGGCGGGTCTGCAAAGATGAGATCGACCGATTTGGCCGGCAGCTTGTTGAGCTGGGCCAGGCAGTCTCCTTTCAGGATTTTGTTCTCGAACGGAGCCAGCTCGGGCTTAGCCTCAAACCCCATGTGCAGATCCTCATAACGCCACTTACTGTCGGGACAATGGCGCACGATGTGGATTCGCCGTAAAGGGGCGCGAAGACTTATGGTTAACGTCCGTTAAGCAGCCCTGCCCTCAAACAGCGCCCTGATGGGCGCAAAGGACTTGCGATGGTGCGGGCACGGCCCGGCTTTGGCCAGGGCCTGTTGGTGGAACGCGGTGCCATAGCCCTTGTGGCGCTCAAAGCCGTAAACGGGGTAGGTCTTGGCCAGATCGCACATGATCCGGTCCCGCGTCACCTTCGCGATGATGGACGCAGCAGCGATGGAAAGCGAGCGGCCGTCGCCCTTCACCACCGTTTCGCTGGCGCATGGCAGATCGGGCTTGCGGTTGCCATCTATCAGGACATAGTCAGAGGGCCGCGAAAGGCCTGAAAGCGCGGCCTCCATGGCCCACATGGTGGCGTTTAGAATGTTGTGCCCATCAATGCGCGCCACATCGGCGATGCCGACCCCAACCTCCGCAGATTTCATAATCTCCTCAAAGAGCGATTCGCGTTTTGATTCAGGGAGTTTCTTGGAATCGTTCAACCCATGTGGAATGCGGTTCACATCGAGAATCACGGCAGCCGCAACCACCGGCCCGGCCCAGGGTCCCCGGCCGGCTTCGTCCACCCCGGCGATGCGGGCAAACCCGCGCGCCAGAGCCCCCTGCTCCAAGCCGAAATCGGGCCGTTGAGAATCATGCTTCGCCATGGCGCCACTGTGGCCTGCCGCAGGGGGCCCTGGCAAGGCTCACAACAGGCTGAGCTGATCTCCCGGCTGGGGCGGACGCTCAAAAAGATCCGTGCGCAGCTCGCGCTTGAATTCGTTCAGCCCGAGCCGCTTGGCCATAACCTCAAAGCGCCGCCCGATGGACCAGGCGTAGGGGCCCACCCCCTTCAGCCGTTTGCCGAAGGTTGGGTCATAATCTTTGCCTTCGCGCATGTTTTTCATCAACGAAAGAACATGTGTGGCCCTGTCCGGGAACTCAGAATGCAGCCACTCACGGAAGAGCTCGCGCAGCTCCAACGGCAGGCGCAACAGGATATAGCCAGCCTCTTTCACTCCCGCCGCAGAGGCCGCCTTCAAGATCGCCTCAATCTCGCTGTCATTGATCGCCGGAACCACCGGCGCCACCATCACCGTGGTGGGAACGCTGGAGGCGGCCAGCACTTCCAGCGCCTGCAGCCTTTTCGTGGGCGTTGCCGCCCGCGGCTCCATCTTGCGCGCCAAGGCGCCGTCCAGGGAGGTGACGGAAATGGCCACGTTCACAAGGTCCTGCTCCGCCAGGGCCTGCAGAAGATCCAGATCGCGCAGCACCAAAGCAGACTTGGTGACAATGCCGACCGGGTTCTTGAATTCCAGCAACACTTCAAGGATTTGCCGGGTGATCCTGTAACGCCGCTCAATCGGCTGATAGGCATCCGTGTTCCCCCCCAGAACGATCAGGGAGGGTTTGTATCCCGGCGCCATGAGTTCACGGCGCAGGATTTCCGGCGCATTCGGCTTGGCAAACAGTTTGCTTTCAAAGTCCAGCCCAGGCGACAGCCCCACATAGGCGTGGGCCGGGCGGGCATAACAGTAGGAACAGCCATGCTCGCAGCCCCGGTATGGATTGATCGACAGATCAAATCCCAAGTCTGGCGATGAATTGCGGTTGATCAGAGCCTTGGGCTGCTCTTCGAACACTTCGGTCCTTAAGGCCGGCTCATCGGCCAGGGTCTGCCAACCGTCATCGAACAGGAGACGCTTGTTGGCCTCATAGCGCCCGGACACATTTGTGCGGGCGCCGCGGCCACGCGCCATTTTGCCGGCCGCGGTGGGGGCTTCCGCCATCTTGCGCCCGATGCCGTGCTGGGCTGTGAATTCGCGAACCGTGACCATGCCAGCAAAGATAGAACGCAAATGAGAACATTTCAAGAACATATTTAACCTTTCCGCAAGTTCTTGGGGGTGATATCAGGCGGATCATGCTGACGGTGATCATCCCCACGCTGAATGTGGACAAGGTTCTGGAGTCCACCCTGACCGCGCTCATGCCGGCCGTGATGAGCGGGCTGATCAAGCAGCTCGTGGTCAGCGATGGCGGCTCATCAGACCATACGGTCGCCATTGCCGATGAAGCGGGTGCCGATATCGTTGTCGGCCCTCAAGGCCGCGGCACCCAGCTTGCCCTCGGTGCCTCAAAGGCGCGCGGCGACTGGCTGTTGTTCCTCCACGCCGACACGCTGCTTGAGCCTGGCTGGGACCTTGAGGTGCAGCAGTTCATCACCGAGGCCCAAGTTGCCGGCGACCTTGAGCGCGTCGCCTATTTCCGCTTTCGCCTCAACGACCGGCAATCAGCCGCGCGCTGGCTGGAGCGGATCGTGTCGGCGCGCTGCCGCGTTCTGGCACTGCCCTACGGCGATCAGGGGCTGCTGATCTCCAAATCGTTCTACCAGTCGGTGGGCGGTTTCAAGGACGTGCCGCTTATGGAGGATGTCGACTTCGTGCGCCGCATCGGCCGGCGCCGCCTGGTTGCGCTCCGCCATGCCGCCATCACCAGCGCGGCGCGCTACCGCAGAGAAGGCTATCTGAAGCGCGTGCTGCGCAATGCGGGCTGTCTGGCCATGTGGTTCTTTGGCGTCAGGCCGGAACGCATTGCGCGGTTCTACAAATGAACCATCTGGTGATCATGGCCAAGGCGCCGGCGGCCGGCCGGGTCAAGACGCGCCTGGCACGCGATGTGGGCGCGGTGGAGGCAACCCGTGTCTACCGGACGATCCTCGGCGCCACCCTGCGCCGTCTTGCGCCGGACCCGCGCTGGCAGACCTGGGTGGCCGCAGCACCGGATGGCGCAGCGCACGCGCCCATTTGGCCAGGCTCGGTGCACGTCACGCCCCAGGGACAGGGCAACCTGGGAGACCGGTTGCAGCGGATGTTCCACCGATTGCCCGCAGGCCCGGTGATCATCATCGGTTCCGACATTCCCGACATTTCGGCACCGGACATTGCCGCCGGCTTTAGGGCCCTGGGCCATCATGATGCCGTCATCGGCCCGGCGCCAGACGGCGGCTACTGGCTGGTGGGCCAGCGCCGGCGTCCGCGGATCTTGGAGATGTTCGCCAATGTGCGCTGGTCCGGCCCGCACGCCAGGGCGGACACGCTCGCCAATCTTGAAGGCACAAACGTCGCCCTGCTCGGCGAGAAGGCCGACCTGGACACACTCAAAGACTATCTGGCCTGGTGCGGCTCTAGAGCACCATGAGGTGAGGCCCGACCGATCCGCTGCAATCAGTTCTCCCATTATGCCGCCCTCGGGTCAGGTCCGAGGACGACACTTTGCAAGTTGAATCAATCTGATCCAACCCATGTTTCAGAGGTTGAACTGGTAGCTCACCGGAACCCAGTGGTATCCGATGTCGCGGCGTTCAACGAAGCCGACCGACGGGAACGGCATGTGATAGCCGGCAATCGCCACCTTGTCTGCCGCCGCCATGTCCAGGATCTTCTTGCGGGTTGCGGCCGCAGCGGCCTTGTCCATGTCAAACTTCACATGCCAGTCAGGCCGTTGCATGGAGGCCACATAGTGGTTGCAAGCATCAGCCATCAAAATCAACCGGCCGTTTCCGCTTTCGATGTGATAGCCCATGTGGCCTGGCGTGTGGCCGAAAGCATCGATTGCGGTGATGCCCGGTGAGGCTTCCTGCTCGGGCTTCACGAAGGCCATCTTGGCGGCCAGCGGCTTAACGTTGCTGTTGGCCAGCTTGCCCACCCGGCCTTCGGCCTGATCGGCGGCGGTCCAGAAGTTATACTCCACCTCACCGGCCACGTAGCGCGCGTTCGGGAAGGCCGGCTTGCCGTCCTCCATCAGCCCGCCGATGTGGTCGGGGTGGAAATGGGTGATCACCACCGCATCAATCTCTTCAGGCGCATAGCCGGCCTGTTTCAGAGCCACAAGCAGATTGCCGGCCTTCGGGCGACGCGCGGCGCCATTGCCCGAATCGAACAGCACAACTTCCTTGCCGGTGTTCACCACAACGGGCGTAAAGCCGATTTCCATCTTGTCGCCCGGCAGGTGGTTTGCGCCCATCAGCGCGGCAACATCTTCTGCCTTCTGGTCCTGGCCGAAAATCTTGTTCACGGTCGGCACCTGAATGGCGCCGTCCAGAATGGTGGTCACCTCGAACTCACCTAACTTGAAACGGTAGTGCGAGGGCCTCGAGGGGCCCAGCATTTCAGCGGCCGCGTGGCTGGGGTTGGTTTGACCGTCCACCAGTGTTGCCGCTGCGGCAGCACCGGCAGATGCCAGAACTGCACGGCGGGATATCAATTGCTTATTCTCACTCATTCGTACCTCCACCACGATTGTTGCCTCTATGATGAAACTATACGCCGTTACATGTCAAAAGGATGATGCACTATTGCCGCAAATCGCTCACATTTGCGTGGCTGGGGCATGTTCTGCTCAAGTTGAGCAGAACATGCCCCAGATTATTGTTGCGGGCGGGCATCATATCTCCGCTCAGACATAACCGTCTGATCGGAGCTTGCCCTATCACGTGTCAGCTCTTGCTGCGCTGCAGGTGCTCATCCAAACGCGGCATGATCTCTACAAAGTTGCAGGGCATGTGACGGTAATCGAGCTGGTTCTTCAAAATGCCGTCCCAGCCGTCCTTGCAAGCGCCCGGAGAGCCCGGCAGACAGAAGATATAGGTGCCGCCGGCAACGCCGGCCGTGGCGCGCGACTGGATCGTGGAAATGCCGATCTTCTCATAGGACAGCATGTGGAACGCGGTTGAAAAGCCCTCAATGCGCTTTTCAAAAATCGCCTCCACCGCTTCCGGCGTCACATCCCGGCCGGTGAGCCCGGTGCCGCCCGTGGTGATCACAGCATCGACCCCTTCATTGTCAACCCAGCTTCGCACCTTGTCCTGAATGACCGCCACATCGTCGGTCACGATGGCACGGTCGGCCAAATGGTGTCCCGCCTCCTCCAACCGGGCCGCAAGGGTTGAGCCGGAGCGGTCGTCTTCCAGCGTGCGGGTGTCGGAAATCGTCAACACGGCAATGTTGAGGGGGATGAATTGGCGGCTCTCATCAATACGCGACATACTGACAGGTTCTTTCCATGGCTTGCGTTAAATCTACTATATCCACTTCACACAGCGGGGAAAGGCAAACAGATGACGGAAGCCTCACTTTTCAGCCACGTGACCGTCGGCACCAATGATCTGGAACGGGCAACGGCCTTTTATGACGCCGTTCTGGAGACAGTGGGCGGCGTTCGGACGTTCACGGAAAAAGTCGTGACAGGCTATGGGATGGGCCCTGACGGTCAGACCGTGTTCTGGGTCGTTATGCCCTTCGACCGGCAGCCGGCCACGGTGGGCAACGGCACCCACATCGCCTTTAACGCATCAAGCCGCGAGGCTGTGGATGCCTTCCACGCTTCAGCCCTGGCGCAGGGCGGCACGGATGAAGGCGCGCCCGGTCTGCGGCCGCATTATCATGCCGACTATTACGGTGCCTATGCGCGCGATCTGGACGGAAACAAGCTGCAGGCGGTCTGCCATCTGCCGGAGTAGGCGATTTTGCACGCTCGGACTTTCGTGCTGGTTCAGATTCACCTACAAATGACGCCATGACGCGGGTGATGGTGATCGGTAACGCCGGGGGCGGCAAGTCGACAATGTGCCGTGCAATATGCGCGGCCCATGGGCTGCCTTACTTTGCTGTTGACAAAATCCAGTGGAAACCAAACTGGGTGCCCACGCCTGAGGCTGAATATAGCCAGGCGCATGAAAAGCTGCTTGCCGAGAAGCGCTGGCTGATCGACGGCTACGGCTCCTGGGCCTCCGTGGAGCGCCGCTTATGTGAAGCCGACACGATCGTGCTGGTCGACCATCCAATCTGGGTGCACTACTGGTGGGCAACAAAACGGCAGATCAAAGCAATCTTCTTTGGCAGGCCCGATGGCCCCGAAGGATGCCCGATGCTCCCCGTCACACTTCGCCTCTACAAGATGATGTGGTGGCTTCACCGCCGGATGCGGCCAAGGTTGATTGAGGACATCAACGCGCGACGGGGGCACGCCCGCATCATCCACATACGCTCGCCCCGGGAACTCGCCAGATTTGTTGCCCGCCCTGTTTGAGAGGGTGGCCTGCCGAACGTCCGCATGCACCCTTTAGGTGAACGCGTCGGGCATGGAGTCCTTCTTCTGCGCGATATAGGCGTTCAGCGCCTCATCAATGGCCGGGTCAAGCGGCGGGGCCTCATACTCCGCCAAGGTCTTGGAGACCAGCGCGTTGGCGCGCTCGTGCGTGCGCTTGGCCCCATCGGCTTCCCATTGCTCGTAGGAGTTATTGTCGCCCACGGTGGTGCGGTAGAACGCGGTCTCGAAATTGGCCTGGGTGTGGGCGCAACCGAGATAGTGGCCGCCGGGGCCCACTTCGGCGATCGCGTCCATGGCCTGGCCGTTTTCGGAAAGATCGATGCCGTTGGCAAACTTCTGCATCATGGCAAGCTGGTCCACATCCATCATGAACTTCTCATAGGAGCTCACCAGGCCGCCCTCCAGCCAGCCTGCGGCGTGGAGCATGAAGTTCACACCGCCGATGATCGCCGGGTAGAGCGTTTGCGCGCTGTCGTAGGCCGCTTGCGCATCCGGCACCTTGGAGCCGGTGAGCGAGCCGCCGGAGCGGAACGGCAGGTTGTAGCGCCGGGCAAATTGCGCGGCCCCGAGCAGAAGAGAGGCCGGTTCGGGCGTGCCGAAGGCCGGGGCGCCGGACTGCATGGAGATCGAGGTGGCAAAGGTGCCCATGATCACCGGCGCGCCGGGGCGGCACATCTGGGCAAAGGCGATGGCGGCTGTGGCTTCGGCCACAACCTGGGTCAAGGTGCCAGCCACCGACACCGGCGACATGGCCCCGCCCACGATGAAGGGCGAAACGATGCAGGCCTGACCGGCCCGGGCATAGACCTTCAGCGCCCCGCCCATGGTGTCGTCGACCACCATCGGCGAGTTGATGTTGATGAGGCTGGTGGTGACGCAATTGTTCTGAACGAACTCATCGCCGAACACCAGCTTGGCCATCTCCACGGTGTCCTCTGCCCGCTCCGGTGCCGTGACCGAACCCATGAACGGCTTGTCGGAGTATTTGATATGGGCATAGAGCATGTCGTAGTGGCGCTTGTTCACCGCCACGTCCACCGGCTCGCACACGGTGCCGCCGGAATGGTGCATGGCGGGGGCCATGTAGGCGAGCTTCACGAAGTTCTGGAAATCCTCAAGGGTGGCGTAGCGCCGGTTGCCCTCAAGATCGCGCACGAAGGGCGGCCCATAGACCGGGGCGAACACCGTGTTCTTGTCGCCGATGACCACCGAACGCTCCGGGTTCCGGGCATGCTGGGTGAATTCGCTGGGCGCCGTCTTCATCAGTTCGCGGCACAGGCCCTTGGGCATATGCACGCGCTCACCCTTCACGTCGGCCCCGGCATCGCGCCACATCTGAAGCGCCTCGGGATCGTCGCGGAAATCGATGCCGATCTCCTCTTGCACTTTGTCCGCATTGCCTTCGATGAGCGCCAGGCCCTCTTCGGACAGAAGCTCGTATTCGGGGATCTGCCGCTTGATGTAGGTCAGTTGGGTAACGGCCCCTGATGTGCGCAGGGCCCGGCGCGCCTCGGCGCCGCCTCCTGAACGCCTGCCCCGTCGTCCGCCCCGGCCTTCGCTCGGCCCGGCGTCTTCAGCGGTTTCCGCCATCATCTCATCTCCACTCACCCAAGGGGCCAGGCTCGGCACCATGCCGCCGGCCACCGTTCACATAGTGACCCTTATTCACCGAGGGTGAGACTTGCGCCGCCCACGAAACGTCTTTCCATCGCTCAGATGCGACGCATGGCGCCGCCCGCCAGCACGGCCATTTACCGCATTTCCCAAAAGCGACCGCAATCAGCTTGACAGCGACATAAAGATTTGTTTATATAAGCAAATCATTATGTCGCAGAGGAATGATCGATGACCACGCTTTCGCACCGCGCCTGGACGGCCTCGCAAAACACTGCGCCCATCGAAGTCTCCTTTGAATTCTTCCCTCCAGGCGGCCCCAAGGCGTTCGACCGGCTGATGAACACGGCCGAGAGCCTGGAGCCCTATGCACCGCGCTTCCTGTCGGTTACCTGCGGGGCCGGCGGAACCGATGATCTGTCCAGCGACAAATCGTTCGAAGCCATCCAGTCCCTCAAGCGCAGTGTGGACACCAACCTGGCCGCCCACCTCACCTGTGTTGGCCGCAGCAAGCGGGAAATCGACCAGCGGGTCCGCGAATATGCCGCTGCCGGCATCCGCCGGATCGTGGCCCTGCGCGGCGATGCGCCCGAAGGCCAGGACTACAGCCCCCACCCTGGCGGCTATGCCAATGCGGCCGAATTGGTTGCGGGCATCCGCAAGATCACAGATTTGGACATCTCCGTTGCCGCCTATCCGGAAAGCCATCCTGATTCGCCGTCGCGGGCCGGCGACATCTACAATCTCAAACAGAAGCTCGATGCTGGCGCAAACCGGGCCATCACCCAGTTCTTTTTCGACAATCAGGTGTTCGTGGATTTCGTGGCCGAAGCGCGCGCGGCGGGCATCGATCAGCCGATTATCCCCGGCATTCTCTTGATCGACGATTTCTTCAAAGCCAAGAACTTCGCCCTGAAATGCGGGACCAGCGTGCCTGAGTGGCTGGACCAACGCTTCGCGGGCCTTGAAAACGACCCGGAAACCCACCGGCTCGTGGCCGTCAGCGTGGCCGTGGAACAGGTGCTGGATCTGGCCGCGCAAGGGGTGCGCAAGTTCCATTTCTTCACCCTGAACAAGTCCGATCTGGCCGTCGCGGTGTGCCGCAGTCTGGGCCTGGCGCCGGTTCAACAAACCTTGCAGGCTGCCTGAAGCCATTCACCAGGCAGCGCGGCGTCGTTATCAGTCTTCGCCGTGTCGCAAGTGCTTCATCCTACAAGGGCCACTATCCGCCATAAGTGCGCCAACCGCTGGCGCCTTTGTTGGAGCTCATAACCCATGCCACAACTCACTATCGTCTTTTGGCGCGACATGCCGGCCCAGGTCATTGTGAAGGCCGGGCGCACCAAGGAAAGCCGCAAGCTGGACGAGCGTTTCGAGCAGGCCATCGACATGGCGGCGATGCGTTCAGGCGCAGCGGACACGGATGCCTATCTTGAAGAATGGCGGCGCGACATCAGCGAAGTTGAGGGCGATCTTGCCGAGATTGCCGACAATACCCAGAAAACCCTTGAAGCCGAATATGATCAGGACCGGCTGAAAGCCCTGATTGCCAATGGCGGCCACGCGGCCTGAGCCTTCCACCAAACCAGAAAGACCTTAGCGCAATGACCGAAACAGTTCTCGCCTCCGCCACCAAAGAAGTGGTGCTCGGCTTCGACCGCCCCTTTTGCGTCATCGGCGAACGCATCAACCCCACGGGCCGCAAGAAGCTGGCCGCCGAGATGAAGGACGGCGACTATTCCACCGTTGAACGCGATGCCATTGCCCAGGTTGAGGCCGGCGCCCATGTGCTCGACGTCAACGCCGGCATTCCGCTGGCCGACGAGCCGCGCATTCTGGCCGAATGCATCCAGTTGGTCCAAGGCCTCACCGATGCGCCGATCTGCATCGACAGCTCTATCATCGACGCTCTGGAAGCGGGCCTGAGCGTGGTTCAGGGCCGGCCTCTGGTGAACTCTGTCACCGGCGAGGAGGAATCCCTTGAGCGCGTTCTGCCTCTGGTGAAGAAGCACGACTGCGCCGTGGTGGCGATCTCCAACGATGAGACCGGCATTTCCGAAGACCCGGACGTGCGCTTTGAGGTGGCCAAGAAGATCGTTGGGCGCGCTGCCGACTTTGGCATCAAGTCTCAGGACGTGGTGGTGGACCCGCTGGTGATGCCCATCGGTGCCATGAACTCGGCCGGGCGCCAGGTCTTCGCCCTGCTGCGCCGCCTGCGCGAGGAGCTCAAGGTGAACACCACCTGCGGGGCCTCCAACATCGCCTTCGGCATGCCCAACCGGCGCGCGCTCACCGGCCACTTCCTGGCCATGGCGGCGGGCCACGGCATGACGTCTGCCATCATGAACCCGCTGCATGATGAAGACATGCACGCCATCTTCGCGGCCAACACCCTGAACGGCCTCGACCCGGACTGCCGGGCCTGGGTGCGCAAGTTCCGCGAGCCCGTGCCGGAAGGCGCAGCAGGCGAAGGCGGGGCACGCGGCCGCCGCGAAGGCCGCCGCCGGCGCCGGGCGTAACGGTCGAAGGGGCTGACATGAGCGACGGCGGTCAAACCAAAGAGGCGCTTGTCGTCTTCACGCCTTCGGGCAAACGCGGCACCTTCGCTCACGGCACCCCTCTCCTCACGGCCGCCCGTTCGTTGGGCGTCGACATTGACAGCGTGTGCGGCGGGCGCGCCATTTGCGGGCGGTGCCAGGTGGATGTCTCCATAGGCGACTTTGCCAAGCACGGCATCTCCTCCAGCACCGGCAACCTCACCGAGGTCACCGCCGTTGAGACCCGCTATGACGAAAAGCGCGGGCTGAAAGCCGGCCGCCGCCTGTCGTGCCAGGCCAAGGTGCACGGCGATGTGGTGATCGACGTGCCGCCGGAAAGCCAGGTGCACAAGCAGGTTGTGCGCAAGCGCGCCGAGGCCCGTGTCATCGAGATCGACCCGGTTACCACCCTCCATTACCTGGAGGTGGAAGAGCCGGAAATGCACAAACCCTCCTCCGATCTGGAACGGGTCTACGACGCGCTGGCCACGCAATGGGACATTCCAAATGTGACCTGCGACATGCGCATTCTGGCCGAGCTGCAGCCGGTCTTGCGCAAGGGGGGCTGGACCGCCACCGTGGCGGTGCACCGGCGCCTGCCGGGCGATGTGCCCCAGATCATCGGCGTCTGGCCGGGCTTTCATGAAGAGGCTTACGGCCTCGCCATCGATGTGGGCTCCACCACCATCGCAGCCCATTTGTGCGATCTGGCGAGCGGCGAGGTTCTCGCCTCGTCCGGGCTGATGAACCCGCAGATCCGCTTCGGCGAAGACCTGATGAGCCGGGTCTCCTATGTGATGATGAACCCCGGCGGCGATGTGGAGATGACGCAAGCGGTGCGCGATGCCATTAACGTGCTGGCCGGCCAGGTGGCCGTGGAGGCGGGCATCAACCAGGACCACATCCTGGAGGCCGTGCTGGTGGGCAACCCGGTGATGCACCATCTGCTGCTCGGCATCGACCCGGTTGAGCTGGGCGGCGCGCCGTTTGCGCTGGCCACCGGCCTTGCGGTCACCCGCCCTGCCCGCGAGCTCGACCTGAAGCTGCATGGCGGGGCCCATGTTTACGTGCTGCCCTGCATTGCCGGTCATGTGGGGGCCGATGCGGCGGCGGTGGCACTGTCGGAAAGCCCGCATCTCTCCGATGAGATGACGCTGATCGTCGATGTGGGCACCAATGCGGAGATCCTTCTTGGCAACAAGCAGCGCCTGCTGGCCTGCTCCTCGCCCACCGGGCCGGCCTTTGAGGGCGCGCAGATCTCGTCGGGCCAGCGGGCGGCGCCCGGGGCCATTGAGCGGGTGCGGATCGATCCGGAGACCCTGGAACCGCGCTTCCGGGTGATCGGCTGCGATCTGTGGTCGGACGATCCCGGCTTTGCGGCCGCCACGGCGGCCAGCGGCGTCACCGGCATTTGCGGTTCCGGCATCATCGAGGTGATGGCCGAGATGTATCTGGCCGGCATCATCAACCAGGACGGCGTGGTGGACGGCGCCATGGCGGCCAAATCGCCGCGGGTCAAGGCCGCAGGGCGCACCTTTGACTATGTGCTGCACGAGGGCGAGCAGACCATTTCGGTGACCCAGAACGACGTGCGCGCCATTCAGCTCGCCAAGGCCGCGCTCTATGCGGGCACCCGATTGCTGATGGACAAGATGGAGATCGACACGGTTGAACGCATCCGCCTGGCTGGGGCCTTCGGCAGCCACATTGATGTGAAGTACGCGATGATCCTGGGGCTGATTCCCGATTGCGTTCTGAGCAAGGTTGAATCGGCCGGCAACGCGGCGGGCACAGGCGCCCGGATCGCCCTCCTCAACGCCAAGGCGCGTGATGAGATCGAGCGCGTGGTGCGCGAGATTGAGAAGATCGAGACCGCGGTTGAGGAGCGCTTTCAGGAGCACTTCGTGGAGGCCATGGCGATCCCGCACAAGAGCGCGAGCTACCCGCATCTGACCAAGCAGGTCACCCTGCCGGCGTCCAAAGAGGTGGTTCAGGCGGAGAATGGCGAGGGCGAAGGCGGCCCCCGGCGGCGGCGGCGGCGCGGCCGGGGCTGACGAAGGTCTCCCTCTGACCGCGCTCGTGCAACTTGTGCCTTTAGGCAGTGCCGTTCCTTTTCGTGTCATCCCTGCATTCCCCACCTTTCGTCATCCCCGCGAACGCGGGGGAGCCAGGGGCGGCGAGGCTCTGAGCCCTGCGGCCCTGGGCCCCGGATATTTGCTGCGCAAGTTCCGGGGGGACGGTTGGGGGGAGGCACGCGGGTTTCAGGGGATGGTGCATGGGGCGGAACCGAAGGCTTTAGCCTGAGAGGCGGGCGACGGCCCGCTCGGCGGCATCGAAGGCGCCTTCGATGAGGCCCGGGCTTTGGCGGGCGGTTTCGGCGCCGGCAAAACTGAGGCGGCCTTCAAGATAGAGCCCCCTCACCTCCTCGGGGCCCGGTTGCGGGTGCGCCATGGGGCCGGTCAGATCGTCCGGCGCGGCGATGAAGCGGTTTGTTGCCCAGTCTTCCACGTGGACGGCCAAAGGGTTGGGGGCATTCTCACCGAAACAGCGCTTCAGCTGGGCACGGATTTGCCCGTCCAACCCGTCACCAAGCGCCCGGCGCGCCTCCGGCGACAAGCCGATGAAGCCCCAGAGCGCCGCCGGCGTGCCGCCCGGCCCGCAATGATCGTGCGCCTCCACAATGGGCCCGGCCCGGCTGGCCAGGCGCCCGGACAAGCCGGCCTCGCGCCAGAACGCGCGCTCATACACCACCGCCACCTTGGCATGGGGCGCCATCCATGTGGGCAGGGCGGCCAGGGCACGGAGCAGCCCGGCGGGCAGTGCCTCGTTCCAGTCAATGGCGGCAACGGCCATGCGCGGCGGGACCGCGATGATGATCTGATCTGCGGCGAACGCCGCGCCCACGGCGGAAACCGTGACCCCATCGCCAGAGACCTTGACGGCGCTCACAGGCATGGACGTGAGCACCGCGCCTTCCGGGACTCTTGACACAAGCGCCCGCACCAGGGCCTCAGAGCCGCCGACCACCCGCTCATTGCCCTCCTGGCCCGGTAGGGGCGCAGCTTGCGCCGGCTGGCCGGGGCCAAAATCCAGAATGGCAGGCCCGGTGTCGAACTGGGGCACGGTGCTGAGCTCCAGCCTGGCGAGCCAGCGGCTGATCACCGGCTGAAACGCGGGCCACACCCAGCTTGGCCCGAGATCGGCCACGAAACCGGCATCGTCGAAGACCGAGCGAATGCGGCCGCCCGGCTTGCCATGGGCCTCAAGCACCCGGCAGGTCTTGCCGGCATCGGCAAGCAGCAACGCGCAGGCGAGCCCCGCGATCCCCGCGCCGATGACGATCACGTCTGATTTGTCGATAGCCCTGCTCCTGCTGCTGAAGGGGTGTTGCCGCCTCACCCGGGCAACGCCGCTGGACTTTAGGGCGCGGCGCTAGAGACGCCAAGCCTCAGGACTACGCCGGACGGTTGGAAATGAGTGAGCTGCCACCTTGTTCGCGAGGGAACGGGCCAGCGAGCCTTCTGGCTCACAGACTTCCAATTTGCCTTGGCAGCGGAATGAACTGGGATGTCCGAAAGTGGGGGGCTTCCGGACTAAGCCGAACGGCGACTTTGTGCCACTTTCTTCCGTTCGGTTTTTCGATGGCGAAGGAGAGAAATGCCCCCTAATGGAAGTAGCAGCCTCTCCTCAACCACGGCAGCTCTGTGCTCGAAAATCACCGTAAGCCCAAAGGGGGTTCGTGAAACCAAGCCGACGTCAGTGTTCTGCAATCTTCCCGCTTGTATCCCAATGCCAAACACCGCTTTGCGCGAAGAGATCGGACAGATGATCTAACCTCGAAGCTAACACCATCATGAACATTTGCAATCAAGTGAGCGAACGCAGATGTGAGCGCCTTCTGATGCTATGCGTCGTTCTCGTTGCTACTGATCGAATCCCGCGTGGGCATGTGGTAGCGGTCTTCAGGTTTGAGCCAGCCCTTAAAGTTTGGTTTTCGCTTCTCCGAAAAAGCGGCGCGAGATTCCATGAGATCACTCTTGTCGCCATGATCATGCAGTGCGGCGGCCAAACGTTCCAAATCTGGGGCGATCTGAGGGCGCATCTGACGCATCATATAAATTGTATTCACTCGGGAAGCCGGCGGTAAGGAGAGCATATGTTCTGCCATTTCATAGGCCGCCGGGATCAGGTCATCCGGATCGACCAATCGGTTCAGAAAGCCGACTTCGTAAAGCCGTTCAGCGCTCAGGCGAAATCCGAGCGCCATTTCCGTAGCGATATGATGAGGCAGTCCAGCAAGATGGCCATGATTGTACCCACCGAGGAGCCAGCGCTTTGCTTCTGAAACCTCGAAAATTGCACCGCGGACGGCAACGCGCAAATCGGTACGCTCCACCAGCATGAACCCGCCACCCATGGCGAACCCATTAATCGCGGCAATCACCGGTTTCTCCAGGCGCCCGGTTGCAAACGGATCTTCCTTGAGCGGTGCACCACTCCCAGGCGTTCCGCGGACAAGCGATTCCTTCATGTCCTCGCCTGCGCAAAAGGCGCGGCCAGTGCCGGTCAGAACCGCAACCTCCAGGTCAGGGTCTTCTCTGAAGGTGGTGAAGGCCTCCGCCATTCCCGCACGCAGTTCCACACCCAAGGCGTTCATCCGCTCAGGCCGGTTCAGACGGATCTGAAAAATTTGACCCTGCCTCTCAGTCTCCACGACGGCCATAGTTAGTGTCCTCTCTTGTTGCCCATGCGATTGCGCCAATCAGGTAGCTGCAAAGGGATCGTTTTAGTCTTAAACGACACCGTTCTCCATCAGATCATTGATCTCTTCTGGAGAATAGCCGAGGCCGCCCAGAACGGTTTCGGTATGTTCACCAAGTTTCGGCGCGACTCCAAACTGGGCAGGTGTTTCAGAAAACTTCCAGGGCGATCCGTGCACCTTCAAGGTGTGCCCGTACTCGGGGTAGTCAACCTCGGTGATGTAGCCATTCGCCAGCACATTGGGGTCATTGGAGGCTTCGAGGAGGGTGTTGATTGGTGCGGCAACAATGTCCGCGTCACGCAGCACCTCCACCCAGCGCTCGCGCCTGTCGCGGGCAAAACAGGCATCGAGCGTCGCCAACATTTGCTCACGCATTTCATGGGACGTCACCGTGACGCCGAGGTCGCCTAATCCTAAGGCGTCCAACTCGTCATAGAATCCAAGGGCGGTCATTGCCTTCTTCCAGTTTGTCCCCCGCAGCTGGAAGACGAATGGCTTTGCGTTCACGTCTGAAAAATTGGCGCTCATGCTCGGGCGCTCCGGCGTACCCACAATCCGCGCCTGACCCGTCACCGGGTTCTTCTGACGCCACATCGCGGTCGTGAGCGTCCAGCCCATAAGCCGGATTTGTCCGCCCAGCAGTGATGTGTCGACTTTCTGCCCGACACCGGTTGTCCGTGCGCTGATCAGCGCCGCGAGAATGCCACCAAAGGTCAAGATTGCGCAGGTCTCATCGGCAACTGATACGATGCCGGTGCGCAGTGGTTGTCCGGGGGTGGAATAGGCTTCGGCTATTCCGCCCAGCGCCTGGCCGATCGCGTCGGTGCCAGGCAGTTCCGCGTTTGGGCCATCCGGCCCATAACCGGAAACTGAGGCGTAGACGAGCTTCGGATTGACCCTTTTCAAGTCCTCATAACCAAACCCGTTTTTTTCCGCTGCGCCAGGTCTGAAATTCTGTCCGAATACATCGGCGTCGGCTATCAGCTTGTGCAGAATTTCATGCGCACGCGGATCTTTGAGATTAAGCGTCAGGCTCTTGACGCCGCGATTGTTGGTTTCGAAATAACTGCTGGGCAGCCCTGACACCTTGCCCTGACCGCGCGAACTGTCACCGACGCCCGGGACTTCGATCTTTATGACGTCTGCCCCCAAATCTGCCATCAGCATATAGGGAACGGTACCGGCCTGCGCAGTCGAGCAGCAGACGACCTTTACACCGGCAAGTGGCCCTTTCGGCTGTACCATTACCTTCACCCCTCTCCTGTTGGGCAAACATGAGCCAATATCGCGGGTGCGCCGCGATTCCCGGATCGAACCGCTCAAGAGCCGCCAGCTGGAGTAACTGTATATCACGGCCGAGGAAGGAAATAGTCCAGTTCGCGGAAACTCAACGCTTATTGAAAGAGCAAAGGGCGCTTGATCATCGGAAGGTTACTGGTTGGGAAGGCGAAACTGGATTGGTATCCCATTGGTGTTGACCCACCTTATTTCTTACTTCAGTGTGCTCGGACATGCGAACAGGCGGTTTCTCAACGGCCAAAACACAAGAATCGCAAGTTGTCTAAATGGGAGGAAGATAAGATGACAAGAAGACCGACGAGAAAAGGGATGATTTCGCTCATCGCCCTTGGTGCCAGCATGGGTTTAATGGCGCTTACGAGTTCTGTTGCCCAGGCGTCAGACAAACCCGCTATTGAGGTGGTAACCCACGCGGGTGCCGGTGGCGGCACCGACGTGAATTCGCGGATGATGATGCTGCGCAGTCGGCGCACCCTGAAGCAGGACATGGTCGTTGTGAACAAACGTGGAGGCGGCGGCGCTTCTGCGATGAACTATTTCATGAGTCGCCCCGCCGATGGCAACACGATCCTGACCTTCACGGTCGGCCATGCCATCACCATGGCCAAGGGCAAAACCAAGCTCAAGGTTGAGGACATGGCACCCATCGCCCGTGGCACGAATGATCCGCAGATCCTCATGGTGAACTGCAAGACCAGCCCGTACAAGACGCCGGAGGAATTCATCGCCGGCATGAAGAAGGGCGACAAGCTGAAGTTCGGCGGCACCCAGACCGGGACCATCGACCACATTACGGTCTTCCTCTGGGCCAAACGTCTCGGTCTTCCAATGCCGACCTACCTGCCGTTCAAAGGAGGTGGCGAACTTGCAACGCAGCTGGTCGCTGGATCCGTAGATGTGGGGACCCTGAATTTGTCCGAAGCAGCTGCGCCCGTTGAAGCAGGCGATATCTGCCCGCTGGTGATCCTGGCGGAGAACGGCATGGCGCCCATTCCGAAAGCGAAAACCGCAAAGTCCCTTGGAATCGATCTTGTGCTTTCCACAACGCGTGGTTTCGTAACCCATGCCGGCGTGGACGATGCGCGGCGTGCCGAGCTCGAAAAGGGCATGACGAAAGCCATGCAGCATTCCATGTATCAGGCTTACCTCAAGAATTCGGGCCTGGACGAAAGCTCTCCGCAGGCCTCCGGCCCGTGGGGTGAACAGATCAAGTCGATGGTCGGAGAATTCGGTCCAGCCTTGAAGGAAATGGGTTTGGTACAATAGTCACCAGCGACGCGGAGAAATACGGTGCTGCCTCAGGCAGCACCGCTTTTCGTGATCCATGCGGTACTTGATAATCCCCGGTATTGTCGCGGCCTTCGCCCTGACCATAGTTTCGGCTGCCTTGCAGCTGGATCTGTCGCCGCCAATCATTGTCGGCCACAGCATGCAGCCTCGGGCTTTCCCCATATTGCTGATGGTGATCGCTCTGATTCTGTCCGGGTTTCTCGCCTTGCAGAACAGACGTTCACCCCCGGGTAAGGTCGAATTTGAAGGTCTGCCGACATGGGGTTCCATTGCACTTTTTGCGGTGTTCTATCCTGTAACGGTATATGTCGACTTGCTGATTGCGATAGCAGTCGTGATGTTTCTGATGTGCATGCTTTGGGGTGAGCGGCGCGTACATGTTGCCGGAGCAGTTGCAGTCATCACACCTGCGGCCATCTTCCTGCTGTTCGACACGGTCCTAAGGGTTCGGTTCCCGCGCGGCCTGATAACCAATTGGTATTACGGGTAGGCGGAAGACTCATGATCGAAGCATTGCAAGCGATGGGGTCAGTTGTTCTTGATCCCTACCTGATATTTCTCATTCTCTTAACCACCGTGATCGGCGTGATCATTGGGGTGCTCCCAGGTTTGGGGGCGACGACCGGGGCGGCATTGCTGCTGCCGTTCACGCTGACGATGGACCCGGTGCACGCGATTGCCGTGCTCGCGACCATCTACGTCTCGGCGACCTTCGCCGGCTCGATCACCGCCATTCTGATCAACACGCCAGGCACCGCCGCTGCCGCCGCGACCACGTTCGACGGCTTTCCCTTGGCACAACGCGGCGAAGCCGGCAGGGCTTTGGGGATTGCCGTTGTCTCAAGCACGTTTGGGGGCGTGTTTTCGATAATCGTATTGTGCATCGCCGCCCCGATGCTGGCACGGGTCGCTTATGAATTTCGCCCGCCGGAATACTTTGCGCTGACGTTGTTTGGGCTGTCCATGCTTGCCTCGATAAGCGCGGGCGGTGCGGTCAAGAACCTGATTGCCGGAGTTTTTGGCGTGTGGCTCGCGACAATCGGACTTGAACCGACCACGGGAATCGAACGGTTCATGTTTGGAAACTACGAACTCGCCGAAGGCTTGTCCTTCGTACCCGTATTTATCGGGCTTTTCGCCATGTCGGAACTGCTGGTGCAGTCCAAACACATCAACAGATTACTCAACGCGGTCAGCTTGAAGGCGGTGAAACTGCCCACGCGGGAGGACTATAAGCGCATATGGAAAACGGTATTGCGATCCTGTGGCATCGGCACGTTCATCGGCATACTTCCCGCAGAAGGCGCGACCGTCGCTTCGATGATCGGATATGCCGAAGCGCGCAGATGGTCGAAAAACAAAGAAGAGTTCGGTAAAGGCTCGATTGAGGGCATCGCCGGCGCGGAAGCGGCCAA
>CAJHYS010000443.1_pt1 | contig 19578 bp, 18 predicted proteins | sample 9198801 | NCBI WGS metagenome assembly CAJHYS01 (sample SAMEA7708368, study PRJEB35096) | sediment metagenome | biome: marine neritic benthic zone biome [ENVO:01000025]; feature: sediment [ENVO:00002007]; material: shallow marine sediment [ENVO:03000034] sea grass bed [ENVO_01000059] ...
ACGCCTGGGCCACCACGCCCAGATCGTGGGTGACGAACAGCACCGCCGTCTCATGATCGCGCTGCAGGCGGCGGATGAGGCGCAGGATCTGCTTTTGCACGGTCACATCCAGCGCGCTGGTGGGCTCGTCGGCGATGATCAGGCGCGGGTTGAGGGCGAAGGCCGAGGCGATCAGGACGCGCTGGCGCATGCCGCCGGAGAGCTCGTGCGGATAGGCGCGCAAGATGCGGCGCGTGTCGGTGAGGTGCACCTCGCCCAGAAGCTCGCGGGCGTGCTCCAGGGCGGCGGGCTTGGAGAGGCCGGCCTTCAGGCGCAAGGCATCGGTGAGCTGGGCGCCGATGCGGCGCGACGGATTGAGCGCGGTGAGCGGGTCCTGCGGGATGAGCGCGATGTCGCTGCCCAGAAGCGTGTCGAGGGTGGCCGGCGGGGCGCCGATGAGCTCGGTGCCGTCGAAACGGATGGAGCCGGACGTTATGGCGATGGCGCGGGGCAGGATGCCGAGGATGGCCTTGGCGATGGAGGTCTTGCCGGCGCCGGACTGGCCCACCAGACCATGCACCTCGCCGGGGCCCATGAGGAGCGAGACGCCGCGCAGCACAGGCTGGCCCTCGGCGGTGCGGGCGCTCAGGCCCTCTATGTCGAGCAGCGGGCGCCTCATCGTCTCAAGGCCGGGTCAAGGGCGCCCCGCAAGCCGTCGCCCAACTGGTTGAAGGCGAGGACCGTGAGGAACAGAGCCGCGAGCGGGAACACCAGCACCCACCAGGCCTGGTAGATCACCTGGCGGCCTTCGGCGATCATGCCGCCCCAGGTGGGGGTGTCGCTGGAGACCGAGAGCCCGACGAAGGATAAGATCGCCTCGACGATCACCGCGATGCCCATTTCCAGGCTGAGCAGCACCAGGATCACCGGGAACACGTTGGGCAGGATTTCGCGGAAGAGGATGCGCAGCCGCGGCATGCCCAAGGTGACGGCGCTGTCCACATATTCCAGCTTGGTCTGGGCCAATGTCTCGGTGCGCACCACCCGGCAGAAGCGGGTCCAGTCGATCACCACGATGGCGACGATCACCGAATGCAGCCCGCTGCCCAGAACCGCCACCAGCAGGATGGAGAGCAGCACCGGCGGGAACGACATCCAGATATCCACAAGGCGGGAGATGACGGTGTCCACCCAGCGCCCGTAGAACCCGGCCAGAAGCCCCAATGCCGTGCCGAGCAGGCAGGCGAGGATGCCGGCCACGAAGGCAACGATCATCGAGACCCGGGCGCCGTGGATGAGGCGAGACAATAGATCACGGCCGAGGCCGTCAGTGCCCAACAGATAGCCCTCATCGCTGCCCTCCTGCCAGACCGGTGGGATCTTCTCCAAAAGCAGGTCCTGCTCCAGCGGGTCATGCGGGGCGATCAGCGGGGCGAAGAGGGCGCAGGCGATGAGGAACAGAATGAAGAGGCCAGAGATCACCGCACGCGGTTCGCGCAAGATGCGGGCGAAGGTGCCGGGGGTTGGCGCTTGAACCAGATCAGCCATGGCGCAACCTCGGGTTCAGCACGATGGTGATGAGGTCCACCGCCAGGTTGATCGCGATGAACAGAACCGCGAAGGCCAGCACCAGGCCCTGGATCAGGGGCAGGTCGCGGTTGATCACCGCGTCGATGGCCATGTTGCCGATGCCGGGATAGGAGAAGATGCGCTCCACGATCACCGTGCCGCCCACCAGGAAGGTGAACTGCACCCCGGTGAGCGAGAGCACCGGCACCACCGCGTTGCGCATGGCCTCCTGCAGCAAGATGCGAAGGGGCGAGAAGCCCTTGATGCGGGCGAGCAGGATGTAGTCCTGGACCATGGCCTCCTTCAGGGCGCCTTTCATCACCCGGGCGATGATGGCGGCCAGCGGCAGGGCGAGGGCCGTGGCGGGCATGATCATGTGGCTGAGGAGATGGCCTACGGCGGCGAACTTGAAGGTGGCAAGGGCCTCGAGCAGATAGAAGTTGCTGGCCAGATCCAGATCAAGCCTGGGGTCGATGCGGCCCGAAATGGGGAGCACGGGCCAGAGCACGCCCAGGACCAGGACGAACACCAGGGCCCAGATGAAATCGGGCACCGCCAGCACCAGGCCGTTGATGTTGTCGATCAGGGCTTCCAGCCAGCGCCCGCGGGCCAGCGTCGCCACCACCGCGACGGCCGTGCCCAGCCCCATGGCGATGAGAAGCGCCAGGCCGGCCAGCTCCAAGGTGGCCGGCACCCGGCCCAGAACCAGGCCCACCACGCCCTGGCGCAGGCTGAAGGAGGTGCCGAAATCGCCGGCCAGTATGCCCTTGATCCACACCGCGAACTGCTGGGGGATGGGCAGGTCCAGGCCATAACGGGCGCGCAAGGCCTCAATGTCCGCCTCGCTGGCGCCGGGCGCGATCATCATGGCGACCGGATCGCCCGGCACCACGCGCACCAAGACGAAGACGATCACCGCAACCCCCAGAAGGGTCACGGCGGCCAGGATCAGCCTGTTCAACAGAATGCGGTACCACATGGTGCGGCGGTCAGGTTACTCGTTTACTCATCAAGCGCGCCTCTCGTGTGGCCTCGGTGCGCGCTTTTCTCCAGCTGTTACCGCATCATTGTCCCATCAAGGTTTGGTCATGTGCACCGGTTCGGGCGCGCCCGCCACATTGGGCACGATCTTCACCCGGCTTGAGTAGACGATCGGCTGCACATATTGCAGAAGCGGGATCACATAGGCCTGCTCAGAGATGTACTTGTCCACCGCGGTCCAGCCGGCAATGCGCTTGGCCTCGTCAGCCTCGCCCCAGAGCGGGCCGATCTTTGCGTCCAGGTCGTCGGTGTCCCACACCGAATGGGGCGAGGGGCCGAACATGGCAAAGCCGGTTGAGGTGGTGGGATCGCCGATGGCGTTGCCCCAATTGTAGAACGCCGCTTCGGCCAGCTTGTCGGTGGCGCGCAGCTCATAGTGCTTGGCGATCTCATAGACCTCGATGGCCGCCTCGATGCCCACCTTGCGCCACATGCCCACAATGGCCTGCACCATCTCGTAGTCCTTGGGCTTCAGGCCGCGAGTGGTCTGGATGGTGAACTTCACCGGCTTGTCCTTGGAATAGCCGCTGGCCTTCAAAAGCTCGGCGGCCTTCTCCGGATTGTAGCCCGCGCCGATGGTGGGATCATAAGCGGCATATTCGGGCGCCTGAAGCGTATCGATCGCAACCCCGTAGCCGCGCAGCAGGCGGGCCACGATGGCCTTCTTGTTGATGGCCAGGGAAGCGGCCATGCGCACGTTCTTGTCCTCCATCACGCCCACATCGTTGAGGAAGATCATGCCGATGTCGGAGATCGGGGTGGTGACGCCGGTTAGGCTGTCCTTGGCCTTCAGGCGGTCGAACTCTTCATAGGGGATGTCGAGCGTGATGTCGGCCGCGCCGCTTTCCACCTCGGCCACCCGGCTGGTGGCGTCCGGCACGAACTTGTAGATCACCGTGTCGAAGGCCGGCTTGCCGCCCCAATAGTTGGGGTTGGCTTTCAGGCGCAGGAAGGCGTTGCGCTCAAACTTGTCGACCATGTAGGGCCCGGTGCCGATGGGCTTGGCTTCAAAGCCCTCCGCGCCCACTTTCTCATAGTAGGCCTTGGGCATCACATAGGCGGTGAGGAAGGCCATCCATTTGAACAAGGTGGGCTCGAACGCCAGGACGTCGGCGGTCACCCGGTTGCCCTCGATCTTGAAGTTGCCGATCTTCGACCAGACGAACTGGATCGGGTTGCCGGTCTCCTTCTTGCCGGCGCGCTCCAAAGACCAGACAATGTCTTCAGGGCCAAACGGCGAGCCGTCATGCCAGGTCACGCCCTCGCGCACATCCATCCACACCTGCTTGCGGTCGTCGCTCCAGCCCCATTTGGTGATGAGGCCCGGCTTGAAGTCCAGGTTCGGCTCCTGGCCGATGAACTGGTCGAACACGCTGCGGTAGATCGACTGGATGGTGGGGTTCACCGCTGAGGTGCCCACGGTCGGGTCCCAGGAGGGCAGGTTCACATTGTAGGCAATGGTCACCGTGCCATCATCGGCGGCCATCACGCCTGACAGCGAAAAAGCGGACGTGGCCGCAAAGCTTGCGGCAGCGGTTTTCAACACCTGACGGCGATCGAACTTCATGGAACTTCCCTCCCACCTGCGCCGGCCCGTTTTTGCTCAGATTTGGCCAGCATCATTGTTATACACTGCGGCCCAATTGATAGCATTTGCCGCCAAATCTCAAGGTAAATGGGCGTCGGCGGCAGAAGGCATACCAATTTCATACCAATTGCATACCAATTTCTTGATCGGCCCACCGCTCTCGTCTAGGATAAGCTAGCGTTTGGGAGCCATTTGCAATGCTCGATCTTGCACAGACCAGTCCTGCGTCATCCGGCCCGCCGCGGCCCAGCACCATCCTGTGGCCCGGGGTGCGCGCCCTGCCGCCGGGCATGGAGCGCTATCTTGTGGAAGGCGGCGGCTCGGTGGCCGTGGCCCTGGAGCCGGGCGACGAGGTTGCCGTGGTCGACATGGAGGGCGGGCAGGCGTGCGAGCTGGTGGCCGCCGATGAGAGCGGCAAGGCCGACACTGCGGCCATTCTGGGCACGGCGGCCGATAGCGAGGCCGATGGCCTGAAGGACATTCTGGCCGGCGATGGCTTTTCGGCCGGGCGCACCCGGGCGGCGCTTAAGCGGCGCGGCATCGATCTGGGCAAGGCCAAGGCCATCCGCGTGTTCGGCAGCACCTCGCGCCCCGGCGAGCGGGCCGAGTACAAAGCGGAACGCGGCGGCACGCTGATCGTGGCGGCGCCCGGCGGGCGCATGGATTTCGATGCCCAGAACACCGTGACCCCCCTTGAGCTCTTCGTGAAGCGGGCGGTTCTGAAGCTCACGCCGGAGGCCCAGTTGCCCGATCCCCTGGCCGACCCGCTGCAGGACATCCGCATCGACGCCAGCACCGCCCAGGCCTACACGGTGAAGGCGGGCGAATATATCCAGATCATCGATGTCTCGGGCCGCCAGTGCACCGACTTTCAGGCTTTCTCGATCCCCAAGCTTGAGGCGGGCCGCGAGCTGCCGCTGGATGCCACCATCACCCGGGCGCTCTTAGGTCTCGCCAACCCCATTCCCGGCATTCCGGCCAAGGCGTTCGATCTGGAGATGGACCCGCTGATCGAGACCATTCAGGACACTTGCGGGCGCCATGACGCGTTTCTCACCGCCTGCAACTCGCGCTATTACGATGACATGGGCTATCCCGGCCATGTGAACTGCACCGACAATTTCAACGCGGTGCTGGACCCCCACGGCATCGCCAGCCGCCGGGGCTGGGAGGCGCTGAACTATTTCTACAACACCCGGGTGGATGAGCAGAACCAGATCTATTTCGACGAGCCCTGGTCGCGCCCGGGCGACTACATCCTCCTTCGCGCCGTCACCGATCTGGTGTGTGTGAGTTCCGCCTGCCCGTGCGACATCGATGCGGCAAACGGCTGGGACCCCACCGACATTCACGTGCGCACCTATTCTCAAAAAGAGTTGTTCTCAAAAGCAGTGGCCTTCCGCATGACCCCTGACGCCGACCCCCAGATGACCAAAGAAACCGGCTTCCATTCCAGCTTCGCGAAGTTCACCTCGGACTTCACCGAGTATAACGGATACTGGCTCCCCAACCGCTTCAACAATGACGGGCCCACGGCCGAGTATTGGGCCTGCCGGGAAAAAGCGGTGGTGATGGACCTGTCGCCCTTGCGCAAGTTCGAGGTGACCGGGCCGGATGCCGAAAACCTCCTGCAATATTGCATGACCCGGAACATCCGCAAGCTCTCGCCCGGCCAGGTGGTCTACACCGCCATGTGCTACGAGCATGGCGGCATGATCGATGACGGCACGGTGTACCGGCTCGACCAGGACAATTTCCGCTGGGTGGGCGGCAATGACGTCTCCGGCCTGTGGCTGCGCGAGCAGGCTGAAAAGCTGGGCCTGAAGGCCTGGGTGCGCTCGTCCACCGACCAGATGCACAATATCGCGGTGCAAGGGCCCCATTCGCGGGAGATCCTGAAGAAGATCATCTGGACCTCGCCCAACCGCACGCCCTTGGAGGAGCTTGACTGGTTCCGCTTCACCGTGGGCCGCATCGGCGATTTCCACGGGGTGCCGGTTGTGGTCTCGCGCACCGGCTATTCCGGCGAGCTGGGCTATGAGGTGTTCTGCCACCCCCGCGATGCGGGCGCGGTGTTTGATGCGGTCTGGGCGGCGGGCGAGGAGTTTGAGCTGGCGCCGCTTGGCCTTGAGGCGCTCGACATGGTGCGGGTGGAGGCCGGCTTGATCTTTGCCGGCTATGAGTTCTCCGACCAGACAGACCCGTTCGAGGCGGGCATCGGCTTCACCGTGCCGCTGAAATCGAAGGACGAGGACTTTATCGGGCGCGAGGCCCTGAAGCGCCGCAAGGAGAGCCCGGCGCGGAAGCTGGTGGGCCTGGAGATCGCCTCCAACGAGCCGGTGGGCAATGGCGACTGCATCCATATCGGCCGCCCGCAGATCGGCGAGGTCACAAGCGGCATGCGCTCGCCCTTGTTGAAAAAGAACATCGCGCTCGCCCGCATCGACGTGGCCCATGCGGCGCTCGGCACCGAGGTGGAGGTCGGCAAGCTCGACGGTCACATCAAACGCCTGCCGGCCAAGATCGTGGCCTTCCCGCATTACGACCCGGAGAAGAAGAAGCCGCGGTCTTGAGGCTCTCGCTAGACTGTCGCCCGAGGACGGCATTGGGGGAGTGGCCCTTCAGACACTCCCGTAATATGCTGTGGACCCATCTGCGCAGGAAGGAGCCGCCGCCATGAAGCCCCACCAGCCGCTTGCCGACCTTGCCACCCACGAGGTCACCAACATGCCGCCCCATATGGGCGACCAGGACCTGTGGAGCCAGGACCTCGCCTTGCGCGAAGGGGTGGCCCGCGAAGGTGGCGATTGGGCCACCGGCGAGCTTGCCGCGCTGGGCACCCTGGCGGGCTCGGAGGCGGTGTTCCAGAAGGCCGAGGAGGCCAACCGGCACACCCCCGAACTCAACGCCTTCGACCGCTACGGCATGCGCATCAACCAGGTGGCCTATCATCCTGCCTATCACGAGCTGATGGGGATGGCGATCGAGCACCAGGTGCCGAGCTTTGCCTGGCGCCACGAAGGCCGGGCGGGCGCCCAGGTCGCCCACACCGCACTCTCCTACATGTTCAACCAGGCCGAGGGCGGCGTGATGTGCCCCATGGCCATGACCTATTCGGCGATCCCCACCTTGCGCCTGACGCCAAGCATCGCGGACGAATGGATCCCGCGGCTGCTCTCCACCGAGTACGACGCCCGCGACATTCCGGTGAGCCAGAAGACCGGTGCCACCATGGGCATGTTCATGACCGAAAAGCAGGGCGGCTCGGACGTGCGCGCCAACTCAACCCGGGCCCAAGCGGCGGGCGCCGAAACGGGCCCCGGCGCGGCCTATCTGCTCACCGGCCACAAGTTCTTCTGCTCAGCGCCCATGTGCGATGCCTTTCTGGTTCTCGCCTACACCGACGTGGGGCTCTCCTGCTTCCTGGTGCCGCGCTGGACGCCGCACGGGGAGCGCAACCGGCTCTACATCCAGCGCCTCAAAGACAAGCTCGGCAACCGCTCCAACGCCTCATCGGAAATGGAGTTTCAGGACACCTTCGCCCTCATGGTGGGCGAGGAGGGGCGCGGCGTTGCCGCCATCATGGAGATGGTCACCGGCAACCGGATCTATTGCGCCATCAGCTCAGCGGCCCTGATGCGCCAGGCCCTGGTGCAGGCGCTGCATCATGCGCGCCACCGGTCGGCCTTCCAGAAGCGCCTGGTGAGCCAGCCGCTGATGCGCAACGTGCTGGCCGATCTCGCCATCGAGAGCGAGGCGGCCCTGGCGCTGTCCTTGCGCATTGCCCGGGCCATGGACGAGGCGGCGGGAGACGAGGCCGCCGGGGCGCTCGCCCGCCTCGGCACGACGGTGGCCAAGTACTGGAACTGCAAGCGCGCGCCGGCCCACATCTTCGAGGCGCTGGAGTGCCTCGGCGGGCCCGGCTACATCGAGGACAGCATGATGCCCCGGCTCTACCGGGAAGCCCCGGTCAACAGCATCTGGGAGGGCTCGGGCAACGTGATGTGCCTCGACGTGCTGCGCGCCATGCAGCGCGAACCGGCGGCGGTTCCGGCCGTGCTGGCAGAGCTGGAGGCGGCCCGGGGCGGCCATGGGCTGCTCGATCAGGCGGTGGACCGGCTGAAGGCGGAGCTGGCCGACCGGGAAAATGCCGAGGCCCGGGCCCGCGCCATCACCGAGCAGATGGCGCTGGCGCTGCAGGGCGCCTTGCTGGTGCGCCATGCGCCGGCGGCGGTGTCCGATGCCTTCTGCGCCGGGCGCCTGGGCGCGCGCCCGGGCGGTGCGTACGGCACCTTGCCGGCGGACACGGACTTTGCGGCGCTCATCGAGCGGGCCGTGCCGGCCTGAGCGGCAAGGGCGCAGCGCGCGCATGCGTTTGTTACTGACAAGCCAATCCAAAACTGCGAGATTGCCCAACAGACAACGCCCGCGGAGAACCACACCATGATCCCCACACGCCGCACAATACTTGGCTTCATGGCCTGTCTGCCCGCCCTCGCTGCCCTTCCGGCCATTGCCCGGTCCGGCACGGCCATTCATGTTTACAAGAGCCGCTCCTGCGGCTGCTGCACGGCCTGGGTCGAGATCCTGAAGAACGCAGGGTTTGCGCCCACGGTGGAGGACGTCCACCCGGCCGAACTGGTGCAGATCAAATTGGCGAAGGGCGTGCCGCTGCCGCTGAGCGCCTGTCATACTGCGGTGATCGACGGCTATGTTGTGGAAGGGCATGTGCCCGTGGCCGACATTAGGCGCCTGATCGCCCAGAAGCCGGATGCGCTCGGCATCGCCGTGCCGGAGATGCCCTACGGCTCGCCCGGCATGGGCCCGGAATCAGAGCGCGAAGCCTACGACGTCCTTGTGTTCAGGAAAGACAAGGCGCCTGAGATATTCAGTCGCTACGAAGCGGCCTCATAGAGCGTTGAGATTTTGGGCGCGCCCCTTAACGCTTGGCGCGACGGGCAGGTGCCCACCTTGCCGACGACGGACCATTCAATGCCCACGCTGTCATCTTCCACCAGGCGGATCGCCAGGCGGCCCTGGCCGTTCGTGCCCTGAAACAGGGGCACCAGGGCGCGGGTGCGGTCCTGGTTCCAGGCCATGCCGAAGGGCCCCCGGCTGCCGGGGTTGAGGGCGGTGACGTGCTTGCCCTCAAGCTCAACGGGCTGGTCGAACGAAACCACCAGATAGACCGGAAAGCGCGCCGCGGCCCGTTCGGTGTGCCAGGTCAGGGTGACCTCCTGGCCGGCGCTCACCTGATTGCGGTCAAGCTCCACGGTCAGGCTCTCTTGCATGCGGTCCAGCTCCAGGGTGTCGAGCACGCAAGGGGCGGCCGCGGCCGGTGTCGCCGCCAGCAGCCCGGCAAGGCAAAAGGCCCGTTTGAGGGCTTTCATCATGGCTCGTCCTCGCAACTATCGCCAAGGGACGGCCCCGCGCGCCCAAACCGCCGGGCCTGATGTTCTCGTCACGTTGATGTGCGTTTAAGCCGATCGGCATGGCGCGCGCAGTGACATTGGTCACAGCAGGGGTGCGGGGATCAAACAATCCGTCATGCCTGCTCAGGGATGACGAGGAGAGGGCAGAGATGCCGGGAACGGGGCAGGGAGGACCGGGCGAAACTGAAGGGCGCGGCGAACGCCCTCAGTTCTTCAGAAACGGGATCCAGTAGGAGAAGATCGCCACCAGCGCCACAACGCCCACCGGAGACCAGACGCGGCGGGCCACGCCCCAGACGATCAAAAAACCCGCAATCAGCCAAAGCAGCGGCACCGTCACGCCGAACACTTCAATCCTGCTCAACAGGATCTGGATAATCTGTTCCATAGATCTGCCCTCCACAAACCGCACCGTTTCAGGCGCGCTGGACCTCGGTTCGGCATGCGACCCAAAACGGGCCACGCCGGCCGCTTTGCCCAAAGGCCAATGCAGGACTCGGGCCAAACCGACGTTTTCGTTGAATTTCAGCCCCTTAGAGCAAGCCTTCCAGGCCATGACCGAGGCCGCGCCGCGGCAACAAGCTTCGCGCAAGCAACGCCCTCTAGGCAGGGAAGGTGAGAAAGGCCCCGCAAATCGGGGGCTGCAACAGCGATCTTGACCCCTAGCGCGGCCGAGGTCGGGGGAATGGGGCCGCGCCCGGGAGCGCACGTAACTTGAGCCGATGTCTGCAAGTCTTAGACGCCTTCAAAGCCATTCAGCGCCGTTTGGACGACCCTGCTTTGCCGGCCGCGGTGCGCGAGAACGTGGAGCAGCACTTCCAACACCTGGTCAGCCTTGCTCAGAACCTGAAGGAGCTGGGCGTCGACACCAAGGAAATCAACCACCATGTGTCTGCAATCTATGGAAAATATGAGAAGGCCCTGGACATCAACCTGTCGCGCATCAAAGCCATCGAAGAGAGCATCGTGATCAAAGACGACGAGGCCGAAAAATGACCAACGGACCGACCGACCGCGACAAGAAAACCCCTTTGGAAGGATCCATGAACGACACCCCAAACCCAAATGAGGCCAAGCGCCTGGCCACCTTGCAGGAATACGACATTCTGGACACCGCGCCCGAGGAGGCCTTCGACCGGATCACCCGGCTGGCGCAATCGGCCCTGCGCATGCCCATCGTCCTGGTTTCGCTGGTGGATGAAAACCGGCAATGGTTCAAATCGCGCCAGGGGCTCGACATTCCGGAGACCTCGCGGGAGGTCTCGTTCTGCGCCCACGCCATCCAGCAGGATCCGCCCTTCGTCATCCCCAACGCGCTTCTGGACGACCGCTTTGCCGAAAATCCCCTGGTGGTGGGCCCGCCCCACATCCGGTTCTATGCCGGGGTGCCGCTGAAGATGAAGGACGGCGCCAATATCGGAACCTTGTGCGCCATCGACACCAAGCCGTGCCAGCTCACCGACACCGAGATGAGCATCTTGAGCGATCTTGCCCAATTGGTGGTGGACGAGCTTGAGCTGCGCCAGCTGGCCACCTCCGACACGCTGACCGGCGCGCTCACCCGGCGCAGCTTTGAGGCCGAGGTGGACAGCGAACTCGACCGCTCCAAGCGCTACAACCACAATGCCGCGCTGATCCTGCTTGATCTGGACAACCTGGACGGCGTCAACGAGAGCTTCGGCCATGCCGCCGGTGATGCGGTGCTGCGCAAGGTGACCGGCCTCACCAAGGCGGCGCTGCGCACGGTTGACGCGTTCGGACGGATCGACGGCGACAAGTTTGCCATTCTGTTGCCCGAGACCGGGCGTGACGGGGCGCTTAACGTGGTGGAGCGCCTGCGCCGGGAGATCAAGACCGCGCCGGCCTCGGTGGGCAACTCGATCATCACCATCACCGCCAGCTTCGGCATCACCGTGATGGCCGAAACCGACCGCACCGGCCACGGCATGATGCGCCGCGCCGGCGATGCCTTGCGTGAAGCCAAGGCGGGCGGTGCCAACCGTGCGGTTTTCAAGGATGCAGATGAGAGCCTCTCCGAAGTGGCTTAGCCCTTCGTGACTGGGCTTGTTGAGAAAGACCGGGAGCAACCGTTATGACAATGAGACTGTGGATTGACCTATGCTAGCAAACGCCGCCCCTGAACCCGATCAAACACCCCGTCCGGCCAAATCGTCTTCCCTGGTGAAAGACTATGAGGCGACGATGAAGCTGGCCATCTCGGCGCTCGACCTGGTGCGCAGCCACCTGACGCCGCCGAACCCGAAGACCTTCGAGTTCTGGTATCAGTATGCCGACGGCAACAATGCCGAGCTGAAGACGGAAGTGGACGCCCTCATCAAGCAGGGCCCGGGCAAGCTCAGCCCCTATGACATCGAGCAGTTCTACGACCAGTACATCCGCGGCTCCAGTGACGAGAAGGACGCCGAGCGCGCGGCCAGCCAGGGCCTGAACGAAGAGCTGAAAGCGGTGCACGAGGTGTTGCGCAACTACGTGGAGCACTCCAAGAGCTTCGGCGACACGCTCTCGGTCTCCATGGACGAGCTCTCGCCCGATGCCACGGCCCAGCAGATTGCCAAGACCGTGCAGTGCCTGATCGGCGAGAACCAGCGCATGGAGCGCGAGACCAGCGAGCTGCGCTCCTCGGTGGAGCATTCCCAGGAGCAGGTGAAGCTTCTGGAGACCCGCCTGGAGAAGGCCAAGGATGTCAGCCTCTATGATCCGCTGACCCAGTTGCGCAACCGGCGCTATTACGACCAGGAGCTGCCCAAGCTGATCATCAAGGCGGCGCTGGATGAAAAGCCGCTTTGCCTGGCGGTGGCCGACATCGATCACTTCAAGCGGGTGAACGACAATTTCGGCCATCAGATCGGCGACGGCATCTTGAAGCTGTTTGCCGACCTATTGTTGAAGAACATCAAGGGCCGCGATCTTGTGTGCGCTATGGCGGCGAGGAGTTTGTGATCCTGCTTCCTGAAACCCGGCTTTCCGATGCGGTGCTGCTGTTAGAGCAGATCCGCACCAAGCTGCAGGGTTTGAGCCTGTCGGTCAGGACCACAGGCGAGACCGTGGGCCATGTGACCGCCTCGTTCGGCGTGGTGCAGCTTCGCCCCAACGAGGACAAGGGCACGCTGTTCGAGCGCGCCGACCAGCTGCTCTACCGGGCCAAGGAAGAGGGCCGCAACCGGATCCTGTCGGAGAACGACTAGGCGCTTGGCGACAGCGTGAGGCAGAGGGCGCCGCGCCCCTTAACGGCTGAGCGAGCGGAACATGTCGACCAGGTGGAGGCCGCACGAGGCGCCCTGGTCCTTTTCCGGATTGTAGCCCGACAGGCTGAGCCCGATGAGGGCCGGTGCGGTGATCAGCGGGCGCAGAAGCGTGCCGGCATCGTCCCAGTCCAGGCCGCCGGGCATCTGATGATTGGCCGCCGGAAAGACCAGCTCGTCAAACACGTCCACATCCAGATGCAGCCAGAACCGGGCACCTGGCCCGGCAACGCGGCCAAGCGCGGCGCGGGCCGTGGCCGCCGCGCCATGGCTTCGGATGTATTCCAGATCAAACGCCGCCAGATGGGGCTGGAAGTCTTCGGGCATCAGCGCGCCCAGCTGTTCGGCCTCCTCGCGGTCGCGAAAGCCCACCATGGCCACGTTCTCCGGCTTCACCGGCGCAGCGTCGCCCAGCAAAGCGCCCCAGGCCCTGGGGCCCCGGCCAAGCAGGGTGGTCAGCGCCATGTCGTCGCCATGGCCGTCCGGCGAGGTGTCGCCGTCATAAAGGTCCATATGGCCGCTCACATAGATCAGGCCGAGGCTCTCGCCGGGGGCCAGCCCGTCGCGCGCGCCGGCCACGGCGCCGGGCGCAATGGCGCTGCAGCCGCCGGCCACGAAGGGCATCATGCCCTCCTCGATCAGCTGGCCCAAGCGCCGGCGCAGCACCAGGGTGGCCTCGATGATGCCCTCAAGCGCCATCAGGCCGCTGGCCCCGTCGCGCCTTGTGCCGCGCATCAGGGTGTCGAGATCCTTGGCATGGCCGGAATTCATCGCCGCCATCAGGCCAACGTCGCGCAAGGCATCGGGGCCGTGCTCGCGACCGCCCGGCTTGCCGCAACTGTCCGCAGGCGCCCCTGCAAATGTGAACCGCTTCATGCCCACTCTCCGACACTCAAGGACATGTTCTGACACAGTTTGCCGGTGAGGGGGAAGAGGGCAGTTGGCGAAGGGGGCTTTCGGCCCCCGGATGCCTGCCTGCGCAGGCATGACGGATCGCAGCGACATCACACTTGCGATGCCGCCCTGGGTCCTCGGGTCAAGCCCGAGGACTGCAGTGAAGGGAAGGGTCGCGGACCGGAAAAACACGCCCTCGTTCTGACTTACCTCACTTGCAGGTTGCCCGGGCCCGGACTATTGTGCGCCTCATCAGCCACAAAGTGGCATTGATTGCGAAACCAGAAGAGCTGACCGGATGAACTTGTGCCTACCACAGGGGGCGGGCCGTTTTGTCTTCGCGGGCGTCATGGCCGCCATGCTGCTCAGCGGGCAGCACGCCAACGCGGCCGGCCAGCCTGAGCTGACCAGCCCTAGCTGCGGCGGCGCCTTGCGCGAGGTGGCCAGCACGGACGAGCTCAACAAGGCGGTGAAGGATGTGAAGCTGGGGGTCTTGGCGCCCGGCAGCGTGATCCGGCTTGCGGCCACCACCTTCCGCCTGGAGCGCGACGCCGCGCCGCTGCGCCTCAACAACATCTCCGGCACCTCCGAAGAGTGCCCGATCACCCTGGAAGGGGCGGGCGCCGCCACCCTGGTGGACGGCAACCGCTATCCGGACAACGAGCAGTTCGGCCACCGGCTGCGCGTGGCGCTGAGTTCGGAAGCCGGCGCCCTTCTGGGCACCGAGCCTGAGATCTTGAAGCTGCTCTCCACCGGCATGCCGTCCGAAGCGCCGATCAACTGCCTGAAGATCGAGCGCTCCTCCTGGATCGTCATCCAGAACGTCAACATGACCGGCTGCTGGCCCACCGCGGTCTACCTCTACGACGCCAACTACATCACGGTGCGCAACTCAACGCTTTCCGGTTCCACCTATGCGGTGATCGCCCACGGCAACTCGCATCACCTCCTGATCGAGAACAACCGCTGGACCCAGGATGTGAGCGGCGATGTCTGGTCGGCGATCCCCTGGGGGGTCTCGCACCACGGCTCCAAGGCCCATCTCAACGGCGCGCTCTTCGGCGGCTACAACATCAAGGGGGCGGTGGTGATCCGGCGCAACCTGATCCGCCATGCCTACAACGGCATCCGCATCAAGGCCGACTGCCTGGGCGTGGCGCCGTGCGACAAGAACATGAACGTTGAGATCTCCGGCAACACCTTCGAGTTCATCCGCGACAACTCGGTTGAGCCTGAGGGCACCGCCGTCAACTGGTGGGTGCGCCACAACCGGATGCGCGATGTCCATGCCCCGTTCTCGTTCGACGGGGTGAAGGGCGGCCCGCACTATGTGTTCGGCAATGTGGGCTGGTTCACCGAGATGCCCGAACAAAACTGCGACGACCGGATTTGGGCCAGCGACCGCGAGCCCCTCGGCAAGCCCACCGCCCACCGCGAATGCCGGCTCCACCGCATGGGCAAGACCTTCAAGCTGGGCAACCGGCAGGAGCGCCCCTTGCACATCTTCCACAACAGCTTCCTGGCGCGCTCGCCCTTCGTCGGCGGCGGCGGCAGCGGACCCTTGAGGGCCTGGAACAATGCCATTGAGTTTTGCGAGCCGGGTGATCGGGACATCATCTGCAAGGCGCCGAAACATGTGCTGGAAACCGGCGGGCGCAAGAAGCTGAAGTGGCTGCGCCGCGCCGAGGCAAGGGCGGTGGAGCACAATATCCGCTTCAACGTGTCCAACCGGCCGGTGTTTCCGCCAGACGCCCGCAAGCCGGGCTTTCCCATTGCCGGGCGCTGGGCGCAGAAGCTGGGCTTCCTCAACCCGCGGGCCGGCGACTTCCGCCTGACCCGGCAAAGCGCGGCGCGGCGGGCCGGCTGCATGATCGCCCGGCAGCCGGACGGACGGCTTGCTTGCAAGCCCGCGCCCGACAGGCTGGCCCCCGACGCGGGCGCCTATCAGGGCGCGCGCCTGTTCACCGGCCCGGCCTTCCGCCACCAGGACGGCACCCTTGGCCCGGACGGGGTCTATGTGGAGCGCCCCCGGGTGGTGGCCTTGCGCTTTGGCCGGCCCCGGCCGGACCGCTTCTCGCTGCACCTCTCGGTGCCCGTCAGCCTGGCGGGGCCGGCTGAGACAGTGCGCCTGTGGCTGGCCGGCGGCACCATCCCCATGACGGCCATGTGCATGCTCAACCCGGCCGAGGCGCGCGAGCTTGTTTGCGAGCTGCCCACCGGCGGCGTTGTCGAAGAGACGGTGAGCGCCATCGAGGTGCCGCGCGCCATCTACCGCCGCGACGGGCGCCAGGCGCCGATCACCCTGTGGGCGAGCCCCGATGCCAGGTTGCGGTTTGGCGATTGAAGCCTGCGTGTCCAGATCACTCCCCCCTGTCGCCCTTGGGCCTGACCCGAGGGCCCATGCCGCAATCATCTGAGAGTGCCGCCCCGGGTTCTCGGGTCAAGCCCGAGGACGGCAGAGGAGGGCGCGGGTGCTGTCCTTTCCAAAAATGTACAAAATCGCGAAATTACCCCATAAAGTGGCGAAAATAAATTTCGCCCATATCGCGTGTAAACCTCTGATTCTTATTGCATATTGAGACAAGTAACGAGCTAAGTGATTTTTTTGCTTGACAGCGTCACGCTGCTTAGGCTATTTGGAGATACGCTACGACAATTGGGCCAGAAAAGCGGGAAAATCCCACCAAGGCCCGGCCCCCTAAATCCCCAGCCAAAACTCATCTGAAAACCCCTTCACCGAAAAGGAGGCTGCCATGCCCGCTGCATGGATGTCCCCCCGTTGCGAAAGCCGCGGGGGTTTTTTTCGTTTTCCCCCAATCTCTCCAAGAGCCGCGAGCGCACGGCGCTGATGGAGGAGTTTCTGCGCCAGGCCGGCGGCTCGTTCTCCACGGTCTATGGCGCGCTGAACGCGGCCGCTGAGGACAATCAGGGCGCGGCCGATTTGAAAAAGGCCGACGTGCTGGCCCACATCATGCGCCTTGTGGGGCCGGACAAGACCGCGGCCTGATGAGCTGGAGCGTCTCCACGTTGGGGGTGTTCGTGTTCCTGCTGCCGGGCCTGCTTTTGCGCTTCTTCGTTTATCACGAGAGCCTGGTGAAGCGGGCGATCCTTTCGGCCAACACGCTTCATGCCTCGCTGTCGGTCATCCTGTTTGCCCTGGCCGTGCACTTTGTGGCGGCGCTTGCGCTGCTCACCGGCGCCGATCTGGTGTGCCGGGCAGGGGCCGGTTGCGGCGCGCTTGAGGTGGCCGTGGGCGGCCGCTTGGGAGATCCCGGCGCCTTCGTGCTGGCCCATCCCGGGGCGGTGACGGGGTATCTGCTGCTGGCGAGCGTGGTGGCCTTCGCCCTGGCCAAGCTGTTCGTCTGGCTGGCCGGCTGGAGCGGCTTTGCCGCGCGCATTCTGCATGGGCCGCTGGCGGCCCTGGCCCAGGCCGGCCGGATCGAGATGGTCACCTGCTTCGTGCTCACCACGATTGGCCATGAGAACCGTCAGGTGATCTATTCGGGCTTTCCAGAAGAGATCGGCCTGAAGGACGGCGCCAAGATCGACTATCTGGTCTTGCGCGCACCGGAGAAGTTCTACCTGCGCAAGAACAGGGGGCGGCCGGAAACCTCGTTCCTCCGCGCCCGCAAGATCAGCCGGCCCTACGCGCGCGGGTTCTTGTTCATCGCTGGCGGGCAGATTGAGAACGTGCACTTTGAGAGCTGGTCGTTTTAGGGGGGGAGATATCCAATCTCAGATACTTCCCCATGGGCCGGCGTGCGGTATCGCTAGCGCATGAAGTTCAGCGAGTATGTTGTTTATGTGGACGAGAGCGGTGATCAGAACCTGATCCAGACCGATCCAAGCTATCCGATATTCTCACTGGCCTTTTGTGTTTTCAAAAAATTAGAATACGTGAATTGCGTTGTGCCAGCTCTCCAGGCGCTCAAGTTCAACTGGTTTGGGCACGATGCATTTGTCCTCCATGAGCGCGAACTAAGGAAGCGGGAAAAACCATTTGAGGTGCTGAGCCCAAAATCAAAACATGACGCGTTTATGGCCGACATTGCGGATCTGATTTCTGCCGCGCCGATGGTTGTGATCGCCGCCGTGATTGATAAGGAACGCTATAAAGCAATGCACGCCACGCCCGCCAACCCTTATGAGTTGGCTGTAAGGTTTTGCACCGAGCAACTGGTCTGTTTCCTGCGTGAAAAGGAGCAGGATCAACTGCTCACCCACATAATTGTTGAGCGGCGTGGGGCCCAGGAAGATCGCGATTTGGAGCTTGAGTTTCATCGGATCTGCGCCGCAAATGCTTTGCTTCCACGGATTGACTTCCTCGACATCCTATTTGTCGACAAGAGGGCTAATTCAACCGGATTGCAAATCGCAGATCTCTTTGCGCGTCCCATTGGTCTCAAGGTGCTGAGGCCAGATCAGCCTAACCGAGCTTACGACATAATTGAGAAGAAGTTTCGCGGCGATAGGGCTGCGTATCCGGCGGGCAATCGTTTCAAAATCATTCCCTGAAAAGCGAAAGGCCCCGGAATACCGAGGCCACAGCGCCGACTGGGAATGCCCTGTCCACTTGACTTACACCTAGTGCGGCACAGTCGGCTTGTCAATGCGCAGGCATGACGGCGGTAAACGCCGCAGAGTCACAAACCCAAGAAAGGAAATCCCATGAAGAGATTCTCCCCGCCGTTCTGGGCGGCGGTTCAGACCGACTATTGCAGCGGCGCCAGGAGCGTTCGCGAGATCGCCCGCTACTACAAGGTGGCCGAAGGCACGGTGTACAAGCACCGCAAACAGGGCGGCTGGACCCGGTCCGACAAGGCCCTGCCGGCGATCGCGCTCACCGTGCCCGACCTGGAAGGCGAGGACAGCGCCGATCTCAGCGGCCGCGCCCGCCTGGCGCCGCGCCTCACCAAACTGTTGGAGCGCACCGTGGCGGAAATCGAACTGGACGCCGCCGACGCGACGAAAACGCTCACAACCATGGACCGGGCCAGGGACGTGCGCACCCTCGCCACGGTCATGCGCCTGCTCAGCGAACTGGAACGCCCCGAAGCGAACGGGGAAAACGCAGACCACATGACGGAGGCTGAAAAGGATGAAGAGTTCTTCCGCCAGGAAATTTCGGAGCGTCTTGGACGCTTACAAGAACAGGGACGCACGTGCTGAGGCTCTCGAAGGCTTGAACAAAAGAACCCTTCGACATTTCAACAACCTTTGGAGTTCCCATGGCCGCCCCGACCAATTCCCGCCGGAAACCGACTGGCGCCTCTGGCTCTATCTTGGCGGGCGCGGGGCGGGCAAGACCCGGGCCGGGGCCGAATGGATACGCTCCCGTGTGTTGGGCCATTGGCCCGATCACGAGCCGCCCGCCCGGCGCATCGCCCTGGTGGGGCCCACCATGCATGATGTGCGCTCGGTGATGGTGGAAGGGGTCTTCGGCCTCCTGCGGGTGCACCAAAACGATGAGCGCCCCAAATTCGAGCCCTCGCTGCGCCGCCTCACCTGGCCCAACGGGGCGGTGGCGCAGATGTTTTCCGCCGAAGAGCCCGACAGCCTGCGCGGGCCCGCCTTCGATGCCGCCTGGTGCGACGCCACCGGCGTCTGGACCATCGGCTATGGCCACACCGCCATGGCAGGCCCCCCGAAGGTCGCCCCGGGCATGACCATCAGCCGGGAAGAGGGCAGGGCCATTCTGCAGCGCGATGTCCAGAGCTTTGCCGATGAAATCGGCCCGCTCATCAAGGTCCATCTCAACGCCAACCAGTTCTCCGCCCTGTTGTCCTTCGCGTTCAACGTGGGGGCCCGCAAC
>CAJHYS010000097.1_pt1 | contig 19575 bp, 23 predicted proteins | sample 9198801 | NCBI WGS metagenome assembly CAJHYS01 (sample SAMEA7708368, study PRJEB35096) | sediment metagenome | biome: marine neritic benthic zone biome [ENVO:01000025]; feature: sediment [ENVO:00002007]; material: shallow marine sediment [ENVO:03000034] sea grass bed [ENVO_01000059] ...
CCCGTCGCGTAGGCCCGCCCTTGGGCGTCCAACTTCTGAACATGAACCACAGGTTCCGGCCCGGCCTGCCCCTCATCCAGAGCTTCCTTCAAATCTTCCAAACTCTTCGTTTCTTCGGCAGCCACGGCCTAGTTGCTCCTTACATTCTTGGAATTCATCGAGGCCACATCGAGTGCCTCCGGCTGTTGCGCCTCATGGGGATGATCCGGTCCGACATAAACTCGCAAGTTTCCAAGTTGTTTCTTGGACAGCGGACCGCCCGGCATCATGCGTGTCACCGCTTTTTCAACGACGCGGCCTGGAAATTTGCCCTCGAGTATTTCGTGCGCTTTGCGCGATTTGATCCCGCCCGGATACCCGGTGTGCCGGTAATAGATCTTGTCGGTGCGCTTGTTGCCCGTGAACACGGCTTTTTCCGCGTTCACCACAATGATGTTGTCGCCGCAATCGATATGCGGCGTGTAGCTTGGCTTGTGCTTGCCGCGCAGGCGGGTGGCCACCAAAGCAGCGAGCCGGCCGACGACCAAGCCGTCAGCGTCGATCAACAGCCACTTCTTTTCCACCTCTGCGGGCTTCGCAGAATAGGTCTTCATGGGTTTGGTCCTGAAGGTTACACGTTTGAATTCGGTTGTCGGTCACCAGCGTTAGACACTGGGCACGTTCGACGGCGGGTTCTAGAGCCCGCTGCCGTCATTGTCAACAGTGAATCAACAATAATTACGCAAATTCAATCATTTACATATGCGGTACTATACTACCGCACAGCGTTGTAATAGGTCATTTCCGCATTGGCGATCAGCTCTTCCGAAGCTGCAGAATAGATCTTCAAACCCATAACAACCAACGTTCGGCCATGTTTCAACGTGTTGATTTCGCACACAATATCTCCCGGCTCCGGCTTGCGTAGAAAACTCATGGCCATGTTGGTGGTGACCGAAAGCGCCGCCTGCTCGCCGTCATGGCCCAGGAGCAGAACATAGCAGCTCACGTCAGCCACTTTCATCATGGCCGGCCCCATCACCGTGCCACCGGGCCTGAGCGCGGTATCGTCCAGCACCGCCCTCACCCGGGCCCGGCCAGGCGCCAGACTTTCAATCTCAAAATCTCCGCCATGCAGGAACGCCTGCGGGAATTCTTTTCTGAGCCAGGTGATCACCTGATCGGCGTCCCACTTCAAGGGGCGGTGTTGCAGAGACATGCGCGGCTTCCTTCTTTGCAAGTTCTGAACTGGTAGCTTCAGCGCCCGAGCGGTGCAAGATGCCTCAACATGGCTTTTGCGATGCGGGCTGATCTGTCGTACTTATCGTGCTCACAACCGACAAACCACCCGGAGCGTTGCCAATGAACATCCAATCGAAAGACGTTGCAGGCGAAACCATCTTGCTCAGTGACCTGTCTGACGGGGTGTTGCGCCTCACCTTGAACCGCCCTAAGGCCCGCAATGCACTGTCTGAGGCCATGCTGGCTGCGCTCCAGGAAAGTCTCGATGCGGCGAAGAGCAATGCCGACGCACGGGTCATCGTCATTGCGGGCAACGGACCGGCGTTTTCCGCAGGCCATGATCTGAAGGAGGTCTCGGCCCGCCGTCAGGATGACGATCGCGGGCGCGAATACTTCACCTGGCTTATGGCCACCTGCTCGAACGTTATGCAAACGGTGGTCCACAGCCCCAAGCCGGTGATTGCCGAGGTGGCCGGCATCGCCAGCGCCGCCGGGTGCCAGTTGGCGGCAAGCTGCGATTTGGTGGTGGCCTCGGAGGAGGCCCGGTTTTGCACGCCCGGGGTGAATATCGGCTTGTTCTGTTCAACACCTATGGTGGCCATTTCGCGGGCCATGGGACGCAAGCACATGATGGAGATGCTTCTGACCGGCGACATGATGGATGCGCAGACCGCATTCCGGTTCGGTCTGGTCAACAAGGTCACACCTCTTGCAGACCTGCGGCAGGAAAGCGACGCGCTGGCCAAAAAGGTCGCCTCAAAGTCAATGGCCGTTGTGGCCACCGGCAAGGAAGCCTTCTACGCTCAGCGCGAAATGTCCCTGGGCGATGCCTATCAATACTGTTCCGACGTGATGGTGGAAAACATGATGTTCCGCGACGCTGAGGAGGGCATCGGCGCGTTCATGGAGAAACGCGCACCGGAATGGGAAGACCAATAGCGCCCTCAAACGCATAAAAACCTCTCCTTTTTGCCTGCAAGGCTCAGAGCATTGACACATGTCAATGGCACGGCCGTCTGCCGGTTCTAATTTGTGACCTGCTCAGCCCCCAAAAGGCGGACTGAAAGCAAGCGATCTGACCAAGCGGAGGACCGGTTTATTATGTTTGAGAGAATTGTTGTTGCCATTGATGGATCAGAAGAGGCCGCCAAAGCTATGGTCATCGCGTGCGACCTTGCGCAAAAGTACAGCTCTGAACTGCATCTGGTTCATTCCCCCCAGCTTGAGACGACCGCCATTGCCGTCGGGTCCGGCGCCGTGGTGATTGAGCCCACCGACGAGCAAATTGCAGAAGCGGGCCACAAGGTCATGGATGACGCGATTGAACAGGCAAAGTCACTTGGCTGCGCGCACGTCAAACGGGTGATTGGCAATGGCGATCCCGCCACTGAGATACTCAATGCCTTGAAAGCCGCCGATGCCGACCTGGTGGTGATGGGCCGCCGTGGTCTGGGCCGCGTGTCCAGCCTTCTGCTCGGCAGCGTCTCCCAAAAGGTGAGCCACGATGCTGAATGCACCTGCATGACCGTGAGCTGAGCCCGGCGTTCCCCGCCCACAAGCCTTTCGGCCGGTGCAGTCAGTACCACTCAGCACCGGCCAGTTCAGTTCGCAGCGCTCGCCGCTAGATGGGCTATTCGAACCAGCCGTTCACGATCGTCTGATTTTGCTCCACCCATTTTGCGGCAAAGGCAGACGGTTCCTGTTTTTCAACAGCCAGCGCAAAAGTCATGGCCGTCAACGTGTCGGTGCTCAGTGACACTCTTTTGAGCATCGCCGCAGCCTTGGGCTGGGATTTCTCCAACGCCGTAGCGTAGCTGATGTGAAGGTGTGCTGTGTCCCAGGCAACGGCCGCGCTTGATTTCTCCAGCCAGCCGGGGGTTGGAGACGGCGGCACGATGATCCACTTGCTGGCATCGTAGGCCGGCTCTTCAAGAACCACCAAATTGTTCACCGCAAACATGTGGTGGGGGGTGTAGCAGAAGAAGACGATGTCTTTCTTGGCTTTCACCGCAGCGTCCACTTCGGCAAGGGCGACGGCCTCTTCCATGATCTTAAGGTTCATGGTGGCATCGTACCCGTACGAACGGGCCCTCACCTGCTCGATCGGCGTTGAGCCCCAACCGTCCGCACCAATCCAGACTTCACCTTTGCCGTCACCATCGGTGTCGAACTTCTTGGCCATTTCCGGATCGCGCAGTTCCTTGATGCCCCTGATGCCGGTTCGTTCCGCGGTACCTTTGGTCACGCACATGCCTTGCGTGCCGGTGGCGCCGCTGGGACGCATCTTTATCGTCTTTTCGGCAATAACGTATTTGCGCCGAAGGTGGTCCAAATTGGGCAACCAGGCCTCGGGGTGCACATGCATTGTGCCCGCATGCATTGCGTCGAAGACCGCCGTATTGGAACCGTTCTTCAGCTCAACCTCGAGGCCCAGCTTTTTTTCAATGGCAACTTTCAGAACATGGGCCGTAGCTTGTACCGACGGCCAGTTGGGAACACCGATGACAACATCTGCCGCCAGTGCGGCTGAACTGCATGCTGACATTGCGGCGGCGCAGCAGAGCGCCAATAGCTTGTTTGATGGCATATCTAACTTCCTCCATGAACGGGCGCGTCGATCAACCAGGTGACCTCAGCCCTGTGCTCATAATGTCGACGTGGTTCACTCTGCGGGCTCTGGCGAAGAGGTCGTGGTCATCCCGGCCTTTTCCCGCCTGCCGTCATTATAGATCGCCTTAACGATCGCAACGCACTGCAACACCATCACCAAAGAGAAGGGCAGCGCGCCGATGACCATCGCCGTCTGGATGGCTTTCAGACCTCCAACCAACAGAAGGGCTGCAACCACTGAACCAAGCGCAACACCCCAGAAAAGGATGTGGGGACGGGCCTTGGGACCTTCGTCGCCGGCCGCGTTGATGGTATTCACGATCAGAACGGCACTGTCCGCCGTGGTCACCAGATAGGTCATCAACAGCACCACAATCATAAAGGCCATCATCCAGGACAAGGTGGTAGAGATCGGCGACAGCATGTAGTTGGTCATCGCAAAGATCTTGTCACCGTCGGGAGCAGCGAAGATCTCGCTGTCCTTCACGGTCTGGATGGATCCGGATGCCACTTGTTCCATGGTCAGATCAATCGCCGTGCCGCCGGCCCAGGTGAACCAAACAAAGCACATCAGCGACGGCACGATCATGGCACCGAGCACAAACTCGCGGATCGTGCGGCCCTTGGAAATGCGGGCCAGGAACAGACCCACGAACGGGGCAAAGGCAATCCACCAGGCCCAGTAGAACACGGACCAACCGCCCTGCCAGCCTTCCAGCTTGGTCGCGACGCTATCAGGATTTCCATCACCCACCCAAACGCGGAGGCTCATCTCAGGCAGCGCGATCACGTAGTCCCAAAGTCCGACCACAAGCGCCTTCAAGCCAAAGAAGGTTGAGCCGAACAGCAGGAAAAAGGTCAAAAGGGCAATGCTGAGGCCCATGTTCAGATTGGACAACCATTTGATGCCCTTGCCCACCCCGGACAGAGCGGACAGTGTGGAAGCACACATGATCACGAAAATCGCCACCAGAATGCCCAGCGAGTTGGCGGTGCCCGCATCGTTCGTCAGGCCTCCAATTCCAATTCGGGTCAAGCCGGAGACGAACTGTTCAACGCCAAACCCGAGGGTTTGCGCCACGCCCAAGATCGTCGCGACAACAGCCACGATGTCGATCAGGTGGCCGGTGGAGCCGGAGAGCTTTTCGCCGAACAACGGTGTCAGTGACGAGCGCATTGTCAGAGGCAAACCTCTGCGGTAGCTGAAATAGCCGAGCGCCAGGCCGGCAATTGCATAACACGCCCAAGCGCCCAGACCCCAGTGCAGGAAGGACCACTTGTAAGCCATGCGGATATTGTCGGCGGTGCCGCCGGTCGTAATGCCCTGGATCACTTCAGGGTTGTTGTTGAAGTGATAAACCGGTTCGGCGACGGCCCATGTCAGCATGCCCACGCCGATGCCGGCACCGAACATCATTGAAAACCAGGAGAAGTTCGAGAACTCAGGGACGTCTTCCGGCTGGCCCAGCTTCAAGCGTCCGCCGGCCGGCCAGATCGCAAGCCCGATGCAAACCAGAACGAACAGGGCGACCGTCCAAATGTACCAGGCGCCGAAAGACGAAAGAATAAACTTGTTGATTCCGTTCAACACGGCGCCCGATTGTTCGGGAAATGCTACCGCCCAAACCACGAGCCCCCCAATCATGAGTTTGGAGCAAATTGTGACGGTTTGACTGAACCCGCGGTAAAACCCGCTATCGGCAGTTGCAATAGGCAGTTCAGTGAGTGCCGGTTTAATGGACATAAGTTCCCTCCCAAGGCGACCCCAACGCCAACCGCATGGCCGCCACATTTTCGCAGACGTATCCTCGGGCAGAACTGTGTTACAGTCCAGCGCGAATTTGCACTAGGTGATTTTTTATGGCTGACATAAACCTTGCTAATAGGAAGCTGAATCAGAACCTATCTGGCCTATTCGCCTTCCGGATCGTGGCCCGCCACCGAAACCTCACCAGCGCAGCTGAGGCCCTGGGTTTGACCCAGTCTGCCGTGTCACAACGCATTAAGGGGCTGGAGACCGAGTTGGGGGTGGTGCTCTTCAAGCGCGAACATCGCGGCGTGTCTCTGACCAACGAGGGATTAAGACTGCTAAGTGTGGTTGAGCCGGCCATGCAGCAAATGCAAAATTCAGTGACTTCCCTTCTGGACCGCAAACTCAAGCCGAGGGTTCGCATTTCCGCAGATTTTGCGTTCTCTACTTTCTGGCTTCTGCCGCGCCTGTCTCAGCTGCGTTCAGAGCTCAATGACGAGGTGGAGATACAGATTCTGGCGTCGCAAGCACCGCCGCGGGACGAGGACGATGATTGTGACATTACGATCCACGTCAGCGGAACCGACAAGATAAAGGATGGTGATGTGTTGCTTCTGGAAGAGCGGGTTGCGGCGGTCTGCAGTCCTGCGTTCTTGAAGAAAAACGGCCCCATCGCCTCCTCCAAAGATCTGCTGAACACCCAGCTTCTCAGCCTGTCGCGCCCACCCTCGGCGGAATGGCAAACCTGGCAAGGCTGGTTTGACAAGCTGGGCATTGCCGACGACCGATCCCACAATTACATCAGTTTCAACAACTATGACATGGTCACGCAAGCTGCCGTTTCAGGAGAAGGGGTCGCCCTTGGATGGCTTGGTCTCATTGACGGGCTGATTCGGCAGCAGTCTCTGGTTCAAGCCACTGAGGATGTGGTGGTGAGCGATGCAGGCTACGTCATGTCCCGCGATTACGGCAGCACGCTGCGCGGCCCCCAGCAGGTGTTTGACTGGATTGCAGGTCAGGTCGGCGTCGCGTCCAATAGATGGCTGACCGTGTAGACGCTCTGCGGCTCCTCTAATCGCCCAGATGGATTTTCACGTCGTTGGGATAAGGCCGGCCCGTTGCGGTTTCGATAAGATCGCGCAAGCTTAACAGATAGCACGCCCATTTCGTGCTGAAGTATAAGAAATCCTCATCCGTTGCGGCCGCGTTCTCGTGCACAAGGCGAACCCAAACCTGGTCTTCGGCTTGTGTGAGAGTGAACTCCAAATCGCTGCCTTGCCAAGGCCCCGGCCCCGAGGCACATTTGAGGCAAACCCGCCGGTTCTCCTCCAGGGCCTCAAGCCCGAACGAGAGGGTGGCCAGGTCTCGAAAACACAGATCGAGCACCTCGCCGACTGCCGGCGTTCCTTCCGTCTTCGTGGCCCACCAGCCGTCGATGCCTTGGGGGTGATGGAGTGCGCGATAGATGTCAGCGATATCGCCAACGATCCCGACCTGATGTGTCACCCTCGCCATTGCAACAGCTCCCTTTCCATCCTCAGGCGATTAGTACAGACGTTCTGCCTCCGATCTGGCGATCACTTCGTCAATCTCTTCGATACTCTCAGGCAGTTGAGACTGCACCTTGAGGGCCTCGGCCAAGGAGGACATGCCGGAAATATCGGCCCAGCTGCCGGGCTGCCACAGACCGGAGCGCACCATGCACTTGGCGCACTGGAACATGACGCGCTTGACCTCAACCACAAGGGCCAGTTGCGGCACCCGGCCGTTGTGCGCCAGCTCCGCCCTCACCTCTTCATCACGCACCAAAAGCCCTGTGCCGCTCACCCGCAAGGTCTCGCGCTTGCCCGGCACCAGGAAGATCAGCCCGATTTCAGGGTTGGCCAGGAGATTGACGAACGTGTCGGCCCGGTTGTTTCCCAGCCGGTCCGGGATGACCAGAGTGCGCTCATCGAGACGTTTGACGAAACCGGCAGGGTCACCGCGCGGTGAGAGATCCATTTCCCCGTTCGCGCCCTGGGTGCTGAGCACCACGAAGGGCGCATGGGCGATGAATTCGGCGCAGTACTCATCTATGTGATCGATGACCTTGTCGCGCGCAATAGCACTGGGGTGGCCAAGAATGTCGCGCAATTCGGCCTCGGATGTTACCGGGGCTGAAAAGCGCTGCTCAAGTGTGGTGCTCATATCTGCCGGGCCTTGGATCCCTCAAGATGTGGTTTAACCCTTTTCGCGCATCAGGCGCGCTTTGTCGCGCTGCCAGGAGCGGTCTTTCTCGGTCTGGCGCTTATCGTGCACCTTCTTGCCGCGGGCCAGCGCCAGCTCCAGCTTGGCCATGCCCCGATTATTGAAATAGAGCTTCAAGGGGATCAAGGTCAGCCCCTCGCGCTGCACAGCGCCGATCAGGCGGGCAATCTCGCGCCGGTGCATCAGCAGTTTTCGTGGGCGGCGCGGCTCGTGATTGAAGCGGCTGGCCTGGCTATATTCGGGAATGTAGCTGTTGATCAGCCAGAGCTCTCCGCCCTCCTCGGTGGCATAGGATTCCGCCAGGCCGGCTTTTGCTTCGCGCAGGGATTTCACCTCGGTGCCGCTGAGCTGTAGACCAGCCTCGAACACCTCCATGATTTCGAAATTGAAGCGTGCCTTGCGATTGTCGGCAATGATAGTTCGGCCGGGCTCTCTGCGTGCCTTTTTGGCCCCGCCGCTTTTCTTGGACATTTTGAATTCCGCGAGATGGGCTAGTTGATCAACCCGGCGTGCGCCATGGCGTCCCGCACCACTATCTTGGTGGCATCGGTGATTTCCACCAACGGCAGCCTGATCCGTGCGGACGCCTTGCCCAACACTTCAGCAGCATACTTGACCGGCCCGGGGCTGGTCTCCACGAACAGCGCTTCATGCAAGGGCATGAGCCGGTCCTGGATGCCGATGGCCTTATTGTAGTCGCCTGCCGCACAGGCTGCCTGAAACTCTGAACACAGACGCGGTGCCACATTGGCGGTCACCGAAATACAGCCCGTGCCGCCGTGGGCGTTGAAACCAAGCGCCGTTCCGTCTTCACCGGACAGCTGGATGAACTCCTTGCCGCATTCCCGGCGCTGCTTGGAGACCCGGTCGAGCTGGGCCGTTGCGTCCTTCACGCCGATGATATTGCCCACGTCCTTGGCCAGACGCGCCATGGTTTCCACCGAGATGTCGGCCACCGTGCGGCTGGGGACGTTGTAGAGGATAATCGGAATATCCGCGCTCTCGGCAATCGCCTTGAAATGCTGGTAGAGGCCTTCCTGTGTCGGCTTGTTGTAATAGGGCGCAACCACCAGAGCCGCATCGGCGCCTGCCTTCTTGGCGTGCTGGGTATAGTCGATGGCTTCGGTCGTGTTGTTGGAGCCGGTGCCGGCAATCACCGGAACCCGGCCGGCCGCCGCCTCAACCGCAAGCTCGATCACGCGTTGGTGCTCACCGTGGCTGAGCGTGGGCGATTCGCCCGTCGTGCCCACCGGCACAACGCCGTTGCTGCCTTCGGAAATCTGCCAATCGACAAACTCCTGAAAACCCGCCTCATCAACGCTGCCATTTGCGAACGGCGTAATTAGCGCCGGAATTGATCCGTGAATCATGATACTAACCCTTTGAAAGCAGCACCGGCCCCCGTCGAAATGGCAGGCTCAATGCGCCGATTTGCGAGGCACATTAAACCCATCGCGTGGGCGGAACAAGCTGCAGCCACAAAAACGTCGCTTTCAGCATTAATGAGTAAGGCGGCGGAGGAACATGAGGCTGGGACCGTGCCAGAGGCACTTTGCGTCTTTTGTTTGTGAGTTTGACGCAACTCTCTTTCCGCACTCGCCATGGTCCAGAGAAAGTTGGCTGATACGACGATATGCAACGTTGGATCATCATATTGCTGCTGGCTGCGGTCGCGACTGTTGCTATGTTGCCGGCAAACACCGCTCTTGCTGGCACGATTGTCTTCAAACCCGAGCCGGTGCCACGGGCGTTGGACCGGCACCCGCGCGCCGTCATCTACCGTTCGGACAATTGGGACCAGCACGCCCGTGCCGTTAAGGCGGTGAAACTGGCGCTGGCCGGCAAGCATGAGCAGGCCCAGGACATCAAATCGGAGCTCGACGACCCCGCCGCCCGCACCCTGGTCGACTGGTTGTGGATCGTGGGTCCGAAAAGCACCGGCTTCGTTCCCTTCATTCAGCGTTTCTTGAAGGACAATCCGGACTGGCCGCGGAGTGATCTGATCCGCACCAGGCTAGAGCGCTACATGCACGCGCAGAACGCCTCGCTTGATGAGATCGGCTGGTATTTCGGCAAGTACCCACCCCTCACCCCGGCGGGCATGTTCCTTTATGCCAAAGCTTTGAGGAAGGAAGACCCTGAGCGCGCCAAGGCGTTGGCGAAAACCAGCTATCATGAACACGCGCGCGGGCCCAAATTCAGTGAAAAGATCAAGAAGGCCTTTCCCGGCTGGATCAGCGATCAGGACAGGTTCACCAGACTGTCGCGGCTGATCATCTCGCATGAGACGACAAAGGCCAGAAAGGCCGCAGCCGCCATGGGCGACCCATTCGCCCAAGTGGCCAAGACAGCACACAAGTTGCTGACTCAGGCCAAAGATGCGTTGGCGGCAAAGAAGGCTTTGCCGCTCAAATACCGCTACCAGCCGGCCATGCAATATGCCCTGATGCGTTATTACATGCGCCAAGCGCGCCAAAAGGTTGTGATTGTCAGGAAAAAGGGTAAGCGCAAGAGACGCCGCACAGTCACCCGTTACCGTCCTGCCAAGGTGAAAGCGGCGGCAAATGCCATGCTGCGGGCAAGCCTTGGCCACAACGAACTGCCGAGTGCGGAAACCTGGTGGCGCGAGCGCCGCGATATGATCCACCGGGCCCTTTCGTCCAAGAAGCCCACCATCGATCACAACATGGCCTATCAGCTGGCGGCAAATCATGGGCTGGCGAGCGGCAAGTTTCTGCCCGACGCAGAATGGATGGCCGGGTGGATTTCGCTGCGCAATCTAAATGACGTGAAGCAGGCCATAAAGCACTTTGAACGGTCGGCCGAAACGGCCATCCGCGACGGCGACAAGTCGAGGGGCCATTATTGGCTGGCCCGCGCGCTGGACAAAGCCGGGGAACATGAACGGGCGGCAAAGCACGATCAGCATGCCGCAAGCTACGGCTACACGTTCTATGGCTTGCTGGGCGCCTCCAAGGCCGGCGGCTTTGTGAGCGGAACCCATGCCCCACCGTCTGCCAACGGGTCAGTTCGCGCGGTTATGAGCACCCATGCGTCGGGCCGCTTGCGCGCCCTGCAGCTGCTGGTTGACGCAGAAGCGGACCGTCAGGTCATGCAGTTTGCGCTCTCCTTGGCAAGGACTGCGACCACCGCAAACGAACTGGCGGCCATAATGGACACGGTCAAGGTGATCGGCGGATTGCCGCTCGCCATGAAGACCGCACGTTGGGGAGCTTGGGCGGGCCATCAGGTGGGGGCGCCGTCGTTCCCCTCCGATCCCCTGCCGGAATATGAGCATATCTCGCGCGGCGAACCGGAACGGGCGCTGGTGCTGGGCATTGCCCGCCAGGAAAGCGAGTTTGATCCTGTGGCCGTCAGCCATGCCGGCGCGCGCGGCTTCATGCAGATCATGCCCGCCACCGGCAAATGGCTGTGCCGCATCCATGCCATCAAATGCACCACCAGCCACCTGACCTCCAAGCCGAAGCTCAATGTTCAGCTCGGATCGGCCTTCCTCTATCAGTTGGTGAACGAGTGGAAAGGCTCCTACATCATGGCGGCCGCCGGCTACAATGCGGGCGGGAGCCGGGTGAAGACATGGAACGCAACGGTTGGGGATCCGCGCAAGGGCGAGATCTCTCCGGTAGATTGGATCGAGCTTATTCCGTTTACCGAAACCCGCAACTATGTCAAACAGGTGATGCGGAACGTTCAGATCTATCGTCGGCTGCTGGAGCCTCATGTGGAGCTCACGCTGGAAGATGATCTGGACCGCGGACGATTTATACCCTTGAAGACGGCCGGTACGGATGCGTGTGACGAAAAAATCAAAGGGGCGCAGGCCGCCACAAAATGCGTACGACCTGACTGAATGACCCAATCAGACGTCATGGCCGATTTGGGCGGCGCACCTGCGCCGGACGGTTTCGACATCGGGCCGGACAATCCGGCCGTGCACAAATCGATCTGGCACGACGTGGTGTTCACCAGCCAGGACGGCCTTCGTCTCTATGCCCGCGACTATCCCAAGGTTGGCGGCGGCGCCCAGGTTCCGATCTTGTGCCTGGCCGGCCTAACCCGCAATTCCAAAGACTTCCACGACTTTGCGGCGAGATACGCGCCGCGCCGCCGGGTCATCGCCATGGACTATCGCGGGCGCGGGCGCTCGGCCCATGCCAAAGACTGGTCCACCTATTCACCGCTGCATGAAATGCGCGATGTGGTGACCCTGCTGACCGTGATGGGAATACACCGGGTGATCGTGCTGGGCACATCGCGCGGCGGCCTCATCGCCATGTTGATGGCTGCCTTAAGCCCGACCGTGCTGCACGGGGTTATCCTGAACGATGTGGGCCCCGAGATTGAGCCGCGCGGCTTGCTCAGGCTGAAGGGCTATATCGGCCAGGTCCCCGAGCCCAAGTCCTGGAGCGATGCGGCGCACATGCTGCGCCAAACCAATAAGGGTTTTGAGAACCTGAGCGATGCCCAATGGGCGGCCTGGGCGCGGCGGACCTATTGCAGCGTCAACGGCAAGCCGGTGGCCGACTACGACCCGAATTTGACCAAGACCCTGCCCTCGCATGAAGACATCATGGAAGGCCGCGTGCCCAGCCTGTGGCCGCAGTTCAAGGCCATGAGCCGCAATCCTGTGTTGGCGCTGCGGGGTGAACATTCTGATTTGTTGAGCTCAGAAACGGTGGACAAGATGCGCGATGTGAAACCGGACATGATGAGCGAGACCGTTCCCGACCGTGGCCACGTGCCGTTTCTGGACGAACCGGAGAGCGTCGCCGCCATTGATGAGTTTCTGCTGCGCTTCGGCAGAGACGAAGAGCACGATTAGGCTTACGCGTTAGACTTCTTCCTCTTCGACCACCCAGGGCTCGGCCCTGGCGGCCTCATCCCACTCTTGCCAGGCGGGAAGCGCCTTCATTGCCCGGGAATAGGCCTCAACGTGAGGCGCAGAACTTAAGGCATAGACCTCAAAGCGATTGACCACCGGCGCGTACATGGCGTCGGCATTGCTGAAGCTGCCAAACAGAAACGGCCCACCGGATGCCTCCAGGCACTCAACCCAAATGGTCTCGATGCGGGCAACATCGGCCCTGACGGCGTCTGATACGGCGATTTCCCCGATCTTGCGCCGCATGTTCATGGGACACTCCGCCCGTAGCGCTCCGAACCCTCCATGCATCTCGTGGGAAACCGCCCGGGCCTTGCCGCGCTCTTGGATATGGGCGGGCCAGAGGCCTTTGCCCGGATGCAAATCAGCCACATATTCCATGATGGCCAGCGACTCCCACAACGTGAGATCGCCATGCTGCAGCACCGGAACCTTCTTGGAGGGAGAAAACTCCAGAAAATGCCGGTTGTGATTGGCCTCGTCAAAGGGCGCCACGGTTTCGTTGAAGGCAATCCCGGAAGCCGCCATGGCCAGCCACGGCCGGAACGACCATGAGGAATAGTTCTTGTTGGCAATGATGAGGTGGAGGTCGACCGGCGTGCTCATTCGGTCTCCACCGGGCCGCCGGCCTTCTTCCAGGCGCCAAAGCCGCCTTCCAGGTTCATGACCGGGTTCAGTCCCATGTCCTGGGCCGTTTTGGTGGCGAGCAGCGAGCGCATGCCGCCGGCGCACAGGAACATGAACGGCCCGGGCCCGGCGAATATGTCCTTGTGGTAGGGGCTGTCGGGATCGATCCAGAATTCCAGCATGCCGCGCGGAGCGTGAAAAGCGCCTGGGATCCTGCCGTCGCGCTTCAACTCGCGGATGTCCCGGATATCCACCAGAACCGCGCTGCCGTCACCGTGAGCGGAGATTGCATCGGGCGTGGAAATCGTTTCCACCTGTTTATCAGCTTCATCGCATAAAGCTTTGTACCCAATCGATATTTCTTGCGTCATATTGTTATCCATTTTTGCCACGCCAATCTTCGAAGGCCTTCAAGGTTTCCTCGTTCGGCGGATAGAGCCCGGTCACCGGCGCCCCTTCGGCTACACGTTGCTGTACGAACGTCTCGAACAATTCCTGTTCGATCCCGTCTGTGGCCACTTCGTCCGCCAGGGCGGCGGGGATGCACACCGCGCCGTCGCCATCGCAAACGATCATGTCTCCCGGCACCACCATCACACCGCCGCAGCCGATCGTGTCGGAATGGCCGGCAAAATGCAGCGCCCCGATGGAAGGCGGCGCAACCGTGCCCTGGCAATAGACCTTGAGGCCGGTGGGCAGGATGTCTTTTGCGTCGCGCACCGCGCCGTCTGAGACGAATGCCTTGGCGCCCTTGGCCACCAGCCTGGCCGCCAGAATGTCGCCCAGGGTGCCGCAGGTGCCCTCGCCCCGGGCATCGGCCACCATGACGGCCCCATCGGGTGTTGCGTCTATGGCTTCGCGCAGAGTGTTTGTGCCGGCGTAACTGGCCGGTGTGGAGAGATCCTCGCGCATGGGCACAAAGCGGATGGTGAAGGCCGGCCCGGCAACACGCTCATAGCCTTCGCCAAGCGCCACGGCGCCTTCGATATGACAGCGCCGGATGCCGCGCTTGAGAAGCTGCATGGAGATGGTGGCGGTGCTGATCTGCACCAGTTTTTCAAGTGTGTCGTTGGCCATGTGCGACGGCTCCGGTTCTTTTCGATTCGATGGGGTGAAAGTCGGCTCAAGTGGAGGATAGATTAGACCGTGGCGCCGCAGAGTCAAAAGCCTAACGCACCGGCACCTTGCTGCATCAGCCGAAGCGCTCGCTCCCGTCGGCACCCAGCTGCTGTTTCACGGCGTCAATGTCGCCCAACACCCAGAGCTCGGCGATTCGCCCCTCTCTCATCTTGAAGAAGGCAGCGCCGGCCCATTCAATGGACTTACCGGTTGCCTCCCTGCCGAAGAACGGCGCCTGATGGGTGCCGTGGAACCGCATTTTGGCCGCCACCTCATCATCGCTCACCACCAGATGCTGGATAACGCAGGTATAGTCGGCCAACGCGTCGTGAACGGCATGCATGTAGCTTATGAAGCCGTCGGGGCCGCGGTGTTCGGGCCCCAAGGAGCCCCGAAACTTGAAGTCTTCGGCCAAGATCTCGCGGGCCGCCGCCTCGCTGCGCTGGTTCCACACCTCTGCGTAGAAGCGTTCCACAAGGTCTTGCGGCGTTGCTGTCATGATGGCCGCTCCGTTTCACTGTCGGGGCTACAATAGGCTTGGTCGGTGCGTTGGACAACGCGCGCGCCATGGCGCCGATGAGGCGCCGGCTTATCCCTCAAACTTGCGTGCTGAAGCCTTGTGCCCCTATCGCACAACGATGGGGCGCTTCAGAACCTTCGATTTGATCTGCTTTGGCTCGGTTGGCTTGATCACCGGCTGGGCTCCGAAACGGGTCACCTGTTCGGCAGAGAACGCCTTGCGGAACTGCAAGCCCATCTGATTGTCGATGCGCCACCTGGTTTCGCAGATGCACCGGATGCTGCCATCCGAATCCACAATAATGAATTCAGGGGGCAACTCGATCGGGGCATTCAGCTTGATGCGCGCGCCGGTGTCTGAGATGTCCTTAATCCTGCACGCGGCAAGCACTTGGCCATCGCGGTCAGAAATGATTGCGGCAACATCGCATTCATGGCGGGGGGCGTTGCGTCGGTCTTCGTAATTCTGTGTCATCATCGTCATAGGCACCACCTAGGCACGCCCTTCCCCTACGCGCTCAGGTCACTTTACTTTGAAAGAAATGAAATTTTTCTATACTTGCCGATGATCGCAACGAAGCGGCCCATTGCTCGGCGGCCAGAACATGATAAACTGTGGGGCATGGCCTCCTTTTTCTCCAAATTGTTCGGCGGATCGTCCGCCAAATCGGCATCCGAACCCCAGCGCAGCGATCCGGTATCGTATAATGACTTCGTGATCCACGCCGCGCCGGAGGAAGCCGGAGACCAATGGCGGCTGGCCGGGGTCATTGTCAAACAGTCGGACGACGGTCCATTGGAACGCACCTTCCTCAGAGCCGACACCTTCCCCTCCAGGGATGAGGCGATTGAATACTCGGTGCGCAAGGCAAAGCAGATCATTGACGAACAAGGCGCCCGCCTGTTCGCCAGTGGGGAACCTTCAGGACGGGCCTAGCCTTGAAACGGACCCTCAGCGCCGCGATCAACGCGAGCCTGTTCATTGTATTTCTGGTTGCCCTGCTCGCGCCGTCCCTTGCGGCGGAGATGCCGCTCGGCAAGATAACGGTGAAGACGGGCAGCGGCGAGTACATCTTTACAGTTGAACGCGCAGAGACCCAGACCCACCAGGCGCGCGGCCTGATGCACCGCCGTCACATGAAGGCCGATCACGGCATGCTGTTCACCTGGCCGTCGGAACGCAACGCCTCCATGTGGATGGCCAACACCGTGCTGCCGCTCGACATGGTGTTCATCAAGAAGGACGGCACCGTGCACAGGGTTGAACAGAACACGATCCCCTTTTCTGAAACCATCATCGAAGCCGGCACACTGGTGGTGCGGGTGTTGGAGCTGAACGCTGGAACAGCAGCCAAGATTGGCCTTAAGCCCGGCGACCGGGTCAGGCCGCACTGGGATTAGTCTTCATCTCCGTGGCGCTGGCGCCAGAACAGCCAGACCTTCTCCGGCACAATGTCGGGAACCCCGTCATAGCCATGGCCGCCCCAGGGATGACAGCTCGTGATGCGCCCAAGGGCCAGCCAGAAGCCGCTCCAGGGCCCATGTTTCCTTATGGCCTCAGAGGCATATTCCGAACAGGTGGGCAGATAGCGGCAGCGCCGTCCCATCACCGAGGACAAGGTGAGCTGATAGGTGCGGATCAGCACAAGGAAGAGGCCGGCGATGGTCCTGGACACCAGATGAGACGCCATTCGCTGTTCCGATTGATGCTTCGGTCTGTTCTGGATATAGCTTTGCGGCTAAGAGAGCAGGGAAACAAGCCTTATCAGGAGTACAGACAAAATGGGCAGATTAACGGGAAAGAGCGCGTTCGTAACCTCGGCGGGCGCAGGCATCGGACGGGCCTCGGCGCTCGCCATGGCCGAAGAAGGGGCAACGGTGAGCGCAACCGACATTGACGAAGCGGCGCTGGAAAGCCTGAGCGCGGCGTCGGATGCCATCACCACCTTCAAGCTGGATGCTCTGGACCCGGGCGCCATCATTGCCGCGGCTGACCGGGTTGGTGCACCGGACATTCTGTTCAACTGCTCCGGTTTTGTGCACCACGGAACGGTGCTGGACGCCAGTGATGAGGACTTCGACTTTTCCTTCAACCTGAACGTCAAGGCCCACTTCCGGGTGATGAAGGCGTTTCTGCCGGCCATGCTGGCCAACGGCGGAGGTTCGATCATCAACATGGCCTCGGTGGCCGGCAGCATTAAGGGCGCGCCCAACCGGGCCATCTACGGCGCCACCAAGGGGGCCGTGATCGGGCTGACCAAGGCCGTGGCGGCCGACTATGTGACGCAAGGCATCCGCTGCAACTGCATCTGCCCGGGCACCGTCGAGACCCCGTCCTTGGAGGAACGCATCAAAGCCCAGGGCGATTATGACACGGCCCGCAAGGCGTTTATCGACCGCCAGCCCATGGGGCGCCTGGCCTCGGCGGAAGAGATCGCCGCACTGGTGGTCTATCTGGCCTCCGACGACAGCCGTTTCACCACGGGCACCACGCAGATCATTGATGGAGGCTGGTCCCTGTGACAGCGCGTTCTGGGGAGGGCCGGCCCCGGGTCGGCTTCATCGGTGTCGGGATCATGGGCCATGGCATGGCCGGCTGTCTCCTGAAGGCCGGCTATGCCCTTACCGTGATTGCCCATAGAAACCGGCAGCCCGTTGAGGATCTCGTTTCCAAGGGGGCGAGAGAAGCCGCATCGCTCTCAGAACTGGCAGGCGCCAGCGATGTGATCGTCCTCTGCGTCAGCAGCTCTGAGGTGGTCGAACAGGTTGTCGGCGAGTTGAGCCCGGACCTGCGTCCAGGCATGACCGTGATCGACACCGGCACGTCCAGCCCGGCCTCAACCGAGCAGATTGCCGCCAAACTGGCAGATTTGGATATCGCGTTCGTTGAAGCGCCGGTCACCGGCGGTGTCAAGCAGGCCGCCGCAGGCGAGCTCGGTGCTTTGGTGGGGGCTGACGCTGAGACCTACGGGGCTGTCCGGCCTCTGTTGCAGGTGCTTTGCGCTGAGGTCCATCACTTCGGGCCGCCTGGCGCCGGCAACACCGCAAAGCTTTTGAACAATTATATGGTGATGGGCCTCATTGCGCTGATCACCGAAACCTTCTCCAAAGCCGATCAGGCCAACATCGACTGGCAGAAGCTTTACGATGTGGTGATTTGCGGTTCGGCCGATTCAGGTGCCCTGCGCCGCATCATCGGCAACGCCGTCGAGGGCGATTTCAAGGGCTATGTATTCGATGTGAAAGGCGCGCTGAAGGACATCAACTACTTCTGCGACATGGCGGAGACGATGGATGGCAAGAGCCCGTTGGCTGCGGCGGTCCAAGAGGTGTTCGCAAAAGCAAATGCAGATGGGCATGGCGAGCGCCTGGTAAGCGAGCTTCTGTCGCCGGAAATCCGCAATAAGTGAACCGACAATGACCGCGCCTGAGCAGACAGTCACCACCTGGCTTTCGCAGTTTGAAAGCGCCCTCGCCTCCCAAGACGCCGCCGGCGCATCCGAACTCTTCTGTGAGGAGTGCTACTGGCGCGACATGCTGGCCTTCACCTGGAACATCGCGACCCAGGAAGGCCGCGAGGCGATCACCGCCATGCTGCACGCCACCCTGCCCCAAGTACGCCCCACGGGCTGGCAGGTGGAGGGTGTGGTGAGCGAGCTCGACGGAAACCTTGAAGCCTGGGTCGGCTTTGAAACGCAAGCCGGGCCCGGCAAGGGCCACCTGCGGCTGAAGAACGGAAAATGCTGGACCCTGCTCACCACCCTGAAGGATCTCAAGGATCATCCGTTCAAGGAAGGCGAAGCGCGGGCCCGCGGCGTTGAGCATGGCGCGCGCAAAGGGCGCAAACACTGGGAGCAACGGCGGCACGAAGAAACTGAAGAGATCGGCACCACGCGCCAGCCCTATTGCCTGATCATTGGCGGCGGTCAGGGCGGCATGGCCCTGGCGGCGCGCCTTGGCCATCTGGATGTACCCACACTCATTGTGGAAAAGAACGAGCGGCCCGGCGACAGCTGGCGCAACCGCTATCAATCGCTTTGCCTGCACGACCCGGTCTGGTACGACCACATGCCCTACATTCCCTTCCCCGACGGCTGGCCCATCTTCACACCCAAGGAGATGATGGGCGACTGGCTGGAAATGTATGCCAAGGTCATGAACCTGAACTATTGGGCCGGCACAACCTGCACCCAAGCAAGCTACAATGAAGGGAGCGGGCGCTGGCACGTGACGGTCAACCGTGACGGCGAGCACGTTACGCTGAACCCGGCACAGCTTGTGTTCGCCACCGGCATGTCGGGCTATCCTCAGGTGCCGGCCTTTGCGGGCCGCGAGCGGTTTGCCGGCGAACAGCTTCACACCAGCGCCTACAGGAGCGGTGCGCCATTCGCCGGGAACAGGTGTGTGGTGATCGGCTCCAACACCTCTGCCCACGATGTCTGCGCAGATCTTTGGGAACATGGCGCCGATGTGACCATGGTGCAGCGATCCGGCTCCCTGGTCGTGCAGACCGATACGGTCTTGGAAAGGGTCCTGGGCCCGCTCTATTCGGAAGGCGCGTTGGCCGCCGGCATCGACA